>Ga0302314_10021870_pt1 | contig 10519 bp, 8 predicted proteins | sample III_Palsa_N2_3_FD_200533 | JGI IMG/M metagenome (GOLD analysis project Ga0302314, IMG submission 200533) | Peat permafrost microbial communities from Stordalen Mire near Abisko, Sweden - III_Palsa_N2_3 | ecosystem: Environmental > Terrestrial > Soil > Palsa > Peat permafrost | place: Sweden... | reverse complement strand
ATGTCTCCGACCTGGGGCCGGAGGGCGTAGAGTTTCACGACATCATAACCTATCGCGGCCGCCTCGACGGCACGCCTGTCAATGCCTATGCCTATCCGAATTCGGTGCCCGATCCTCAGATACATCTGGTCCAGGGCCGTTTTGCCCTCGGCTTCAATCTCGACGGCAAGGGCGCGGCATCGCCGAATTCGTTCGAACATCCGATCACGCATGAACGCGGCATCGACAATCAGCTGTTTCGCGCCCTGGGCTGCACCGGCGTCAACCGCGCCAAGCCGCCGGAGCGGCCGACCCAGGGCGGCGTCAGCCAGTGGAGCGATACGCGCGCCCAGATGCCAGCCTGGCTGATTTCGATCACCGGCGACGATCTGAGCAAGGACGGCCCGGTGACCGTCACGTTCGAGCGCGCCTTGAAGCATGCGACGATCGATTCCCGCGGCGAAACGCTGGCCGGCATGACCTTCCGGGTCGACCCAACGCCCCGGTGGCAGAATGTCTTTCACGGCGAGCTCAGGGACGGCGTGGTGACGACCTCCGTTCCCGCCAGTTTCCGCATGGGCGCAGACCCTTATTTCACCTCGGAATTCGACCTCACGCAGGTCCGGCTGCGCCTCGAACTAAAGCCCGATGGCTCGCTCGACGGAATCATGGGCGGCTACCAAAAATGGGAGCCAATCTATTGGGGTTACTCCGATGTGACCGGGATGGATTATGTCGGGCTCTATCATGCCCTCAAGAAGCTGGCTGACGCCGACCCGGCTCCCGGGACGGGACAGAATACACGGATATCGGCAGCCTACCGGGTTGAGGCGGTTCCCGCCTTCGTCGTTCCGGCCGTGGCGCAGCAGGCTGACGCAAGATGACCAGGACCTTTCGGCTCCTCTCGTCTCTGGCGCTGTCGCTCGTTTTCGCAGCCGGCGCGCAGGCCGAATCTGCGCCGCGAGAGGTCGAGGTCGGGCTGTCACGGCTGACGGCGGAGCAATACCGGCAGATCATCGCCGACGTGTTCGGCCCGACAGTCGTCGTCGACGGGATTTTCGAGCCGGACCCGCGCAAGGACGGGCTGCTGGCGATCGGAACCGGCAGCGTCAGCGTGACCGAAACCGGGCTGGAGCAGTATGACGCGATGGCGCACGGCATCGCCTCCCAGGTGGTCGACCGCGATCATCGCGACACGCTGCTACCCTGCAAACCGGTATCGCCAGCCGCCGCGGACGACGCCTGCGCCGGGCAGTTTTTCGCCAAGGTGGGGCCCCTGCTGTATCGGCGCCCGCTGGCCCCCGAAGAGTTTCAGGAACGCGTGGCGGTCGCCCGGGATGCGACCGGCACGGTCAAGGATTTCTATGCCGGCCTGGCGCTTAGCCTCGGCGGCATGCTCGAAGCGCCGGAGTTCCTGTTCCGCCGCGACATGGCGGAGTCCAATCCGGGCCATCCCGGACAATATCGTCTGATCGGCCTGTCGAAAGCATCGCGGCTGAGCTTCTTCCTGTGGAACGCGGCCCCCGACAGGGTGCTGCTGGCCGCCGCCGAGGCGGGGGAGTTGGACACGGGCAAAGGCCTGTCGCGTCAGGTCGACCGGATGCTGGCGTCGCCGCGCCTGGAAGACGGCGTCCGGGCCTTCTTCGCCGACATGCTTCAGTTCGACCAGTTTGCCGAACTGTCGAAGGACACCACGATCTATCCGCGCTTCACGCCGATCGCGGCGCGCGACGCCAGGGAACAGACGCTGCGGACCATCGTCGACCATCTGCTGACGCGGCATGGCGATTATCGCGACCTGTTCACCACCTCCAGAACCTTCCTGACCCCGTCGCTCGCGGCGGTATATGGCGTTCCGCTACCCGACGACACGCCGAACGGCGCCGCGGAAAGCTGGATTCCCTACGAATACGCCCCGAACGACCCGCGCGGCGCCGGCATTTTGGCCGAGGCCAGTTTCGTGGCGCTCCATTCCCATCCCGGCCGGTCGTCGCCAACGCTGCGCGGCAGGGCGCTGCGCGAAGTCCTGCTGTGCCAGAAGGTTCCCGACCCGCCTGCCAATGTCGACTTCACGCTGGTGCAGGATGTCAACAACCCGCAATACAAGACCACGCGCGAGCGGCTGACGGCACACCGCAGCCAGCCGACCTGCGCCGGCTGCCACCGGCTGATCGACCCGATGGGGCTGGCGCTGGAGAATTTCGATTCGTCCGGCGGCTTCCGTACGCGCGAGAACGGCGTGCCGATCGACGCCTCGGGCGAACTCGACGGCGCCAAGTTCAGCGACGCGCCCGGCCTGGGCAGGGCGATGCACGACAACCCGGCGGCGACCTCCTGCCTGGTGACCCGTCTCTATGCCTACGCCACCGGCCGGTCACGGACGAAAGCCGACACCGATTTCGAAAAGGGTCTGGTCAAGGACTTCGCCGACAACGGCTATCGCCTGCCCGAGCTGATGCAGGCCATCGCGGCGAGCGACAACTTCTACAGCGTAACCGCTACGCAGATCGGGGCCGCCGACGCGGCGCCGCGGGCGAATTGAGCAAGGGTCGAGACATATGAGCAGTTGGACTGTCGGCCGCAGGCAGGTGTTGCGCGGCATGATGAACGGGGCGGCGGTCACGGTCGGGCTGCCGTTCCTGGATTGCTTCCTGAACGCAAACGGTACCGGCCTGGCCAACGGCGCGCCGCTCCCCGTCTGCTTCGGCTCGTGGGTTGCCGGGCTGGGCTTCAATCCGGGGCACTGGGAACCGAAGGCCGCGGGCGCGAATTATGACATGGCGCCGGAGCTGGAGGTGCTGTCCCCGTTCAAGGACAAGATCAATATCTATAGTGGGCTGAACGGCTATCTCGACGGCAAGCCCAACGTCGTCCACCAGACCGGATATCAGGTCTGCATCAATGGCGCCGTCGCCGCCGGCGGTGGGGAGAATGCCCCGTCGATCGACCAGACGATCGCCGACGCGATCGGCACCCGCACCCGCTTCCGCTCGCTGGAAGTGTCGCCCGCCGGCAGCCGGAGCAGCCACAGCCGCCGCAGCGCGAGCGCGGTCAACCCGGCCGAGATTTCTCCGGCGGCGCTCTATACGCGGATATTCGGACCGGATTTCAGGGACCCCAACGCCGCGAGCTTCACACCCGATCCTCGGGTGATGGCGCGGCGCAGCGTGCTGTCGGCGGTCGACGACCATCGCCAGCGGCTCGTCCAGAATGTCGGCGCCGCCGACCGTGCCCGCTTGGACGAGTATTTCACCGCGCTGCGCGGGCTGGAGCAGCAACTTGACCTGGAATTGCAAAAGCCGGCGCCGCTGCAGGCCTGCTCCAGCCCCGACGCACCCCAGGAGGAAACGCCGGGCACCGAAATCGAAACCGTGCTCAAGAACCACAAGCTGTTCACGGGCCTGCTGGCCCATGCGCTGGCCTGCGGTCAGACACGGGTCTTCACGGTGGAGTTCGGCGGCATGGCGGCGCATAAGGCGGGCGATTCGGCCACTTTCCACACGCTGACGCATGAGGAGGGGACCGACCTCAATCTCGGCTATCAGCCGACCGTCCACTGGTTCATGCTCCGCGTCGCCGAGGGCTTTCGCGACATGGCGGCTGCCCTGGACGGCATCCGCGAAGGCGACGGGACGCTGCTCGACCGCTGCCTGGTGATGTACGCGACCGATACCGGCAATGCCCGTTATCACTCGATGGACAATATCCCGTTGCTCACCGCGGGCCGGGCCGGCGGACGCATGAAATCGGGCATTCACCTCGCCGCCCAGGGCGACCCCGTCACCCGCGTCGGGCTGACGGCGCAGCAGGCCATGGGCGTGCCGGTGAGCAGTTGGGGTACGGAATCCAACCGCACCTCCAAGCCGTTCTCCGAAGTGCTGGCTTAGGCCGACTCCAATGCGCCGAAGGACCCTGCTCGCCGCTGCGGTAGTCGTCATCGCCTTGGGTGCGGCGGGATATTGGATTTCAAACTCGCGAACCGAGAGCGCGGGCACCGACCTGCTCCCGGTCGATACGCCGCCCGGCATCATGCTCCAGCCTCTGGGTCTCGCGCAGGGCTATGGCGACGGCCGGCCGGGCACGATCCGGAAGGATCCCGGCGGAACCCAGCTGGCCTATGCCGATACCGCCGGCAAAACCCTCTACACCTATGACAAGGACATCGAGCCGGGAAAGCCGGCCTGCGCGGGCGACTGTGCCAAATCCTGGCCCGCCGCGCTTGCCCCGCCCGATGCGAAACCGACCGCCGACTGGTCGATGGTCGACGGCGCGGACGGCAACAACCGGCAATGGGCCTACCGGGGCAAGCCGCTCTATAGTTTCACCGGCGACGCCAGGATCGGCGACGCCAAGGGCAACAACGCGGCCGACGGTGCCTGGCACATCGTCCTGGCCGAACCGGTCATAGCGGCGCCTTCAGGACTCGCCGTGCAGGAGGTGCTCGACGCGGAAGGATTCGCGCTGGTCGATGGGCGCGGCATGACACTTTACGCGTTCGATGGGAAAGGCGGCGAGGAGCCATCCTGCTCAGGCGACCCGTGCGTCCGTCGTTGGCTTCCGGTCAAAGCGGGAGCGGTCGCAAATGCCATCGGCGACTTCTCGCCCGTCGTCCGGGCCGACGGCATTACCCAATGGGCCTATAAGGGCAAGGCGCTCTACACTTTCGTTGGCGACACCGGACCGCTGGACGCCAACGGCGCAGACGTCGACAGGAAATGGCATGTCATGCTCGTGTCGCGCCATTTCATGCCGACCGAGGTCAGGGTTCGCGGGTCGCTCGCGAACGGAAGAATCCTGACCGACACCGCCGGCATGACGATCTATCGCCGCGACGCCTTCCGGCAGGAGGTCGGCATCCACGGCCTGGCGCACGGCACGCTCGGTCTGCCCGCTTTCGGGCGGATGATCGGGACGCGCGGTTGCGACACGGATTGCCTGCGCAACTGGCGGCCGGTCAAAGCGCCCGCTAACGCTCAGCCCTCAGGTTATTGGGATGTCGCGACGCGCGACGATGGAACCAGGCAGTGGGTCTATAAGGGCTATGCGCTCTACACCTATGCCGGCGACAAGGCTCCGGGCGACATGAACGGGAACGACATCTACGATTATCTGATCCACGATGGCGTCAACGCGCTGCCCGATATTCCACCCGACCTGAAGCAGGTCGGCGCTGGGGCGCTCTATTGGGCGTTTGCCGCGCCTTAACTGCGGCGGCCGAAACGGGCGATGCTGCTGGACACGAAAATAGACGATTTTTTGCCAAGGAATGGTCACGTCCGGTCTGTTGGCAGTTCCTATACAGCTGGTGTCGGCACTGGCCTGGGCCGAAGTTGAAAACGATATGGGACTTTGAGGTATTGATGTTCTTGGGGCAGTTAGGGGCCCGCACCGGCCATGGCCTGAATGTCTGATATCACGTCGTGAAATCTGAAAGCGGACGGTTTCAAATCCGCCCCTCCCAGACATTCGACATTTATGAGTCCACGACCTGAGGCCTTCTATACCGCGCGCCGCAGATAGACCGTGACTGTCGTGCCCTTGCCAGGCTCGCTGTCGATGCGGACGCCGCCGCCCAGTTGCTGCGTCAGGCCCAGCACCTGGCTCAGGCCCAGGCCTGATCCCTTACCGATTTCCTTGGTCGTGAAGAACGGCTCGAAAACCTTGGCGAGCACATCCGGCATCATGCCGGCACCGTTGTCGGATACAGCCAGCGCGACATACTCGCCCGCCGGCGGTTCCTCCGGGCGGCTCGGCGGACCCAGCGTGACATTGTCGGTTGCGATGGTAATGGCGCCGCCGTCCGGCGTGGCGTCACGTGCGTTGATCGCCAGGTTGAGGACGATCAGCTCCAGCTGCGTGGCGTCGCCGACGCCCGGCCACAGCATTTCGTTCAGTTCGATCCTGGTGGAGATCTGGTCGCCGATCGAGGTGCGCAGCATATCCGTCAACCCGCGCACCAGCGCGTTGACGTCGACGGGCGCGGGCTCAAGCCGCTGCCGGCGGGCGAAGGCCAGCAGCTGCCCGGTCAGTTTTGCGCCGCGTTCAGCGGCGGCCAGGGCCTGCTCGACGAATCGCATGATTTTGGGGTCGCTGACGCGCGCCTTCACCAGATCGAGATTGCCGATCACGGCCTGCAGCAGGTTGTTGAAATCATGGGCGATGCCACCCGAAAGCTGGCCCACCGCCTCCATCCGCTGCACCCGCGCCAGCTGGTCCTCGGCGCGGCGGCGTTCGTCGATTTCGGTGGACAGTTTTGCGTTGGCTTGGGCCAGGTCGCTTGTGCGCTCGGCGACGCGTTGCTCCAGTGTCGCGGTGAAATCGCGGATCGACGCTCCGGCGCCACGCATCGCGCCGGCGACCAGGTTGGCTTCAGCTAGACCGGTCTCGACCGGCGGGACCGGTTCGCCGCGCCCCATCGTCGTCGCCAGATCGACCAGCCCTTCGATCGGCCGCGCGATGCCGACAGCGATCCGCCGCGTCACCAGGGCGCTGAGGCCGATCAAGAGGATTTCGATCGCGACCGCCAGATACAGGGACCTGCGGGCGGCTGCCCCCAGATCCTGCCTGGGGACGGCAACCGCGAATGTCCAGCCGGAGGTCGGGGACCGGTTGTAGGCAACCAGGGTCAGCACGCCTTCCAGGGATTTACTCTCGAAGAGCCCGTCGCCCTCTCGCGTCTGGAGCCGGGCCTGGAAGGCGGGGGAGACCTGTATTCCGACCGTCTTGTCGCCGTCGCGGGATCGGCGAACCACGGTTCCGGTGCGATCGATGATCGTACCCAGCCAGCCTTGCGGCAGCCGCTGCTCGGCGAAAACCCGGTCGAAATTCGAGGTCTGGATGACGATCGCCAGATCGTAGGCGACCGCTCCGCCGCGCGACACCGGGAGGTCGATTCCGATCACCGGCTTGCCGATCGCCGATTGGGGAATCAGATTCGACAGATGAGGAGCACCGGCGACAAGGCCGGCGATCTGGGTGGCCACGCCCTGATCGCGCGGCAGCGGCGCACCGCGCGGCAGACGGGTGTTGACCAGCTGGTTGCCGGCGATGTCGCGGACGACGACCCACGATCCCTCGATCGGATTCGCCGCGCGCGCCTGGGCGTCGAATGCGTCGAAATCGCCGCCGGTCAGCGACGGGGCGGTCGCCAACGCGCGCATCAGCGCCTCGGCTTCGCCGAGTTGGCGGTCGACCACGATCGACAAGGCCCGGGCCGTGTTCTGCAATTGGCTGGCCGCCGCCGACCGCTCTTCGGAATAGGTGTAGGCGAGCAGCAGGTTGAGTGCGAGAGCGGCGGGAATGATCGACACAGCCGCCAGGACGAGCAGTCTGCGGCGAATCGTATAGGCGCCTGCCCCAGTCAAATCGCCGGAGCGTGAAGTCATGCCCTGCCGCCCCGTCATCGATGCCCATTGCTCACCGGGCGATTGTAGCGGCCCGATGCCGGGCAAGGGAATAGATTAGCGCAACAGGTAGTACGCTATCGCCAGAGCTGCGGCGAGGGCGGCGGCAATCGCCAGCCCCTGGAGGCGGCCGGTCCATATGCCGGCGGCCTTTCCGTCGTCATAGCCGTGCCGGTAGTTGGCTGTACGCTCGTACAGCGCCGCTCGCTCTTCCGGTGTCACGCGGTCAGCTTCTGGCTCGGGTGTGGCTCAAGACCTAACATATCGATGCAATGACAATATGCTGGTCGGAGTGAGAGGATTCGAACCTCCGGCCTCTACGTCCCGAACGTAGCGCTCTACCAGGCTGAGCTACACTCCGATAACCGCCTCGTGGGCGGCAAGGGGGCGACGTATAGCGCCCGGATTGTCGGACCGCAAGCGCACCGGCCCTGCTTGTGATCTTAAAATTCGCGGGCGATGCAGAATTCGACCAGCGAGGCCAGAACGCCACGCATCGGCCGGAACGGCAGCCCGGCCAGCGCGTCGAGCGCCAGCGCGCCATGGGTGCGGGCCAGGTCGATCGCCGCGCTGAAGCCGTTATGGCGCTCGATCAGCGCGATGGCGTGGTCGAGATCGCCTTCGCGATGCTCCATATCCTCCAGCGTCCGGCGCCAGAAAGCCCGCTCCACATCGTTGCCGCGGCCGATGGCATAGACCACCGGCAGGGTCATCTTGCCCTCGCGGAAATCGTCGCCGATGGTCTTGCCGAGCAGGGCCTCGCGCGCCGAATAGTCCAGAACGTCGTCGGCGATCTGGAAGGCGATGCCGAAATTGAGCCCGAACCGGTGCAGCGCCTCGGCTTCGGCCGCCGGCCGGCCGGCGACGATGGCGCCGATCTCGCACGAGGCGGCGAACAGGGCCGCGGTCTTGGCGGCGACCACCGCCAGATATTCGGCTTCGGACGTATCCAGATTGTTGGTGGTGGCGAGCTGCAGCACCTCGCCCTCGGCGATCACGGCGGAGGCGCGCGACAGGATGCGCAGCACGTCGAGCGAACCGTCCTCGACCATCAGCTCGAACGAGCGGCTGAACAGAAAGTCGCCGACCAGCACGCTGGCCTGGTTGCCGAACTGTGCGTTGGCGGAAGACTGGCCGCGCCGTCGGTCGCTTTCGTCGACGACGTCGTCATGCAGCAGCGTCGCGGTATGGATGAACTCGACCGCGGCGGCCAGCTTGTGATGGCGTTCGCCCGAATAGCCGCACAGTTCGGCCGCGGCCAGCGTCAGCAGCGGGCGCAGCCGCTTGCCGCCGGCGGCGACGATATAGCTGGCCAGTTGCGGGATTAGCGCGACCGGGGAGTGCATGCGGTCGACGATGATGCGGTTGACCGCCTGCATATCGCTCGCCAGCAGATCGCTCAGCCGGTCCAAAGCCGCCGTCGGGTTGTCATGGTCGAACGCCTCGGCGAACGCGCCGTGGCCGTGACGCCGCTCCGCCGCCGCGATCACGAAGCGGCCTTCAGCACGATGGGGGAAATCGTCAGCCCGGTCATAAGGTTACAATCCACTGGTACCAGCCGGATAATCTGACCGAGATTGCAAAACGGCCGCGCGCAGCCAGCTTTACGTCGGTCTGTGTGAGTGAGAACATAGAGACGCCGCCATTCCGGTCAAGATTGGCATGACCGGCGCGACCGCGACGGTGGCTTCTCCAATATCGGGCAGGTTGATGAAAGAACTGATCCGCACGAACGACATCGTGCTTATTTCCTGGCTGCAGGCGACGTTGGCCGGCGACGGAATCGAGGCGGTCGTTTTCGATCAATATGCCAGTGCGGTCGAAGGCCAGGTCGGCCCGGTGCAGCGCCGCGTCATGGTTCTGGACGAGGATTTCGACCGCGCGCAATGGATTATGAACCATGAACGGCCCGAGCCCGCCTGACGCGGGCGCCAATACGCAAGACCGGCTGCTGGGCGGCCGAGTGCTTTTGCGGCAGCCGAAGCAGGGTTATCGCGTCGCCATCGATCCGGTCCTGCTGGCCGCCGCGATCCAAGTCGAACCCGGCGAGCGCATCGTCGATGCCGGCTGCGGCAGCGGTGCTGCGGCGCTATGCCTCGCGGTGCGGGTGCAAGATTGTACGCTTGTCGGGGTCGAACTGGACGGCGAACTGGCGGCACTGGCGCGCACCAACGTGGCGGCGAACGGCATGGCGGGGCGGATCGCGATCGTGGAAGGCGCGCTTCAGGACCATGCCGGCGCGTTCGACCAGGTGATGACCAACCCGCCTTTTTACGAAAGCGACCGTCACACCAGCTCGCCGCAAGCGACCAAGGCCGGCGCCCATGGCGAGGCCGCGCTCGACCTCGCCGACTGGATCAAGGCGACGGCCAGGCTGCTGAAGCCCGGCGGGCGGCTGACGCTGATCCACCGCGCCGACCGGGTCGGCGACATCCTGCGAGCCTTCGAAGGCCGCTTCGGCGCGGCGGCGATCTTCCCGCTATGGCCCAAGGATTGTGTCGAGGCGAAGCGTATCCTGGTGAGCGCGATCAAGGGCCGCCGCACCCTGCCCCGCCTGTTGCCCGGCCTGGTTTTGCACCAGGCGGATGGTGGCTACACAGCGCGGACGCAAGCGATCCTGCGCGACGCGGCGCCATTGGACCTCGGCCCATTGGACGTCAGAACTGGATCGGCCTAAGCTCAGTACATGAAATTCCTGGTCTTCATATCGCTCATCGTCCTGGGCTGGTACGTTCTGCGCTGGCTGCAGCAGTTCGAAGCCAACCGGCGCGTTCACGGCCAGCGCCAGGGCGGACAGCGCACTGGAGCCGCGCAGCGCCAACAGATGCGCGCGACCGACACAACCGTCTGCTCCCATTGCGGCGCCTATGTCCCGTCCGACTTCCCCACCGCCTGCGACCGCGCCGGCTGCCCGTTTCCCGGCGTGGGCTAAGCATAGCGTAGGATGGGTAGAGCGCAGCGAAACCCATCGGAGTTTGAACCGCCGCAAAGACGCCAAGTTTAAGAATTTCATCCGCAGATTTACGCAGATGAACGCAGATTAGGAATTCTTCGCTGCGCGCCTTTCCGCCGCCGAAGGCGGTAACACTCAGATCAATCTGCGCTCATCTGCGTAAATCTGCGGATAAACCGGATTT
>Ga0302314_10021868_pt1 | contig 10519 bp, 9 predicted proteins | sample III_Palsa_N2_3_FD_200533 | JGI IMG/M metagenome (GOLD analysis project Ga0302314, IMG submission 200533) | Peat permafrost microbial communities from Stordalen Mire near Abisko, Sweden - III_Palsa_N2_3 | ecosystem: Environmental > Terrestrial > Soil > Palsa > Peat permafrost | place: Sweden... | reverse complement strand
CTGCGCCCCGGCCCGCGGTGGCGACGGTGTCGCCGCCGGGGGCGTCGGTCCAGTCGCCGTGGCCGGCCTGGTCACTGTCGTCATCGGCCCAGTCGTCGACACTGCTGTCGGCCCAGGGGTCGCGCCGGTCGTCCTGCGCGCCCTGACGGCCGTCATCCCACCGGTCATCGCGTCGCCGTCTGCCGCTCATATCCGCTCCGATCTCGGTATAGGGCTTCCCGCGTCTCCCATTGTCAGGCACCCTGGCCGCCGTGACCGACGTGTTACCCGAATGAGGCCTGAAGCACAACGGTCCGCGGCCCGGCCCTCCGGTCCACCGTGCGACCTAAGTCCGCGGTGCCACCCAAGTCCGCGGTGCCACCCAAGTCCACCGTGCGACCTGAGTCCACCGTGCGATCTGAGTCCACCGTGCCACCTAAGTCCACCGTGCGACATGAGCGGAAGCCTGCGCCTTGGGCGGGGACAGGAGGCCGCGGGCACGCTCCTGGCGCACCCGCAAACCCCGCGTCGCCCGCGGGCGGTTACTTCTTGTTCCTGCGCTGGATACGCGTCTTCTTCAGCAGCTTGCGGTGCTTCTTCTTCGCCATACGCTTGCGGCGCTTCTTGATGACTGAGCCCACCAGGCCACCATCCCTTCGGCACAACGGCAGACGGGCATGCCATCGCTCACCGGCAGCCGGGAGACTGGGCACACGCCCGAGATTAGAAAGAGCGTGAGCGCCAACCGCTCACGCAGTCCTCCAGCGTACTCGGTACCGCGGGCCCGTTGTTACTGAACCTCTTCCATCGGCGCCGCCCCTGGCCGGTCGGCCCCTCTGGCGACGGTCAGGGCGGCAGGACGAGAAGAGTTACCCGCCCGGCATCCCGCGACTTCGCCGTAGCACCCCCACCGGTGCTCAGCCGCCATCCCATCGGGCACCGTCCCCCCGGGCACCGCACACCGACCCTCAGGTGTCCGGCGCCCGCGAGAACGGGGATCCAGGCTCAGCGCAGGCCCTGATGCCTCGGGCGGTTCCGGTCTCCCCCCTTGGCACCGGGCGCCTGCGCTCAGACGGTCCCGACGAAGGCCGCCCGCAGGTACTGGTTCACCGCCTGCTCGGGGACCCGGAAGGAACGGCCGACCCGTATAGCTTCTAGCTCGCCGGAGTGAACCAGCCGATAGACGGTCATCTTTGACACCCGCATGATCGTGGCCACTTCGGCGACGGTTAGGAATCTAACGTCACTAAGGGGGGTTTCGCTTGCCATCATTGCCCTCTTCCGCGCGAAGCCGAGCACGCCTAACCGGATTCAGCGCACCAGTCACGTACGTATCCCAGAGTAAGTCTCGTACGGAAAAGAGCAAGTCCCCCGAATAGCCTCATTGTTCTTACTCTTCGGTCGGAAGCAGACGCGTGCACCTTCCGACCCCGTAGACGATTCTATGAAAGGGACAGAAAGAAGCACGTCAAGCAGCAACTAGGCCATCGAAGATCAGGACTGCCGCCCAGTACTACGGCTGGTCGTCCGGCGGGAAAATTAACATCACCGGAAGCCCATACGACGGAAACACCGCGCTCCTGGTGCGCAGGATGGCACGGTCCACCGGATCGGCGGGATCCGCGCCGGACGCGAATGAAAGATAGTCGGCCGGCGCGCCGTCGGTCATCGTGAGCGGCGCCGATTCGCCCGCGAGGGACCTCGCCAGTTCCCGCCACCGCAGCGGGGTGAGCGTTTCCGGGTCGAGCGGCGCCCCGGCCCCGACCGCGAGCAAGTGCGTCCAGGTCCTCGGCACCACCTGGACCAGCGCGTATCCGCCGCCCCCGGTGGCGACCCAGCGCCCGCCGCACAATTCGTGGGCCAGTTCGTGCAGGATGAGCTGCGCCCGCCGCTGCCCGTCGACGCTCAGTTCCAGGTGAGCCAGCGGGTCGAGCCGGTGACTGTCGCAGCCGTGCTGGCTGACGAGAATCGTCGGCTTGAAGGCACGCAGCAGCGGCAGCGCCACCGCGTCGAGGGCGCGCAGCCAGCCGGCGTCCCCGGTTCCGGCCGGCAGCGCGACGTTGACCGCGTAGCCCTCCCCGTCGCCGCTTCCCGTTTCGCCCGGCAGGCCGGTACCGGGAAACAGGGTGGCCGGATGCTCGTGCAGGCTGATGGTCAGCACCCGGGGATCGTCGTAGAACGCGTCCTGCACGCCGTCACCGTGGTGCACGTCCAGGTCGACGTAAGCGACCCGCTCGGCCCCGGCGGCGAGCAGCCGCTTGATCGCGACGGCGAGGTCGTTGTAGATGCAGAAACCGCTGGCCGCCGCGCGCATCGCGTGGTGGTGCCCGCCGGCGATGTTCACCGCGTGCAGCGCGGCTCCGGACCAGACCGCCTCGGCCGCGGCCGTCGTCGCGCCGACGACGAGCGCGGCGGCCTCGTGCATGCCGGGGAAGACCGGGTCGTCGGCGGTGCCGAGTCCGAACCGCAAATCGGGCGCCAGCTCCCGCCCCGCGCGCCGTACCGCCTCGATGTACTCGCCGTCGTGCACCGTCTCGAGCTCGGTCTCGGTGGCGGGCTCGCACGAGATCATGGTCACCGCGGGAGACGCGAGCACGTCCAGCTCCCGGGCGAGCTCCAGGGTGAGCCGGACCCGCACCGGGTCGAACGGGTGCCCGGGCCCGAAGTCGTACCGCGTGAGGCCGTCATCCCACACGACCGCAGCCGAACAGCTCACGCGTACCTCCTTGGTGGACCTTTTCTCATCCTGCCCCGCGCAGGAGTAAATCCAACGGCCCGCATCGTCAGGGTGAGAACGGGGCTCAGGACCCGCCCAGCTCGCGGCCGCGGTCGCGGGCCGCCTCGATCGCGGCGAGGAAGGCGGCGCGGACCCCGTGCTTCTCGAGCTCGCGGATGGCCGCGATCGTCGTGCCGGCCGGCGAGGTCACCGCGTCACGCAGGATGACCGGGTGCTCGCCCGAGTCGCGCAGCATGGTCGCCGCGCCGTACACCGTCTGGGTCACCATCTCCAGTGCCGTGCTGCGCGGCAGGCCGAGCAGGAGGCCCGCGTCCACCATGGCCTCAACCAGGTAGAACACGTACGCGGGGCCCGAGCCGGAGAGTGCGGTGGCGGCGTCCTGCTGGTACTCGGGGATGCGGATGACCTTGCCCACCGGCGTCAGCAGTTCCTCGGCCTGCCGCAGGTGCTCCTCGCCGGCGAACGAGCCGGCCGAGATGACGGACATGGCCTCGTCCACCAGCGCCGGCGTATTGGGCATCACGCGCACCACGGGTACCTCGACTGGGAAGCGCGCCTCGATGAAAGACGTGGTGATCCCGGCCGCGATCGAGATCACCAGCTGCGACGAGGTGACGAGGCCGGCGATCTCGTCCAGCGTCCGCCCCATGTCCTGCGGCTTGACCGCGATCACCAGCGTGTCGGCCTTCTGCGCGGCCTCGGCGGCCTCGAGCACGGGGATGCCGTACGCGGCCCGCAGTTCGTCCGCCCGGGCCGGCCGGCGCACCACGGCGGCCACCTCCGCTGGCGAGCGCCCCGCCCGGAGCAGCCCGGAAAGCAGCGCCTCGCCCATCTTCCCCGTGCCGAGTATCGCGATCACGATCTCGACCTTAGCGAACGCGGGAAGAGGCAGCGCGTACGACTTGTCGACATCGGGCCGGACAGCGAACGCCACGGCCCCAGGCTCGGCGTAGACGCCCTGGACCAGCCGCACCCGGACCCCGGGCGCGGCGAGCGCGCGCACGTCGGCCTTGGGGCGGCTCAGCGCCGCCTGGAGCACGCGGCCGACCACGCCGGGGGTACCGGTGCCGGATCTCCCGGCCGGCGGCCGCCCGCTTAGAGCAGCTTGCTGCCGGCGGGCCGCTGCGGCACGCTGTCCCGGCGCAGGGTGACCCGCACATTGGCCCCTGCCTCCGGGGAGACGACCACCTCCTGGGCGGCGGCCACCCCGTCGGCGAGCAGGGCAGCGTCGGGGTCCGCCGACCGTTTGATCAGGCCGAGCCCGACCGGCCCGAGCTCGAAGTGCCGGGCGGCGGAGCCGACGAAGCCCACCTGGGTACCGTCGGCGAGCGTCAGCGGCGCGCCGTGCGCCGGCAGCCGGTCCACCGAGCCGTCCAGGTCCAGGAAGACGAGCCGCCGCGGCGGGTGGCCGAGGTTGTGGATCCGGGCGACGGTCTCCTGGCCCCGGTAGCACCCCTTGTTCAGGTGCACGGCCGGCTCGATGAGCCCGATTTCGTGCGGCAGGGTCTTGTGATCGGTGTCGAGCCCGGGCCGCGCGATGCGCGCGGCGATCCGGGCCGCCTCGAAGGCCCACAGGCCGGCCACGGGAAGGGCCGCCGCCAGCTTTCCCGTCGCGTCCGCGGGGACGATCAAGTCGAAGCCGAACGGGCTGCGCAGGACCGCGGCCGCGCCCGCGGCTACGGCGAGCGCGGCGACGTGGGTGTCAGCCGCGGCCGCGGCGGAGATGACCCCGCCCTCAGCCGGGAGCGGGCCCGCCACCGTCTGCACCGCCAGCACCCCGGACAGATCCTCGACTTCTACCCGGAGCATGAAGCGCATCGAGTTGAGGAAGTCGACGAGAGCCTGGGCGGTGTGCGGTTCGACGTGCACCCAGGTGGCCGTGCCGTCGTCCATCAGTGTCAGGTGGTGCTCAAGGTGCCCCTGGGGAGACAGGATGAGCGCCTGCTGCGTGCTGCCGGGGGGCAGCCGCTCCAGGTGCTGGCTGGTGAGGCTGTGCAGCCAGGAGAGCCGGTCCGGCCCGGTGACCTTGATCACGCCCCGGTTGCCGCGGTCGACGAGCGCCGGCCCGTCCGTCATCGCGCGCTGCTCGCGCGCCGGGTCGCCGTAATGCGCCGCGACGCCCTCGTCCGGCCAGAGCGCCTCGACGGCACCGTTGATTTCAAGCATGGCACCGAGTCTAGTTCGGTCCTCGCCGGGAAAATTCTCTTGCACTGACCCTGGGGCCTCACGTAGCGTTTGAGGTACGCGGAAGGGAGGTGGTCCTAGGTAATGCATAGTCATAGGACATGCGAGGTGGCTGCCGCTTAGGCTGCCGTCCCCGCTGTGTGGGTCCGCGTGGCGGATCCCGGCCTTAGGGCGGCGGCGGGCAATCCAGGGCATTCACCGGACCCCCGGGCTGACCAACCTTGTCCAGTTGGTCCCGCGCATTCGGCGCGGAGTCACCCGGGGATCTTTATTTTCCCCGTCGGGTCTGCTGCTCCGGACGTAGCTACCAGGCCGCGGGCCGCCGGTGCCCCTCGTCCCGTGTCATGGCAACTCACTTCATGACCACGGAACCTTGTCCCCGTGATAACGGGCAGAAGCCTCCGTCAGCAGGAAAGTCTCCGTGATCATCGAGGTTTCGGTCTTACGGCTACTCGATCCAGTCCCACTGCAGGACGGCCCACAGGTGCGGTTGCAGGGGCTGACCCATGGCGGCCATGTCGAAGGCGTAGGCCAGGTCCTTCTCACCCTCGCGGGTCTGGCTCGGAACCAGGCCGTAGAGCCGCTTGCCGGCGGTGTACGGCTTGGCGCTCGCGGTGCGGGCCACGGCGTCGGTGACCATCTCGATGCTCGTCAGGCTGCGGAACTCGCCCGCGTAGATCTCGGTGATCCCGGTGGGATGGCTGAGCAGCACCTCGACCTTGCCCTCGGGCTGCGGGCGCCAGAAGCCCGCCTCCACCGAAAGCGGCTCGAGCCGGACCAGTTCGCCCTGCTCGTCGCGCTGAAGCTCGCCGTTCTCCGTGGTGGCCAGCCGCCACGACCTGCTGGTGTAGATGAGGTACGGCTTGCCGATGTGGCTGAACGTTACTTCCTGGAGGAAGTCGAAGCTCTCGATCGTGGGGTAGTCCCCCTTGCCGGTGCCCTTCCACCGGCCGAGCAGGAAGCTGAGCGGCGCGATGGCCGGGTGCTCGGGCGGCAGCGCGACGATCTCCGCGGCGGACGACTCCCCGACCGCTCCGCCGGTACCAGTCAGGGATGCCGGCCCAGTGTCGGCCGGCCCAGTGTCGGCCGGCCCAGCGTCGGCCGGCCCAGCGTCGGCCGGCCCAGCGTCGGCCGGCCCAGCGTCGGCCGTGGCGTCTTGTGCCGCGGCACTGTTCTCGGGCCTGCCGTCATCCGCCATGCGGGCCTCCCCTGAACACCTTGACCGCCGTGTAGCCGGCGGCGACGGCGATGGCGATGTAGGCGAGCATAATGATCGCCGCGCTCAGCGTCCCGTGCATGGGACGCGAGCCTAGTGCATCTGCCGTCAGGAGACCGCGAAACTGCCGTCAGGAGACCGGGAAACCACCCTTCACCGGCAAGGCGCCTTTCCAGCTAGAGTTCTCCCTGTGGCACGCAAGCTGGTGATCAAGGTCACCGCGGGCAAGGACGAGCCCGAGCGGTGTAATCAGGCCTTCACGGTGGCCTCCACCGCGGTCGCCAGCGGGGTGGACGTTTCCCTGTGGCTGACCGGGGAGGCGGCGTGGTTCGGGCTGCCCGGCCGGGCCGACGACTTCTCCCTCCCGTACGCCGCGCCGCTGGCCGACCTGCTGGCCGCGGTCCTCGCTGTCGGCACGGTGACGATCTGCAGCCAGTGCGCCGCCCGCAGGGACATCACCCCGCAGGACCTGATCGACGGGGTCAGGATCGCCGGGTCCGCGACCTTCGTCTCCGAGGTCGTCGCCGACGACGTGCAGGCCCTCGTCTACTAAGCCGGAATCGCGGCCGCCAGGCGCTCCTCGCGGAGCCGGCCGGCCAGTTCCTCGGCCTGCGGCGGGAGGGGCGGCAGCGGTCCCGCCGCCCAGTGCAGCAGCAGGTCGGCGAGGCCGGGGTTACGGACCAGGGCCGGGCCGTGCAGGTACGTACCGAGCACCCGGCCGGCGTAGGCGCCCTCGGTCCCGTCGCCGTTCCCGGTGCCGAGCGCGGTGCGGGCAAGTGGCCGGGCGCCGCCGCCGAGCCGCGTGACGCCCTGGTGGTTCTCGAATCCGGTCAGCCGGCCGACGTTCAGCTCCGGTTCGACGTCGGCGACGATCTCGCCGACCGCCCGGCGTTCACCGCGACCGCTGCGGATGTCGAGCAGGCCGAGCCCCTGGACGGGCGCGTCATCCGACCCGCCGAACTCCGTGCCGAGCATCTGGTAGCCCGCGCAGACCGCGAACACCACCGCTCCCCGGTCCGCCGCGGCGCGCAGCCCGCCGTCCGCGAGCAGCCGCCTGGTGGCCAGCGTCTGCGGCAGGTCCTCGCCGCCGCCCATCAGGTAGATGTCGCCGTCGCGCGGCACCGGCTGGTCGGAGTTCACCTCGATGATCTCGACCGGCAGGCCGCGCAGGCGGGCCCGACGCTCGAGCACGAGCGCGTTGCCGCGGTCGCCGTAGGTGCTGAGCAGGTCGGGGTAGACCCAGACCAGCCGGAGCGCCGGCGAACGCTGTTGATCCTGACGGTGACGGCCGGGGCGGCCCTCCGGCGGGAAAGCAGGATAAGAAGAGCTCATCGCTACTGCACCCTCCCGAGGGCGACGCGGTACTGCTGGAACGCGGTGTAGTTCGCGAGTACCTCAAGATTCGGTCCCGCGGCCCGGGCCGCGTCGACCGCCTCGTCGATGTCGTTCACCAGCGTGAAGGCCACCTCGTCGGCCTCCAGCCGGACGGCCAGGTCAAGCTTGCGCTCGCCCCCGACGAGGACGTTCCGGCCGCGCAGCCGGCGGAAGTCCACGTCCCACAGCCACGAGGTGTCGCGGCCGTCGGGGCCCTGCGCGTTGACCGAGAGCAGCACGGTCGCGGGCGGCGGCGCGATGACGTCGAGCGCCTCGAGCCAGCCGGCCGGGTTCTTGGCCAGCAGCAGCCGGATGTCGGTGCCCCGGCGGGTCACCTGGGTGTACCGTCCCGCCACCGAGGTGACCTGGCGCAGTTCGGCCAGGGCCGGGGCCAGGTGCACGCCGAACGCCTCGGCCACCGCGAGCGCGATGACCGCGTTGGACCGGTTGGCCCGGCCCGGCAGCGCGAGGTCAAGCGGGGTGGCCTGCCCCGCGGGGTCGATCACGTCGTTGTCGTAGAGCATCCAGCTCACCGGCGGACGCCGCAGGCCGCACTCCTTGCAGGACCACTCGTCCCCGGCCCGTTGCAGGTGGGCTCCGCAGTCGGGGCAGCACCACGAGTCCTCGCGCCAGCGCTGCCCGGCGGCCACCCAGGTGACCTGCCGCGCCGAGCCCGCGGCCCAGGCCACGAGCGGATCGTCGGCGTTGGCGACCACCCGGCAGTCCGGGACGCCGCCGAGCGCCTCCCGCCAGCGGCGGGCCAGCAGCCAGATCTCGGCCGCGCGGTCCATCTGGTCGCGGCTCAGGTTCAGCAGTACCACCACGGCGGGCTGCGTGGCCTTGACCATCGCCGGGATGTACTTCTCGTCGGTCTCGAGAACGGCGACCCGGGCATCCGGTGCCCGGCTGAGCGCCGAGGTCAGCCCGGCCTCCATGTTCGCGCCGTAGATGTTCGAGGCGATCTCGCCGCCGAGCGGTGCGAGCGCGGCCGTGATCAGCTTCGTCGTCGTGGTCTTGCCGTTGGTCCCCGTGACGAGAACGACCTGGCGCCCCGCGGCCAGCAGGGACAGCAGGTCCGGGGCCAGGCGCAGGCCGATGATGCCGCCGATGACCGACCCGTCTCCCTTCCCGGCGAGACGGGAGACGGTGGCGGCCGCGCCGCCGACCGTGGTCGCGACCCGGGCCCGGAGCGGCAGCCGCGAACGGTGCTGGGTGTTGTGATCCATCGCGGCGATGTTATCCGTTCACGGGTGCCCGCCGGGCGGCGTCGGCCTGCGGACCCGTGAAGGTCCGGTTAACTGTCAGGCCGGCGGCGGTGCGTTCCGCCTCCGCCAGCGGGGTCAGCGTGGCCACCGGCAGCGCGCCGATCGCCGGGTTGGCGTCGGCCAGCAGCACGTGCCGCTCCGCGCCGGCGCCGTAGCTGATGATCATGGCGGTGGCCGGCAGCCGCTGCAGCTCGGACGGCTCGACGACGAGTTCCCGCGACCGCTGGAGCGACCGGGCCAGCGACTCGCTGTCCCCGGCGGCCCGCGACGTCGACACGCCCCACGCGGTGCTCGTGCTGATCCCCGTGGTGAGGGAGGTGGACTCGGTTGTCCCCCACGACGTGCCTTCCTGCGCCGACCGCGATCCGCCGCCCCGCAGCGGCAGAACACCGCCGCCGGAGGGGCTGGTGCGCCCGGTGCCGGCCGACCGCGACTCGCTGCCGGTGGACGACATGGCGACCGAGACGGAGTCGCCGACCGTGCTGGTGTACGAGCCGCCGAGGGTGTCGGTGACCGACGTGCCGACCGTCTCGGTGAGCTGGGAGAGGACGAACCGGTGGGCCGACCCGATCTGCTCGCTGGCCGCCTTCGCGTCCTCCCCGTTGCCCAGCCGCATGAACGCGACCGCCGCGTTGCCCTGGCCGATCCGCTGCCGGACGTGCGGCGGCATCGACCGGTAGGCCAGCACCAGACCGGACCGGCTGGCCTCGCAGGCGTCGGTAAGGCGGTCGAGCACGTCGGCGCGGAGCCGCTCGGCCCCGAGCAGGAACAGCGTGTGCCGCCAGGAGACTGGTCCCGCCGACGCGGGGGCCCGGCCGATCAGGTGGGTCAGCGCGGTCACCGCGAAGCTGCCGAGGGCCGTGGCCGACTGCGGGCTCGCCTCCCGGCCGACCGCGACAACGCGCAGCCGGCCGCGGGGCAGCCGCACCGGGTCGGTACCCGCGCCCGCCAGCCTGCGCAGCTGCGCCTCCATCGCGAGGGCCCGCTCGAGAACCACCCGCTCGGTGGCGCCCTGGCCGAACAGCAGGCCGAGCGCCCCGGCCTCGCGCTCGGTCAGCAGCCCGGCCCTCAGGTCCGCTTGCGGGTCGCCGACCTGGGCCAGCACCCGCAGCGCGGCGACGACGCGGCCCACCCGGACGGCTCCCGCGTCATCCCGGAGGTCCGAATCGGCGAGCACCCCGATGACGCGGTCGAGGATCGCCGTGTCGACGGCGAGGTCCCGCGCCGAGCTGCGCTCCTCGGCCACGCTGACCGAGAGCGCCAGAACGTCCGCGAGCTCATCGGGCGCCAGGGGCGCGGCGAGGTCAAGCCGCGGCAGGTCGCGCGGCAGCACCCAGACGGCCGGCGGCGCACCGCCGGCCGTCGCGTACAGGGCGGCCAGGTCGGCCGCGACGGCCCCGCCGGACAGGTCAACGACGGTCACCTCGCCGCCGGCGGCCAGCCGGTGGGCGGCGGCCATGGTCAGCATGGCCGACCAGCCGGCCAGCGTTCCGCCCGCGACGTCCACCCGGTCGATCCCGCCGGGCACGGGGACGGCGTACCACCGCTTCTGGCTCGCGAAGGCGGACCGCTGCTCCTGCCACTGGCTGGCCCGCCGCGCGTACTCGGCCTGCGCGCTGCGCACCCGGCCCTCCTGGTCCGCGCGCAACCGCTCGGCCCGCAGCCGCTCGGCCTCGATCCGGCCGCGCAGCATCCGTTTCCCCCGCCAGATCGCCCGGCCGCTGAGGCCCGCGGCCGCCAGGCAGACGGCGCAGGCCGCCGCGG
>Ga0302314_10021866_pt1 | contig 10520 bp, 7 predicted proteins | sample III_Palsa_N2_3_FD_200533 | JGI IMG/M metagenome (GOLD analysis project Ga0302314, IMG submission 200533) | Peat permafrost microbial communities from Stordalen Mire near Abisko, Sweden - III_Palsa_N2_3 | ecosystem: Environmental > Terrestrial > Soil > Palsa > Peat permafrost | place: Sweden... | reverse complement strand
GCGCCTAGCCCTTCCCCCGCGTCCTCCTGGAGGAAGTGGCCGGCGCCCGCAAGCACCGGGTGCTGCCGTCCCGCCGCGCCGGGCACGGTGCGCTTGAGCTCCGGCGCCATCGACCCGGTGATCGGGTCACGGTCGCTGAACGCGACCAGGAACGGCTTGTCCCAGGTGGCGAGCTGCCGCCAGGCGGCCCGGTTGGCTTCGGACGCGGGATTGTCCGGGGTCGCCGGGACCAGATCCGGCATCGCCCGGACCGCCGCGGCATAGGACGGGTCCGGGAACGGCGCGTCATAGGCGGCCAGGACCGCGGGCGGAAGCGCCGTCTGGCAGCCCGATTGCACGAGCCGGGACACGCTCAGCGTCGGCGCCGTGCGGACCAGCTCGCGGAACCGCAGCCACACGTCGGGCATCGGCTGGTCGCCGGTCGGCAGCCCGGTGTTGGCCGCCACGACCCGGGCGAACCGTCCCGGGTGCTCCGCCACCAGCCGCAACCCGATCAGCCCGCCCCAGTCCTGCCCGACCAGCGTCACGCCGCTGAGGCCGAGCGCGTCGAAGGCGAACGCCCGGATCCACTCCACGTGCCGGGCATAGCTGTGGTCGGCGATCTCGGCCGGCTTGTCCGAGCGCCCGAAGCCGACGAGGTCGGGCGCGATCGCGCGCAGCCCGGCCCCGGCCAGCACCGGGATGACCTTCCGGTACAGGAACGACCAGCTCGGCTCCCCGTGCAGCAGCAGCACCGGTTCCCCGGCCGGCGGGCCGGCCTCGACATAGGCCACCCGCAGGCCCCCGACGTCCGCGTAACGCGGTTCGAAGCCGAAGTCCGGCAGGCCGGCGAAGCGCTCGGCCGCCGTTCGCAGCACCTTCATCCGACGATGTCCCGCAGCGCGCGCATGAACGTCAGCCTAGGCCTCCGGGTTGCTCCCGTCACTGTCCCGTTTCCTAGGGGAACTGGGCGGTCGCCGCGGCCACGCTGGCGAGGCTGGCCTCGGACGGCCCTGCTACTGCCACCTCACATTCCTCGCCCCGCTTGGGAAACACCGCGAGTTCCGAGCTGTGCACCGTTCCCCTTGAGTAGCTGACTTGGAAAGAGGTCTCCACTCCGGGCACACCGCCGATGTCGAGGTCCTTCTGGGTAATGTGCGTCGCCCCCAGCCGCTCGACCGCGGACGCGGAGACCGCCGTCAGGAGCGGAACACCGACGGCTCCCACGCCGATGGTGCCAGTCTGGAGGCAGAAGGCATTGAGATCGGGAGGCAGCGGATCGTCAACGGCGGTCTTGACGTCGAAAGCGAAGACCGCGTGCCACTTCAGCCCTGATTCCATGTCGGCGCGAATCGCCGTGCCGCTGGCGCCGCGCAGATTCATCTTGCTGGCCGCGCTCTGGACCGTTTCGCCGGCCAGGTTGACCACGGCCCAGGAGGCCGGGGCGGCTACCGAGATGCCCTGCGCCGCGCCGCCGACCCGCTGGTATCCCGCCGGGACGGGACCAGGCGAAATCGACACGGCCGGGCTGGCGGTAGAGCTGGCGGTGAAGCTGCCCGATATGGCGATACTGGATACCGGCCCCGTGGCTGAGACCACGGGCTGCGCCGTTCCCGGCGCGCTGCACGACGTGACGGCCACCCCGATGCCGGCGACAACGGGCAACACCAGGCCTGCGACCCTTATGTTCATTTTTGACGCCTTCCGCGCGATAATCAGCGCAAGCGTACCGACCGAGCGTACGAGGCGGGGGCCAGATCATCCCAGCCGCGCCGACGGTCGCGTCCGTCCGTTGACACCGCGGGCGCGCGCCGCGAGCCTCACTCGTCGGCCAGCCCGAACGCGTCCAGGATCTGCTCCGCGGCCGTCGTCGCGGTGATCGCGCCGTCCCGCACCTGCTGCTCGAGCGCGGGCGTGATCGCGCGTACCGCGGGGTTGTCGTGCAGCCGGTCAAGCAGCCGGTCCTGCACCAGGTTCCAGGTCCAGCTGACCTGCTGGTCGCGGCGGCGGCGGTCCAGTTCGCCGGTCGACTCGAGCACCTCTTGATGCCGCTGGATGCGGTCCCATACCTCGTCCAGGCCCGTGTTCTGCTGGGCGCTGCAGGTCAGCACCGGGGTCCGCCAGGCCGCGCGCGGGTCCTGCAGCAGCCGCAGCGCCGAGGCGAGCTCCCGGGCCGCGGTGCGGGCGTCCTTCTCGTGCGGTCCGTCGGCCTTGTTGACCGCGATGACGTCGGCGATCTCCAGCACGCCCTTCTTGATCCCCTGGAGCTGGTCGCCGGTGCGGGCCAGCGCCAGCAGCAGGAAGGTGTCGACCATGCGGGCCACCGCGATCTCGGACTGGCCGACGCCGACCGTCTCGACCAGGACGACGTCGTACCCGGCCGCCTCCATGATCACCATGCTCTCGCGGGTCGCCCGGGCCACGCCGCCGAGCGTGCCCGACGTCGGCGACGGCCGGATGAACGCGGCCGGGTCCACGGACAGGTGCTGCATCCGGGTCTTGTCGCCCAGGATCGAACCGCCGGTGCGGTTGGAGGAGGGGTCCACCGCCAGCACCGCGACCCGGTGGCCGCTGCCGGTCAGCATCGTGCCGAACGCGTCGATGAAGGTGGACTTGCCCACCCCCGGCACCCCGCTGATGCCGATCCGGACCGCCTTGCCGGCGTTGGGCAGCAGCTCGGTGAGCACCTGCTGCGCCATCCGCCGGTGGTCCGGCCGGGTCGACTCCACCAGGGTGATCGCACGGGCGATGTCAGCCCGCGATCCGTCCAGCACGCCCCGTACGTAGCGCTCCGCGCTGACCGGATCCCTCGGGGGGGACGGGGGGTCGCCCCCCCGGGAGGCAGGTGGCTGCGCCATCGCCGATTAGAGCTCGTGTCCCAGGGCGGCGGCCAGCTTGCGCACCAGATCCTGGGCCGCGACCGGGATCACGGTGCCGGGCGGGAAGATCGCGGTCGCGCCGGCCTCGTACAGGGCCTCGAAGTCGCCGGGCGGGATGACGCCGCCGACCACGATCATGATGTCCTCGCGCCCGGCCTCGGCCAGCTCCGCGCGCAGCGCGGGGACCAGGGTCAGGTGCCCGGCCGCGAGCGAGGAGACCCCGACAATGTGCACGTCGGCCTCCACCGCCTGGCGGGCGACCTCGGCCGGGGTCTGGAACAACGGGCCGACGTCGACGTCGAAGCCGAGATCGGCGAAGGCGGTGGCGATCACCTTCTGGCCGCGGTCATGGCCGTCCTGGCCCATTTTCGCCACCAGGATGCGCGGACGGCGGCCCTCGACACGGGCGAACTCATCGACCAGCGCGCGGGTCTCCTCGACCGGACCAGACGTCCCGGCCTCCTCTCGGTAGACCCCGGACAGGGTCCTGACCTGGCCGGCGTGCCGGCCGTAGACCGCCTCGAGCGCGTCGGAGATCTCGCCCACGGTCGCCTTGGCCCGCGCCGCGTCCACCGCCAGGGCGAGCAGATTGCCCTCCAGGCTGCCGCCGCGCTGCGGCTCCGCCGACGCGGCCGCGGTCAGGGCGTTCAGCGCGCCGCGGCACGCTTCCTCGTCGCGCTCCGCGCGCAGCCGGCGCAGCTTCTCGAGCTGTTGCGCGCGCACCGAGGCGTTGTCGACCTTGAGCACCTCGATGTCCTCCGGGGTGTCCAGGAGGTACTTGTTGACGCCGATGACCGGCTGGCGGCCGGAGTCGATCCGCGCCTGCGTGCGCGCGGCCGCCTCCTCGACGCGCAGCTTGGGGATGCCCTCGTCGATGGCCTGGGTCATCCCGCCGGCCGCCTCGACCTCCTGGATGTGCTGCCAGGCGCGGCGGGCCAGGGCGTCGGTCAGTTTCTCGACGTACGCGCTGCCGCCCCAGGGGTCGATCACCCGGGTGGTGCCGGACTCCTGCTGCAGGAAGAGCTGCGTGTTGCGGGCGATGCGGGCGGAGAAGTCGGTCGGCAGCGCCAGGGCCTCGTCGAGGGCATTGGTGTGCAGCGACTGCGTGTGGCCCTGGGTGGCCGCCATCGCCTCGACGCAGGTGCGCACGACATTGTTGTACACGTCCTGCGCCGTGAGTGACCAGCCGGAGGTCTGGGAGTGCGTGCGCAGCGAGAGCGACTTGGTGTTCTTCGGCTCGAACTGGTTCACCAGCCTGGCCCACAGCAGCCGGCCCGCGCGCATCTTGGCGATCTCCATGAAGAAGTTCATCCCGATCGCCCAGAAGAACGACAGCCGCGGCGCGAACGAGTCCACGCTGAGCCCCGCGTCCAGGCCGGCCCGCAGGTACTCGACCCCGTCGGCCAGGGTGTAGGCCAGCTCCAGGTCGGCCGTGGCCCCGGCCTCCTGGATGTGGTACCCGGAGATGGAGATCGAGTTGTACCGCGGCATGCGCTGCGAGGTGTAGGCGAAGATGTCGGAGATGATCCGCATGGACGGCTGCGGCGGGTAGATGTAGGTGTTGCGGACCATGAACTCCTTGAGGATGTCGTTCTGGATGGTCCCGGCCAGCTTCTCCGGGGGCACCCCCTGCTCCTCGGCGGCCACGATGTAAAGCGCGAGCACCGGCAGCACCGCGCCGTTCATGGTCATCGAGACCGACATCTGGTCCAGCGGAATGCCCGCGAAGAGCTGCCGCATGTCGTAGATCGAGTCGATCGCCACGCCGGCCATCCCGACGTCGCCCGCCACCCGCGGGTGGTCGCTGTCGTAGCCGCGGTGGGTGGCCAGGTCGAACGCGACCGACAGGCCCTTCTGCCCGGCGGCCAGGTTCCGCCGGTAGAAGGCGTTGGACTCCTGCGCGGTGGAGAATCCGGCGTACTGGCGGATCGTCCAGGGCTGGTTCACGTACATCGTCGGGTACGGGCCGCGCAGGTACGGCGCGATGCCGGGGTAGGTGTCAAGGAAGTCGAGGCCGGCCAGGTCGCCGGCCGCGTAGAGCGGCTTGACCGCGATGCCCTCCGGCGTGTCCCAGACCGCCTCGTCGACGTCCTTGCCGGTCTCCCGCCGCCACGCCTCCCGCCACTGTTCGGCCGTGACCGCCGGGCTATCCGGGCTGTCGAGTCCGATCTCGCCGAAATCCGGGATCATCAGGGCGCTCCGATCTCGTCGAGCACGGTGGTCAGGGCGGCCAGGACATCGCAGCCGACGTAGACGAAGGCGTCGATGCCGGCCCGCTGGTAGGCCTCGAGCCGGTCGCCCGGCCGGCCGGCCAGCACCACGTGCCGGGCGCCGGCCGCCTTCAGGGCGGCCGCCGTCTCCTCGGCGTACTCCGCGTAGAGGACGTCGCTGGAGCAGATGCAGGCCGCCCGCGCCCCGCTGGCGGTGAAGTCCCCGGCCAGGGCGGCCAGGTCGGGTTTATCGGTCTTGCTGACGACGCCTGGCTCGGTAGGCACCGCCTCGGACAGCACCGTCTCGATGCCGCCGCCCCGGAAGAGGTGCTCGGCGAAGCTGGACCTGGCGGTGTACACGGCGGGGGAACCGAGCGCGGCCAGCACGATCTGCGGCCGCGCGCCGGTGGCCGCCAGGATCTCGTCGCTGCGGGCGCGCAGCAGCTCAAAGGCCTCGGACCGGCGCACCCAGGGCAGGCCGCCGCCAGGCCGGGCCGGAGCCGGCTCGCGGACGACCGGCTGCTCGCCGAGGTTGGGGTACTCGCTCACGCCGGTGACCGGCTCGCGGCGGCGAGCCAGGTTCGCCGAGCGCTTGGCCCAGTTCTGCGCGATCCGCGTCGCGACCAGGCCGCTGCGCAGGGCGGCGAGCTGGCCGCCGGCCCGCTCCACCTGCTGGAACCAGTCCCAGGCGCCCCGGGCGACCTGGTCGGTCAGCCGCTCGACGTACCAGGAGCCGCCGGCCGGGTCGATCACCCGGGCCAGGCTGGACTCCTCCAGCAGGATCGCCTGGGTGTTGCGGGCGATCCGGCGGGCGAAGTCGTCGGGCAGGCCGATCGCGCTGTCGAAGGGCAGCACGGTGATCGCGTCGGCGCCGCCGACTCCGGCGGCCAGGCACGCGACCGTGGTCCGCAGCATGTTCACCCACGGGTCGCGCTCGGTCATCATCACCATGGAGGTGACCGCGTGCTGCCGCTGCGCCGCGGCGCCGCCGGTCCCGGCCTGCCCGATGCCGCAGACCTCCGCGACCCGGGACCACAGCCGGCGCGCGGCGCGGAGCTTGGCGATCGTCAGGAACTGGTCGGCGCCGGCCGCGTAGCGGAATTCCAGCTGCCCGGCCGCCTGGTCGGCGGTCAGCCCGGACCCGGTCAGCTCGCGCAGGTAGGCGACCGCGGTGGCCATCGACAGGCCGAGTTCCTGCGCCGCCGAGGCGCCCGCGTCGTGGTAGGGGAGTGCGTCGACGGTCAGGGCGCGCACGCCGGGGAACTCGCGCGCGCAGCGGGCCGCGAGCAGCGCGGCCTGGCCCAGCTGCCGCGCGGTATCGGTCTCGCGTCCGGTGCGGGCGAGCAGGCCCAGCGGATCGGCGCCGAGGTTGCCGGCCGCGGCGCGCGCCGGGATCGCCGACGGGCCGTCGGCGTAGACCGCGAACAGCTGCTCCGCCGCCGCGGCGAAATCGGCCCCCGCGTCCACGGTGATGCCCGCCAGGTCCAGGTAGACGCCCTTGAGCGCGGCGGGCAGCGCGGTGACGGGCAGACCGGAGCCGCCCACCGTCAGCCACAGCGAGGTGACGCCGTTTTCCAGGTCGGCCAGCACGGCTTCGTTCATCCGGCGCGGATCGGGCAGCGCGTGCCGCTGCCGGACGTCCCAGCTGGAGACGCCGGGGCCGAAGACACCGGTGCCCTGCACCCGGCCGCCGCGCACGAACGGCGCGAAGCCGGGCCAGCCGGGGTCGGGGGCCGTGTCCTGCGCGGTGTACAGCGGCTGGACCCACAGCCCGTCCTCGACCTCGGTGCCCAGCGCCCGCTCGGCCTCCGGGCCGGACAGGCCCGCCTTCCCCGATTTGGCCAGCACGCCCTCGACCAGCTGCTGCCACTGCTCCCGGGTCGCGGCGGGAAACTCGCCGCCCGCGGCGAACACGTCCTGCGACACCGTCGTCATGCGCACCAGTCTAGAAAACCGGTCCGGCGGCCGCGCCGGACGCCGGCGGTGCCACTGGCGCCCGCCCCACTGACGCCTGCCCCACTGGCGCCTGCCGTACTGGCGCCTGCCGTACTGACGCCTGCCTGCTGGCCGTCCATGGCCGTGCTCCTCCCGCTGACGATTGCCTGCATTTACAAGATGCACTACCCTGACGGCTCACAACAGCCCTGAATCTGCGAATATCAGTGAACAGGCTGACGCCAATTGTGGAGGTTGTGAACAGTGCCGGCTAGCAGGGAACGCCTCGGCGTGCGGATCCGCCGCCTGCGCGAGGAACGCGGCCTGACCCAGCGGGCGCTGGCCGGCGCCATGGGCATATCGCCGAGCTATGTCAACCAGCTGGAGTCCAACCTGCGGCCGGTCACCGCGTCGGTACTGCTCAAACTGTCCGAGGCCCTGGGCGTCGACCTGGCCGAGTTCTCGGCCGACGCCGCCGGCCGGCTGTCGGCCCAGCTGCGCGACGTGCTGGCCGACGCCTCCCTGGGCGAGCAGGTCAGCGAGGCCGAGATCCGCGAGCTGGCGGCGGCCATGCCCGCGGTGGGCCGCGTCCTGGTCGACCTGCATCGCCGCTACCGGCACAACCTGGAGATCACCGAGGCGCTGTCGGCCCGGGTGGACGCCCCGGCCCCGGCCTCGCCGGTCACGCCGCCGGCGGCCTACGAGGAAGTCCGCGACCTCTTCTACGCTCACCGCAACTATTTCCATGACCTGGACACGGCGGCCGAGACCATCGCGGCCGAGGCCGCTGCCCCGGGCGCGCCGCTGGGCGGCCTGACCCGGCGGCTGCGGGACCGGCACGCCATCGCCGTCACCGAGCTCACCGGGGCCGACGCCGGGACGTTCAAGCGCCGCTACGACCCCGGCCGCCGCGAGCTCGCGGTCTCGCCGCTGCTCGACGACGGCCAGCTCGCCTTCCAGCTCGCCGCCCAGCTGGCCGGCCTCGAGCTCGGCGGCCGCATCGAGGCGATTGTCGCCGCGGCCGGCCTGCCCGGGGACGAGACCCGGGAGCTGGCCCGGGCCGGGCTGGCCAGCTACGCGGCCGGCGCGATGATCCTGCCCTACCGTGCCTTCCGGGACAACGCCGAGGCGGTCCGCTACGACATCGGGCTGCTGCAGCGCCGCTTCCGCGTCGGGTACGAGACCGTGGCCCACCGGCTCAGCACTCTGCAGCGCCCGCGGGCCCGCGGCGTCCCGTTCTTCCTGGTCCGCGTCGACCGGGCGGGCAACATCTCCAAGCGCCAGTCCGCCACCAGCTTCCACTTCTCACGCGTCGGCGGCTCGTGCCCGCTGTGGAACGTCTACGAGGCGTTCTCCAGCCCCGGCCGCATCTCCCGCCAGCTGGCCCAGATGCCCGACGGGCGCAGCTACCTGTGGATCGCCCGCACCGTCACCGGGCAGGCGGGCGGCTTCCACGATCCCGGCAAGACCTTCGCCATCGGCCTGGGCTGCGACATCCGGCACGCCGCCCGGCTCGTCTACGCCGACGACCTCGATCTCAATAGCCCCGCCGCCCTCACGCCCATCGGCCCCGGCTGCAAGCTCTGCGACCGCCCCGCCTGCCCCCAGCGCGCCTTTCCCGCCATCGGCAAGCCGGTCGACACCAGCGCCCAGCACACCCGGTTCGCTCCCTACAGCACCAGTTGATTTGTGGCCATCCACAGGAACGAGCACCCGTTTATTGGTTGATAACACAGTCGATCGGGCCTAGACTGCCGACGCGGACGGTTCTCATTCCGGCCCGCGGCGAGGAGACATGGCGATGGACACGACTGTCCTCGGATACCCCAGGATCGGCGCGCGCCGGGCGGCCTGGGAGACCCTGCGGGATGCCGGACTGACCTGGATTCCCTCCCATGCGGATGACCGCTACCCGGTGCCCGAGCTCGGGCCGCACGCGCAGCTGCGGCTGGCCGGGGACAAGTCGGTCCGGGAGTACCGCGAGGCGAGGTCGCTCGGCATCGAGACGCGGCCGGTGCTGCTCGGGCCGTTGTCGTTGCTGCTGGCCGAGTCCGCCGCGCCCGGCTTCCGGCCGCTGGACCGGCTCGACTCGCTGCTCGACGCCTACGAGCAGCTGCTGGCGGAACTGCACGCGGCCGGCGCGCAGTGGGTTCAGCTGGACGAGCCCGTACTGGCCGCCGACCGCGGCGAGGAGGAGCTTGACGGCCTGCGCCAGGCCTACAAGCGCCTCGGGTCGCTCCGGGACCGGCCGTCGCTGCTGGTGAGCACGTACTGCGGGGAAATCGGGGCCGCGCTGCCGGTGCTGGCGGACAGCCCGGTCGAGGCGATCGGCCTGGACTTCGTGGCGGGGCCGGGGAACCGGGATGCGCTGGCCGCGATCGGCGGGATCGGCGGCAAGACCCTGGTGGCCGGCGTGGTCGACCCCCGCAACGAGTGGCCCACGGACCTGCCCGCGGCGCTGTCGCTCTGCACGTCGCTGCTCGAACTGGCTGGGGAGCTGACCCTCAGCACGTCCGGCGCGCTGCTGCCCGTGACACCGGACCCGCGCGCGGAGACCTCGCAAGACGCCGCCCGGCTGGCCGTCGCCCGGCAGAAGGCCGACGAGGTCGTGGCCCTCGGCCGCTGGCTGAGCGGGGACCGCGTCATCCTCGGCCGGCCGGCCGAGAGGCTTACCTGAGCCGAATCGCCGACGGCATTAACGATCGTCAGGCTGGCAGCTGCCTGCGGGAGCGGCGCTGCTCGGCCGAGGCGGCTACCCCGAGCCCCGCGGCGAGCAGCGCCGTCATGACGGCGATAAGGGCCAGGAAAAACAGCCCCTGAACCAGGGAATGATAGGGACTGGGGCCGGCGCCGCCCTCGGCGAGGTGGACACCAATCAGTATCTCGGCGGCCGCGACGAGCAGGCACACGCCCGATACGGCGGCCGCCTTGGCCAGTGGGCGGCTGATGGCCGGGGCCGGCGGGCGGTCCGGCCGGGGCGGGGCCGCGGCCGGTTCGACCGGGATGTTGGCTTCGACCGGGATGTCGGCGGTGAGCGCGGCCAAGTCGGCGTAGGTCCGCGCGGCGAGCGCCCGGCCCGCCCGCGCGGCGAGTTCGTTCTTCGTCAGCCGGCCATCCACGAACGCGGTCTTCAGGGCGTCGATCACCTGCTCGCGGTCGGCATGGCCCGCCCTGAATTGGTCACGGCCCGCCGCCGGTTCTTGTGGTCCTGTCGTCACCGGAACCCCCTGCACCCACGATGCGGCTAAGCGTAGCGCGGCTGCTTCCCGGCGGCTATGCGCGGCCACAGCCCGGCCGATTCCCGGACCTGGTCTGGCGCCTTTCCGGCAGGCGAAACGACGGCCCGTCCAGCAGAAGCCGTCATGCTGAACGGGCCGTCGTTTTCGCTTGGGGCCGCCGGCCGCCGGCCGGCGGTCTGCTGGCTCAGTTGGCGGCGGTGAAGCGCCCGCGGCGGTACGCGGGCTGCTCGATCTCGTCCAGCAGGGCCACCGCGTAATCCTCGGCCGAAATGGACTCG
>Ga0302314_10021865_pt1 | contig 10520 bp, 13 predicted proteins | sample III_Palsa_N2_3_FD_200533 | JGI IMG/M metagenome (GOLD analysis project Ga0302314, IMG submission 200533) | Peat permafrost microbial communities from Stordalen Mire near Abisko, Sweden - III_Palsa_N2_3 | ecosystem: Environmental > Terrestrial > Soil > Palsa > Peat permafrost | place: Sweden... | reverse complement strand
AACTGGAGCAACAACGTCTTCAACCTCGTCACCAAGCGCGGCATCGCCATGGAAGAGGCCGAGATCAAGTGGATCGACTGCAACATCGGCTCCCGCCTCACCATGAAATACCCCGGCGTCGTCATGCAGGGCCGCAAGGCCCGGGGCGAAGTCCTCAGCATCGCCCTCGCCAACAACGGCCAGCACCAGGACACCGGCGCCAAGATGTACCACAAGGCCGACGAGACCACCTCCAACATCATCGCCAAGAGCATCAGCGTCGGCGAGGGTCGCTCCAGCTACCGCGGCATGGTCCACATCCCCAACCACCTCAAGGGCTGCAAAAACAACACCGAGTGCGACGCCCTCCTCATCAACAGCAACAGCCGCACCGATACCTACCCCGCCATCTCCCTGCGCGGCGACCGCAACTCCGTCCAGCACGAGGCCAGCGTCAGCAAAGTCAGCGCCGAGCAGATCTTCTACATGCAGCAGCGCGGCCTCACCGAGGCCGCCGCCATGAGCCTCAGCGTCAACGGCTTCGTCAACGACCTCGTCCGGCAGTTCCCCCTCGAATACAGCGTTGAGCTGAAGCGCCTCATCGACATGGAAATGGAAGGATCGGTCGGCTAGGAAACCCCTCGGCCTCTCCCTTCCGCCCCGGGCGGGAGAGAGAACCCCGTTTCCTTCCAGAATCAGAAATTGCGCTATGTCCGAGACCGCGTTAGAAAGACCGACCGTTCCCGTGCCCATGTCGACCGTGCCCCCGTCCATCTCCGCCCCCCAGCCCATCACCACCGCCCCCGATTTCGAGGCCGCCGCCGTCCAGGGATTGCCCCAATGGTGGCGCGCCGGCCAGCAGGAAGCCTGGACCGCCTACGAGTCCGCCACCGCCCCCCACCGCAAGAATGAGGCTTGGCGCTTCGCCGACCTCACCCGGATCAAGTTGGACGGCTACCAGACCGGCCTTCCCATCCGCCCCGAGTCCCGCGCCGCCATCGAGGCCCACGGCATCGCCCCGGCCACCTTCGCCGCCCGCCTCGTCTACGCCAACGACACCCTCCTCCACACTCAGCCCCTTTCTCCTGAATTGGCCGCCCAGGGCGTCCTCGTCCTCACCCTCGCCGAGGCCCTCGAAAAACATGAGGCCCTTCTCAAGAAATACTTCCTCACCCACGAGACCACCCTCGGAGCCAAGAAGTATCAGGCCCTCCACCGCGCCTTCGTCCGCGCCGGCCTCGTCCTCTACGTCCCGCGCAACGTCAGCGTGAAGCTGCCGATCGAGGTCACCTACTGGCTCACCGAGGAAACCGCCGCCAGCTTCCCCCACCACCTCGTCATCGCCGAGGACAACAGCAGCGTCGAGCTCAGCATCCGCTACCAGACGGTTCAGGGCGTCGAAGGCGGCTTCCTCGCCGCCGTCACCGATGTCTACGCCCAGCCCGGCGCCAAAGTCCGCACCGTCGCCGTCCAAAACCTCGGCGAGTCCGCCCTCAGCTTCCAGATCAACTCCACCGCCGTCGAGCGCGACGGCCACGCCCTCAGCCTCGGAGTCAACCTCGGCGGCCACTACTCCCGCACCGAGAACAAAAGCCGCATGTTGGGAGCGGGCAGCCGCAGCGACATGCTCAGCCTCACCGCCAGCCACGGCACCCAGGAATTCGACCAGCGCACCTACCAGGAACACGTCGCGCCGAACACCGTCAGCGACCTCCTCTACAAAAACGCCCTCGCCGACGACTCCCGCACCATCTTCGCCGGCATGATCTCCGTCGATCCCGGCGCCCAGCAGACCAACGCCTACCAGAGCAACCGCAACCTCCTTTTGAGCGACACCGCCGAGGCCGATTCGCTCCCCGGCCTCGAAATCCAGGCCAACGACGTCCGCTGCACCCACGGCGCCACCACCGGCCAGATCAGCGAGGAAGAAATGTTCTACATGGCCCAGCGCGGCATCCCCCGCCACGTCGCCAAGAAACTCTTCGTCCTCGGCTTCTTCGACGAAGTCCTCGGCCGCCTCGGCGACGACACCCTCGCCGCCGAACTCCACGACCTCATCGAGACGAAGTTCGCACGCGGGGCCGTGCTTTAGACGCAAGGGGGGCCATGCCCCCCTTGGATCCCCGATGGGCCGCCTCCGGCAGCCGAACCTAGAGACACGCGCACGCTTTGCGGATCTTCGACGCCGTAGGGGTCGTAGCCAGCTGCGGATTAGGAAAGACAAGGAGAATTGTCCATGAAAGATGCCCGGAAAGAATTTGTTTATACGAATTCACTGCTTCCAATAGAAGTGGGAGATCATGTGTCTGTGGATGACCATTCCGGTGTCGTTAAGCGAATTTGCTTTGCTGGAACTCAAGACGCCCGCGATTACTCCTGTGAAAAGACAGGTGGGATACTAATTAAATATGATGACGGAATCCTGGCTTTAGAACCGCTTGGATTTTACGAGGAAATTCAAAAAATTGAGGGATCATAAGGCTCCCATTCCCCGACCCCGGAGGGGTCGCAGAGATTAGCCGGTGGTTGAGCGCAGAGCGCGACACCACCGGATAGCTTCCTCCATGAATTTCGCCCCGAAACCGACCCGGCCCGTTCCCCGACGCCGCCGGGGCGCACCCCCAAAGAGATTGCCCCGCTAACCCCAAAACGCTTTAATATCCCCACCTCCACCGAGGTCTCTATATGTCCGAAGAAACCATCCTCCTCAGCCGCGACGTCCAAGGCGTCAAAATCCCCAGTGGCGACTCCATCGAATTGAAGGCGGGCTCCCCCGTCACCATCACCCAGTCCCTCGGCGGCTCCTACACCGTCCTCTACGCCAACGCCTACCTCGTCCGCCTCAACCCGAAGGACGCCGACGCCCTCGGCAAGGAAGTCGCCGCCGAATCGGCCGACCCTCACGCCGGCGAGATCGACGACAGCAAAATCTACGACAAACTCCGCCTCGTCTTCGACCCCGAGATCCCCGTCAACATCGTCGACCTCGGCCTGGTCTACGATTGCCAGGTCGCCAAGCTGCCGGAGGGCGACGAAAAGGCCGGCCAATACAAAGTCGAGGTCAAGATGACCCTCACCGCCCCCGGCTGCGGCATGGGCCCCGTCATCGCCGGCGACGCCCGCGACAAAATCCTCAGCCTCCCCAACATCGCCGACGCCAACGTCGAACTCGTCTGGTCCCCCCCCTGGAACCAAGGCATGATCAGCGAAGTGGGGAAGATGCAGTTGGGATTGATGTAGACTTTCTGGCGTCTAATCGCGCCTTCGCCTCTTCTCCTCCTCCTTTTCGTCCAGGAGATCGGAAAGCTCATCCAGGGCTGCCTTCCCTTTGAAGTCGGGCGACAAGGGATCGAGCCGATTGGCCCGACGGATCAAATGCAATAGAAAGAATCCCAGTAGCCCCGGCAAGAAGGCTCGAATCCATTGATACGTCATCAAATTCCGATATGCCTCGGGATTGTCGTTTCGGTTTTCAACGTTGACCGTTCCGTACCTTCCCGGAGTCCTGACCGATGCATGGCCGGACAACTGTTCCCGTGCGGCCAAGGCTAAAAAAATCAATGAACCGATGATAAGGCAATAAGCGAGGATTTTCATCGCATGGCTAGGCCCCCTTCACCGCCCCAAACGCCGCAAAGCAGGAATTCTTATGCAGCACCTCCACCCGCGCGAACCCGACGCGCCGGAGGAGATCGAGCTGATAAGTCAGCGGACGCGGCGAATCCTCCCGGTCCACATAGTCGAAGACCTTCCGCCGATAGTCCGCCCCGCCCAATCCTTCCAGGTAGGCGCCATAGCGTTCCCACATCAGCTCCTGTACCGCCGGCGCCTCCTGGGAAACCAAGTCGGTGATCCAGATCGACCCGCCCGGCGCCAGCAACCCATGGATCTTGGCAAAAGCCCCCTCCCAATCGGCATCGTCCCGCAGATGATGGAGCACTGCCGCCGCCAGAATCACATCGTAACTTCCCGCTTCCAGGTCCGCCTTCCGAAAATCGCAATGAAAAGTCCGGATCGGCTGCGAACTGACCGCCGCGATCCGTTCCCGCGCCCGCTCCAGCATCGGCCCGCTCAGATCGACCAGATCGCAGGCGAACGGCCCCGCCAGCCCCAGCAGCTTCAGCGTATTGTTCCCCGCGCCGCACCCGATATCGAGCACCCGCCGGGGCCGGGAGCAGACCGCCGCCGCCGCCTGGGTGATCAACTCCATCGCCAGCGGCGCGTCGATCGTCGCCTGCTGCCCCGTCTCCAGATTGGAGAACCGCTCCACATCGGCATCAAACCGGCGGGCGATCTCCTCCGTCGTCGACTTTGAATTTAATGGGATCATCTTAGTGGAATAGAATCCCCGCCACCTTCCCCTCCTTCATCCCCAGCGTCACCAGCGTATCGTCGCCCCCGTTCTTGTAGCGGATCCGGTACAAATAGACCTCATACCCCGTCTGATTCAATTCCCCTAAAAACGTGAGATCGTAGCCCCCGTTCAGCCGGGTGCCGACACTGTTCGCGGAAACCTCGAACTGCTCCGGCGAAAGCGCCGCCCTCAGGTGATCATCCGCATCGGCGAGGAAGGCATTGAAATCCTTCGCCATCTCCGCCGTCAGCATATTGTTGAGAATCGTCTGCGCCTGCGCGTCATCCTCCGCCCGCAGCGGGAGAGACGCCGCAGCCAGGAGCAGTCCAGCCAGGAAAAAACGGCCCATCCCTTTTCTATAAAGCCGGAACGGCCCTTTGTCCAATCCGACCCGCCCCGGCATCGACCCCATTGTCTCCGTCCCATTTTCCACTAACCTAAGGCATGGCCGTCCACCGCCTCGAACGCCTCCAGACCGTCCCCGCCGAGGCCGCTGCCTGCTGGCAATTCTTCTCCTCCCCGTCGAACCTCGCCCTCCTCACTCCCCCCGCCCTCGGCTTCGAAGTCCTCACCAAAGTCCCCGCCGAAATCTACGAAGGCCTCATCATCACCTACCGCGTCCGCCCCCTCGGCGGCATCCCGCTCACCTGGGTCACCGAAATCACCCGGGTCCGCGCTCCTTACTACTTCTGCGACGAACAACGCATCGGCCCCTATCGCCTCTGGCACCACGAACACTTCTTCACGCCGAACGATCAGGGCCTCCAACTCCGCGACCTCGTCCACTACGCCCTCTCCCCCCTCGTCGAGCTCGCCCACCCCTGGCTCGTCCGCCCCCGCCTCCAGGCCATCTTCGAGTTCCGCCGCAAGGCCATCGCCGAACGCTTCGGTTCGTGCTAATAAGGGCAGCATTCCCTCCGATGAAGCTCCTGGCCTCCCTCTTCTTCCTGATCGCCTTATCCCTCGTCCGTCTCCCCGCCCAGGACACCCCCGCGCCCGCTGATTCCAGCCCCGCCCTCAACCAATTCGTCTTCCAGCAGGGCGGCCATCACGTCCTCGTCCGCACCTACCTCCCCGCCGGAGCCGGCCCCGACGCCCCCGTCCTCATCGTCATGCACGGCGTCAAACGGAACGCCGAAACCTACCTCCACGAATGGACCGGCTACGCCGATCAATCCCACTTCCTCCTCGTCGTCCCCGAGTTCTCCGAGGCCGAATTCCCCGGCAGTCGCGGCTACCAGGACGGCAACCTCGCCACCTCCTCCGGCCAGCCGCTCCCCCGCGATCAGTGGAGCTACAACATGATCGAGCCGATCTTCGACCAGGTCTGCCAGCGCACCGGCAACACCAGCCAACAATATTCCATCTACGGCCACTCCGCCGGAGCCCAATTCGTCCACCGTTTCATCGCCTTCGTCCCCCAGGCCCGCGTCCTCCACGCCGTCAGCGCCAACGCCGGCAGCTACCTCCTGCCCGATATGGCCCAGGATTTCCCCTTCGGCTTCGCCCACTCCGGCCTCGATGACGCCGCCCTCCGCACCTTCCTGGGCCGGCCCCTCATCGTCCTCCTCGGCACCGCCGACATCCACCCCGACGATCCCGAGCTCCCCCACGAACCGGGAGCCGACGCCCAGGGCCCCTATCGGCTGGCGCGCGGGAAAAACTTCTACGCCAGCGGCCAAGCCGCCGCCACCGCCCTCGGCACCCCCTTCGCCTGGACCCTCTCCTTCGCCCCCGACATCGGCCACTCCGACAAAGGCATGGCCCCCTTCGCGGTGAAGCTCCTGTTTCCTCAATAACCTTGAGAGTTCAAGCCCTGCGGGGAGGGGGAGAGACGCCGAGTCTGAGTCGATTCTATCCTGCGGACGCGAGAAGCGCGGGAGAGCGGGCTCGTGGGTTCCAGGGGGCGCGTGTCATCAGTAGATCGAATGCGCTGATTACAGGCGGGCCGGGATGCAAGGGGGCAGCTTGTACGATGTAAAGGGGTTCCCCCTTTAGATTCCCCCCAGAGTCGATTGGCAACCTCTATGGCAGCCGAGTCGTGAGCTTGCTTATTCGCCTAGCGAAAAACCAACTTCAAAATCGGAGCCGCCACCCCCGCGAACTTCAGCCCGTGCTTGATCCACTTGCCCACGCCGGACGTTTCCTCCTCCTCGGCGGCACCGGCTTCCGCAGCCGGTTCCGCGCCGTGGCCCTTGAAAAGCTTCCAGGCCATCACCAACCCGCTCAAGCCGGTCAGCAGCAGGCCGCCCTTCTTGATCGCGCCGCCGAGGCGGACCCCCTGCGAGACCCAGCCCAGCGATTCCTCGATCGAATCGAACTCCCGCGAGATATCGCGCCGCAGCAGGTCGCATTCGGCGATCAGTCGCTCCCGGCGATTGGCAGGCTTGAGCGTCGCCCGGGCCAGACTCGCACTTAGGAGGCGGATTTCGTTTTGGTATTCTTGGAGCTTTTGATCCATTCTCTATCCTTTTCAAATTCGCGCAGCGTATCGGCAAACGGCAGCCGGTCGGACTTCAAGATACGCCAGGCCACCCCGCCCGCAACCAACGCTCCCAAAAGATAAATCCCGCTCAACACCGAGAGCGCCACCAGCCGCTGATGGGGATCGTCCCAGACCGCGAAGATGATGGTGAAACTCACCAGCAGCAGCGCCACCGCCGTGAGGAAAATAAAGGCCGAGACCAGGATCAGCGCCTGCACTGTCCGCAGCGCCTCGTCCCGCAGCTCCACCGAAAAAAGCTCGATCCGGGTATGCACCGTCTGCAGCAGCAGCTGCACCACCCGCCGCGCCGAAGAAATCAGGCCCCGATCCTGTTCCTGAGGCTCGGAACCGGCTTCCCCTGCGCTTCCCTCAACGGACATAATTACTTCCGGCGAGCGACGATGCCGATGAGCAGCCCGAGCCCGAACGCGATCGCGATCGACTCATAAGGATGGGCCCGGATCGTCTGGTCGGCCTGCTTGGCCCCTTCGACCACCTTCTCCTTGGCCGCCGCCTGCCATTTGGACAATTGGGCGCGCGCCTCCTCGAGCTTCACCGAGAGCTTTCCGCGGGCATCTTTCGCCTTCTCGCTCAGATCCCCGGCCGTCGCCTTGATGAGGACTTCGGCGTCGTGGATGACTTCCTTGATGTCCGTAACCAACTTTTCCTTCGTAACGGTCTGCTCGGTTTCGTATGCCATAGCTATCTACTTAACACATTCCGGACGATCCGCAAGGGGGGGTGGAGGAAAAGAGACCGAGAGTGCCGAGAACGCCGCGCAGAAGCGTTCTTTTGGGGCTGCCGCCCCTTGCCCCTGCTGGAGGGGAGAGTCGCCGAGTCCGAGTCGATTCTACCAATGCGGACGCGAGAAGCGCGGGAGAGCGGGGCTCGTGGGTTTGCCTCCCGGCCATACGAATTAGTTTCCCCTGGGAACTGCGTGCGCTATCGCGCAGGCATTCAGGTGGCGCATATCAGCGGCGGATCGAACGCGCTGGGTAGGGGCGGGCCGGGATGCACGGGGGCAGCTTGTACGATGCAAAGGGGCTGCGCCCCCTTGGACCCCGGCTCAGACTCGATTGGCTCCCGTCTATGGGAGAGGTATCGCGGGGTAGCGGCAATGGCCCTACATCTTCAGCGATTCCGCCGCCGCCCGCTTGCGCAGCGCCACCGCGTGGGCGTGCCGCGCCCGCAGATGCTCGTCGAACCAGACCCGCTCGAAGACCTCGCCCGCCACCGAGCAGATCCCCAGCACCGGCAGCACCAAAAAGAGTCCCGGCACCCCCGCCACCGATCCTGAAACGAAGATCATCACCACCGTCAGCAACGGATGGATATTCAGCGACTTCCCCACCGTCATCGGCGAATAGAAAAAATCGTCGATCAGCCGCGCCAGCACAAAGAGCACCAGCGCGCTCAGCAACAGCACCGGCCGCCCCGGCGCCTCCGAGGCGCAGACCAGTACCACCAGTCCGCACCCGGCGGCGGAGCCCACATAAGGCAGCCAGGCCAGCACCGCGCAGACAAACCCGAGGAACAGCGCGTGCGACGGCCCAAAGACCGCTCCCCCCACCCCGAACTTCCTCCCGATGATCCAGAGCCCTGCCCCCAGCGTCAGCGTATCGAGCACCGTCAACGCCATCATCCCCCGGAAATATTGGTGAATCTGATAATCCATCCGGTGGAAGAGCAACATCACCTTATCAAAGAACGCGTTCGGCACCCCCCGCATCAGCAGCTTCTTGAAATTCGCCCCGTCCCGCAGGAAGAAAAACGTCAGATAAGGGACCAGCAGCAGCGAGGGGAGCCAAGTCCCCAGGAACCCGAGCAGCGCATGGACATTCCGGTTCAGCATCCCATCCGTCCAGCCGCTCATCCGGGTCTGCGCCTCCTCCGCCAGATGGGAGCGGGCCAGCGCCGGAAACCGCGTCTCCAGCCACTGCAGGCTCTCCACCACCAGCGCATTCCCCCGGTCCATGTAAGCCGGAGCCTGTTCCTGTAGATGAAAAATCTGCGAAGAGAGCCACGGCACCGAGGCCAGCGAGAGCCCCACACAGCCGATCCCCACCAGCAGCGCCAGCACCCAGACCGCCTGCGGATGGGTCAACCCCAGCCGCTTCAGCCAATCGACCCCCGGCGCGCAGACATAATAGATCGCCACCGCCAGGATCATCGGCACCGAGATCCAGAGAATCCGGTCGAAGAGCACCACCACCGCCAGCGTCACCCCGATCACCCCCAGCCAGACCCCCGGATGCCGGATCCCCTCCGAGGGCAGCGGATGATAATAAGAACGCGCACGCATGCCAGCTTCCCCCCTTCAGACCATATTGCTGCCCGGGTCCTGCTCCATGAGCCCGCGAAAGCGCCGCGCCAGCCCACGGGCCAGCTCATAAGTCACCTTGAAGCCGATCAGCCGGTGCGTATGGAGCAGCTGGAGAAATTCCGGCTGGAAAAGGCAGAGCACCCGGGTCGGCCCCTTCGCGATCACCGCCGCCGAGCGCTTCACCCCGTCGAGCAGCGCGATCTCCCCCACGCTCTCCCCCGGTCCCAGCACCGCGATCTCCTCGGCGCCCACGATCTTGCGGATGATCCCGCGCCGCAGCACCCGCACCTGCCCCTCCAAAATGATATACATCCCCAGTCCCTCTTCCCCCTCCTCGAAGATGACCTCATCCCCCAAATAACTCCGTTCATGGAGAATCAGCTCCACGATCCCCAACTCCCGCCGCGAAAGCGTCTGGAAAAGCGGGATCTTGTGAAGCACATCCCAGTGGCGCGTGGCCGGAGCCGGGCGGAGCAGCCGCAGGAATTTGGTGAGGAGGCTCATGGGGAAACAGGGGGGAGAACCCTCTAAAGAGAACCTTTCCCGACCTTGATGTCAAGCGGGCCAGCCTTTGGGGGGAGGGGAGTGGTCGCCGGGTTTGGGTCTAATCTACCATGAGGACGCGAGAAGCGCGGGAGAGCGGGCTCGGGGGTTTCAGGTGGCAGGTATCGGGAGCAGATCGAACGCGCTGATTACGGGCGGACCGGGATGCACGGGGCAGCTTGTACGACGCAAAGGGGCTGCGCCCCCTTGGACCCCGACTCAGAGTCGATCTGTAACCCCCATGGGAGCGGAATTTTGATGCGCGAGTTCAGCGTTCCATCTAAGGTCGATCCCTTCTTCCATGGACCCGATCATTGACGTCACCGGCCTGACCAAGGTCTACCGCACCTACCTCAAGGAGCCTGGCCTCCTCGGTGCCGTTCGTGGCCTCTTCCATCGCCGCCATGAGGAGACCCGCGCCGCCGATCACATCACCTTCCGTGTCGGGGAAGGGGAGCTGGTCGGCTTCCTCGGCCCCAACGGCGCCGGCAAGACCACCGTCCTCAAGATGCTCTCCGGCCTCCTCCATCCCACCGGGGGCGACGCCCGCGTCATGGGCTTCCGCCCCTGGGAACGCCAGGACGACTTCCGCCGCCAATTCGCCCTCGTCATGGGCCAGAAAAACCAGCTCTGGTGGGACCTCCCCGCCAACGAATCCCTCGAGCTCAACCGCGCCATCTACGGCATCGATCCCGCCGTCGCCCGGAAGACCATCGCCGAACTCGTCGAATGGCTCGGCGTCGGCGACAAACTCCGCGTCATGGTCCGCGAGCTCTCCCTCGGCGAGCGGATGAAATTCGAGCTCATCGCCGCCCTCCTCCACCAGCCCCGCGTCC
>Ga0302314_10021863_pt1 | contig 10521 bp, 9 predicted proteins | sample III_Palsa_N2_3_FD_200533 | JGI IMG/M metagenome (GOLD analysis project Ga0302314, IMG submission 200533) | Peat permafrost microbial communities from Stordalen Mire near Abisko, Sweden - III_Palsa_N2_3 | ecosystem: Environmental > Terrestrial > Soil > Palsa > Peat permafrost | place: Sweden... | reverse complement strand
GCGGCCGTCCCGACCTCCGAGTCGCCCAGGACGAACGCGGTGCAGAAGGCGGCCAGGGTGTGGCCGCTGGGGAAGCTGCTGCTCGTCGGGGTGCGCACGCCGGCGTCCAGGTGGTCCTCGGGCCGTTGCCGTTCGACCGCGGCCTTCACCACCCGGCTCACGAGGAGTGAGGAGAATCCGGCCGTCGCCAGCCCCACGATGGCTCGCTGCCGGTCGGGGCCGCGCCGCCGTGCCTTGAGGCCGGCCAGGACGACCCAGATCAGCCCGTAGTCGGCCAGGTTCGAGACCACGGCCGCGGCCCGGTCGATCTCGGGGCGACCCCGGAGAGGCTCGAAGGCGGCATCCACCGTCTCGTCGATGCTGCTCATGGCGGGCACGTTACGCGGCGGCGAAGGCGGGGCAGGACGTCTTGAAGTGGCAGTGGTTGCACAAGGGGCCGACGTGGGGACGAAAGTCCTCTTTCTCGCACGCCCGCTCAATGGCCGACCAGACGGCCACGGCCCGTCGCCGCTGGCCGCGGATGGTCTGTTCGGACGGCACCGATGAAATGGCCACCGGTTGGCGCAAGTAGAGAAGCCGGACTCCAGTCGGGGCGCGCCCGAGCAGGCTCTCGCACAACAGCGCATACGTCTGGACCCCGCCCAGGCTGCCGCGCTCGAAACGCTCGGACGGGGCCCGTCCCGTCTTGTAGTCGACGACGATCAAGCCGCCGTCAGGAGCGACGTCGAGGCGGTCGATGATGCCGCGCAGGCGCATACCGTCCACCACGGTCTCGACTCCGAGCTCGATTCCCACCGCCCGTGCCTCGTTGGGATCTTCCAATAGGAAGTAATTGTCGACGAGCGTGCGGGAGTCGGCGAGGAAGGCGTCGGCGGCTTCCCGATCCAGTGCGAGCTCGGCGTACTCCTCGTCGTCTTGGATCTCGTCCCAGCAGCGACCGAGCTCGGCCTGTGCCGCAGCGGGTGTCCGCGCCCCGGGAGAGTGGTGCCAGAAGAGACCTTCCAGCGCGGCATGCACGAGCGTGCCCTTGACCGCGTGCGGGGACGGTGGTTCGGGCCGGCGCTCTATCTGTGAGTAGCGGAAGGCCAACGGACAGTTGGTGAAGGAGACGACCTTGGACGGACTCAACGTGCGTGGAAGGTCGAGCGCCATGCCATCAGGATACGGCGGGGTCGCGCCGCGCCGGCCCATCCTCCCGAGGGGGTAGAAATGACGTGATGCTCCCCGGCCCCCTTGACCGCAGCCGTGGCTGACCTGCGCCGCAGCACCCGTTGGGCCGGGCTGCGACCGGGCGATCCCGTGCAGGTCGACGGCACCCGTCTCCGCGGCGCCTCCTGGGCGTTCGTGGCGCACGTCACCAACGGGGAGACGGGCGAGGTCTGGGTCGAGGTCGTGGGAGGGCGATCCGGTGACCGGGCCGTGCGCTCCTTCCGGCCGGACCAGCTCTACGCCGCGACCGCCCGCCCCGGCCGCGACGCCTCGCTGGCCGATGCGCCGGGGCTCCCGCTCGGCTGAGCTGTGAGGGCGACCGACCATCCCGGCATCCCGACGTTGACGACGCCGCGGCTGGTGCTGCGACCCTTCGTCTTCGATGACCTCGACGAGCTCGTGGCCATTCATGCCGAGGAGTCGTTCTGGTGGTACCCGCTGCGGTCCGCCATGTCGAAGGACGAGACGGTCGGATTCCTCGAGCGGGTCCTGGCCCGCTACGAAAGCGACCGCCTCGGCATCGAGGCGCTCATGGACCGCGAGACCGGTACCATGATCGGCTGGGCCGGATTGGCCGTCCCGCACTTCCTGCCAGAGATCCTCCCGGCCGTGGAGGTGGGCTGGCGCCTCTCCGGTGCCTGGCGCGGCCGCGGGCTGGCAACGGAGGCGGGTGCCGCCGCCGTCGAGTTCGGCTTCACGGCCTGGGAGCTCGAGCGCATCGTCAGCATCTACGAGCCGGAGAACGTGGCGTCCGGCCGCGTCATGGAGCACCTGGGGTTCTCGCCCTGGCGCACGACCACCGGGCCCCGCGGGAACGAGGTGGTCGTCATGGAGCTGACGCGTGAGGACTGGGCACAGGGCCGTGGGTGACATCGAGCGGCAGACGGCGGTCGAGCCCGCGGGGGATGGCCGCTTCACCGCCATGGTGCACGCCGACTGGGAGATCTGGGGACCCTGCGGCGGCTACGTGGCCGCGCTGGCGCTGCGGGCCGCAGGGGCGGACAGCCACCTCGGCCGGCCAGCCAGCTTCTTCTGTCACTACCTCTCCGTCGCGGCCTTCGCGCCGGTCGAACTGGTGGTCACCCCGCTGCGGGCGGGACGGACCGTGCTGGCGCAACGTGTCGCCATGAGCCAGGAAGGCCGTCCGGTGCTTGACGCCATGATCTGGTCTGTCGGCGGGGTGGAGGGCCTCGAGCACGAGGACGTCGAGCCGCCCGACGTGCCCGATCCCGACACGTTGCCCACATGGGCCGAACTGCGGCCCGACGAGGACCGGCCCGCCATGCCCTTTTGGGACAACTTCGACCAACGGCCTCTGACGTGGTCCGAGGAGTGGCCCCCCGCCGGGCCACAGCCGCCGACCTGGCGCGCCTGGGTGCGGCCGCAACCGACCGCAACTTTCGACGATCCCTGGGTCGATGCCGCCCGCTCACTCATCGTGCTCGACGTGGGGAGCTGGCCGGCCGGCTCGCGCCCGCACATGTACCTGGAGCCTCCGTTCATCGCTCCGAGCCTCGATCTGTATGCGTCGTTCCAGTACCCCGGCACCGCGTCGGACTGGCTGTTGCTCGATGCGCATTCGCCCGTCGCCCACGCGGGCCTGTTGTCGTGGACCGGGAGGGTGTGGTCCGAGCAGCGCCGGCTCCTCGCCAGCGGTGGAGGCCAAGCGGTGTTCCGCCACACCTAGGTGCGGCGGCCCCGTCATTCCGCCGAATAGCCGTCCATGCGGGCCAGGATGCGCAGCATGACCTCGTCGGCACCTGCACCGATGGAATCGAGCCGCGTGTCGCGGAAGTAGCGCGAGGTCCAGTTCTCGTCCATGTAGCCGAGTCCGCCGTGGAACTGCACTGCCGTGTCGGCCACCTCACGCTGGAGCCGGGACCCGAGGAGCTTGCCGATGGTGGCGTAGCGGGTGGCGTCCTCGCCGCGCAGGACGGCATCAGCCGTGGTGCGCGCATACTGCTTCAGGACGTCGTGCCGGGCCGACAGCTCGGCGAGGACGAATTGCAGGTGCTGGTTGGCCAGCAGGGGCGCGCCGAAGGCCCGCCGTTCGCGCAGGTAGTCCTTCGTCCTCTCGAGGGCAAGCTCAATGGAGCCGACCTGCTTGTAGAAGGTCATGAGGCGCTCGGCCTGGAATTGCACCATCTGCTGCTGGAAACCGCGCCCGACCTCGCCGATGGTGTTGGCAACGGGCACACGCACGTCGCTGAACGACAGCTCCGCGGTGTCGCTCGACCACATGCCCAGCTTCTCGAGCTTGCGCGAGACCACCACGCCCGGGGTCGATGTCGGCACCACAATGAGCGACATGCCGCGAGAGCCGGGGTCGTCCGAGGTACGGGCAAGCAGGCAGAGCCAGTCGGCCTGGGTGCCGTTCGTGATGTAGAGCTTGGCGCCGTTGATCACCCATTCGTCCCCGTCGCGCACGGCACGGGTCCGGATGCCGGCGACATCGCTGCCGGCGTCGGGCTCGGTGACCGCAATGGAGGTAACCACCTCGCCCCGGATAGCCGGCGCAAGATACTGCTCCTTCAACTCTGAGGTCCCGTAGTGGGCCAGCGCCGGCGTCGCCATCGACATCTGGACGGCCATCGCCATGGGAACACCCCCGCAGCTGATCCGGCCCATCTCTTCGCCGGCGATCAGGGAGTAGGTGTGGTCCGCCCCCATGCCGCCGTCGGCCTCGTCGAACTCGAGCCCGAACAGGCCGACAGCGGCCAGTTTGGGGAAGAGCTCGTGGGCCGGGAAGATGCGCGCGGCCTCCCATTCGTCGACATGGGGCTCGATCTCCCGCTCGAAGAGGTCCCGCAGCGTCTTGCGGAAGAGCTGGTGCTCGTCGCTCTCGATCACCGGCGCACGATACCACCGGCCCTTTTTCACCCGTGGTCGAACGCGCCCCTACACTGCGCAACCGTGACGGACGTGTTGGTCGGCGTGCAGCATCGCGACGGCGTGCGGACCCTGACGCTCGATTCCCCGGCCAACCGTAACGCTCTGTCAGCCCGCCTATTGGCGCAGTTGGAAGAGGCGTTGCGCGACGCGACCAGTGACGCGGGGGTGCGCGCCGTCGTGCTGACCGGTGCGGGCACGGTGTTCTGCTCGGGGGCCGATCTGTCCGAGCGCGGTGCGGCGGCACCCAGCCGCATGCCGGCCATCCTCACCACCATCGTCGAGAGTGCGGTGCCGGTCGTCGTCCGCGTCAACGGACACGCGCGGGCGGGCGGTCTCGGCCTCGTCGCCGCGGCCGACATGGCGGTCGCGGCGGAGGCAACCACCTTCGCCTTCACCGAGGTCCGGGTCGGCGTGGCGCCGGCGATGATTCTGGTGCCGGCGCTGCGCGTGGTCGATCGCCGCTTCCTCGCCCGCGCCGCCCTCACTGGCGCGCGCTTCAGCGCATCCGAAGCCGCTGCAGTCGGGCTGCTCACAGCCGTCACCGAAGACGAGGCGGCGCTCGACATCTGGGTGGCGGACCAGACAACGGCCATCCTTCAGGCGGCACCGGGCGCAGTGAGATCGACGAAGAAATTGCTGCGGTCGTTGCCCGCGCTGCAGTGGGCCGACGGGTTGGCGGACGCTGCGGCCACGTCGGCCGAACTGTTCGCCGGAGCGGAGGCCGCAGAGGGCATGGACGCCTTCCTGCACAAGCGCCGCCCTTCGTGGGACACGACCGCATGAGCGCACCTCTCCGATCTCGCCTCGCTGTTGCCGGTGACGAATTCCGCGACAACGCCGCCGCCATGGCCGCACTCGTCGAAGACGTGCGCGCGTTGCACGAGGATGTCCTCGCCGGCGGAGGCGCCCAGTATGTGGAGCGCCACCGATCCCGCGGCAAGATGCTGGTGCGTGAGCGCCTCGAGGCTCTGGTGGACCCCGGCACGCCGGTGCTCGAGTTGTGCCCGCTTGCCGGCCTGCACACCGGCGACCCGGTTGGCGGCGGTGTCGTCGTGGCGCTGGCCGAGGTGGCGCACACCCAATGCCTGGTGATCGCCAACGATCCGACAGTGCGCGGCGGCACGACGAGCCCGACCACGATCCGCAAGCTCCTGCGCGCCATGGACGTGGCCGAGGAAAATCGGCTCCCACTGCTGCTCCTGGTCGAATCTGGAGGGGCGGACCTGCCCCGGCAGGCCGACGTCTTCGTGCCTGGCGGCGAACAGTTCCGCCGCCTGACCCAGCTCTCTGCGCAAGGCATCCCAACTGTCTGCGTCGTCTTCGGGTCGTCCACCGCCGGCGGCGCCTACCTGCCGGGTATGAGTGACTACACCGTCATGGTCGAGGGGCGGGCGCGCGTCTTCCTCGGCGGGCCGCCGCTCGTCAAGATGGCCATCGGGGAGGAGGCTGACGAGGAGGAGCTCGGTGGGGCACGCATGCACGCCGAGACGTCGGGCCTGTGCGACTACCTTGCCCGGGACGAGCCCGAGGCGATCCGCATGGCACGGGGCATCGTGGCGCACCTGCACTGGCCGCGCCTCGGTCCCGGACCCACAGACCCCGCCGATGCGCCTCTCTACCCGGCCGAGGAGCTGCTCGGCATCGCGTCGGTCGACGTGCGCGTGCCCTTCGACGTCCGCGAGATCATCGCCCGTATCGTCGACGGGTCCCGTTTCGAGGAGTTCAAGGAGCTGTACGGGCCGCAGCTCGTCTGCGGTTGGGCCTCGGTCGGCGGGTACCCCGTCGGCGTGGTGGCCAACAACGGCATTCTTTTCTCGCCCGAGGCACAGAAGGGGGCGCAGTTCATTGCGCTGTGCAACCGCACCGACACGCCGATCCTCTTCGTGCAGAACATCACGGGCTTCATGGTCGGCACGCGCTATGAGCAAGGCGGGATCATCAAGGACGGCGCCAAGCTGATCAATGCGGTGTCGAACTCGACCGTGCCCCATCTCACGCTCATGGTGGGTGCGAGCTACGGGGCAGGGAATTACGCCATGGCCGGACGCGCCTACGACCCACGTTTCGTCTTCACGTGGCCCAATCACCGCATCGCGGTCATGGGCCCCAAGCAGCTCGCCGGTGTGCTCTCCATCGTGCGCCGTAACGCGGCCGCTGCCGCGGGGCGCCCCTTCGACGAAACTGCCGACGAGGAGCTGCGCCAGGCCACCGAGAGCCAGATTGAGGAAGAGTCGACCGCGCAGTACGCCACGGGGCGCCTGTGGGACGACGGGATCATCGATCCGCGGGACACGCGCACCGTGCTCGCCATGGCGCTGACCGCAGTCCACTCGGCGGAAGTGCGGGGGACTGCGGTCTTCGGCGTGGTACGGCACTGATGATCAGGCGCCTGCTCGTGGCCAACCGGGGCGAGATCGCCCGCCGACTCATACGCGGCGCGCACGATGCCGGCTGCGAGGCGGTCGCCGTCTACGCCGCGGACGACGCGGCCAGCCCCCATGTCGGAGAAGCCGATGTCGCGGTGCTCCTTCCCGGCCTGTCACTCGGCGAGACCTATCTGTCGACGGCCGCTCTGGTCGGGGCGGCCGCGCGGGCCGGCGCGGACGCTCTGCATCCCGGCTACGGCTTCCTGTCGGAGAACCCCGCCCTCGCCGAGGCCTGTGCAGCAGCGGACATCGTCTGGGTCGGGCCGTCGCCCGACGCCATGCGCGTCATGGGGCACAAGGCGCGGGCCAAGGAATTGGTGGCCCAGGCCGGCGTGCCCGTCCTGCCGAGCGCGGTGGTGGGGAGGGGGGGCGATGACGCCGCGCTGGAGACCGCCGCGGCAGATGTCGGGTACCCCCTTCTCGTCAAGGCGTCAGCCGGCGGTGGCGGCCGCGGCATGCGACTCGTGCGTGCGCCGGGCGATCTCGCCGATGCCGTGGCCGCGGCCCAGCGCGAGGCGGCGGCCGCCTTCGGGTCGGAAGAGGTGTTCTTGGAGCGCTATCTCGAGGCGCCTCGACACGTCGAGGTCCAGGTCATGGGCGACAGCCATGGCACGGTCCTGCACCTGCTCGACCGGGAGTGCTCCGTGCAGCGCCGGCACCAGAAGGTCGTGGAGGAGGCCCCGGCTGTCCTCGTGCCCTCGGCGATCCGCCGCGAGATGTGGGACGCCGCCGTGGCCGTGGCACAGGCGGTCGGCTACACAGGGGCCGGAACCGTGGAGTACCTCGTCGATACCGGCGGGTTTTACTTCCTGGAGATGAACACGCGCCTCCAGGTGGAGCACGGGGTGACCGAGCTCGTGACCGGCCTCGATCTCGTCGGCCTCCAACTGGCGGTCGCCGCGGGACATCGCCTTCCCCTGAGCCAGGCCGATGTGCAGGCGAACGGGCACGCCGTGGAGGTCCGTCTCTGCGCCGAGCGGCCGCGCGAGGACTACCGGCCGACGCCCGGTACGGCGACGCACGTGGGCTGGCCGGTGGGGCCTGGGCTGCGTACCGACCGCGCCATCGAGTCCGGCAGCGTCGTGAGCCCCGCGTACGATTCGCTGGTGGCGAAGCTCATGGCCCACGGCCGGGACCGAGCCTCCACCGTCGCCCGGCTCTCACACGCGCTGCGTGCGCTTGAGCTCGACGGACTCGAGACCAATCGGCAGTTACTCAACGCGGTGCTCGACGATGCCATCTTCCGGGACGGCGCGGCAGACGTGCACTATCTGGACAGCCGACCCGATCTGCGTGATGCGGCCTTCCCTGACGAGACGCGGCATAGCCACGCCGCTGCGGCGGCCTTCTGCCTAACCGGCGAGCGAGCGGCCGGGAGTCTCGTCCCGGTTCCCGCCGCCGGCTGGCGCAACATCGGCCGGGCCCTGCACGCCGACGCGCTCACGGACGCGGTCGGGACGTTGGAGGTGCGGGCCGCGGTGCCGGGGGAACCGGCCTCCGTCCTGGTGGACGGCGAGTGGCGTCCGCTGGGCACGGCGCTGACCCACGATGGGATCGTCGATCTCGTGACGGTGGGCGATCTCCGGCGCCGCTACCGGGTGCGGCTCACCGCGCACAGCGCGGACGTCAACGGGCCCGAGGGTCAGTCCAGCTTCGCCCGGCGGGCCGAGGACGACCCCGACGAGCGCGGCGGCGTGGCGGGGGAGTGCCGCGCGCCGCTGCCGGGAGCGGTGACCAAGGTCCTCGTGGCGGAGGGGGACGTGGTGGCCGAAGGCGACGGGCTGGTGGTGCTCGAGGCCATGAAGATGGAACACACCCTGCGAGCCAACGGCGCCGGGACGGTGGCGCAGGTCAACTGCGCCGCCGGCGAGCAGGTCGACGTGCACGACCTGCTCGTCACCGTGGAGCCGGCGTGAACGCCCCCGCCGACGCGCCGGACCTGTTGCGGATCGGAAATTGCAGCGGGTTCTTCGGGGATCGCGCCCACGCCGCCCGCGAGATGGTCGACGGCGGCCCGATCGACGTCCTGACCGGCGATTGGCTGGCCGAGCTGACCATGTACATCCTCCACAAGACGCGGGAACGCAGCGGCGGCTACGCCCGCTCGTTCCTGCGTGAGCTCGAGGAGGTGCTGCCGACCTGCATCGAGCGGGGCATCACGGTGGTCTCGAACGCCGGGGGGCTCCAGCCCGAGGGCCTGGCCGCGGCAGTGACGGAGCTCGCCCGCCGCCAGGGTCTCGACGTCCATGTGGCCTCCGTGTCAGGCGACGACATCACGCCGCACCTGCCCGAGCTGCGGGTGCAGGGAGAGCGGTTCGTCAACCTCGACACCGGCGAGGTCCTCCCCACCGGCGCGCCCGTCGTGACTGCGAATGCCTACCTGCGGGCCCGCCCGATCGCCGACGCGCTGGCAGCCGGCGCCCAGGTGGTGGTGACGGGCCGGGTGACCGATGCTGCTCTGGTCGTCGGGCCGGCGCTGCACACGTTCGGCTGGTCCGACGATGACCTCGACGCCATCGCCGGCGCAGTGGTGGCGGGCCACGTCATCGAATGTGGCGCGCAATGTTGCGGCGGGAACTATGCCTTCTTCGAGGAGGTGCCGAACCGGGAGCACATCGGTTTCCCCCTGGCCGAGGTGCACGCGGACGGCTCGTCGGTGATCACGAAGCACCCGGGCACGGGCGGCATGGTCACGGTCGGGACGGTGACGGCGCAGCTCCTCTACGAAATCGGCGGGCCGCGCTACCTGAGTCCCGACGCCGTGGCACGGTTCGACTCCATCGGGCTCTCGCAGGAAAGCACGGACCGGGTGCGCATCGCGCCGGTGCGGGGCGAGGCACCACCCGACACGCTGAAGGTCACGGCCAATCTGGACGCCGGCTGGCGCAACGCCATGACGCTGGCGTTGACGGGGTGCCAGGTGGCCGAGAAAGCCCGCTTCGCCGCGGAGGCTGTGTGGGCGGGCATCCCCGGCGGGCAGGCCGGCTTTGCCGAAACGGCAGAGGACCTCTCGGGTGACCTGACGGGCGGCGGCATGGCGTACCTTCGCCTTGCCATCCGCGGTGACGACGAGAAGGCCGTGGGTCGGGCGTTCTCGGGTGCCGTCATCGAGACGAGCCTGTCGAGTTACCCCGGTACGTTCTTCACCTCCGCGCCGTCCGGAGCGCAGGGTGTCGCCCGCTACTGGCCGACAACGGTCAGTGCCGCCGCCGTGACGCCACGTATCGAGTGCGATGGCCACCCGGTCGCGGCCACGCCGCTCGTTGCCTTCGAGCGCGGTGCCGATGCCATCCCGCCCGCCGCCGAGGTCGGCCCCACCGCCGGCCGACACGGCCCGGACGCAGTGGACGTGGTGGTCGTCCCACTGTGGGCGCTCGTCGGCGCCCGTTCAGGGGACAAGGGCGGGGACGCCAACGTGGGGCTCTGGGCGGACGACGATGCCGTCGCCTCCTGGCTCCAGCACGATTTCTCCGTCGCGATGCTCAAGGCGCTGCTGCCCGAGGTGGAGACCTACCCGGTCAGCCGGTACCCGTTACCGAACCTGCGGGCGGTGAACTTCGTCGTGCACGGACTCCTCGGCTGGGGGGTGGCCTCGAATCTGCGCCTGGACACGCAGGCGAAGGGCCTCGGGGAGTTGTTGCGCTCGCGTCCGGTCGAGGTGCCGGCCGCGCTGGCGGCGAGCGGACCGGTCGCGGCGAGGATCGCCTCGAGCTGAAGCCAGGCTCCGGGGCCCTCCCGCTCGGGCATCTGGCAGGATGACGCCGTGGAGTCGGTCGCCCGCATGGTCGCTCTCATCGCAGGCATCGCCATCGTCCTTCTCACCGCGTGGAGCGTCTTCACGGCGCTCGTCGTGCCTCGAGTGACCTCATCACCGGCCATGCGCATGCTGGCGCGGGCTCTTGGCGGCTCGGCCCGGCGGATCGCTCCGACGCTGCCGAACTACGAGACGCGCGATCGCGTCCTCTCATTCGTCGGTCCCGCCGCCATGGTGCTT
>Ga0302314_10021860_pt1 | contig 10522 bp, 4 predicted proteins | sample III_Palsa_N2_3_FD_200533 | JGI IMG/M metagenome (GOLD analysis project Ga0302314, IMG submission 200533) | Peat permafrost microbial communities from Stordalen Mire near Abisko, Sweden - III_Palsa_N2_3 | ecosystem: Environmental > Terrestrial > Soil > Palsa > Peat permafrost | place: Sweden... | reverse complement strand
CGCCGACACCCGTTGGCGTGCCGGCGATGCCTGTGGACGTGAAAGCAAGGCCCGGTGGAAGTGGCCCAGAACCCGTAGCGAGGGCGTAAGTGACTGTCGTTCCCGCCCCAGCGACGGCAATTGGCTGACTGTAGGAGATGCCGACAACTGCGTTCGCTAGGCTGGTCGTGCTGATGGCCGGATCTACGACCAGAGCAACACCGGACTGCGTGATCGTGAGAGGTGTTGTCGATGAATCTTTCGCCGTGAAGGAGAATTTGTAGCTCCCTGCGGTTGTAGGCGTGCCGGAGTAATTGGCGGCACCGGTTGTGGATGGGGCAGATGAGAAACTAAGGCCCGGCGGCGTTGTACCCGTGGCGGCAAACGTGATTGGCGTGGAACCACCGCTGGTAGTTACAGTCGTGCTATAGGGCACGCCTACGATGGTGGGCGTGGCAATTGTGGCGCTCGAGGTAAAAGCGAAGGTTGCATTGATTGTGATCGTGACTGTAGCTGTCTGAACCGGTGTGCGGACGGTGGTCGCAGTCAGAGTGATAGTGGTTGGGACAGTGATGCCCGTCGGGGCTGTGTAAGCGACGGAGGTAAGGCATCCGGTGTATCCCTGGGTGACCGTGACAGGCGTGCCAAGGGTGCCGACGCTGTTGAGGACCCAACTAACGCCATCGCAATCAGGATCATTGTTGGTAAGGCCCGCTAATGTCACGCTCTGCCCTGAATCGAGGTCCAGTTGCGTGCTCGGCGTGATCGTAAGGGTGGGAGCTATCGCGGGACTTGAAGGCGAGCCGCTGCCGCACCCTGCCACGAATCCGAGAAGCAGAATCCAGTGAAAAGACCAAGGCGTACCAAGGCCGGGCCGTTTGCTATTCATGAGACTCTCCCAAAGGGTTCCGCTGAAACTGGAACGGAATATTATCGTGATCATTCACCCCGGCCTGATCTCCTGTGGTAAGAAATAGAATCGATTCCACGAAGTTCTGCTAGAAAAGGATCGGCGTAAGTAAAACATACCCTTATGTCGAATGTCTACCGAAAATAAAATGAAGCGGAAACGATTCCATTATGAGGTGATAAATAGGATGAAAGCCGCAATCTTTGAGCATGTTGCGGGTCAATTTGCAGTGGCAACCTGCGAGCATCTCTGGACAACGCGGTCCGGTAGAAGATTGATCATGTCGTCTTCCAATCCAATAAAAACGTTTCTTTATTCATGAATGTATATGGCAGGAGATGTCTCCATCATCGGCACAATTTAAAGGCACGTCATAACCGCAGTTATGTCGATTCTTTGAATCTCTGTGGCGGATTTCGTGTTGCCGTCTAGAGACCATTCTTTGCAATCAAATTTCCATAGAACTTCGCACTCAGCTTTGGCGTTCGCTTCTGCGTTGCATAATCCACATACACAAGTCCAAATCGCTTGCTGTATCCATCAGCCCACTCGAAATTATCCAGCAGGCTCCAGAGGAAGTATCCCTTCACGGGAACGCCCTCGCTCACAGAGCGTTGAAGCTGGGTCAAGTATGCATTCAAAAACATGACCCTGTCCGTGTCATACACCTCGCCGTCCGCCGCGATCGCATCGTCACAAGAGCACCCATTCTCCGTGATGTAAATCTCCTTGATTCCCAACGTCTCCGCCGCCAGCTTTGGCGCCCAGTACATCGCCTCAGGGCCAATGGATAGCCACGAGCTGGCCATGTGCGGATACGATGGCGGGTTTGGCACCTTCTCGTAGCCCAATTCAGAATCCGTCGCTCGCACTGTCCTGGCGCCATAGATGTTCAATCCCTGAAAGTCTGTAGGCGTTCCAATGATTTTCATTTCCTCAGACGTAAATACCGGAGCGGCGGCACCCAATCGCTTCAAATAGGCGTCTGTATACCGTCCCGTATGGATTGGTGTCAGGAAAGCCGCATTCTCCTCTACATACGCTTTGCGCGCAGCAGCGATATGCTCCGGCGCGTTGAATACCGGCGTGATCGGAGCCGCATTCTCAGCGCACCCGACCTTGACCCCCTTCGGCGCATTTGCGCGAATTGCCTGCACTCCGAGTCCATGTCCTAGTAGTATGTTGTGCTTTACCTGGGAGAGTGACTTCATGTCCAGTTCTATTCCTGGAGGGTGGCGCGTGTCGCTATAACCTGAGACGAACGTCGTCATCTCGTTCATCGTCATGTAATGCGCAATGATGCCACCGAGCTTCCCAACGGTATAGCCGCAATAGTCCGCAAACGCTTTCGCCGTGTCCCTATTTTGCCATCCGCCCTTGTCTTCAAGCGCCTGCGGCAGATCCCAGTGATACATTGTGCAGAACGGTTCAATTCCTGCGTTGTGCAGCGCTTCAGTAAAGCGCCGATAGTGATCGATGCCTTTCAGGTTCGGCTGACCGGTCCCATTCGGGAAGATGCGCGGCCATGCTATGGAAAACCGGCACGCCTTCAATCCCATGGCCTTCATCAGGGCAACATCTTGTGGATAACGGTGATAACTGTCGTCGGCAATGTCGCCTGTATCACCGTTGTGGGTCCTGCCGGCGATGTGCGAAAACGTATCCCATGTCGATACGCCTCGGCCGTCTTCATGGACTGCACCCTCTATCTGGTACGCCGCTGTCGCCGATCCCCAGAAAAAGTCGTTAGGAAAATCGCGATCGTTCGAGAGCCTTTTCTGTGTCTCTGCTGAACCTGTTGCAAGAGGGGAGGCAAAGCTCGCAGCCGCTGTTGCGGCGAGCCGGCCGAAGTTTCTGCGTGTAAATCGAGTCATCGAAAACGTGGACCTTTCGTTTGAATAGAACCTATCTCAATCTCACCTTTCAGCGGTGATAGAGGAAGAGCTCAGTTGCTCAATCCCGGGACGTTGCTCAACAGGACCTTATTTCCAGAAACCCAAAGCACCAATTGCATGCTTAGTGGGTTCGGAGTTGTAGCAGTGGCCGCGGATGATTTGTCCCAAGGGCCATTTCCGGTCCACTTGGAACCCTGCTTCTGCATCTGGGCACTTTCGGCGATCTTCCCGGCAGCGGCTGCGGCGTCGTGCGGAGAGGGGTACTGCGCTATCCAGAGTGTCTGGCCGAACGCCCGGCGATCCAGTCCATTGAGATAGTCCAACATGGAAGACTTCTCAAACTTTTCTGCCGGGCCCCATAGGCTGGCACCGGTGTACTTGACCCGCCAGATAGAGGATGGCGTGATCCCGGTGTCCTGGAGCACGTCGCGGTATTCACTCTCTTCTGCTTGGGTGACGCCAATTCGAACGACGTTTCCGGCTTTGAGTGGCGCGTCCGGGAGAGGATCAATGGGAAGTTCCAATGGAGGGCGGTCGAGCAAGGTCGTGCTGGGTCGAGTCCAGCCCGGTGCGGCTACCACGCCGTTGACAAGGCCGCTCTGAAGAAAAGCGCTGACGGCGAGATCAATGCCGGCAGGAGAAGAACCGGTGATTGTAATGACCTCTGTTTCGTAGGGTGCATCTACCACCGCTTCGGAGTGGAGAAACGGATTTCTGTCACTTTCGATGTAGCCGAGCGTGCCATGCAGATGTCCGAAACCGAAGATATAAAAGCCGCCATCTTCAATCTTGGCTTCTCTCTGCCACGCGGCTTGAATCAGGGGGTCCGTCGGAAGGCCAACGAGAATCAAGTGGTGATAGGCTCGACCTTCAATATTGCCGGATAAGAGAGCCGCGGAATCTTCCATGGTGACGCCGTTAGCCCCGAATAGCGAGAGTAGCGGAGAGGTGGATATTCCCGCATGGATGCGCTCCGCGCTCTGCTTGATTTCAAAGGGCGCGTCGGCGGCAACGCAGATTTTAAGGGTGCGACGATCCGTGGTTTGAGCGGTTAGTATTCCGGTGACAGAGATCGATACCGCCGCGAAGAGAAGGCTAAGGCGCAGGATGCGAGCGTTCATTTTTTCTCTCCAGTGGAGTTCGATTGCTCTAAGACGACGACGTCTCCGTCCCCAGGCCGGACAGGCAGTTGCACTACCCAGTCTTTGCCGTCGCGCTTTACCGAAAGAGTGTTGTGGTCGTTGAGCGAGATTGCGTGAGCGACGTCGCTTGTGGCACGAATTCGCAGAGAAAGTTCGCGCGCCTGTTCTTTCCAGTCTTCGATGACAATCATGGAGCGTCCTTCGCTCACGAAGCCATATCCCATGGTCCCCTCAGGGAAGGCAATCGGCAGAACCAGCCAGCGCTGTAGGATCGGAGCCAACTGCAGACTTAGCTCGGCCGTGAGCGACTCCGTGGAAAACGGAATGTACAGAAGGTTGCCGTTCACAAGTAGCTTGTGATCGCCGACGGCTTCAGAAGCCGTTGCGCCGGCGGGTGATCCGTCGGACGTGAGACCGAAGAAAGTAGCAACAGCGGGGGAGAGGGAATCATGGCCGCGAAATGCGGCGATCCGCGTGCCTTGTGCGGCGAGGCCTTTCAGAATATCGAGTTCCTCCGCATTGATAGCGCTAAGATCCTGGAGGATAAGAGGAGCACGGTCGTGGAAATCCTTCATGCCCAGGATATTTCCAGTGAACGATATATCGAGTCCGCCTTCGTGCAGGCGCTGAAAGGCGTTTGCATACTGAGCGACAAGACGTTCGGAGCTGGTCGCGCCGCCCATGCCGCCTCCGCTGAAGAATGTAGATTGTGGAGAGTCAATAACGTTGGAACTGACGATCAGTCCGGCTCCGAGAGGATGCTCGGGATATAGAAGACTAAAACGCTCCGCGGCGTTCCAGTATTGCTGATAGTCGTTGGTGGCCATCGTCCAGGCATTACCACCGTTCATGCCAAAGCCGTAGGCGAACGAGGACAAGTACTCTCCGTTTTCATTGACGACAGCCCGCCAAGCGAGGTCGTAATAATGACGCCTGGAGGGCTCGGTAGTACCAACGGCTGCGTACCATGATGGATTATCGATTGTTGTGCTGTCCCAACCCCAGACAAAGTTGAAGCCCAATTTCCACTCGGGGTTATAAGCCTGAATGCCTAATTGACGACCGGTCGTATACGGGACGTCTTCGCGTTCCATGCCCCATGTCTCATCAGAGGACATGCCTCGGACTGTTCTCGCAACAATGGCAGCATCTTTATTGGAAGTCATGGGGATGCCTTGACCGCTGATGACAAGTTCTTTGCCGAATTTGGCGAATGCCTTGGATAAGCTATCGACGGTTTCTACGTAGCGCTGCTCGTGCCATACTCCCCACTCTGCTGCATGGTTGTTGTTGACATCAATACTCAGTTCGGCGCGAGTTGAACCGTTCAGAGCCACGCGGCCTTGTGCTCGAAGATATTCGTCGAATGCGACCAGCTCTTGCCATCCATACATCTCGCTTAGGGAGGGGCCAGAGTCCCAGCGATCACCGAAGCCGAATTCTACTTTCTGACTGGTGGACCAGTTCCGATCATTTTTTGCTCTTTCGACCAGGTTCGGAGTTGCTGCCGTCCAGATGTTTTCTCCGTTCAAGAATAGACTCCAGCCATTGGAGTAGTGGGCCATGGCGGAGTCCGTGAGATAGAACCATGTAGGCCAGTTGTGGACGGCTGCGCTGACTTGATTGGCTTGGTGGCTATATGCCCAGATCAAATCATCAGGCGATTCCCAATTCGAGCTGACGCCGCGCGTTCCGGTGCCTATCGGAAAATCTGTGCGATAGCCTTTGGTGACGAAGAAGCCAAGCTGTGTTGTATTCGGCGGATTTAGATTCTTGACCGATTCCAGAGTTTTGGAAGGGTTGGTGGCAAGCACCGGTAGGGAACTGGTTTGACCATTAAAGTGGAGTTGAAGTTGATAGAAGCCAGTGTTGGTGCCTGGAAGTTTTATATCTTCCGACCACTCAACGCGGCCGCCGGGAGGGACGGATACCTGCTTCTTGGCTACGACTGTCTCCACGGCAGACATGGCATCGCGCAGCACGAGTGTGGCTTCGCCATGAACTTCAGACGGAAGCGTCTGTTCGCTGCCTTCGATCTCAATCTCACCAAGCCATGGCTCGCGACGCCTGTTTTTGGGCCCTATGGCTGCAACCCAGGGCATTCGCACAGTAAGATCGGTCGTCTTTACGGGATCGAAAGATAGCCGAACCAAGCCTTTGCCGGTGTCGAAGTGAGCATCCATAGCAGTATCGTGTGACACAGTTTTCCCATCGCATTCAATGGAGACAGCTCCTGGATTATGTTGTGCGGCGTTTCGAGGGCTGAGGCTGGAAGATCCTGTAAATGTCACTGCTGTTACTGTCACGGGCGAGGCGAAGTGAAAGTGCAGGACATTCTCTACACCGGCTTTTCCAACCCATGCTCCATAGCCCATAAATGCAAGACGTGGGCCTTTATCCGCCTGTGCCCCTTCATCGTTGAGTGCAACAACGGAAGGATTTTCCGGTTCGGTTTCGTCCACGACGGTTGCAGATGGGGCGACATTATGTATGCCATTAGAGATCACTGCCGTAGCGTGTATTTTGCTCCCTGGCTGATAGGCGTATTGCATGACGGGAGATCCCATGCGGGGCAAGATGCCGGTAATTGCCGCAGTGCCAGGAGCTGAGGGGTAAGGATATGTGATGTTGTAAAGATTGTCGGTAGACAAATCGAGGCTTGTAGACGGAGTGAAATCGACGGCCACGCTGCGCTCGGTCAAGAGCGTGGCGCCGGATTGCGAGACCACACCTAGACGTATGACGAACGCGCGACGCCAATCCAGCGCTTGATATTGCGTTGAACTCGGTTGGGGCATCGCCAAATCAACGCTAACGGTTCCGCCTGCGGGAACGGCAATGGATTGAAGGGAATCGCCGACAAATGCTTCTTCCCAGGTGAGAACGCGACCGATTACCTGGACTTGAAGTGGCTTGGAACCTGGATTCTTGATTGTCACATGAAGCGCGTTGGCGGCGATATTGGCTGTTGCGGCATCTGGGGGAAGCTCGATAGCCCCAGATGCAGGCTCATTGGATACGTCCGGTCGAGGTGCGGTAAGCCATGCGATAACGGGCTTCCAGAAGGCTTCGAGACCGGGATCGTTGCCTGCGAGGCCGGATGCAAAGACGGCTACCCGGCCGGCTCCGTAATGACCTGTAATGAGCAACGGGCTCGATGCGCGGTCGTTGCCCTGTAGACGCACTTTCCAGTCGCGATTGATCAATGGCCGAGTCCAGAGCGGAACGCCAGCTTCATGCGCGAACACTCCGTCGGCGTCGGTGATTTTGTAGCGCTCATAACGCGCGATGCCTCTCTCGACGGCGCTGACCGGGCGAATTGGATAGTAATACGGAAGTGTGAAGCCAGGTTGGGAAGTCGTGCCAAAGAGGCCGACGTCATAGGTACCGGTGGCAATTCTGCTGAAGTCCAAAGGACGGGACGCGGCATTGGCCTGGGTTGACCACGCCGTCGTTGGCGAGAGGAAGGCAAGTTGACTCGCCAATATGCCGGGATTTCGATCAAGCCCGATGAGTAGCGATCCGCCGTGCCGCACGAACGACTTCAACCCGAGCAATGTCTCAGTGCTGATTTGCTCCGTTGCCTCAAGCACGACAATGGCTCCCGTGTAGGAGCTGTCTTTGACAGGCTGAGTGATGACGCTAAGGTTACGCGACTGCAAGGCATGTGTCAGAGATACAGCCTCATCGGGCTGCACATTGACCAGGATTGCGTGAGCTTGCTGAGCGCTGAGCCTATCTTCCAGCAATCCGCCCGCAAGCCCAACCAGCCCGCAAACAGCGTAAAAGCCGCGGCGCAGGCGCTCGGTGTTATGAGGAGAGAGAAAGCTTTTCATCATCTATTGCCATCCTCAATGTAGAGTGCCTTGTGTGCCAACGGTGACTCTTTATTTTCAGAGATGTACTGCGAGAACGATCGCCGCTGGGAGACGTAAACACTGAGACGTTTGTCGCGCATTGCCAGCAGGTGCATCAACATTGATCACGAACCGTGTTTGGTATCCCGTTTTGAACTCGCAGATAACTCTATCGAATCGTTTCCAAAAAGTAAAAGAACAGACTCATTCTCAACGGTGCGTTGATTTAGCGTGAATCGTGCGGGTAGAAGAGCTCCACATCTCCACCGCCTTCAAATCGAAATTAGGCCACCAAAATCCGGCGCATTCCGCATCTCTCGACAGCCCTAGCCCCCTCTCAAAGAAGGGGACAAGCCAAGTCTGGCAGGATGCGAAAAACTGGAGTTGACATTTTTCTCGATGTAGGGCTAATGTTCCGGGCGTCATGGAAACGATCCCAAATAAAACCGTCAAATCTTTCGCCGCCAAAGAGGTGTCAGCAATTCTCTGCCGCTGCTCTTTTCTTCTCGTTCTGTTGGCGGGTATAGCCGCTTCAGCAGCGCCATGTCTGGCACAAGGCAACTATACGGTCTCCTGGCTTGCCAATAACTTCAGTGGCGGAACAGGTACTCATGTCCCAGACACCGTCCACGATTTATTTGTGTGGACTGATGGAACCATTTTCACGAATAGCTCTTACGACGAGATTCATGCCAGTGCGGTGGTCTATAAAAGTGGCGCGGTTCTCGGGACCATGAATGATTTGAGCATTGGGGGCCGCAATAGCGGCGGCGGAATCACTACCGATGGCAATTATGTGTATGTGGGCATGAGCCAGAATTATCAAGGCTACGCCGCGTGGAGTCAAACGACGACGTATTCGGTGGGTTCGCAGGTCGCCTATGAAGGGAGCACGTATAAGAGCCTGCAAAACTCGAATTTGGGTCAGATCCCGTCGAGCGAGCCGAGCTATTGGAGCATATCGAACGCAGGGTTTACTAACCTACCAGGTTCTGCGAGTCTGCCCGGAGGGGTTTTGTATGCTGTTCGACGTTACAGCTTCTCCCCGACGACCGCATCGGGGAGCCCGCCCCCGGAGCCTGAGGTCTATGACTCGGAGCCATTCGCCGCGGCAGGGGGTGCTTACGGCGAGGACGGTTCCATGGTGGTCATCAATCAAACCGCTCCTACCACTTCAGCCGACACCGCTTACAACGAAACCGGTTCGCTTCCGCTAGGCTTCGCCATTTTGGGCTCGACGCTTTATGTGGTGGACTATCACCAGACGATCTCGGGCGGTGTCACTACGACAACCAACCAGATCCTCGCGTATAACACTAGTTCGCTGAGTACCGCACCCACGGTGCTCACTCAGTTGCCGACCAACATGATCGTCACACAGATGGTGTCGCGCGCGTCGGACTCCACGCTGTGGCTTGCTGCTCAGCCGGATGGCACCCAGGGCTCAACGGCCCATGTGTATCAGGTGAGCGCGTCTACAGGCACAGTCACGGACATGGAGGTTCCCAATCTGGTGTCGCCTACGGGGCTTGCCTTCGATACCAAGAATGGCGAATTGATGGTGGCCGACAATGGGCCGAACGTGGAGCAGATTTTGTTTCTCAATGTGACGTCGGTGCCGGCAACCGTTGTCAGTACGTTCGGCAACGCCGGCGGGATATTCAACAGCTCCAGTTACGGAGAGCAGACCACCACTTCCTTCTTGGGGCTGGTCGGAGTCGGTATGGATGCCGCAGGAAACCTGACCGTTGCGGAGAATGGCGGCGGCAAGCAAGAAGTCATGCCGGCAGCCAGCAACCCTCTTGTGACCAGCACAGTACCAAAGACTTGGAGCGACGAACTGGGATGCCTAATCTATACGTATATCCCTTCCGGAAGCACGTTTAGCATGAGCTACCAATATCACGGCCACAACTTCATCAACTCCGCAGCGATCAATCCGGGTGACGAGGGCCAAGTCTACGGCCTTGCGGACGAGTTCTTCTTTCAATATACGGATACGCCCACGAATCCGGCCTGGAGTTTGATCGCTTCCACGCTGGATCCAGTTCACTATCCTCAGGATCCGCGGTTTGGCGATGATTTTGCCAGTGTCAAAATACGCTTCGCCTATGGCAAGGGGTTTATGTTTCTCTCAGAAAACACGCCGCCCGGGGAGTTCATGATTTACCGCTTTCACGGCAACGTCGCGATCCCCTCGACCCGCATTCACTACCAGTTCAACACTGCGTCCCCTCTGGAGCAGCCTGGCACGGCCGACGGTCCAGCAGAGCCCACTTGCGAGGACGATCAATTCAATCCTTATACCTGGCGAGACCTGAACGGAGATGGAGCCTTTGAGTCAAATGAATATGTTGTGCCCGTAACCTCATGTTTCAAGCACGGAAATGCTTATGCAACGTTTGCCGACACTGCAGGGACTGTATGGATTGGCACGCAATACCCTAATCCGGCCCCGGCTTCGACCGACTCCAATTCCATCTTCAAATTTGCTGCAAGCGGGCTCGACAGTTACGGCAATCTAATCTATCCGGGATGGGATGCGGCCACGGCCTATCCTGTTCCAACGAGTTCAGGATGGGTTGACCCTACGCCGTACCAGGCACCTCATTTCGCTTGTTCCGATGGCGTCGGCTGGCAATGCTCGTATCCGGTTCTAACCGGAACCAGCCAATACATCAAAACGAATAATCCCTCCGAAGGTGTGGTCTGTCTTCCCGATTTCTGTCTTCTGCAGAG
>Ga0302314_10021859_pt1 | contig 10522 bp, 8 predicted proteins | sample III_Palsa_N2_3_FD_200533 | JGI IMG/M metagenome (GOLD analysis project Ga0302314, IMG submission 200533) | Peat permafrost microbial communities from Stordalen Mire near Abisko, Sweden - III_Palsa_N2_3 | ecosystem: Environmental > Terrestrial > Soil > Palsa > Peat permafrost | place: Sweden... | reverse complement strand
GGCCTGCCCACCTGCTGGGATCAGTGGTTTCCGGAGCTGGCACGCGCGTACTCACTGGCTGGGGCCGAGGTACTGATCTACCCGACCGCGATCGGCTCTGAGCCCGACCACCCGGAGTTCGACACCGAGCCGCTGTGGCAGCAGGTGATCGTCGGCAACGGCATCGCCAACGGCACGTTCATGGTGGCCGTCAACCGCTTCGGGATCGAAGGGCCGCTGACCTTCTACGGCTCGAGCTTCATCTCCGACCCGTACGGCCGGATCCTCGTGCAGGCGCCCCGGGACAGAGCGGCGGTGCTGGTGGCCGACCTCGATCTCGACCAGCGCCGCGACTGGCTCGAGCTGTTCCCGTTCCTGACGACGCGCCGGCCGGACGCGTACGGGACGCTGACCGAGCGCTAACTCCGCTCAGACGACGATCACGTCGATCAGGCCCTCCACCGCACGACCGAGTCTCGCGTCAGCGGTGACGAGCGGGCAGGGCAGGATCTTGGCGAGCGTGACGTAGGTGGCGTCGTAGGAGCTGACGTTCTCGCGCAGCTGAATCGCGTGCTCGGTCATGACATCGAGTAGGGGCCAGAGCTCGAGGTGATCCTCGATCGCCTCGAAGGCGCGCATCGCGGCAATTCCCTGCGCGGATGTCAGCTTCGCACCCCGGACATGGCCGCGAATCGCCGAGAGCACCTCGAAGCTGATCAGGTCTGGGGCATGAATCTGCTGACCGGCCAGCGCGCGCAGCACCACCGGCGCCGTCGGCGAATCGACCAGCAGCTCGACGAACGCCGAGGAATCAGCGACGACCACGTCGTCGCCGCGACGTGGCCGCCATCAGCTGCGCGTCGCGTTCCTCACGAGCCTGCCGAATGACCTCTGCTGCCTCGCCACCTTTGAAGTTCCCCAGCGGGCCGCGGGCTTTGATCGCGGCGAGCACCTCATCGATCGTCGGCCGCTCCTCCGCCTCGTGCACGACCATGCGACGCATATAGGTGTTCAGCGACTCGCCCTGCGCGGCGGCGCGCGCCTTGAGGCGCTCGTGCACATCCTCGGGGACGTTGCGAATCTGGATCAGTCTGGACATGCATGCATTGTGCATGCATGTCCAATCGCCATCAAGGCGACGTCAGGATTCGACGAAGTAGCTCCCGCTCCCCTGCCCCGAGGAGAAGTAGCGGCTCGTGACCGTCTTCTTACGCGTGAAGAACTCGACGCCATCGCTGCCGTGCGCGTGGAGGTCGCCGAGGAAACTGTCCTTCCAACCACTGAATGGGAAGAAGGCGACGGGCGCGGCGACGCCGATGTTGACGCCGATCATGCCGGCCTCGACCTCGTGGCGGTAACGACGAACCGACGCACCCGACTCGGTGAAGATCGAGGTGCCGTTGCCGAAACGGCTCGAGTTGACGATCTCAATCGCCTGGTCGAGCGACTCGGCATGGATCAGCGTGAGCACCGGACCGAAGACCTCCTCCTGGGCGATCTCCATGTCGGGCGTGACACCGTCGATGATCGTCGGGCCGAGGAACGCACCGTCAGGATTGACCCCGCCGACACCACGGCCGTCGATCACGATGTGCGCGCCGTCGGCGACCGCCCGCTCGACATAGCCGGCGATCCGGTCGCGCGCGTCACACGAGATCACCGGCCCCAACTGGACCTGCTCGTCGATGCCGTCGCCCACCCGCAACGATTCGGCCGCTTGCGTCAGCGGCTCCAGCAGCTGGCCGTGGGCATCGCCGACGGTCACGACCACCGAGCCGGCCATGCAGCGCTGCCCGGCGGCACCGAAGGCGGAGGCGATGATCCCCTCAACAGTCTTGTCGATTACCGCATCCGGCATTACGACCATGTGGTTCTTGGCGCCACCAAGCGCCTGGACACGCTTGCCCGACTGTGCAGCCCGCTCGTAGACGAGCTTCGCCACCGGCGCTGAGCCGACGAACGAGACAGCGTCTATGCCGGGATGCTCGAGGATTCCCTCGACGACCTCACGGCCGCCGTTGACGAGGTTCACCACGCCCGCAGGCAGGCCCAGCGCGTCAATCTCCTCGAAGGCGATCTGTTGGGTCATCGGGACCTGCTCGGAGGGCTTGAGCACAAACGTGTTGCCGCACGCGATCGCGAACGGCAGGAACCAGAACGGCACCATCGCCGGGAAGTTGAAGGGCACGATCGCGGCACAGACACCCACCGGCTGTCGGACCGTCTCGGCATCGATGTTGCGGGAGACGTCCTCGAGGATGCGGCCCTGCATGGTGGTCGGCACCGCGGTGGCAGCCTCGACCATCTCGATCATGCGCGCCACCTCGGCGCGCGCATCGGCGATCGTCTTGCCCATCTCGGCGGTCACCGAACGGGCCATGTCCTCGCTGCGCGCATTGAGGCGCTCGCGCAGCTCGAACAGCTTGCGCGCCCGCGCGATCACGGACACCGCCCGCCACTCGGGCAGCGCGGCGCGTGCCGCCGCGACCGCGACATCGAGGTCGCCCCGACCTGACAGCGGTACACGTGCCAGCACGGACCCGGTCGCAGGGTTGGTGACGTCCAGCTCACCGGTCGCGGCCTGGGCCGGAACCCACTTGCCGGCGATGTAATTGTCGAGCAGCCGTGTTGCGGTCGCGGTCATGTCGTGTGTGTCCTCTCAACGCTCCGCTGTCCCTTCGCTGACGCTTCGTTAGCTCGTACCGGCCTCTTACGCACCCGGACAACCATCGTCATATGAAGAAACGCCTGTTGGTCTCAGTGATCCCGGCGCTCGCGTGTCTCGCGTTCGCCGCGCCTGCTTTCGCCGCAACCCAGGAGGGTGCGAGCGAGAATTGGGCAGGCTATGTAGTGACCCCCAATGATGACAGTGGCTTCTCTGCCGTTTCTGGCCAATGGAAACAAGCCGCGGTCGCCTGTACGGCCAACTCGGAGCCGAGCTACTCGGCCTACTGGGTGGGTCTGGGCGGCGGAGGACAGGAATCCAGCGCCCTGGAGCAGATCGGTACCCAGGCCGATTGCACCGCGAGCGGGAAGACCACGTATTACGCCTGGTACGAACTCGTGCCCTCGGCGCCGGTGAAACTGTCCTTGGCAATCAAGCCAGGAGACAGCATCTGGGCCAGGACCGCGGTCGACGGTGACAAGGTCAGCCTGCTGATCACCGATCAAACCACGCACCAGAGCTGGAGCAAGACGCTGACGATGACGTCAGCGACACCGGACACGAGCACGGCCGAGTGGGTGGCCGAGGCGCCATCGGAGTGCGCCAGTGGGGCGCTGAGCGATTGCACACCGCTGCCCCTGGCGAACTTCGGAACGGCGACCTTCAAGGACGCCCACACGACATCTGCCGGCCATACAGGGTCGATCAGCGACTCGAACTGGACGGCAGAGGCGATCGAGCTCGAGCCATCGTCGAGCAGTCTGTTCGGCGGCGGGCCCGGTGGTTACTTCCAGGGCGGGTACGGCAGCTACTCGACGTACAGCAGCTACCAGACCAGCTCGGAAGGCGGCGCAGCACCGACCGCACTCAGCGATGGCGGTACGAAGTTCAGCGTCAAATACGGCGCGAGCCTTCAGACGCAGTCAACCGGGACGGGTGAGCCTCAGGGTGAGTCGAACCCGTACGGCTACGGATCCGACGGCGGCGGTTACGGCGACTATGGCTATGGCGGCTACGGCGATTACAGCTACGGCGGCTACGGCGATGGTGGCTACGGCAGCAGCTACGGGTACTACGGCAGCTGGAGTTACTGACATAGAGAGCCGGGAGTGGGTGCGCGCCCAGGCGCACCCACTCCCGTCAGTAACCAATCAGGCGCTGCGCGAGGCGAACTACTTGCAGTTCGACGCCGCCCAGGCTTCCAGTCCCGTCTCCGCGGACTTCAGCTTCGCCGACGTGAACAGCTTCGTGGCGCCCTCGATCGCCGAGATCTGGGACGCGGTCGGTACCGAGCCGAACTTGTAGCCCACCTTGCTGAGCGTCGAGGCGTACGTGCTGAAGGCACTGGCGAACTCCTCGATGTCCGGGCGGATCGCGGACGGGGCCGCATTCGCCAAGTTCTGGTAGGCCTTGACCATCGCGTTCAGGTTGAACTTGCCGCCGCTGCTGGCGGATGACATCGCCTTGGCGAACTGCTCGCCCACACCGGTGAGCGACGAGCAGTTCCCCACGCTTGCAAAGCTGGGTGTGCTCGACGACGCTGCGGCCTTGGTCGAAGTACTCGGCGCCGCCATCGTCACCGACTGCGGCTTGGAGACGGTCGTCGTGTTGGCCGCCTTCTTCGCCGCCGGCTTCTTGGTCGTGGTCGTCGGCGAGCTCGACCCACCGCAGCCAACGGCGACCAGAGCTACGACGACACCCAGCGACAGCAGTCGCAAACGCACTCCGCCAGAGCCACGCCGCACACGCTTCTCGAGATCCATGATCCCTCCTCGTAAAAGGGCCCCCCGGCCCCATGGATTTATCCCGCATCCGCGGCGGTTTCCTACCCCGCGGATCGGTATGAACTGAGACTACAGCGCAGGCCGCAGCGTGTGCCCGGTTTCTGCCGCGCCGCCGTCTGTAGCGCGCAGCCTATCCGATCGGAGCGTCAGCGTCGCACTGCGTGCTCGGTCGTGAGCCAGTCGACTCACGCGACCTCACGCGCGGCCAGCGGGCCGCGCGCCAGAGCACGCCGGTAACCATCTGACAGGCGGCCAAGTGAGGCCTCCCAGGTGCGCGTGCTGACCGACTGCAGAGCGGCGCGACGTAGGCGCTCGGCCAGCAGCCGATTGTCGACGAGCTGTTGGACGGCGTCCGCCAGTGCCTTGGGACGGTCGCTGGTGAGCAGGCCGGTCTCGCCGTCCTCGATCAGGCTCGTGGGTCCGCCCTCGCCGACGGCCACCACGGGCAGTCCGCTGGCCTGGGCCTCGAGCAAGACCTGGCCAAACGTGTCAGTGCGGCTGGCGAACATGAAGACATCGGCGCTTGCGTAGATCCGTGCGAGGTCTCCGCCGTACTGCCAGCCGAGGAAGGTCGCATCGTCGCCCAGTCTGTCGCGCAACGCCTGCTCCTCGGGTCCTCCGCCGACAAGCACGAGGTGCAGACGCGGGTCCCGTGACCGCGCGGCCTGGAAGGCATCGGCCAGAAGGTCGACACCCTTCTCCTTGGTCATGCGCCCGACGTACAGGACGTTGATCTCACCCGGGAGCAGGTCCGCGTCGCGCAGCGCCGGATCGAAGCGGGTGATGTCGACTCCGCGATCCCAGCGGCCAATCAGCGAAGCGTCGATGCCAAGCTTCTCGAGCCGCTCGTCGGTCGCCAGGCTCGGGGAGAGCACCACATCGCACGCGCCGTAGAACTTGCCGAGCGCGTAGTTGGCGAGCACCTCGAGGTGGGTCAACCCCGAACGCAGCCCGGCATAAGCGGCAAGCTCGGTGTGGTAGCTGCCGGCGACCGGCAGCTCGAGCAGCTTCGCGATGCCCCAGGCAGCGATGCCGGCGGGACCGGGGCTGCAAACATGCACGAAGTCATAACGCCCTTCTGCGATCACCTCGGTGATCGCGGTGATGCTCGGCACGCCGATCTTGAGCCCGCTGTAGAAGGGCACGTCGACCTCAGCCACGGCGCTCAGCCGGCGGTCGACGTCGGCGTCGGTGCCGATCACCTCGACCTCGAAGCCGGGCACGCCACGGTCGCGCAGCTGCTGGATCGTGTGGGTCACGCCGTGCATGCCGCTGATCCCATCGGCGATCAGGGCAACTCGCGGGCGGTCACCATCGGTGCGCGTCAGCTTGAGCTTCTCGCGCCCGAGGAAGGCCGTCGCAGCGGCGTAGGGAATCGCCGGAATGCAGGCATCGAAGAGCTCTGCGGCCGTACGTCCCGGGTCCGGCAGGCGCCCCTCTTCGATCACCGCCACTGCATCGCGCACGACCCGCGCGAGCTCGCGCTCGTGGATCCGGCGCGCTCGGCGGTAGAGGTCCTGATGGCCGATGTCTCCGTCCTGAAGCAGCTGGAGCAGCCGGCGCTCATCGACCTCGAGGTCCATCGACCGCAGCCAGGAGCGCAGGAACGCGAGCGCGTCCTCGGGTCCGAGATCGCGCTGCGTCTCGCCGGAGCGGACATTGCCTTCGCTCATGACGCGCTCGACGATCTTCAGTACCGAGGTCGGATCGGGACGGCGGTCGGACTGCCCGTCGCCGAGCGACCGGATCGCCAGCGCCATCGCGGCGTGGGTCCACTTGGCAGCGCCACCCTGGTCCCCGTGAGCCACGGCGTCACCCGCTCGGACATACCCGAGGAACTCATCGCTCGTGTGAGCGCGCGGCGTCTCTGTGAAGGTCCGCCCGATATCGACCCCGGCGTGGTCGTCGGTGCCGCCGATCGCGGTTCCGCCGTGGGTCTCGATGTAGACGAACGCGGGCAGGTTCAGCTCCTTCGCGCGCGAGCCGTTGCGGGTCTCCCAGATCGGGAAGAGCTGTGCCAGACGACGGCGGTGGCGCGGTGTCAGGGGCGCCTCGACGGCGAAGAACGGGTGCGCCAACGCCGCCGTGATCTGACGGTCGTTGAGGTACTCGGCACACTCCTCGACGCTGTGGTTGTGGGCCTGCAACCAGTCGTGGTCAGCCGGCGTAATCCCGTAGCAGAGGACGTGCACGGCCTGGGGCTCGCCCTTGAACCAGACGGTCAGCTCCTCGGAGACGAATACACCCGGCAGGTGGGCGATCTCGAGCGCTCCGACGATCGTGTCGTGGTCGGTGATCGTCACAAAATCCATACCGCGGCGCTTGGCGAGCTCGTAGACCTCCTCGGGCTCGGTGGCGCACTCGGGCAGGTGCAGGGAGCGCTGGATTCCCAGCTTCGACAGCTCCGATGCCGTCGAATGCACGTGCATGTCGGCGCGGCTCACGTGCGGGTCACTGATCTTGGTCTCTTGCATGACCCAAGTTGTCGCTTATCCCGCGCTGAGGCTTGTGAAGTTTGCGGGCACTGGCTGTGAAGTTCCAGTGAAGTGGCCGGACAAAACGCCTGCGTACCGAACAGTTCTTGACAGATGCCGGAAGCCGCAACCACGCCGGACCTCGCTTTCGAACAAGGGCAGCTCCGAGCCGAGATCACCCTCCGTCCCTTCAGCTTCACCATCCGCCGCCAGGGCAGACGGCTGTTGCGCAATGTCGGCGCCTGGGTCGCCGACGGCACCGTCAACGACCACTTCATCCAATTCACCGAGGGGGTCGTGGCCGCTGAAGAACTGAGCTCGCACGAACGGGCTGTCCGGGCGAATGTCTCTGAAGCTCCCTCGCCGAATGGCCAGGGGGCTTCAGAGACTTTGTGCGCATCGCTCAAGTTCGAAGGTGGAAGAAGAGGCGAGTTCAAGCTCGAGCTTCACCCCGATGACCATTTCACCATCACCCTCACAGCAGCCGACCAACCACTGCGCCTCGCCTTCGACTGGGATCGCAGATCGAACGAGCACTTCGTCGGGCTGGGGGCGAGACACGGCACCGAGTTCGACCAGCGCGGCCGCGCCGTGCAACTGGGAGCCGACCGCCGCTACACCGGCCCGGACTGCCCGCCGGAGATGCTCGAGCAGGGCGGCATCCCCCAGGGGGACTGCGCGCCGATGCCCTGGCTGCTCTCGAGCCGCGGCTACGGGGTCGTCGCGCACACCTACGGCAACGGCACCCGCTTTGACATGTCCAGCGATCGCACATCGGTCTCGACCCGCGCGCTGGCAGGGCCACTCGTGCTCGAGTTCATGTGCCAGTCGACCCCGGCAGCGCGGCTGCGGGCGCTCTGCCGGGAGACCGGCTTCCCGCAACTGCTGCCCGAGTGGGGCTACGGCTTCTGGAAGAGCCGCGACGTGCACGAGGATCGCGACGCGGTGCTCGACGACTACGACGGCTTCCGCCGTCACGAGATCCCGCTCGACGCGATCGTGCTCGACTCGCCCTGGGCCACGCAATACAACTCTTGGGAGATCAACCCCCACCAGCTCCCCGACGCCGAGGCGATGATCCGGGAGTTCCGCGCCGATGGCGTGCGCACGGTGCTGTGGTGCACACCGTGGGTCAACGTCGACTCGCGTGACGGCCAGATCCCGCCGCAGCCCGAGTCGGAGCGGCTGCACCGCGAGCCGGCGACGAACTACGAGCCTGGCGCCAGTGGCGGTCACTTCGTCCGGCAGCCCGACGCCGACGAGCCCTGGGTCGGGCAGTGGTGGATGGGTACCGGCTCGATCGTCGACTTCACCAGCGAGGCCGCAGAGCAGTGGTGGCGCGAGCAGGTCAAGGGCGTCCTGCGCCACGGCGTCGAGGGCATCAAGATGGACGACGGCGACGGCTACTACCTCAAGGACGACGTGCGCCTGGCCGACGGCCGCCACGGGGCAGAGGCGGCCTGGCATCTCGGCGGTCTGCACCGCATCAGCCTGCAGCGCGCACTCGAAGAGGTCCACCCTGGAAGCGGCGTGCTGTTCGGCCGCTCCGGCTGGCTCGGACAGCACGCTATCGGCCATACCTGGGGTGCCGACCAGGCGTCTGACTTCTGGTCACTGCGCGCACTCGTGACCGCGACGCTGTCGGCTGCGGCGAGCGGCTTCTCCAACTGGTCCCACGACATCGGCGGCTACCTCGGGCACCGGCTGGTCGAGCGCTGCCCGCCCGAGCTGTTCATACGCTGGCTGCAGTTCGGCTGCTTCACGCCGCTGATGCACGCGCACTCGCGCTTCCCCCACGAGCCCTGGAACTACGGGCAGCGGTTCGTCGACACATACCGCGCCTACGTGCTGCTGCACGAGCAGCTCGTCCCCTACACGCGCGCGGCGGCCGCGACCGCGGCCCGCACGGGCCTGCCGATCATCCGCCCGCTGTGCCTGATCGATCCGAGCGACCCTCGCGCCTGGGAGCTGACCGACGCCTACGGCTACGGACCGTCACTGTGGGTCGCACCGGTGCTCGACGATGACGCCCGCGAGCGCGAGGTGCTGCTGCCCCGCGGAGACTGGATCGAGACCTGGTCGGAGAAGCGCGTGCACGGCGGTGAGGAGGTGCTCGCGCCCGCACCACTGCAACGAATCCCCGTGTGGGTCCGAGCCGGCGCGATCGTCGCCACCTACCCCGCCGAGCACGTGGCCCGTGGGCTCGGCGACACGCCCGAGTCGGAGCGGCCGCTGCTGGTGACGCTATGGGGGTCGCCCGACAGCGGGAGGGCGACCAAGGAATTGGTTGATGGACTGAGAGTTCGCTGGAGCGAGCGCGACGGCTGGAGTTCGTCGGACCCGTCACGCGCGGTCAGCTATCGCGTGATTGACGCCTGAGGGCCGCTGCCACCATGGGGTGGCGATGCGGTCATGGCTCTCACCAAAGCGGCTGGCGCACGAGCTCCGGCGAGACCTGACGCCGTTGGCTCTGTTGGGTTGTGCCGTGGTGTTGCTGGCCGCGGATACGGCCTACCAGCACGCGGGTGACTCCTTCTTCCCGGGCGGTCCGCTCGACGAGACCGCGCACTTCCTCACCGCGCTGCTGATGCTTCAGTTGGTGCCCACGCGGTGGCGCGCTGGGATCGCCGTGCCGGCGCTGTTCGCCTCGGTAGCGATCGACGTGGACCACGTGCCGCAGTATCTCGGCGACCGCTTCCTGACCGTGGGGACGCCGCGGCCGTACACCCATTCGCTGCTGACGCCGCTGGTGCTGCTCGCGCTGGCGCTCGTCGTGCGGCGGCATCGCGTCCTGTTGCTGGGCCTGGCGGTCGGCGTGCTCCTGCATTTCTTCCGTGACCTGGCGGAGGGCGACGGTAGCGGAGTGTCACTGCTGTGGCCGCTGAGCGACCGTGCGTTCAGCTATCCCCACGCCACCTATCTGGTGCTGATGGCCTGCGTAGTCGCCGCGGATCTGCTTCTGGCCGTGCTCAGGCCGCGGGCGATGGCGCCGTGACCGGCTGGTCGTCGATCAGCGTCGAGAGCCAGCGACGCGCCTCATCGAGCGACCAGCCTTTACGCGCGGCGTAGTCCTCGAGCTGGTCCTCGCCGATCCGGCCGACACCGAAATAGCGTGCCTGCGGGTGCGCGAAGTAGACGCCGCTGACCGACGAGCCGGGCATCATCGCGTAGCTCTCGGTGAGCCGGATGCCGGCGCTCTCCGGCGCCGCCAGCAGCGCGAAGATGGTGCCCTTCTCGGTGTGATCGGGCTGGCAGCCGTAGCCGGGAGCGGGGCGGATGCCGTCGTATCGCTCGGCGATCAGGTCGGCGCCGGAGACCTGCTCGTCGGGCGCATAGCCCCACAGCTCGCGACGAACGCGCTGGTGCAGACGCTCGGCGAAGGCCTCGGCGAGCCGGTCGCAGAGCGCCGTGAACAAGATCTTGTTGTAGTCGTCGTGATCGCGCTCGTAGATCGCGGCGCGTTCCTCCTCACGGTGCCCGGTGGTCACGGCGAAGGCACCGATGTAGTCGTGCACGCCGGAATCGAGCGGCGCGACGAAGTCGGCGAGCGCAAGGTTCGGATGCTCCTTGTCGCGCGCGAGCTGCTGGCGCAACGTGTGCAGCGTCGCCAGCTGCGTCCG
>Ga0302314_10021857_pt1 | contig 10522 bp, 8 predicted proteins | sample III_Palsa_N2_3_FD_200533 | JGI IMG/M metagenome (GOLD analysis project Ga0302314, IMG submission 200533) | Peat permafrost microbial communities from Stordalen Mire near Abisko, Sweden - III_Palsa_N2_3 | ecosystem: Environmental > Terrestrial > Soil > Palsa > Peat permafrost | place: Sweden... | reverse complement strand
GTGCTCCAGAGTTCTTCAAGTTGCTGGCGGTCGCGGAGGGTGTCCATGGCCTGCCAGAAGCCGTGGTGGAAGAAGGCTTCGACCTGGCCGCGGGCGACGAGATCGCGGACGGGTTCCTGCTCGAACATCTGTGCATCGTCGTGGATGTCGGCGAAGATGTCTGGCTTGAGGACGAAGAAGCCGCCGTTGATCCAGCCACCTTCTTCATTCGGCTTCTCGCGGAAGGAAAAGACGTGGTTGCCGTCAAGCCCGAGAGCACCGAAGCGCGCGATGGGTTGAACGCTGGTCATGGTGACGCTCTTGCCGTGGGACTTGTGGAAGGCAATGGAGGCGGCGATGTCTACGTCGGCGACGCCATCGCCGTAGGTCATGCAGAAGGACTCGTCGCCTTCGACGAACTTTGCAATTCTCCTAAGCCGCCCTCCCGTCCCGCTCTTCTCGCCGGTGTCGACGAGAGTAACCCGCCAAGGCTCGGCGACGGAGTTGTGCACGGTCATCTGGTTGGCGGACACGTCGAAGGTGACGTCGGAGGTGTGCAGGAAGTAGTTGGCGAAGTACTCCTTGATGACGTAGCCCTTATAGCCGCAGCAGATGATGAAGTCGTTGATGCCGTGACTGGAGTAAATCTTGAGGATGTGCCAGAGGATGGGCAGGCCCCCGATTTCAACCATCGGTTTGGGCCGCAGCGAAGTTTCCTCGCTGATTCTGGTGCCGAGACCGCCTGCAAGAATAACTGCCTTCATCGATGGTTCCCCAAATGCGAATGACGCGATTATATGGGAGGACGGGACGAAGCATTACCGGGTGGATGGGCGGCTAGCGGACAGAAATGCCACCGAGGGTTGTGTATCCTTGAGGCATCTATGACGGAAAAAGCAGCGGCCCTTCGGCAACAAATTCTCGAGTTGACAGCGCAATTTCATGCGGAAGCCTTTCCACGGAAAGAGTTTGTGCCGGGAAGTTCGACTGTGCCGGTATCGGGCAAGGTGATTGGGCCGGATGATATTTGCTCGGTGGTGGATTCGGCGCTGGATGGATGGTTTACGACAGGTCGGTTTGCTAAGGATTTCGAGCGCAAGCTAGCGCGATTCTTTGGGCTGCGGTCGGCGTCGCTGGTGAACTCTGGGTCGTCGGCGAACCTGGTGGCGCTGAGCGCGCTGACGTCGCCGAAGCTGGGCGACCGGCAACTGAAGCCGGGCGATGAGGTGATCACTGTGGCGGCGGGCTTCCCGACGACGGTGAATCCGATCCTCCAGAATCGGCTGGTGCCAGTGTTCGTGGATGTGACCCTGCCGACGTACGAGATTGATGTGACGAAGCTGGAGGCGGCTTACAGCGAAAAAACCAAGGCCGTGATGATCGCACACACGCTGGGGAACGTTTTCGACCTGGATGCGATCACCGCGTTCTGCAAGAAGTACAACTTGTGGCTGGTGGAAGATTGCTGCGATGCGCTGGGCTCGACGTATAAGGGGCAGAAGGTGGGAACGTTCGGCGACATTGCCACGGTGAGCTTCTATCCCGCGCACCACATTACGATGGGCGAGGGGGGAGCGGTATTGACCGACAAGCCGGCGCTGCAGGTGCTGATTGATTCATTCCGTGACTGGGGCCGCGACTGCTGGTGCGAGCCGGGAATGGATAACACCTGTGGGAAAAGATTTGATTGGCAACTGGGTACGCTGCCCTGCGGATACGACCACAAGTACACATATTCGCATGTGGGCTACAACCTTAAGGCGACCGACATGCAAGCGGCGCTGGGAGTGTCGCAGATCGAGAAGCTGCCGCACTTTATCGAGCGGCGCAAAGAGAACTTTGCGTATCTGAAGCAGGCTTTGCAACCGCTGGAAGAGTTTCTAATATTGCCCGAGGCGACTGAGCACGCGGACCCGAGCTGGTTTGGATTTCCGATTGGGGTGAAGACCGACGCTCCGTTCACGCGCAACCAACTGACGCGCGCGCTGGAGACGCAGAAGATTGGGACGCGCCTTCTGTTTGCTGGAAATCTGCTGCGACAGCCGGCGTACGAAGGCTATGACTATCGCGTGGTGGGAGAGCTGGCCAATACGGATTTCGTGATGAATCACGTTTTCTGGATTGGGGTGTATCCGGGATTGACCGAGCCAATGTTGGACTTTATCGCGAAGACTGCCAGCGAGTTTGTCAATCAAGCCGCAACCCTTCCGATCTACAAATAATCCTGCGTGACAAGGTGTCCGTAAGGATTTAGAAGTATGTCCTAACGCGCCGTATGGTGAAGCGAGCCGCAGGGTTCATGATTCGTACGCCGACTGGTGAGTCTTCGCGCGAGAGCCTAGGCTACCCGTCGTTGCCAGCTGGCGATGGACTACGAAATGAGATGTGCTTGTGACCAAAAAAGCTGATTACTACCGTAAAGCATGTAAGGAGTGCTCCAGCTACGTAAGGGGCTTGCCGTACATGTTGGGGAAACATGCGACCCAGAATTGCAGTGAGCGGAGCTATCGCGATGGCGCTAACCAATAAGGTAGGTAGATAAACTAGAAGGCTTCGCGCGTACTCACGTAGCAAATTGTTCTTTGTCTTGAAGACAAGAAATTTATAACCAATAAAGGACACGGTAATACTGACGGGTGTCGCGACGAGCGAAGCAACACTCGCTGCAAGCGACGGATGCAATGGCATCAACTTCAGAAACAACCAGGCAAAGGTGAAAAAGCAGCCATACCCAAAGAGAGTGTTCCACGCTCCGACAAGGAGATAGCGCACTACTTGGCCGGCTGGAACATGACTTACAAAACGGTTCATTGATCTATGGAACTCCTGAACAGACGGAAACGTTATTAGAAGTTGATTCGCTCCTTTTCGGTAACGAGCGGACGGTTCTGAACAATGGTGTGGATTGAACCGACGTATTCGCCGATGATGCCCAAGGAAATAAGCTGGACCGAGCCGAGAAAAAACAGGCCGACCATCGTAGGAGCCAGGCCGAGCTCGAAGGAATTCCAGAAGATCAGTTTGGCGATCAGATAGGCGAACCCCGCAAAAAGGCTCAGGCCGGCACAAATAAAACCTACAAAGACCACCAGTCGGAGCGGAACTTTGGAGAGATTAGTGATGCCGAGAGTGGCCATGTCGTAAAGACTGTAGAAATTATTCTTCGTAATTCCGCGTGTACGCCGCTGTTGGTTATAGTGGATGATCTTGTGGGGAAGTCCGATCTCGGCGACCTGCCCGCGGAAGTACGGATAGGGATCATGAAACTCGTTACGCAGAATGTCCACGACTTTGCGATCGTAGAGTCCGAACCCTGTAAAGTGCTCCAAAACCTTCACGTCTGTCAGACGCGCGATCGTCTTGTAGTAAATGGAACGAATCTTGTACATTAGACCGTTCTCTTCGCTAGTGGATTTTACGGCGACGACGATGGAGTGGCCCGCTTCCCACTCTCTAAGGAACTCGACGATAAGTTCCGGGGGATCCTGTAAATCTGAGAGCAACATCACGACTGCATCGCCCTGAGCCCCGAGCAGGGCGTGCTGGGGAGAGCGAACGTGTCCGAAGTTGCGCGCGTTGACAATCACTTTGACATTGGGATCGCTGGCCGCAATTCCGCGCAGGATGTCAACCGTGGCATCAGAAGAGTGATTATCGATGATGATGTGTTCGTATCGGTACTGCGGCATTCCGGCAAAGAGCTCGCGCACCCGATCAGTCAAAACCTTTACGTTTCCCTCTTCGTTATAGCAAGGGCTTACGACGCTGATTAACTTCATCATTCCTCCGACGCATTTTGGTGCCACGCTGCTGTTCGCCTGATCGACTCCGTTAAGTTAACGGTCTCTGCGAGCCCGAGCAGCTCGCCGGCACGCTCGACAGACGGCACGTAGCGCGTAAATGAAGTTGCCGAAGAAACTTGGCTCCCCACATGGATGGTACTACCGGGGTTCAAGACTGCTGCGACCGTCTGCGCAAGTTCCAGGATGCTGAGGTCGTTAGCTGAACCTACGTTGATGGGGACTAAAGAGGGCGCACGAAACAGCATCGTCCACAGCCAGATAGCCAAGTCCGAACCGTACAGGTAAGACCGGCGCGAGGTGCCATCCCCCTTAATGTGGATCGGTCGCCCTGCAAGGACGTCTGCAATAAAGTTGCCTATGGCAAAATGTGCATCGAGCGGGAGATGAGGTCCGCAGAAGGCCCAACAGCGGGCGATGATGCACTCAAGTCCGGTGGTCTTGCTATAAAGCGCACACATCAATTCGGAGGCGCGTTTGCCTTCGGAGTAGACGCTCGCTGGATCTAGTGGGTCAGGAGCACCCGCGTAAGACTCTGGAATCCGCTCCAAACCTTGGGGTTGTCTGCCATAAACAGCGCCGGAACTCGTCAATAGGAAACGAACGGCACCATGGCCGGCAGCAAACTCAAGCGTGCGCTGTGTTCCGGCGAGGATGGTCGTCAGCATATCAAGTGGAGCTTCCGTGGCTTGCCGGGCGCTAGCCTCAGTTGCTGCATGGATGACAAAAGGAAAGAGCCCGTCGGGAAAAGAAAAGTCGCGAACATCACCCTTGAGCATCACCACACTCGCGTCCGCTACAAGATGTGGAGCTTTGGCGGCAAAGGCCGCAGGAGAGCGCGTGAGTACAGTAACGCGGGCGCCCAAGGCTAGGCGTCGATTGATGTAGCAGAAGGTTTCCAGCAGCCAACAGCCAAAGAAGCCGGTTCCGCCGGTGATAAAGATCTGGCGGCCCCGCATTTGCTCCCACAGATGCGCCGTATGTTGGAGCACGTGTTCTAGATCGGCGATAGGAAGAGGTTTCGGTGCCATGTCTGCCATTCGTTTCACACAAGTCTCGATCTATAGTATCGACTGGATAGTTAGATCTAAGCGAAGTTTTAGGACGGTGTGGATGCGACGCAAGCCAAGGCCGGTCCCACAAGTGCCCCAAATCCCCTTTGGTAGAATCGTTACGATGCTGGGACTAGGAACAAGGGGTATTTTATGCGTGATTTGAAGAAGCGGCCGCTGTTCATCTACGAGATGGCGAACAATCATATGGGTGACGTGGAGCACGGGATCCGCATTGTTCAGGAGTTGAAGAAAGCGTCCGAGGGGTTTCCTTTCGGATTTTGCGTGAAGCTGCAGTATCGGGACATCGACAGCTGCATTCATCCCGGCTATCAGGGACGCTACGACCTGAAGTATGTGAAGCGTTTCTCCGAGACGCGGCTTAGCTGGGACCAATATAAGGAGATCAAAGACGCGATCGTCGATGCCGGGTTCCTCTCGATGTGTACGCCGTGGGATGAGATCTCGGTGGACATGATTGTGGAGCACGGCTACGACTTCATGAAGGTGCCAAGCTGCTACATGACCGACTGGCCGCTTCTGGAGCGCATTGCGAAGTACAACCTGCCGATCGTCGCTTCGACGGCGGGCGAGCCGCTCGAAGATATTGACCGCGTGGTGAGCTTCTTCCGGCACCGCAACAAGTCGCTGGCGATCATGCACTGCGTGGGCGAGTATCCATCGCCGGACGACCACCTGCATCTGAGCCAGATTCCTTTGCTGAAGAAGCGGTATCCGGAGCTTGAGGTGGGCTACTCGACGCATGAGCGGCCGGATAACTTCGATGCGGTGAAGATTGCTCTGGCGCTAGGCGCGACGATATTCGAAAAGCATACCGCCGTGGCCACGGAGAAGTATGCGGTGAACGCGTATAGCGCGGATCCCGATCAGGTGCGCAAGTGGCTGGCGGCGGCGGCTAGCACGCTGACCATGATGGGCGAGATGAACAAGCGGTATCCGGCTCCAGCGGGCGAGGCGCAGGCGCTGCGGGATCTGGCGCGGGGCGCGTTTGTGCGCGAACGGGTCGCGGTCGGCGAGGTCGTCAAGCCGGGCAATCTGTTCTATGCCATGCCTAACATTCCCGGACAACTGGTGGCGCAGAACCTCTCAAAATACACCGAGTATGTGGCGGTCGAGCCAATTGAGGAGAACGGCGCGGTGATGGAAGCGAATGTAAAGGCCAGCGACCGGAGGCAGAAGGTGCTGGACATTGTGCGCGACGTGAAATCCCTGATTAAAAAGAGCAAGGTGTCGGTGCCGGGCCAGTGCGAATTGGAGATCTCGCACCACTACGGGATCGACAGATTCCGTGAAAGCGGGCTAACGGCGATTACGGTGGTGAACCGCGAATATTGCAAGCGGCTGATGGTAGTGCTGCCGGGACAAAAGCATCCGGAGCAGTGGCACAACCACAAAGATGAGACCTATCACATCCTGCATGGCGATGTGACGGTCGATCTGGAAGGCGTGAAGACGGTGCATAAGTCGAACGACATTGTGACCATTCCGCATGGCATCAAGCACTCGTTCTGGACGTCGAACGGCGCGGTGATTGAGGAAGTCTCCTCGGCCTATGCGCAGGCGGATTCCTGGTATACGGATGAGTCGATAATGGCGAACCCGAACCGCAAGACGTTCGTTACCTATTGGATCGATTGATGCGTACGATCGTCTGGGATGTTGACGACGTTCTAAATGATCTGATGCTGCAGTGGTTCTCCCAGGGCTGGAGGCGAGAGCATCCCAGCAGTGCGGTGGAGTATGGCACTCTGAGAGAGAATCCTCCGCATGTTTCACTCGGGGTGACTTGCGAGGAGTATCTGGCTTCGATGGATGCTTTTCGCAAGACCGATGCGGGGATACATCTGGTGCCGAATGCCGAGGTGTTGGCGTGGTTTTCGGCGCATGGGAGCAGATTTCGCCATATTGCTTTGACCTCGCGGCCGCTGGAGACGGCGCCCGACGTGGCTGCGTGGGTGATGCGTTACTTCGGCGCGTGGATCCGCTGCTTCGGAGTGGTTCCTACCCGTACAATGGAGGAAATTCCGACGTACGATCGCGGCAAAGGAGATTTTCTTCGCTGGCTGGGCAAGGGCGATGTGCTGATTGACGATACGCGGGAGAACCTGAGGCAGGCGGATGAGATTGGCATGACCACCTTCGCGTGGCCACAACCCTGGAACGATTCGCTACTGACGACCACGGAGATTTTGCAGACCCTTACGGATATGGCGACCACCCTTGATTAAGCTTTCGGATTACGTCACCCAGTTTCTCGCCAATCGCGGCATCCAACATGTGTTTATGCTGACCGGGGGCGGATGCATGCACCTGGTGGATTCGTTCGGACGGCAGACAGGCATGGAGTACGTCTGCTGCCTGCACGAGCAGGCGGTTTCGTTCGCCACCCAGGCCTATGCGGAGTACACCAGCGAGCTGAGCGCGGCGTTGGTGACGACAGGACCCGGCGGCACGAATGCCGTTACGGGACTGGCCGCAGCGTGGCTCGATTCGAGCGCGTGCATCTTTCTCTCCGGCCAGGTGAAGCGAGCGGATCTTCTGCTGGGAAGGGGCGTGCGTTCGATGGGACCGCAGGAGGTAGACATCATCTCGGTCGTCTCGCCGCTAACCAAGTATGCGAAGACGCTGCTCAATCCGAACGATGTTCGCTATGAGTTGGAGAAGGCAGTGTACCTGGCGACGACGGGACGGCGGGGGCCCGTGTGGCTGGACTTTCCTTTGGATGTGCAGGCGACGATGGTGGATGACACCAGCTTGCGCGGATTTACACCTGAGCCGGTTGCGGACGTGAGCGCGGAGATTAAGCAGAAGGTTGCTGCGGCGATTGAGTTGCTTAAGAAAGCCGAGCGGCCCGTGTTTTTTGTCGGGAATGGGACGCGGCAGGCCCATCTGGAGGGGCTTGTCGAAGATGTTGTGAGCCTGCTGAAGGTGCCTACTCTGCTGACGTGGAAGTCCATGGACATGCTGCCGGAAGACCATGCGTACTATGCGGGGCGGCCGGGGTCGGTGGCCTCTCGCGGGTCAAACTTTACGCAGCAGAATGCTGACTGGATCATGGTGCTTGGCGCGCGGCTGGATATGCCGCAGATCGCATTCAGCCACAGGAACTTTGCCCGCGGCGCCAAGAAGGTGCTGGTGGATGTCGATCCGAACGAAATCGCAAAGTTCGACATGACGATCGACGTGCCGGTGAATGTCGACGCCAAGGATTTTCTTCGCGAGCTGCGTGCGCAGCTAAAAGATGCGGTGCTTCCGGATACTTCGGCGTGGCTGAAGAAGGCGAAGGACTTGCTGGCGAAGTACCCTATGATCTTGCCCGAGTACTGGAACGAGGATAAGGGTGTGGTCAACCCTTACGTTCTTGTCGATGTATTGTCGGAACTATGCACGCCGGAGGATGTGCTCGCTCCTGGAAGTTCGGGCGCGTGCAGCGATATCTTTCTGCAGTGCTTTCGCATGAAGGATGGGCAGCGCGTCGTGAACTCGCCCAGCCTGGGTGCGATGGGAACGGGGCTACCGGGTACCATCGGGACTTGCCTGGCGAGCGGCAGGCGGCGGACTATCTGCGTGAACGGCGATGGTGGGTTCCAGCTGAATATTCAGGACCTGGAGACAGTCAGGCGGCTCAGGCTGCCGGTAAAGTACTTCATCCTGAACAATGGGACCTATGCATCGATCATCGGAGCACAGCGGAACCACTTTAAGGGGCATCTGGTGGGCAGCGATCCTTCGAGCCACCTGACTCTGCCCGATGTCATGAAGGTTGCTGAGGCATACGGGATTAAGGCGATGGAGATCAAGGACCACAAGAACCTGCGCGAGGAAGTAGCCGCCGTGCTGGCTTATGAGGGGCCGGTGGTGTGCTCGGTTAGAGTTTCGTCGGACCAGCCTACGCTGCCGCGGGCGACCGCTTCGACCCGCGCCGATGGAACGGTTGTGAGCCTTCCCATGGAAGATATGGCGCCGCGGCTGCCGCGCGAGGAGTTCTTCGCAAATATGATCGTGCCCCCGCTGGAAGAGTAGCCGCAGGTTCGGATAGGTGTATCTACGAAAAGTTTAAGTAAGGCGACAAATCTCACAAGGGGCAACTACCGATGCATCACATCCGGCCTTATAAGCTGTTTACTTTGGTTGAAGCTTTGCCTAGCGATCGGGTGGTCAATGTCACGCTGCCGAGCCGCCGTGGTCTCGGAGGAACTTCGCTGCTGGAGACGATGTTGATCCTGGCAGGCACGCGCATTGTGAATGCGCGAAGAGTCTTCGAGATCGGCACGTTTCTTGGAAGCAATACGTTGAATATGGCGATGAACATTCCGGACGATGGAGAGATATTTACGCTCGATCTCGACGAACAACACGCGACCGGCGTACAGCAACACTCCGCCGACGCTCCGCTCACGCAAATCCACCTTGCGTCGCAGTCGTCTCTTGATTTCTCCAACACCGCGGTCGCTCAGAAGATTAATACGCTTATTGGCAACTCCACCACGTTCGACTTCTCGGCGTGGAAGAGGTCTATCGATTTTGTCTTTATCGATGGCGGACATGATTACGCCACGGTTAAATCGGACACCGAGAATGCGATCGAGTTGCCCGTGCTGGATAAGCCGTCCTGCATCATGTGGCACGATTACCGGAGCTGGGAGTATCCGGCGCTCACCTGCTACCTCGACGAGTTTTCGGAAGAGCATCAGATATTTCACATTCAGGACACCACCCTCTGCGCCTGGTTCAATGATCCCAGTGACTCGATCGTTCCCCGGCTCCTGGAATAGGACACATCCCGATTCCGGGGAGACAGAATGGTGTTGAGATCGACTAGAAAGGCTAGGGCGCGGAAGAATCGGCGTAGCGGACGACATAGAGTGTCCCGGGCTCGGGGGCCAGCCACTGGCTATAGTGGATAGGGGCGAACGGCGCGGCGCCGGCGCAGATACCGGGTTCGAAGGTCACGCCGTAGATCGGTTGGACATGCGGGGTGTCGTTACGATGAATCATGGTACAGGTGCCGGCGGGGACCGCTGGAGCCGGAATGTAAGGATTGGCAGCCGATGCTATCGAAGGGTTATTGATGTAAGGTGTGTGTCGCAGTTCCACGAGAAGGTTGTATTCCCATCCGTTGTCGACTGAGGTGTCGGGGACGTGTGCGGCGCGAAGTTCGGCCGCCATCGCGACACGCGCGCGATAGAGCGCAAATGTATTGTGCGTGAGGGCAACGCCATACGCAGCCATGATCGCGATGAACGCGATACCCCCGACAGAAAATCGAGACTCGACTCGATCCTGGAGTTGCCGAACCAGGCAAATCAGGGCCACGAGAAGTAGTCCCAGCGAGTAGCGATCAAACAGCACGCCTGTGTAGTCGTTGGCTACAGCTACTGCTCGGTAAATGAGAAGACCTGTGTACGCCGCCGCAAAAGGCCCTAGCAAAATTCCAAGTTGGCTCCAGGAGGGTCTCACCGTCTCCCGAGCGACTTCCTCCGGACGCCGTGTGGCGAAGAAAGAAAGGACGAGGCCGATCAAGCCGCCCATCGAAACAACACTCAGAAGTCCCTGGACCCAGAGCGGAAGGAATACGTGTGGCAAACCTTGGCTTAGACTCTCATAGGCTCCATAGATCGTGATGAAGTCGCACCCCAGGGCGTCGCGAAGGGTTGGCTGTAGAAACAA
>Ga0302314_10021856_pt1 | contig 10523 bp, 7 predicted proteins | sample III_Palsa_N2_3_FD_200533 | JGI IMG/M metagenome (GOLD analysis project Ga0302314, IMG submission 200533) | Peat permafrost microbial communities from Stordalen Mire near Abisko, Sweden - III_Palsa_N2_3 | ecosystem: Environmental > Terrestrial > Soil > Palsa > Peat permafrost | place: Sweden... | reverse complement strand
GTGAGCGACGCCGAAGCGCTGCTCCTCGTCCACGATCAGCAGCCCCAGGTCCTTCCAGTGCACGTCCTTGGACAGGAGCCGGTGCGTGCCGACGATGACGTTCACCTTGCCGTCCTTGAGCCCGGCGACGGCGTCGTCCTGTTCCTTCTTCGTCTGGAACCGGCTCATCGCGGCGATCGTGATCGGGTAGTCGCGCATCCGGTTCTCGAACGTCCGCAGATGCTGCTGTGCGAGGACCGTCGTCGGGCACAGGAGCGCCACCTGCTTGCCGCTCATCGCGGCGCGGAAGGCGGCGCGGATCGCGACCTCCGTCTTGCCGAAGCCGACGTCGCCGCACACCAGGCGGTCCATCGGCCGGGTCCCGTCCATGTCCTTGTTCACGTCGTCGATGGCCTTGGACTGGTCGGGCGTCTCGTCGAACGGGAACGTCGCCTCGAACGCCCGGTAGTCGTCGTCGGTGGCCGGGAAGGCGTGCCCCTGCTGCGCCTGTCGCTCGGCGTAGAGGCGCAGAAGCTCGTCCGCCATCTTGCGGACCTCCTTCTTCACGCGCGACTTGGTCTTCGAGAACGTCGAGCCGCCGAGGCGGTCGAGCTTCGGCTGGGCGTTCTCGCCGCCGCTGTACTTCTGGATCTGGTTGAGTCGGTAGACCGGCAGGTACAGCTTGTCGCCGGCGGCGTACTCGACGACGAGCAAGTCGACCGTGAGCCCAGCGACGGCCTTGTGCACGAGGCCGTGGTAGCGGCCGATTCCGTGCTCCACGTGCACGATGAAGTCGCCGACGGCGAGCGTCCGCAGGTCCTCGAGGAACGGGCGCGCCAGGTCCTTCTGCTTGCGTTCTTTGCGTCGGTGCGCGCGGCCCCCGAACACTTCTTCTTCGGTGACGAGCACGAGCCCGTCCGCGGGGAGCATCGCGCCGCGCGAGAGGCTCCCGACCACGACGGTCGCGCCGTCCTCGGCCGGCGACTCGAGCCACGCGGGGTCGAACGGCTCTAGCCGCGCCCGGCACGCGACGCCCTGGTGCGTGAGGAGCGCCGTCACGCGCTCGGCCTGCGTCTGCGCGCGTGCCGTGATGAAGACGCGAAGGCCGTGCTCCCGCCAGTGCGCGATGCGGCGCGCGAGCGGCGTGAGCGCCCCCGTCTTCCCCTTCGACGAGCGCGCCGCCTTCACCGCGCGCTCGAGGTCCGCGTGATCGCGCGACCCGACGTCCAGCGCGTCCCGCGCGACCTCGTAGGCCGCGATCGAGTCGACCTCGGCCTCGCCCTCGCCCCCCACGATCGGCGTGCGGTGAAGCGCGACGACCGCGCGGCGCGACAGGGCGCGGGCCACGTCCGCCTCGCTCAGGTAGAACGACGCCGGAAGAAACGCCGCCTCGCCGGTCTTGGCTGCCGCGTCGCTCTCGGCCCGCTCGAGCTCGTCGCGCAGCGCGCGCGTGATCTCAGCGGGGTCGTCGAACAGGACGATCGCGTCGTCCGGCACGTAGCCGAGGAGCGGCTCGAGCTCCTCGTAGTACGCGGGCAGCATCCCCTCCGCGCCGAAGAACGCGCGCCCCGCGGTGACGTCCTCGATGAGGGCGCGCGCCCGCGTCGTTGGCAGGTCCACCATGTCGGCGAGCTGCTGGATCCTGTCCTTCGCACGCGCCGTCGTCTCGCGGGTGAGGACGGCTTCGCGGGCTGGCGCGAGCCACACGTCGCGCAGCTTCACGTCCTCCCCGTTCACCTTCTTCGTGCGCTGCTCGTATGGGTCGAACGGGGAGATCGACAGGACCAGCTCGCCGTACATCTCGATCCGGACGGGCTCGTCGAGGCTGGGCGGCCACACATCGAGCAGCGCCCCGCGAACCGCGAAGGACCCCGGGTCCTCCACGACCGGCACGCGCAAGTACCCCGAGTCAGCGAGCGCCTTCACGAGCGCGTCGCGGTCGAGCCCGTCCTCGGCGACGACGTGGTGCGAGTGTGCGCGGACGATCTTTCGCGGCACCACCTTCCGCGCGAGCCCGGCCGCCGGCACCACGAGCACCCTCCAGGGCAGGCCGCTCGCCAGGTGAAAGAGCGTCGCGAGCCGGCTCATCGCTGCGCGCCGGTCGGGCGTCACGTCGGCGTACGGCGACGACTCGTTCGCCGCGAGGACGAGCACGTCGCCCTGAGCCGTGTCCTCCACGGTTGCCTCGTCGGCGGCCGTGCGCACGAAGAACGCGACGTCGTCGGCCGCGCGCCTCGCCGCGTCGAGGTCGCTCGTAACGAGCACGACCGGTTTGCCCTTGGCCGCCGCGATCGACGCCGCGAGCAGCGCCCCCGCGCACCCCTGGACGCCAGCGACGTGGAGCGCACCCGTGGCCGGCACGCGCGCCGCGACGTCCTTCGAGCGGACCGCAACGACTCCCTCCGGCGGGAGCACGGGCGGCAGCGGATCGAGCTCCGCGGCGCCGCGCGCGGCGAGGACCTGGGCCGAAAGCCCGGTCTGCTGCTCCAGAGACGACCGCAGGGAGTCCGACATGCGAGGGGGACCACGTAGGGCGCGGCGGGCCCGCGCGCAAGCCCGGACGTGCCGTCAGCGACCCATGACGCGGCCGAGAGCCAGCGCGTGCCGCACGTCCTCCTCGGCGAGCCCCGTTTCCGCGGCGAGCTCCGCGAGCGTGGGGGCGCGGCCGAGTCGGGTCGCGAGCGTGCGCGCCGCGGGCATCATGCGCTGGAGGTTTCCCACGCCGCGGGCGCCCTCGGGCCCGACGACCTTTCGGCCCGCGCGCTCGAGCCACGTGAGGAGCGTGTCCACGTCGTCGGTCGACACGGCGATGACGCCGATCGCGTCTCCGATTGCGTCGAGCGTGACCTGCTTCGAGTCCTCGCTCTCCGCGATCAGCCGTGCGGCGACGGAGACGAGGCTCGGCGGCAGCGGTCGGGGCGTCGTCGTCACCGGCAATCCTGCGTCTGGTTGCTCTGATCGCCGCCGCAGAACAGCAGGTCGTAGGGACAGGTGTCGAACGTCGCCGATACGCCGCACGCCGGTGGGGTCCCGGCGAAGCCGGCGCCACTGCAGGTGAAGAAGCCGAGGTTGCAGTTGCCCTGCCCGTACTCGGACACGTCCTTCCCGTCGCAGTCGTAGTCGAACGAGCCGCACGCGTCGGGGCTCGGGTAGTAGGCGGTCTCCCCAGGATGCGCGCGGCTGTCGAAGTCGCAGCAGTCGTCGCCTCCGCACGACCCGGTCGCGGCCTTGTACCCGTCCTCGTCGAGGTCGCACGGGTCGCCCGCTTCCTCGTAGGCGGCGTCGGGATCGAGCACGTGGACGTCCGGGCTCCCTGCGTCGTCGGGCGGCAGCTCGCTCGCCGCGCCTGCGTCGGGGTTCGACGAGCCGAGGGACGAGTCGACGTTCTCGACGCCCGCCCCCGAGTCCAGCGTCTTGGCGGGACTCCCGCCCGAGCTCGAATGCGGAGGATCGCTGGACTCGCGCTCGGTGCCGGAGACCTCCAGGCCGCACGCGAGCCCGCCGCAGGCGAGGAGCGCGACCAAGGCGCGGCGAGGCGTGAGACGGGCAGCCATCGTTCCTCTCTCCACGCCGGGGCGCGCGCAGGGCGAGCCCGGCGCCTCCCTACCGTACGACGCTCTGCGCCAATCGCAATCCCGCCGGAACGAGCACCATCGCACACACCAGCCCCGCCACCGATCCCAGCGCCCCGACGGCCCCCAGATCGGCGAGCCCGTCGAAGCGGCAGGCGACGAGCGCGGCGAACCCGGCCGCGGTCGTGAGCGCGGTGCACGCGACGAGGGGCCCTTGCGCCTCGAGCGTGGCCCGCACGACGTCGGCGCCCCCGCCCCCCGACTCGCGCGCCGCGTGCAGGAGGAACATGGCCTCGTCGATGGTGATGCCGATGAGGACCGGAAGCACGAGCGCGTCGTACACGTGCCATCGCAAGTGAAAGGCGCGCATGAGGAGCCCCACGAGCGCGAGCTCCACGACGACGGTGAGGATCGCGAGCGCCACGTCGCGCGCGCGCCCCAGCGCCGCTCGGAGCGTGATCGCCACGAGCACCAGCGCCGACAGCGCGACGCGCGGCAGATCGCGCGCAAGGGCGTGCTTGAGAGAGACCTCCAGGTGGGCATACCCGGTGATGACCGCGCCGGGATCCACTGCGCGGATCGCTTGCTCGGCGCGCTCCGCGTCCGCTCCGCCGCGGGGCCTCACGTAGAGCGCGACGATCGTGTCGCCGTGGTCGACCGTCCGGTGGCGCGCGGCGATCCAGCCGAGGTCCCCGCTCGGGTCGGCGAGGGGCGCGACGTGCCACGACGGATGGCGGAACGCATCGAGCGCCGGCTCGCAAGCGGCCACGTCGAAGCCGCGGTCGGCCAGCGCGGCCTGGAGCCGGGGCGCGAGCGCCGGCAGGTCGAGCGCGTCACGCCGGGTCAGGCGCGCGACCTGCGTCTCGGGAGCTGGCGCGAAGCTCGTGAGCGCGTCGTAGCCCTCGATTGCGCCGTCGAGCTCCAGGCGATCGAGCGCTTCGGCGATCCGATCGCCGCGCGCCGCCGCGTGCTCGGCGTCAGGGTCGATTGCGAGCACGACCCACTGCCCGCGCTCGCCCCCGAACACCGCATAGATCTCGTCTTGCACGGCAAGCGGGGTCAGACCGTGCGGGCGCAGCGCCACGACGGCATCCCCCGCGCTCGGCCACCCCGCGATCGCGACTGCCCCGACGACCACCACCGCCGCCCCGAGCGCGCCCCACGCGCCCGCACGCGTCCTCGTGATCCACTCGACTCCGCGCAGCCATGAGGGCCGCAGCGGCGCGGGAAGCGTCGCGCCGCGCTCCAGGAGCGCGCCGAGGTCGGGCGTCATCACGAGGATCGCGATGGCGGTCAGCACCTCGCCGAACGCGCACAGGACGCCGAGCTGCCGAAGCGCGCCGAGCTCGCTCCACCCGAGCGACCCGAACGCGAGCCCGGCGGCGAGCGCCGCCAGCAGGGTCGGCTTCCACGTACGGGCGCGCGCCTCCACGGCGGCGGCGTGGCCCGTCAGCCCGGCGCGCCGCGCGTCGAGCAAGGCCGCGTACACGTGGACCCCCGTATCGACGCCGACCCCGACGACCACCGCCATGAACCCGATCGAGATCGCGGTGAGGCCCGGCGAGGCGATGGCGACGAGGCCCGTCGTCCACACCGTGCCCACGACGAGCGGAGGAAGCACGGCGACGAGCGCGCGCGTCCGACGGAACAGGACCGCGAAGACGATGGAGGCGAGGACCAGCGACAGGGTGCCGCTGACCTCGAGGTCGCGCCGGATCATCTGCTCGGTCGCGCGCGCGATGGCGTGTCCTCCGCTCAGACCGGCGCGTGTTCCCGGATGGTCCCGGGTGGCACGAGCCATCGCCTCGTCCGCGTCGTCCACGAACGCCGCCGCGGCCGCGGAGTCGAACGCGCTGCCGCGCGGCTGCGCCACGACGAGTCGCGCCTTGCCGCCGTCGGCGGAGAACGACCCGTCGTCCGACGCGACGAGCCCTGCTGCCAGCTCGCCCCGCGACTCCCATGGGATCTGCGCGAGCCGCAGAGGGTCTCGTGCGAGCCAGTCTTCGGCGGCGCCCGCACCCGGTGCGAGCAGCAGCTCGCGGGTCTCGTCGAGCCGCCGGCGCATGCCCTCCGGCGTCAGCGCCTCTTCCAGTCGCGCGCGCGCCCGCGGTCCCGCGTACGCCCAGGCGAGCGTGGGATCGAGCGACCGCCCGGCAAGGTTCACGCGCGCCGCCACGCGAACGACGTGAGGGCTCTTCGCCAGCGCGGCCGCGATCTCGTCGGCGGCCGCGCGCACCTCGTCCGGCGAGTCGCCCCTGACCAAGACGGTCGCGACGTCGCCGCCCCCGAACGCGCGCGTGAAGCGCCCGAGAGCAGCCGCGTCCCCCCGATCCGGAAAGAGCGACGTCAGGTCTCCCGAGAGCGAGAGCCTGGCCACGCTCACCCAGGCCGCCGCGAGCGTCACGACCGCGACGAGGACGAATCGCGCCGCCCACGCGCGGCTCATTCGGGGGGGGCCTCCGCCTTCAGGCGCACGCGCACGTGCGTGACGCGGCGGCGGCTGACCTTGGTGATCTCCGCGGTCGCTGGGCCGCCGAGCGAGACGCTATCGCCCTTCCGCGGCAGCCTCCCCAGCTTGCCGAGCACGACGGCTCCGACGGGCTCCCCCGAGTCTTCCTGATCGACCGGAACCCCGATCGCCCGAAGCTCCTCCATCGGCGTCCGGGCGTCCACGTCCCACGCGCTCGGCTCTCCCTGCGCGCGGACGATGTGCGCGGGCTCCTCGTCGAGCTCGTCGCGGATCTCGCCGACGATCTCCTCGAGAAGGTCCTCCATCGTGACGAGCCCGCTCGTTCCGCCGTACTCGTCGACGACCACGGCGATCGGCGTGTGCATCCGCTGCATCTCGCGCAGGACGTCCATCAGGCTCTGCGACTCCGGTACGAAGAGCACGTCGCGCCGCAGGCCCCAGAGGTTTGGCTGCTCGGCGGCGTCGGCCGCGACGAGGAAGTCCTTCGCGTAGAGGTACCCCGCCACGTCGTCGAGCGACTTCTCGCGGCTCAGGAGCAGCCGCGAGTACTCCTGGGTACGCAGGAACGCGAGCGCCTCGCGCCCGGTGGTCTCGATGGGCAAGTACGCCACGTCGACCCGCGGGACCATCGCATGCCGCGCCGTGCGCTGGGAGAAGCGCATGACACGCTCGAGCAGCTCGCGCTTCGAGGCGCCGGTCGGGCTGCGCGCCGCGTCGGCGGCGAGGACGGCCATGATCTCGTCCTCGGAGAGCGCACCCTCGCTGGCGACGTCGGCCTTCAGGCCCGCCGTCACGAGGATGAGGCGCGTGGCCCATTCGAGCACCCAGAGCAGCGGCTGGAACGTGAAGTAGATGAGCTGCAGGGGAGCCGCGAGCAGGAGCGCGGTCTTCTCGGATCGCTGGATGGCGACGAGCTTCGGCACGAGCTCGCCGAACAACACGTGGGCGAACGTTAGTATCGCGAATGCGATCGCGATCACCAGGACCCCGAAGACGCGCTCGGGCACGAAGTGCGCGATGGGGCCTGCGACGCGGGTCACGAGCGCGGTCATCGCCGGCTGGCCGATCCAGCCCAGGCCGAGGCTCGCCAGCGTGATCCCGAACTGCGTGACCGACAGATAGCGGTCCAGCCGCGAGATGACTGCGCTGGCGACGATGGCCTTCTTCTCACCCTTGCGGACGCGGGTGTGCAGCTGCGTCGCCCGCACCTTGACGAGCGCGAACTCGGCCGCGACGAAGAAGCCGTTCAGGGCAATGAAGAGTGCGGCGATGGCGAGGCCGAGCAGGGGCGTCTCCGCGCCCGCGGGAGGACCACGCGCGCGCCGTCCTTTCTATCACGCACGGTTTCGAGCGGGGCGGTCAGTGGGCGGGTAGTGGTTCGGCCAGCGGCCGCCTCTCGGAGAAGTAGTAGTCGATCGACAATCTTCCGGCGCCCACGACCGAGATCAGGGTGAGGAGGAAGAGCACGAGTAGCGAGAATTCGAGCGTCTGGCCCTCGGTGAAGAGCCCCTCGCGCATGTGCACGAAGAGAACGGCGCCCACGAGGTTCGGGATCTGGATGAGAGCGCCTAGGCGCGTGAGGATCCCGAAGGCCATCATGAGACCGCCTGCGATGTGCAGGACCGCGACCAGCTCCGCAAGGCCTGCGCCCGCGAACGGTACGCCCGTCTGCTGCATCATCGCCGCGAAGGCGTGGAGATGGAGCATGTACGCGAACCCTTTCACGACCAGCGCGAACCCAAGGTAGATCCTCACCGAGTCCCAGACACGGTCTCGGTTTTCGACGATCCACTCCTCCACACTCGGCCTCGGTCCCATCGTGCGCCTCCTGTCGATCGGCGGCCCCGGCGGTCGTCGTCCGTCAAGTGTGCGCCTCGCTCCTACGGGCCGCACGACCTTGCGCGTCTCGCGCGCGCCTCACTCCAGGCTCAGCTGAAGCGCCGGCACGGCCGCCGGGCCGCCCTGGACGTAGGCGTACCGCGCCAGGTTCCCCATCACGCGCGCCACGTAGGTGCGCGTTTCGGCGAAGGGGATGCGCTCGACGAACAGGTCGAGATCGATGGGTTTGTCGTGCCCGTCACGCCCATCTCGACGGGAGAGCCACCGCGCGATCGCGTCGGGCCCGGCGTTGTAGGCCGCGACCGCCAGCGGCGTCGCGCCGTGGAAGCGGGCGAGCAGGTCCTTCAGGTAGCGCGCCCCGAGCGCGATGTTCAGCGCCGGGCTCGTCAGCCGCGCCCCGTCGTCCTCCGGGTCCGGCGTCTCGCTCGCGACCGCGCGCGCCGTCTCCGGGAGCAGCTGCAGGAGACCGACCGCGCGCGCGGGCGAGATGGCCTCCGGGTCGAACCCGCTCTCCTGGCGCATGACGGCGTAGACGAGCGCCGCCGGCAGGTCGTTCTCCTTCGCCCGCGCTTCCACGACGGCCGCGTACGGCTCGGGATAGGCGCAGTCCCAGCTCCACCGGGTCTTCGCATTCGGTGCGTAGGCGAGCAGGGCCGCGGGGACCTGCTGGGCGATCTGGTAGCGGCGCTTGGCGCGCGACAGGAGCCCGTAGGCATCGCAGAGAGCCTCGGTGCCGCGCCCCTGTGCGCTCGCGGCCACTAGCCCCTCTCGCTCGCGAAGCTCGTTCTCCGCGTCGGCGTCGAGGCCGAGGCGCTGGAGCACATCGACGGGCGGGGGCAACTCGAGGTCGATCGCGCTCGCGGCGCCCGAATCGTCCCCCTCGTCGATGACGGGCGGCATCGGCGCGCCGATCTCCGCGAGCCGCGCGCGCGCGACGAGCGCCGGCCAGGACAGGGGGCGCGGGCCACGTCCGTCCACCGCGCGATCGCGTGCGTCCGGTCGCCGTCGCGCAGCGCTGCGAGGGCCGCCATCGTGCGGGCGCGCGCCGCGGCGAGCGGATCGGCCTCGTCCTCGGCGAGCTGCTCGAACAGGGGCCTCGCGCCGTGCGCGTCGCCCGCGAGCAGGCGCGCGAGCGCGCGGTCGCGGGTGGCGTCGTGACGCTCCTGGCCGTTCGGGTACTTCGCGAGGTAGGCGTCCAGCTCGGTCGCCGCCACGATCCACCGGTTGTGCAGGAGCTGCAGGCGCGCCGAGAGGAACGTCGCCTCGTCGCCCCACTGCGTCCCCGCTTGGGCCTTCGCTACGCGGCCGAGAGCCACGATGGCCTCCTCGTCGCGGTCGGCCCGCGCGAGCGCGCGCGCCGCGCGAAACGAGTCCTCGCCCGCGTGCGCGCCCCCTGCGGCCGCGCACTGGGAGAGCACGCGTGCGGCGTCGCCGTACTTGCCGCCGCGGTACAGGGCGTCGCCCTTGGCGCGCAGACGCTCCAGCTCGGGCACCTTCCGTCCGGGCGCACCCTCCACGCGATCGATCGCGCGGACCGCGTCGTTTGCGCGACCCGCGAGCGAGAAGGCTTCGGCGCGCGCCAGGAGGCCGTCGGTCGTGAGCGGCTTGTCGGGCGCCAGCTTCGCGAGCGCAGCCTCGGCGTGCTTGCCCCAGGAGAGGTCCGGTGCGTGGGTCGCGAGCCATCGCGCGTCGTCGGCTTCGCTCGGGTCGGCAGGTGCCAGACGAAGGCGGAGCGCGCGCGCCTCCGCCTCCTGCGCGCGCGTGTGCTTGTCGTTCGTCAGCAGGCGGTCGCTCGCGGCGCGAGCCCGCAGCGGAGCCTTGGCCTTCTCGAAGGCCTGGGCCGCGCGGAGCAGCGACGCCGGTGTCCCGCGCGCGAAGTACCACTCGCCCGCGACGTCGAATGGTCCGACCTCGAGCTCAGCCTCGGCGCGGCGCCTCTGAACGTCGTCCGCGAGCAGCGGAAGGCCCGCCTCGAGCCCGTCGAGCAGCGCGATCGCGGTCTTCGCGTCGCCGCGCGCGAGCGCGACGCGGGCGCGCGCGTAGCGGACCTCCGGTTGCACGCGCTCCGCTTCGGGCAGGGCCTCCAGCTGCGCCCACGCGTCGTCCCAGCGTTCGCTCCGGATCGCGTCCGCCCACGCGCCTGCGCTCGCGGGAGCGGCGTCCGAGGCGGTCGCCGCGGTCGCGCTGGCGACGGGCGCGGACGTCACGGCGGCCGGTGCCTCGTGCTTCGCGCAGGCCGCGACGAGCACGACGCTCAGGAGGAGCGCGAGCGCGGCCGGTTCACGCATAGACGCCGAAGCCCCCGCCGCCTCGCCATCCTCGCGCTCGCGTGATGCCCGTCGGGTCCTGCCCGGCGACGACGCGCTCGAGGCGAGGAATGCACATCGTCGTCATCTGCGCGCCTTGCTCGATTCCGAGCCAACGCCGCCCCATCTTGTGCGCGACGGCTGCCGTCGTCCCGCTCCCAAGGAACGGGTCGAGCACCCAGTCGCCTTCGTCGCTCGACATCGCGACGACGCGTTCGACGAGCCGCTCGGGCTTCTTGTTGCGCGCGAAGACGACTCCCCCTTCGCGCGCGATGCCCTGGAACGGAACGTCGGTCCACACGTTCGTGAGCGGTTCGACGAGCACGCCGTCCGTCACCTTGTCGGCCAGGACGAGGA
>Ga0302314_10021855_pt1 | contig 10523 bp, 11 predicted proteins | sample III_Palsa_N2_3_FD_200533 | JGI IMG/M metagenome (GOLD analysis project Ga0302314, IMG submission 200533) | Peat permafrost microbial communities from Stordalen Mire near Abisko, Sweden - III_Palsa_N2_3 | ecosystem: Environmental > Terrestrial > Soil > Palsa > Peat permafrost | place: Sweden... | reverse complement strand
TGTCGGCGTCACCTACCGGCCATAGCGGAGTCAGCGGCGTCGCCAGGCCGACGAAGTCGCCGACAAATCGGGCCACGGCGGGCGCCGCAACACTGCCAAACTCCCGAGCACTGCCGCAATCAGGCCGGTGACCACACCGATCAGCGCAAGCCGATTCGAGTCGACAGCAGGCACCCAGGTCGCTGAGCCGCCGTGGACGATGAACACACCGACGGGCGTTGAGGTGCCGCCGCGGACCTTGGCAGCGGTGATCACCGTCTCGCCATCCGCCGTGCGGTAGGGGTCGCCGTAGACACGTCCACGGGTGCCATTGGTAGGCGCTAGTTCAGAAATGTCCATCGAACATCCTTTCCGACGGTTCTCGCACACTGAGGGGCTCGCATCAAGTCTGGTCGACGACGAACCCCGACACGTCGAGTTCGCCACCGTTGGCCGCTTTGACACGCTACGGTTTCTACGATGACTGTGTGGGCGATCACGCGTTCAGTCCGACAGAGCGGCAAGCTGTCTATCGCGTGATCGCCGAGCGTCGCGATATGCGCAGGTTCGTTCCTGGCAGCAAAGTTCCCGAGGACGTTCTTGCGCGCCTGCTGCAGGCCGCCCACACCGCACCCAATGTGGGCCTGATGCAGCCGTGGCGATTCATCAGAATCACCGACGACGGCCTGCGACGACGCATCCATACCCTGGTCGACGAGGAGCGTCTGCTGACCGCACACGCGCTGGGCCAACGGGAACGGGAATTTTTGGCGCTGAAGGTCGAAGGCATCCTCGATTGCGCTGAATTGCTGGTCGTGGCGCTGTCCGATTGCCGGGACAGCTACGTGTTCGGCCGTCGCACCCTCCCGCAGATGGATCTGGCATCGGTATCGTGCGCGATCCAAAACCTCTGGCTGGCGGCACGATCCGAGGGCCTTGGGATGGGTTGGGTGTCGCTGTTCGACCCGCCGAAGTTGGCGACGCTGCTGTCGATGCCCGCCGACGCCGAGCCGGTGGCCATCCTGTGCCTTGGCCCGGTGCCGGAATTTCCAGACCGGCCCTCGTTGGAATTGGACGGCTGGGCGCTCGGGCGACCGCTCGCTGACTTCGTGTCGGAGAACGGCTGGGGAATCGCCTCGCAACGCACGACCTGAGCCTCGCGGCGTCATGCCTGTGGGCACCGCGACGGCGACGGGCATCCGGGCCCACCGGCGCAGAGGCGGTTACGATGCCGAGGTGCAACCTCCTCCGCCAGGCTTTCCCTCACAGTGGGGCAATTCGCCAGACGACGCCCGGGGGCACGTCGAGCCTGGGTACGGTGGACCCGAGAACTACGGCCAGCAGCCACCTCCGCCCGGGTATGGGGCGCCGCCGGCCGGTTACGGCCAGCAGCCTGGCTACGGTCCGCCGCCCTGGAGCAGCTACGGGGCGCCCGCATCCGCCCCGACTTCCCAGCAGACCATCGGTTGGATCACCTTTGCCATCATCGGGCTCCTGGGGTTGCTCGGCGCGATCCTCACACTGACCCTGTGGATCAATCTGAACAGCGCCGTCAGCCGCGCTTCGAATGTCTGTAATCGGTACACCGGTGAGTACTCCAGCATGTGTCGAGACCACATCAAGAACATCGTCCCCAGTGTGCCCATGGCCCTCGTGATTTGCCTGTTCCTGATAATCGGGGCAAGCCTCGCGGTATCCGCAGGCGCAGCAATGCTCTTTCTCAAAAGGCTGCTGGGGCAATTCCTGATTCTCGGCGGCGGGATCGTGATGCTGGTGTTGGCGATCGGTTGCGAAGCTCGCTACGGAACCACCGGTCGAGTTACCTACGACCTGATTGCAGGACTCGTCGTCGCCGTCACCGCCGGCCTGATGTTCGTCCGGGCGTTCCGCGTGGTCCTGGGACTGCCGCCGAAACTGACCGGTGGCCCCTGGCCCAGCGGGTTCCCGGGCGGCGGGCAATGGCCGTACGGACAACCGCAACCGCCTCAATATGGCCCGCCCGGCCCGGGCGGACATCCGCCGCAACCGTGGTGAACGGCTGACGGCAGGCCTGACCGGACACGCCCCGCCATACACCGGCACGCCACAGCCGATAACGTCGACAAGGCCCGACAAGCTCAGGAGGTGGCGGCGATCGGCGACGCAGGCGTAAATCACGATGTGACGCAGCAGCAGCAGCGCGACAATGTGCTGCTCGTGCACTGGCACGATCTGGGCCGGTATCTCGGCGTCTACGGTCACGCCGATGTGTCGAGCCCGCGGCTGGACCAGTTGGCCGGCGAGGGCATCCTGTTCACCAGAGCACATGCCACAGCGCCGCTCTGCTCTCCATCGCGCGGGTCGCTGTTCACTGGCCGCTACCCCCAGAGCAACGGACTGGTCGGGCTCGCGCACCATGGTTGGGAATATCGCCCGGGCGTTCGTACTCTGCCGCAGATTCTCTCTGAATACGGCTGGTACTCAGCTCTTTTCGGGATGCAACACGAGACGTCGTATCCGTCCAGATTGGGTTTCGATGAGTTCGATGTGTCGAACTCGTACTGCGAATACGTCGTTGAGCGGGCCCAGCAGTGGCTGCGCGATTACGACACCAACCAACCATTTCTGTTGACGGCCGGCTTCTTCGAAACCCATCGCCCGTATCCACGGGATCGCTACGAGCCGGCCGACGCCGCCGCCGTCGCACCGCCTGACTATCTACCCAATGTCGTTGAGGTGCGTCAAGATCTGGCCGAATTCTACGGGTCCATCGCGACCGCTGACGCCGCGGTCGGTCGGATATTGGACACGCTCGCCGGCACCGGACTGGACACCAGCACGTGGGTGGTGTTCCTCACCGACCACGGTGCAGCATTCCCGCGAGCGAAATCCACGCTGTACGAGGCAGGGACGGGAATTGCCATGGTGATCCGGCCTCCCACCCGAATGGCAGCCGCGCCAAGGGTCTACGACGATCTGTTCAGCGGCGTAGATTTACTCCCGACTCTGCTGGAGTTGCTCGGCGTCGCCCAGCCGGACGACATCGAGGGCATCTCGCACGCGCAGGCGCTGCTTGCGCCGGATCGCCCCGAGCCGGTGCGCGACCATGTGTTCACCGGCAAGACGTACCACGACTCGTTTGATCCGATCCGGGCGATCCGAACGAAGGAATTCAGCTACATCGAGAATTACGCGCACCGGCCGTTGCTGGATCTGCCGTGGGATATCGAGGAGAGCCCGTCCGGCCACGCCGTCGCGCCGCTGGTCACCGCGCCGCGCCCGGAACGTGAACTCTACGATCTGCGCGCAGACCCCACCGAGACCAACAACCTGCTGGCCGGAGACGGCCTAGACGGATCCGATCTGATCGCCGCTGATCTTGCTGTCCGCCTGCATGATTGGCGTCAGCAGACTGGCGACGTCATACCGTCCGATTTTGCCGGCAGCCGCATCGCGGCACGTTACACCGAGACGTATTTGCAGATTCACGGGACAGCCCCGACTAGCCGATCGGCAATAGCCGTCGACCGCGGCATCGAGGATGAAATCGTTCACGGAGCGATAGTTCCGGAGTAGCCGGCGCTCAGCCACCCACCTGCGCGACGAAGAACACCCGCCGGAAGGGGTAGAACGTGGTTCCGTCTGGCCGGGGCGGATAGGCGTCGGCGAGGAGTGGAATGAGTTCTTGGCGAAACTGTTGGTACTCCTGCTCGTTGAGCCGTTCGCTGACGGGTAGCAGTGCGGTGCCGGCGATCCAGTCCAGCACCGGATGCTCGCCGGTGAGCTGGTGTATGTAGGTGGTTTCCCAGGCGTCGACGGTGCACCCGGCGTCGATCAGCAGCTCGGCGTAGCGCGCCGGCGTGTCGACTGCGGTGCCCACTCGGAACGGGATGTCCCGCAGCACCTTTGCGTATGGCTCCCGTCGGGCCACCGCGCGCACCGCGGCATGCGACGGAGTTTCGAAGTTGCCCGGCATCTGAACCGCAAGCCATGAGCCCGCGGCCAGTTGACCGGCCCATCGGATGAATAACTCGCCGTGTTCGGGCACCCAATGCATGGCGGCGTTGCTGAGCACGACGTCGGTATCAGGCTGCGGCGTCCAGGTTCTCACATCTCCGACAGAGGCATCGACGCCGCGCTCGCGGGCGGCGGCAACCATCTCCGGTGAGCTGTCCAGAGCCTCGATCACCGCGTCCGGCCAGCGCCGGGCCAGCTTGCCGGTCAGGTTACCCGCACCGCATCCCAGGTCGACCACCCGACGAGGTTGCACTGCTCCCACCTGAGACAGCAGATCGTAGAACGGGCGGCCGCGATGATCAGCGAAGGTGAGGTAGACGTCCGGATCCCACATATTGGCACTCCTGTTCAATGGCCCACGCAGCGACTGATAGACAAACGGTATTACCCGCCGCTTGCCAGACGACTCGAGGATGGACGATGGCCGACGAAGACGAGGCCGCCGAGGTGCGGCAGATCTGGTCTGCCCTGGGCTTGCCCGGCGTGATCGACGTGCACACCCACTTCATGCCGAAATCGGTGATGGACAAGGTGTGGCACTACTTCGATTCCGCGGGCCCGCTGGTCGGCCGTGAATGGCCGATCGCCTATCGGTCGGCTGAGTCCGCACGCCTACAGACGCTGCGGGACTTCGGCGTGCTCGGCTTCACCGCGTTGGTCTATCCCCACAAGCCCCGGATGGCGGGGTGGCTCAACCAGTGGGCCGTCCAGTTTGGACGGTCGACGCCGGACTGTCTTACCACCGCGACGTTTTACCCCGAGCCGGACGCCGGAGACTACGTCGAGGCGGCGATCCACGACGGAGCCCAGGTCTTCAAAGCACACGTTCAGGTGGGTCGCTACGAGCCCAACGACCCGCTGCTGGACCGTGTCTGGGGAGCCATCGAAGATGCCCGGATACCGGTCGTCATCCACTGCGGTTCCGGACCAGTGCCGGGCGAGCACACCGGGCCTGAGCCCATTCGGCTACTCCTGCAACGTTATCCGCGACTGCGGCTGATCGTCGCGCACATGGGAATGCCGGAGTATGCGGAGTTTCTCGACATCTGCGACAAGTCTGCCGACGTGCGCCTCGACACCACAATGGCTTTCACGCCGTTCGTCGAGGAGGCCATGCCGTTCCCGGCCTCACAGCTGCATCGGCTGCGACAGCTGGTCGATCGCATCCTGTTCGGCAGCGACTTCCCCAACATCCCCCACAGCTACGCCGACGCCATGCGAGCGGTCACGCAGGTGCCAGGCATCGACGACGCCTGGCTGCGCGCGGTGTTCTATGAGAATGCAGCCGGATTGTTCTATCCGGCAGGCGTGCCCAGCTAGCCGGCGACCGGCTGCGGCTGGGTCGCGCTGGACCAGCGCAGCCGCTCCAGCAGTAGCGATTCGGGTAAGGCGACATGACCGTCGAGCCGGTGGCTCGACAGCGGGTCCAATGCCGACAGCGCCGCTCGCTGCTTACCGGATTGCGAGATCAGACCGGGGAGTGGCCCGGCCGCACCGGGACCGGCTTCAGTGCGGAATGCGCACGCGACAGCCAACGTCCGGTTGTCGCCGGCACCGCTGAACTCCGCTGCCGTCCAGACTTCGCGGACGGGATACGACCAGATCGCCGCGAGCGTGTTCGGCAGCGCTTTGTCGACCTTGACCCCGTACGCGGCAAGGTAGTCATTACGCCCGTGTTGAATCCCGGTCCAGGTTTCACGGGCGGCCCGCGGGTAGGGCGTCGGAACATCGTCGGGTACGACGAGGGCCGCAGTCCAACCACTCTCCCGGAGATGGTCGGCGAGCCGACGCGCCGCGACCTCGGCGGTCTCGTGCAGCGGAATCTGGGGCGAACGGGCTTGCAGCGCAGCAAGATTGTCGGCGGCCGACAACGTCAGGCCGATCCAGGTCTCCCGTTGCCGCTCGCCGGCTTCAGATGTGCTGTCGCGGCTGGTCACGCGGATCACGTCCGCGCGCAGACCGTAGCGTTCCGCGTAGCCGGCGATCAGTGACAGCGGCAGGATGTCGGCATCTGCTTGCGGCGGTGTGACGCGCAGCAACGCGGTCGTCCGCACGTCGGCGACGGATTCGTCGGCCGGGCGCGCGCCCCGGTTCGGGCGCAGAATCGCCAGTCGACGACGCAGGATCGTGGTAAGGGGTAGGCCCTTCCACCGCGCCAGCAGCACGATCAACGCGACGATGGCGATGGCGAGCACCCAACGCTCGCGCGCTGAATGCCACGGGAACGCCAGGGCGGCAGTGACAACGGCCAACAGCACCAACGTGATTCGTCCGGTGGGCAGCGAGGTTGATTGATGCGCACTCACAGCGTGAGTTCCTTTCGTCGGCGTGCGGCGATCGCGGCAGCGGCCACGACGGCCAATATGAGAGCGGCGGTCCCACCGAATGCGACGTACCGCGGCACTGCGCTCTTCGGCGCCGGCTCCGGTGGCGCCGCAACGTGTTTCACCGGCGACTGGTCGGTCTTGTTGGCGGCGGGAAGCTGCCAGGTCAGGGCGGCAACCGGGTCTACGGTGCCGGCGCCGACGATGTTCGACGGTGCGCGGGCACCGTTGCGCGCGGAAGCGGTGATGCGCTGGATCACCTGGCCGGCGTTCAGCTCCGGGTATTTGCTACGCACCAACGCTGCGACGCCGGAGACGTAGCCGGTCGCGTAGTCGGTGCCGTTGAGCGGGACAAGCTGCTGGTGTTGGTTGGGCTGGCCGTTGGCCAGTCCCCCGTCGTCCCGGTTGCTCACCGAGACGATGTTCTCGCCCGGCGCGGCGATGCCGACCCAGGGCCCGGCCATGGTGAACCTCGACGGCTGATCGCCCGGCGTCAGCGATCCCACCGACAACACGTACGGCTGCCACCACGACGGCACCGACACCGACGTGACACCCGCCCAGTTGCGGGGGTCCTCGGGATGGCTCAAGTCGGTGAGCGGATTGGACTCGCATGACGTTGCGTTGGAACCCCAGCCGGCGGAACCGGTGTCGCCGGCGGCCGTGACGATCACCGCGTCCTTATCGATGGCCGCGTAGCGGATCGCCGCCCCCAAGGCGCCCTGGTCGATGTTGCGGTCGGCGGGCAAGCAGGTGATCGTCGAGATGTCGATCACCCGGGCGCCGAGGTCGGCTGCGTGCACGATCGCCCGGCCCAGCGCGGTCACGTCGACAGTGGCCCGCGCCAAGGTGGGATCGCCGCCCGCGGTGCGCGCCGAGAACTTCGCGGATGTCACCCGCAATGACACCAGCCGGGCTGCCGGCGCGATTCCGGCGAACCCGTCCGCGCCGGGCTGGCCGGCGATCAGGCCGGCGACCGCTGTTCCGTGTCCGTCGCAGTCGGTCAGGCCGTCGGTCGACTCGATGTAGTCACCGCCCGGCTGCACACCAGGCAGCCGCGGTCCCGGCCGCACCCCGGTGTCCAGAACCGCCACCAGTTGCCCGTCACCGCGGGAAAACCGCCACGCCGCTGACGGATCCAGCAGCTGCTGGCTCGGCGTCGGAGCGCTGAAGTCGGTACCCGCGACGGCGCCGGTCACACTGCACTCGCCGTTCTTCTCCATCGGCGCCACCGGCCCCGGCGCACCGTTCGGCGGCGCCGACCCCGGGTCGACCTGCGGGCGAGTGATCGCCAAGGCGGGCGGGCAGACCCACAGCGCGGCAACCAGAACCGCTGCGAGAAAGCCGCTTCGGCGAGCGTGGGCCGAGATCATCGATTGAGCACCCAAGCGAAGAGTCCGACCAGATAAGCGATGACCGGAATCAGCGACGCATCGATTCCCGACGCGACGAAGCCCACCAGTCGACGCAGCGGCAGCGAGTAGGTGTCCGGAGAAGCGATCGGCGGGCTGAGCGCAACGACGACCAAAGCCGTCACCAGCGCCGCAAGAACCACCACGGCGATCACCGCGGCCAGGTAGTGCGCAGTCGCGGTGTAGAGCACCCCCAACACCACAGCCACCAGGACAGGCTGGGCCAGCAGCCAGGCTTTGGCTGCGGCCGAGTCCCACACCCGCGCCCGCAGCGCAGTCGCGGCCGCGAACGCGACCACCACATACCAGCCCCACGCGGATAGGGTTTCCGGCCGCGACGCGATCGCCAACGACCCGATCACGCTGAGCAGTACCGCGCCTGCGATGAATCCGGTCTGGTGTGCGTCGCTGATCCGGACTCGTCGCGGCAGGTCTGCAAGCACCCGCGAGGACGGCGCCGACGGGGTGGGGTCACCGGGCGCCGGAATGACCGGCAGCGGGAACCGAGCCCACAGCGCGGACAATTGCGGGGCCTCGACTGTGACCAGCAGCGCCACGACGAGTAGACCGGAGCCAAGGGTCACCAACGGCAGTTGCCATAGCGAACTCGCGCCCGCGGCCAACAGCACACCCGCGCCCAGCACCGTCGTCGTGGTGAAAAATCCGATAGCGCCGTGGCCTTCGCGACGAGGAAGGATCAGGTTGATCAGCGACCACGCGGTCACTCCGGCCGCGGCCAGCGTTACCTGGGCCGCGCCGAAGCTACCCGGCACGGCCAAGGCCAACGCCGCGGCGACGGGAACCAGCGCGGCGACCGACAACGCCGCCCCGGCGCGCGACGGCACGAATAGGCCCGCGAGCACTGCGAGAAGCGCTATCGCGCCGACGGCGAACAGCCCCGCCGCTGAGCCGGTGGCCACCCGGTGGGTAGCCCCCAGACCGGTTGCTGCCCAGGTCAATCCGATGAGTCCCGCGACTGCACCGCGCTGGACATGCGCGATCCCCCACGGCTTCAACCGAGATGCGGAGAAGATGACCGCCGCGTCGGCGATGTCCTCGACGATGCCCGGCGCGGCCGGCCCCACCGGGATCGGTTGCAACGCCAACAGGTCACCGTCGACGACTCCGACTGTCCCCAAACTCGCGTCCAGGCTGAACGGAGCACCGCCGATCGGAGCAAGACTGAGCCTCGCGGGCGTCGTCGGTTCGGTTGCGCTGCCACCGTTGGCAATTTCGTCCTCAGCGACGGCAGGAACCACCAGACGTTCCACCGCAGGCAGGATTTCGCGTAGTGGCAATTCCGCGGGCAGCGCTATTTCGGTCAGTCGACTGTCCGCGAGGATGGCTACCCGCACAATGGGTATCACAGCGCTGGACATCACCGGCTCCTCAGACTTCTGCGGGACATTGCTTCTCTTTCTCTTCGTGACTTGCGATTGTTCTCGGGGGTTCAAACGGCTTGGGAGTTGGACTGCGTACTGAAATCTCGGGAGAGCCGATGGCCCTCAAACCAGTGGCCGTCCGGTAGCTCCGCGGTGAGCTGCTCGACAGACATGGCGATGGCAAACGGCGTTCCGGGGCTGAAGGTGGAGATCCATTCGCCGTCGAAGGCGCGCGACGGGCTGACCAGTACCCGACCCGCGGTGGTGTCGACGATGCTCGTGCCCACTTCGGTGCTGGTGTGCCGCCCGTCGTAGTGGCAACCGGCGACGATCTCCACGTAGCTGCGCGGCCCAGTGAACACCGACTCCACCACGGCACGCGCAGACTTCGGGATGCCCAGGTAGTCAAGGACATCGGCAAGTGACGCGCCGTTACGCAGTCGCTCGTCGGCCCGCGCGCCGACCTGGGCAGGCAAGCTGAACTCGTCGAAACGCGCCGGCGCACGCTGCGCCAGCCCGACGCCGAGTACCGGCACCAGCGCCCGGGCGTCATGGATGTCCATAGCCGTGAAAGTCACCAGCTGCGAGTTACGCAGTGCCACAACGGTTTTATCGCCGCGCCGTGCGATGATCCCACGTAAGAGGTCATTCTCCCCGGAGGCGGCGGATCCCACATAACGCAGATCCAGCCACCGTTCCGGGAAGCACACCACCCGAATCCAGTCAGCTACCGCCGAATTGATGGCGCCGTCGGCAGCCACCATGCCCATCCGGGTCAGTTCGGCGTTCTGGCGATCCAGGAACGCACCCCGCTGGGCGGCATCGGTATACGGCGTGGTGATCGCCAGTACCCATGGAAACGTTCCCGCTCCAACGGTTTCAGCGATAAACCACGCCTGATCGACGGTGAGTTCGACAGCGTTGGGCTTGGCAGACATCTACGTTGCGGACCCGCCCGCCAGGTCTAGCCGCCCCATTTGGCGCCTTCGGCTGCGTCTCGCGCCAGCATCGAGGTGGTGTTGTTCTCATGCGTGCCGGCCATCGCCCGGTAAGACAGCACCAGCTGCTCCATCGCCTGATTCCACTGCGCCTGCCACGCCTGATAGCTCAACCCCGTGTCACCCTGCCAGCCCGCCTGCAACGCCGCCTGCTCACTGGCGATATCAGCACCCAAACTCTGCAACGTGCCCGCATAACCGGCCATATCCGCCGAATGCGCCAGCATCGCCGGATAGTTGTACATGATCTGCGACATCACAAAACCTTTCGTTGAAGATAATCGGCTCAGAAGCCCGGGTAGCTGCTCGCCGCAGCGGCATCGGCGGCCACATAGGTGCCCGCGGCATCCCCAAGATTGGCCTGGGCGATGTCCAGCAGCGAATTCACCTTGGCCGCTGCCGCCACAAACCGGGCGTGCGCCGCCTGAAACG
>Ga0302314_10021854_pt1 | contig 10523 bp, 8 predicted proteins | sample III_Palsa_N2_3_FD_200533 | JGI IMG/M metagenome (GOLD analysis project Ga0302314, IMG submission 200533) | Peat permafrost microbial communities from Stordalen Mire near Abisko, Sweden - III_Palsa_N2_3 | ecosystem: Environmental > Terrestrial > Soil > Palsa > Peat permafrost | place: Sweden... | reverse complement strand
TATCCTCACCATGCTGGCGCGCGAGGGGTATCGGACGGGCGAGGCTCCCGCTAGTGGCGACGCGCTGATGCAGGCGCTCACCTCGGGCGTGACGAACGATCCGTCCGTACGCGACCTGCGGCCCGCGCTACAAAGCCTGGCGCTATACGACTATCTGGACGCGTTCCAAAAGTTGCCGGAAGGCGTGCGGCAAGAGTTGAACGAACGCTGGGGGCCGCCCGAAAGCGATCCCACGCTGCGTCGAGGCCGGTTCATGATCTCCGGCTGGCGGAGCGGCCAGGTGTTCGTCGGCATTCAACCCGCGAGGTCGCGCGAGCGTGGCGACTACGCGAGCTATCACGACGCCGAACTCGTGCCGCCGCATTCGTATCTCGCGTTCTACTTCTGGTTGCGACTTCGCTTTAACGTCGATGCCATCGTGCATGTCGGCAAGCACGGCAATCTCGAATGGCTGCCGGGCAAGAGCGTCGCATTGAGCGCCTCGTGCTGGCCCGACCTGACGCTCGGTGCCATGCCGCACCTGTATCCGTTCATTGTGAACGATCCGGGTGAGGGCAGTCAGGCGAAGCGGCGCGCGCAGGCGGTGATCATCGATCATCTGATGCCGCCGCTGACGCGCGCTGAAAACTACGGGCCGCTGCAGGACCTGGAGCGTCAGGTCGACGAGTACTACGAAGCATTGATGGTCGATCCGCGCCGCGCGAAATTGCTGCGTAAAACCATTCTGGCGAGCATTGTCGAGCATCGGCTGCATGAGGAACTCGGAGTGGACAGGCCGCGCGACTCCAACGGCGAAGATGCGCTGCTCACGCGTGCCGACGCATATCTCTGCGAGTTGAAGGAAGCCCAGATCCGCGACGGCTTGCACGTGTTCGGCATGTCGCCGCAAGGCATACAGCGGCGCGACACGCTGCTCGCGCTCGGCCGCTATCCGACCGGCGACGGGCAAGGCGCGAACGCGAGCATTCTCACGGCACTGGCCCGTGACCTGCGCCTGGGCGAGGCCTTCGACCCGCTCGATGCCGACTGGAGCGCCCCGTGGACGGGACCGCGTCCCGCGGAACTTCAAGCCACGATCGATGCGCCGTGGCGGCATCACGGAGACACGCGCGAGCGCCTCGAATTGCTGGCTACGTCGATGCTGGACGCACCGTTGGATCCTTCGTGGCCGGCGACATCGCAGGTACTGGAGCGCCTGAACGGCGATCTGCTGGCGCGACTCGATGCGTGCGGTCCGCAGGAACTTGAGCAACTCAAGCGTGGACTCGCCGGGCGTTTCGTGCCGCCCGGCCCGAGCGGCTCGCCTTCTCGCGGCCGGCCCGATGTCTTGCCCACGGGCCGCAACTTCTACTCGGTCGACACGCGCGCCGTGCCGACCCGGGCGGCCTGGACGCTGGGCCTCAAGTCGGCCAATACGCTGATCGAGCGTCATCTTCAGGAGCACGGCGACTACCCGCGCGCCATCGGCTTGTCAGTGTGGGGCACGGCGACCATGCGGACCGGGGGCGACGATATCGCGCAAGCCATGGCGCTCATCGGCGTGCGGCCAAAGTGGGCAGCGGGTAGCAATCGCGTGACGGATTTCGAAGTCTTGCCGATCACCATTTTCAATCGTCCGCGCATTGACGTGACGCTGCGTGTATCGGGCTTTTTCCGCGACGCGTTTGCAAACCTGATGCATCTCTTCGACGCCGCCGTACAGGCTGTCGCCGACCAAGACGACGAAGAGGAAGAGGTCAATCCGATCCGCGCCCGCATCATGCGCGAACGCGACGCGAACGTGGCGCGGGGTCTCGATGCAAAGGAGGCGCGCCTGCGCGCCGGCTGGCGCGTTTTCAGCACGAAACCCGGTGCTTATGGCGCGGGCTTGCAGGAGATGATCGACGCAAGGCAATGGCAAAGCGATGCCGATCTCGCGCGCGGATTCCAGAATGCGGGCGGCTTCGCGTACTCGCAGAAAGGTGATGGCGTCGATGCGCGCGACACCTTCGGCACGAGGCTGTCGACTATTGACGTGGTCGTGCAGAACCAGGACAACCGCGAGCATGACCTGCTCGATTCGAACGACTATCACCAGTTCCAGGGCGGCATGATGGCAGCCGTGCGGCACTTGTCGGGCACGCAGCCCCAGGGCTACAACGCCGATCACAGCAACCCCGCCGCGCCGCGCATCCGCACCTTGCAGGAAGAGATTTCACGCGTGATCCGCTCGCGCGTGGTCAACCCGAAATGGATCGATGGCGTGAAGCGGCATGGTTATAAGGGCGCTTCGGAAATGGCCGCGACCGTGGATTATCTGTTCGGTTACGACGCAACCGCGCGGGTGGTTTCCGACCATCAATATGCGCTGGTCGCGGACGCCTACGTGAACGATCGCGACACGCGCGAATTCATGAAGCAGCACAATCCCCACGCGTTGCACTCGATTTGCGAGCGCCTCACCGAAGCGATGCAGCGCGGCTTGTGGCAGAACCCCGGCGACTATAAAGGCCAGATCGAACGTCACTTGCTTGACGCCGAACAGCAACTCGAAGGGCAACGAAAATGAACGAGGCTACTTTTCCTTTCACCGCACTGGTCGCGCAAGCGCCCTTGCAGCAAGCGCTTTTATTGGCCGCCGTCGATCCGGCTTTGGGCGGCGTGCTGGTCAGTGGCCCGCGCGGCACGGCGAAATCGACCACGGCGCGTGCGCTCGCCGAATTGCTGCCTGAGGGTCGCTTCGTGACCTTGCCGCTTGGTGCGAGCGAGGAACAATTGATCGGCACGCTCGACCTCGAAGCCGTGCTGCGTGACGGTGGCGTGCGCTTTTCTCCCGGTCTGCTTGCCAAGGCGCATCAGGGGGTGCTGTATGTCGATGAAGTGAACCTGCTGCCGAACTCCCTGGTGGATCAGTTGCTGGACGTGGCGGGAAGCGGCGTGAACGTCATCGAGCGCGATGGCATATCGCATAGGCATGACGCTCGTTTCGTGCTGGTCGGGACGATGAATCCCGAGGAAGGCGAACTCAGGCCGCAATTGCTGGATCGCTTTGGCCTGGCGGTAATGCTGGAAAATTGCTTCGATGCGAGCGTACGCCAGGAGATCGTCAAGGAACGATTGGCATTCGATATGGATCCCGAATCGTTTCGGGCGCGCTTTGCGGATCGGCAGGATGCGGTGGCGCTCAAGCTTCGACACGCTCGCGCAATGCTGTCGAGCCTCACATTCGACGATGCGGTTCACGCTCGCGTCAGTTCGTTGTGCATCGCCGGACACGTTGATGGGTTGCGAGCAGACCTTGTGATGCTGCGGGCGGCGAGGGCGCTGGCTGCGTTCGAACAAGCGCAAACGGTGAGCGTGGAGCACGTTGAACGCGTATCGGAATCCGTGCTGGTGCATCGGCGCAAGGAAGGCAAGCCGCCGGGCGCTCGCGGCGAACAAGGTGCTCATCCTCAGACCGACGAACGAACCGGGGATAGCGACGAATCCACGTTCGGCTACATGCCGCCTGAACCTGTCGATATTACGAGGGTCAAGAACGTCCGGCCGCTTTCCTCAAAAAAATCCTGAGCCATCGAAGGCTGGACGGTGAGGCCGAACCTGGCCGCCTTCGATGGCTGAAACCTTCTTCAGCAGGTAAGACACCCTCGCGCGAGGGCGAGGCGGGCGCGCGCATCGACTGGATCGAGACGCTTCGTGCGAAGCGCAATCAGCCGCTTGACGCAGGGCATTTGCGCTTTCGTCGCGAGGAAGGCGATGCAGGCGCGCTGCATTGCTTTCTGCTCGATTGCTCGGGTTCCATGATGTCCCGCAAGCGGCTTGCATTGGCTAAAGGCATGGTCGTTGCGCTCTTTAACCGGGCTTATCGTGAACGCGCCGAGGTGGCGCTGATTTGCTTCGGTGGGACTACGGCGCAGGTGCGGCGCGAGCCGGGAGCGGCGCATTGGTGGAACGATCACTGGCTTGCGCCCATCGGCGGCGGCGGTGGAACGCCATTGGCGCTCGGCGTTCGCACCGCGGCTAACGTGATGTCCAAAGCCGCGCGCAAAAAACCTTCCCAGCGACGTCTTCTCTGGCTTCTCACCGATGGACGCAGCCCGGAAACACCGCTCCGTCCTGCTGACGCGGACCAGATCGTGATCATTGATTTCGAGAGTGAAGCCGTGCCGCTCGGCCGTTGTTCGACGCTTGCCGCGTCATGGCAGGCGGACTATCTGCGCGCCGCTGACATGACCTCGGCGTAGTTCATTCGTACCAGCGCGGTGTGTAGACCCACTCGTCGGCATCAGACCCAACGCGCGCAAAGCTGCGGGTTGTCGAAGAACCGACGATAACCATCGTGCGCATATCGACCTGATCTGAACGCAGGTTTGCAAGCGTCGTGGTCGTGAGCGTTTCGCCCGGTCGTCCAATGTTTCTTCCCAGCACAACGACGGTCGTTCCCGCGCGGTATTCGCGCAGGATGTCCAGCGCCCGATCGAGTTGCCACGGCCGCGCGCGCGAAACGGGGTTATAGAACGCCATAACGAAATCGGCCTGCGCTGCATGCCTCAAGCGCGTATCGATAACCGCCCAGGGCTTGAGATTATCGGAGAGGGAGAGCATGCAAAAGTCGTGTCCGAGCGGTGCACCGGCACGCGCCGCAGTCGCCAGCGCGGCCGATACCCCCGGCACGATCGACAATTCGACCGCGCTCCATGCAGCGTCGTCACGCGCCTGGTCGAGCGCTTCGAGCACCGCGGCCGCCATCGCGAACACGCCCGGATCGCCCGACGATACAACCACGACCTTGCGTCCCGTGCTCGCAAGTTCGAACGCATGGCGCGCGCGCTGCATCTCTTCGCGGTTGTCGCTGCAATGGAGCACTTGATGCGGCTTGAACGGGCCAGCCATGCGAACGTAGGTTTCGTAGCCGAGGATATCGTCGGCCTGGGACAACGCAAGCTTCGCCGCGGGGACCATCAGGTCCGCGCTGCCGGGACCGAGGCCGATCACGCTCAGCGTGCCACGCGCCTGACCGAGCGCGAGCGGATCTATGGGGCGCGGCGCAAGTGCCAGCACGATACTTTCCTGCGCCGGCCCAAACACTTCGAAGCCCGAAGGAAGTTCGCCGAAGCGCAGAGGGACATCGAGGGTGCGCGCTGCGTCGGCGAGTGGTTGGGAGATCATGCTCCCAAGAGGCGCAAGCACGGCGGCTAGCGACAACCCCGCTATGCGATGTCGCCCAAGCGCATGACGAATTTGCTCGACGATCGATGCGTCAGACGAGAGGGTTTGTACCTTCACGCAAGCCACCACACAACGCGGATGGACCATCAACTGCGTTGCGCCATCGCCATCGCCGACAAAGACGAACGGTGTCACGCGAATCGTGCGGATGGCGTCGGCCGACTGCGGCAGGCCTGCTTCGTCGAGCCACGGCGCTTCGCCTTCCACTCGCGTGGTTTCGCCTGCCAGCAGGTCGGACACGAAACGCTTTCCCTGCTCGATATCGGCGAGTACGTAACCGGGCGGCGGATTCAACAGGCAGGTGCCGAAACGCAATTCGCCACTCGTCGTAATAGCCGGCGCGACGTCCAACGCCGCAGCGATTTCCCGCGCCATCACGTTCACGCCGCCTAAACCACCCAATAACGGCACGACCGCGCTGCCGTCTTCGGCAACGGCGAGCACGGGCGGCTCGACGGTTTTATCGGCGAGAAGGGGCGCGAGGCATCGAATGACGATTCCCGCTGCGCACAACGCGACAATGGGCGTGTTGCTCGAATACAGGTTTCGCAAGTGGGCGCCGAGATCGGTGAACGCGACATCGGCCTGCACGCGGCTTGCGAGACCATGCACGCTCGACCCGGGATAACGCGCCTGAATGCGTCGCGCGGTATCGAGCGCGCCGATACCCAGCACCACGATCGCTACGGGCGCCCCGGGTTCGAACGTGCTCACGTGCGCCATGGTTCCCCCGGCACGACGAGCAAGGAAAAGTACGGCGATGCCATAGGATCGACCTCGGCGAGCGGCACGATCCGCTGGTTCGCCATGGTCGCGCGCTCGACATACAGCGCGCGTTTATCGAGGCCGAGTTCCGTCAGCACCCGGCGCACCTTGTCGAAGTTGCGGCCGAGTTTCATGATCACGGCGGCGTCGGCCGTGGACAGGCGCTGTTTCAAATCGGCTTCCGGCAACACGCCCGACAACACCGACAAGCTCTGGTTCCGGTACACGAGCGGCACGCCGAGCACGGCTGCGCCGCCGAGCATGGAACATACGCCGGGTACGACAACGGCTTCGAAGCGCTCCGCCAGCCGGTCATGCAAGTACATGTACGAGCCGTAGAAAAATGGATCGCCTTCACAGATCACGGCTACATCGCGGCCCGCTTCAAGATGGTCGGCGATGCGGATGGCGGCTTCATCGTAGAAATCGCCGATGATCGTTTCATAGCAAAGCGGCGGTTCGAGCGCTTCGGTGGTCACGGGATAGACGAGCGGCATGCGCGTCTGTGAATCGTTAAGGTGTGCTTCGATTATGCCGAACGCATTGCCCTTCTTGCCCTTCGCAACGAAGTACGCGACGACCGGCGCCGAGCTCAGCAAGCGCAGCGCCTTGACGGTAATCAGCTCGGGGTCTCCCGGACCGACGCCCAGGCCATAGAGGCGTCCGCTCATCTATTCGATCTCCGTTGCAAGCGCGTTCACGGCGGCTGCCGCCATCGCGCTGCCGCCACGTCGGCCGCGCAGTGCGACGAACGGCACGCCCCGGCTGTCGGCGGCGAGCATGGCTTTCGATTCGGCCGCGCCAACGAAGCCCACCGGGAAGCCGAGGATCAATGCGGGTTTGGGCGCGCCGGCGTCGAGCATATCGAGCAGGTGGAAAAGGGCGGTCGGCGCATTGCCGATCACGACCACGCTGCCTTCAAGATCCGGTTGCCACAATTCGAGCGCGGCGGCCGAGCGCGTATTGCCGAGCGCACGAGCGCGTTCAGGCACGGACGGATCGTTGAGCGTGCAGATCACGCGGTTGTTTGCCGGCAGCCGGGCGCGCGTGATGCCTTCGGCGACCATGCGGGCATCGCAGAGAATGGGCGCCCCGCGGCCAAGCGCTGCGCGGCCTGCTGTGCCAGCGCCAGGCGAGAAGACAAGGTCATCGATCACCTCCGTCATGCCGCATGCGTGGATCACACGCACGGCGAGCTTTTCAAGGTCGGCGGGAATCGCGGCGAGGTCTGCCTCGGCACGAATGGTCGCGAACGACGCGCGATAAATCGCCTGGCCGTCGCGGATATAGTCAAGCATCTGGAGTGCTCCGGGCGAGCCAGCCGGCTGCCTGTTCGATCGTGAGATGGTGGGCGATGAGAGTGCCAAAGCCTTCGTGGGTGTCGTCGGCTGCATGGCGGTAAAGATCGTAATGGCCGGGTGCCACGGCAAGGAGGGTGGTTTCCACGCGATGTGCCGCCGCACACGAACGACTACAGCCGCTGAGATGCACGTCGGCGGCGAAGGGTATGAGCCGGGCCAGTTGCCTGGCGTCGGCTTTGGTGTCGGCGAGGCCTTTGGCACAGCCTTGCGACCCTGTGCACGCAACCAGGCGCGCGATGGGGGCGTCATGGCGGGTGGCGAGGCCGAGTGCGGCGAGTTGGGCAAGGACGTTACTCGCCTCTTCGGGGGGTACATCGAGCAGCATGACGCTTTGCCAGGGTGTCAGGCGTAGTCGCTGGGCGAGCCCGGCGAGCGAGGTGAGCGTCGCCGCATCGAGGCGGCCTAGTGGAATCTGCGCGCCGACGCACACGGCGGCTTGCGTGCCTTGCGCCTGCGTTCCGAAACGCAGCCGTGCGTCGCTGGGTAGCCGACGCCATTCGTTACGTTCTCGCCCCGTGGTCAGCGCAAAATCCAGCCTGCCTTGTACGTTGCCAAGAAAGTCGTCGATGGAACATGCCGTCAGCAAGTCGCGCATTCTCGTGTGTTCGGGTGACGCGAGATCCAGGAACGCGTGCAGGATCGCGCCGATCAGTGCAGGAACCTGCGAGGGCGACACGGTGGCGAGCGCGGGGCGATCGGCTGAACGCGTTGGAGGACAACCGCCAAGGCCGAACGCCATCTCGTGGTTCGAAACCGCCGACAGCCACACGTCATGCGGATGATCGAGCATGGCAAGTTGTTCGCCGCCATCGAGCAGCACAGAGAATTTCGGCGACAAAGCCTGAAGACGAACATCGCGCTGCATCTGCCGGGTCAACTCGGCCGCAAGCGGAACGGTATCGAGGAGAGCATGTGGGTCGAGTCCCGCGAGTGGACTGAGCATCACGTTGCGAAGATCGTCCGACGCAGCCGTCTCAGGGCCGAGTCCCGCCTCGATCAGCCGCGAGACCAACGCATCCTGCAAATCTTCGCGGACACCGCGCACTTGCAGGTTGGCGCGATTGGTTGCGTCGATGAACCCCGAACCGAACTCAGACGACGCCTCTGCGATGACGCGTGCCTGAGCTGCGCTTAGCTCTCCACCGGCGAGACGAATGCGGCAAAGGCCGCCGTCGCGCGCAGGCACGATCCGCATCAGCCCAGGACAGGCTGATGGTCGCTTGGGCTGCGGTGCTGCGCGTACAGTAGGGACTGAATCGTTCAAAGCGTGACCCGGTCGGTGTTTCGTGCGTTGCCGCGACCCGGCAGCGCTGGCTGGAAGCGCTGCGTGGCCGGCACCGGTGCACGCCGCCCGATGTTGGCTAGCACGATGAATTCAGGTCGGCAGGTCTCTTGGCTTTGCAGGTTGCCGTCTTGGCCAGCCTTCCCGGTCGAAACCAGTGGCAGTGGAGCGCGGACTCGCTGCGTACAATTGCGGGGGCAGCCACAGTTTGACTGTTTCCCTGTTAGGCCATGTAGGGCACCGACGAAGGCTGTATTATGCCCGTTTTTATGGCCTTCCAGCGCGCTGAGGAGGCCATGGAAATCCATGAATCGAAGCAACCAAGGAGTGGTGGATGTCACCGTGGCTGACCGTGGTGGGGATCGGGGAAGACGGCTGGCCTGGACTTGGCCGCAACGCGCGCCAGGCGTTGCTTGCCGCCGATACGATCTTCGGTGGAACGCGCCATCTCGCCTTGCTGCCGCCCCGGGTTGGCGGCAACCGCCGCGCATGGCCAACGCCGTTCGCCATTGCCCCGGTGCTCGAGCGCCGCGGCGAACGCATATGTGTGCTGGCAAGCGGCGACCCAATGATGTTCGGTGTCGGTACATCGTTCGCTCGTGAATTGCCGGACGAGGACTTCAGCGTGATTCCCGCGCCTTCTTCCGTATCGCTTGCCGCCGCGCGGTTGCACTGGCCGTTGCAGGAAGTCGATGTCGTGTCGCTGGTCGGGCGGCCCGTCGCCGGACTCGATACCCATCTGCATCCGGGCGCACGCCTGTTCGTCCTCAGCAGCGACGGCAGCAGCCCGGCCGCGGTTGCCGCCAGGCTCGCGCAATGCGGCTTTGGCGCTAGCAGGATGAGCGTGTTCGAGCATGTGGGCGGCGTGCGGGAACGCCGTATCGAGGGCGTCGCGAGCGCGTGGCCACCGGTCGATGTCGCCGCGTTGAACCTGATTGCGGTCAAATGCATAGGGGAGTGTGGAGCGTCGCATTTGCCCCTTACCCCGGGTCTTCCCGACGACGCTTATCGACACGACGGCCAGCTCACCAAGCGCGATATCCGTGCGATCACGTTGGCCCGGCTGGCCCCCAGGCCTGGCGAACTATTGTGGGACGTGGGCGCCGGGTGCGGTTCCATCGGCATCGAATGGATGCGCTCGCACGCCGCGTGCCGGGCAATAGCGATAGAAGCGGACGCAAGCAGGCAGCGCCTGATCGAACACAATCGCGATGCGCTCGGCGTGCCTGCTCTTAGGATTGTGGAGGGCGTTGCGCCGGCCGCGCTCGAAGGACTTGCGCTGCCGGATGCGATTTTCATCGGCGGTGGCGTTACGGTGCCTGACATGCTGGATACCTGCTGGTCGCGTCTGAAGCAAGGCGGCCGGCTGATTGCCAACGCAGTCACTATCCAGAGCGAAGCGACACTGGTTGCATGGCGCGAACGCAATGGCGGTGAACTGGTACGTATCGGCGTGGCGCACGCGCAGCCGCTAGGCACCTTCGATACATGGCGTCAGGCCTTGCCCATCACCCTTTTGCATGCGACCAAGCCATGACCTTCGCGACTACCTGGCACCGCCATGCATGATGAAACGCCCGAACAGCCTGCGCCGTTGCGTAGCGGCTTGACCCCCTTCGGTCGTGCGATCGACCGGCAAGAACGCGTCGTGGAGATGTCGCAATGAAGCGCGTGCTGTTGCTCGGTGGTACCGGCGACGCGTTGCGAGTCGCACGGCATCTCGGTCATGCCCACGTGTATAGCCTCGCCGGACTGGGCCGTACGCCGGGGGATCTGGCTTGCCGCGTGCGAGTAGGCGGCTTTGGCGGCGTGGCGGGGCTGGCGGGGTTTATCGAGGCGGAATCGATTAGATTGGTCGTTGACGCAACGCATCCCTACGCTGCGCAAATGAGCCGTCACGCGAGTGC
>Ga0302314_10021853_pt1 | contig 10523 bp, 8 predicted proteins | sample III_Palsa_N2_3_FD_200533 | JGI IMG/M metagenome (GOLD analysis project Ga0302314, IMG submission 200533) | Peat permafrost microbial communities from Stordalen Mire near Abisko, Sweden - III_Palsa_N2_3 | ecosystem: Environmental > Terrestrial > Soil > Palsa > Peat permafrost | place: Sweden... | reverse complement strand
CGCTTGCGATTCGACCCGCATCGACAAGGTCCATCCTTCAATTCCTCCTGCAGGAAATCAATCCATTCGCGGGACCTTCAACAGACTCGCAACCGCATCGCCGCGCCTAAGACATCCCCTGAATTGCGTGCGCCACCAGTTCCGACACCGGCTCCCACCCGCGATGTTGCGATTCGGCGACCGGCTTGCATGTCAGGATGCCATTGAACGTGTTCACGCCTGCGGCGATCCCCGCGTCCTCCTGGATAGCCGCATTCGCGCCCAGCTTCGCCAGCTTCATCAGGTACGGAAACGTCGCGTTGGTCAGTGCCAGCGTCGACGTGTTCGGCACCGCCGCAGGCATATTCGTGACGCAATAGTGCACCACGCCGTCGACCACATACGAAGGATCGGAATGCGTCGTTGGCCGCGCCGTCTCGATGCAGCCGCCCTGGTCGATCGCCACATCCACGATCACCGCGCCCTTCTTCATCTTCGCTACCATCGCCTTGGTCACCAGCTTGGGCGCGGCCGCGCCGGGAATCAGCACGCCGCCAATCACCAGGTCGGCATCGCGCACCGCGCGCCCGATGTTGTAGCTGTTTGACGCCACCGTATACAGCCTTCCCCCAAATATGTCGTCCAGTTCGCGCAGCCGGTTCAGGTTCAGGTCCACCAGCGTCACCCGGGCGCCCATCCCCAGCGCAATCTTCGCCGCATTCGTCCCCACAATACCGCCGCCGATGATCACCACGTTGCCCGGAGGAACTCCCGGCACGCCGCCCAGCAGCACGCCGCGCCCACCATGCTCCTTCTCCAGATACGCCGCGCCTACCTGCACGCTCATGCGCCCGGCCACCTCGCTCATCGGCGTCAGCAGCGGCAGCGTGCCCGCGCGATCGCGCACCGTCTCATAGGCAATGCCGGTCACCTTGTTTGCCAGCAGCGCGTCGGTGAGCTCGGTCATCGGAGCAAGGTGCAGGTACGTGAACAGCACCAGCCCTTCGCGGAAATGACGATACTCCTTCTCCACCGGCTCCTTCACCTTCACCACCATCTCGGCGATCCGCCATACGTCGTGCGCCCCGCCGACGATCTCCGCGCCCGCAGCCTGGTACTCGTCATCCGGCAGCGCCGAGAGTTCGCCCGCGTTGTGTTCTACCAGCACGGTATGTCCTGCGGTCACCAGAGCATGCACCCCGGCCGGCGTCACGCCAACCCGGCTCTCGTGGTCCTTCACTTCTTTCGGCACGCCAATAATCATCTCTATTCACCCCGGAAAGTCGTATGGAACAGAATCAATATGTAGTGATAAGTTTAGCCTTCCGGGCGCCCCGGCACCCGTGGGTCCTAAGCCGTACAATACGAATTGATCTTTTTTCTAGGAAAATACTCATCCCATGTCTTCAAACGGTTATCAAATGCGGTATTCGCGCATCCACAACATGCGCAGCCTGTTCAGCCTCTTTTCGAACGACCTGGCCATCGACCTGGGCACGGCCAACACCCTCGTCTACGCGCACGGCAAGGGCATCATCGTCAACGAGCCCTCCATCATCGCGGTCAACACCCAGACCAACGAAGTGGAAGCCGTCGGCAAGGAAGCCAAGGAGATGCTCGGCCGCACCCCCGGCAACATCATCGCCATCAAGCCGATGAAAGACGGCGTCATCGCCGACTTCCGCCACACCGAGAAGATGTTGAACTACTTCATCATGAAGGCGCACAACAACCGCAAGCGCATGGTCCACCCGCGCATCGTCATCGGCGTGCCCTCCGAGATCACCCAGGTTGAAAAGCGCGCCGTCATGGACTCCGCCTACCGCGCCAAAGCCTCTGAAGTTCACCTGGTCGAGCAAGCCATGGTCGCCGCCATCGGCGCCGGCCTGCCCATCACCGAACCCGGTGGCAACATGGTGGTCGACATCGGCGGTGGAACCACAGATATCGCGGTGATCTCGCTCGCCGGCATCGTCTACTCCCGCTCCGTGCGCATGGCCGGCAACCAGATGGACGAGGCCGTCGTCACCTACCTGAAGCGCAAGTACAACCTGCTCATCGGCGAGCGCACCGCAGAACAGATCAAGATGGTCCTCGGCTCCGCTTACCCACTCGAAAAGCCCATCACCATGGAAATCAAGGGCCGTAACCTCATCGAAGGCGTGCCTAAGACCATCACCATCGAAGACTCGGAAATCCGCGAGGCGCTCTCCGAGTGCATCGCCACCATCATCAACGCCATCCGCGTCGCGCTTGAGCGCACCCCGCCCGAGCTCTCCGCCGACATCTCCGACCGCGGCATCGTGCTCACCGGCGGCGGCGCGCTCATCAAGAACCTCGACAAACGCATCCGCGAAGAGACCGGTTTGCCCGTCTCCATAGCCGACGACCCGTTGGCCTCCGTGGTTCTCGGCACCGGCCGCATGCTCTCCGACTTCAAGCTGCTGCGCAAAATATCAATCGACTAGGCGTTCGCACGCCCGTTAACTGCTTCGCGTTGGCCCTTCCGTTGGTCGGCACGAAGCCTGAGGCGACCATCGGGAGCACCCAAGCGAAGCCCAGGACGGGTCACGAAGTGACCGCCTCCCGCGCAGGGCGCTCGTCCGGCAGGACTTTACCTAAGAGAGAACCACATCGAACAACGTTCTGATGGCCACTGTAACTGTGAAACTGCTCTAATGTTGGCAGGCCATGGAATTCATCACCCGGTTCAAGAATGCGCTGTTCCTCATCGCGGTCCTGCTGGCGCAGGCAATCGCGCTGGCGGTGCAGGTCCGCACTCCTGCCGATGCGGGCGAGCCCGACGGCCGCAGCGTCCGCCTTATCCGCATGTGGGCCACCGCAACCGTGACGCCGTTCGAGCGTGCCGCCCATGGCATCGGCTGGGGTGTCCACCATGGCTGGTCGAACTACATCGACCTTCGCCACGTCCGCCGCCAAAATCAGGACCTCCAGCAACAGCTCACCCGCATGCGCATCGAGCAGGCCGCCATCGCTGAGGACGCGATCCAGGGCCGCCGCCTGCAGACGCTGCTCGCTTTCCGCGAAAAATATGTCGGCTCCACCGTCGCTGCCCAGGTCATCGGCGCCAGCGGCAGCGACCAGGCCCGCGTGCTCACCATCGACAAGGGCTCCAACGACGGCCTCAAGCCCGACATGGCCGTCATCACGCCCGACGGCATCGTCGGCAAGCTCCGCGACGTCTTCCCGACCACCGCACAGGTGCTCGAGATCAACGACCAGACCTCCGGCGCCGGCGTCATCCTGGTCAGCACCCGCATCCGCGCCATCCTCCGTGGCTCGGTCGGCGGACGCGCACAGATCGGAAACCTCACCGCCGACTCGCGCATCAAGCCCGGCGAGCAGGTGCTCACCTCCGGCGGCGACCAGGTCTATCCGCGCGGACTGCCCGTCGGTACCATCGTCAGCATCGCGCCCGACCCCGACCACCAGCCCTACACCGCCATCGTGGTACGCCCCGCTGTCGACCTCAACAGCGTCGAAGAGGTGCTTGTGATCACCGGCACGCAGGCTGATCTGCCCGTCGTCGCCCAGCAGGACCTCTCAACCGCCGAAGCACAGCACACCGCCAACATAAGCGCCGAGCGGCTCCCCGGAATCCACGACGACCAGAACCCAGCCGCCGCCACCTCGCCCGCCACACTCGGCGCCCCAACCGCGCCCCCCACGCCCACGACGCCGACGACGCCGCACCCCCTGCCCTCACTCCACCCCGACCGTTACACCCCCGGATCGTCTCCGCCCGCATCCGACATGACGCCAGGCGCCCCAAGTGCTGCCCCGGCTACCCCGCCGCCAACCACTTCGCCCCGCACCACCCAGCCCGACGCGCAGAACGCTCCGTCGCCGTCCGATCAGCCCGAATCACCAAAATAACCCCGCCCCCGACGGAAATCACGCGCCGCCTGACAATTCGATTTAGCCTGAGGGAAGGCGGATCGTTCGCTTACGACTTACCACTTACCGGTCACTGAGAGCCAATGGTCACACGCAGCTACATGTCGCGTCGCGAGGTCGAGCAGCAGAGCTTCAGCCTCCCAGTCGCGATCTTCGTGCCGGTGGGCGCAATTCTGCTGCAGGTGCTTTTGCCCAAGCTCTTTCCGGCGCTGACCATCCTCGATCTGCCGCTCATCGTTACCCTGTTCTTCGCGGTCAGCCGCCGCAGTCCCATTGCCGGCACCATCACCGGCGGCACCATCGGCCTGCTGCAGGACGTGCTATCCAGCCAGCCCATCGGCGTCAACGGCATGGCCAAGTCGGTCATTGGCTATGCCGCCGCCAGCCTGGGCAGCCGCATCGATGTCGAGAACTCCACCACCCGCGCCGTTCTCACCTTCGGATTCTCCCTCTTCCAGAGCATCCTGCTCTACCTCATCGAACGCCGCCTGCTGGGCCTCCGCGACTTCTATCTGCTTTGGCTGCATGAGCTGCTTCGCGCCGCGATCAACACCCTGGTCGCCGTCCCCGTCTTCCTCCTGCTCGACCGCTGGAAGCATACGGAGTAGCACCCGGAGACGACGGGTTAGCCCCCCGGACGTGGCATTGCCGATGCCCATCGCAGAAACGATAATTGTGGCGGGCAGAACGACGTAAACTGGGATAAGCAGGTATTCACGCATGGCCCGTACTCCAAATCCCGAACGGTACAACGCCCGCGAGGAGAAGGTGTCCGCGAGCAAGCTGCACGCCACCCAGTACCTCGTCGTGCTGGTACTCGCCGTGCTCGCCGCGGGAATGTGGCGCCTGCAAATCCTCGGCGCCGATGGCTACCGCCTCCTCGCCGACGCCAACCGTATCCGCAAGGATCCCGTGCGCGCCCCGCGCGGCAAAATATTCGACCGCGAGGGCCGCATCCTCGTCGACAACTATCCCTCCGTCACCTGCTACCTCCTGCGCGAGCAGGCCAGAGACCTGCCTGCGGACATTCCCCTCATCGCCCGCGGCCTCGATCTCCCGGTCGAGCAGGTCCAGTCCATCGTCCGCCGCTACGCCAGCGAGCCTAACTACGAATCCATCCCGCTCAAACAGGACATCACACCCGACGAGCAGGCCTTCATCGAGGCCCACCGCAACGAACTCCCCGAACTCGAAACCCGCGACGAGCAGCGCCGCCTCTATCCCCGCGACGGCTTCGCCGCGCACCTCATCGGCTACGTCGGCGAGGTCTCCGAAGAAGACCTCAACAGCGCGAAGTTCGACTTCTACGAGCCCGGCGACGTGGTCGGCAAGTTCGGCGTGGAAGAAACCTACGACAGCCTCCTGCGCGGCACCGACGGATCGCGCGACGTCGTCGTCAACAGCCACGGCAAAGAGGTCGGACAGCTCGGCCAGGTTCTCGCCATCCCGGGTCACGACCTCCGCCTCACCATTGACCTGGACATCCAACGCGTGGCCGAACAGGCCATGGAAGGCCGTAATGGTGCCCTCGTTGCTATGGACCCACATACCGGCGAGATTCTCGCCATGGTCTCGCGTCCCGCCTTCGACCCCAACGAGTTCGCCGTCCGCCTGACCCGGACCTACTGGAACCAGATCATCAACGACCCCAACCACCCGCTGATGAACAAGGCTATCCAGGCCCAGCTCGCCCCCGGCTCAACCTTCAAGGTCATCATGTCCCTGGCCGGCCTTGAGGAGGGCGTCGCCCAGGACATGCACGTCATGTGCGCAGGCGGCGGAACCTTCTACGGGCGTTTCTTTGCCTGCGACAAACACCACGGCATGGTGGATATCGACCACGCCATTCCATTGTCCTGCGACACCTTCTACTACACACTGGCCCAGAGGCTGGGCATCGACACCATCGCCAAATACGCGACCGAACTCGGCCTCGCGCAGAAGACTGGCATCGACCTGCCCGACGAAGCATCGGGCGTCATGCCTTCCACCCAATGGAAGATGAAGACTCAGCATCAGCCCTGGTACGCGGGCGAGGTGATCTCGGTGGGCATCGGCCAGGGTGCGGTGCAGGTCACACCGCTGCAGTTGGCGCGAGCCCTCGGCGGCATCGCCTCCGGCGGCGCACTCAAGCGGCCCCACGTCGTCTTCGCTGACGAGCTTCCGCAGCAAATGGCATCGGCCATCGACTCCTCGTTCCCCGGCAGCGGTGACCGCGTCGTTCCCATCACCCCCGAAAACTGGGAAACCATCACCGATGCCATGGCCGCGACCACCATCACCGGCACTGCCGCAGCAGCGCACCTGGAAGGCATCGACTTCGCCGGCAAGACCGGCACCGCCCAGGTCGTCAACCACAGCGCCGGCGCAACCAGCCTGGGCAAAGGGGAAGAACGCGCCAACGCCTGGTTCGTCGGTATGGCCCCCCGCCGCAACCCCGACATCGTCGTCGCAGTGCTGTCAGAGCATGGAGGCTGGGGAGCCGAAGCCGCCGCTCCTCTCGCCGCCCAGGTCATCAACGCCTTCGTCTCCAAGCAGCGCAAGAGCGCGGGCAACATCCGCCTCGCCGATCTGCCCAAGCCCGCCCTGCCGCGGCCTACAGTTCCCCAGCCCGAGACCCCGAAACCTAACGAAGCCAAGCCGGCGGACTCAGCCCCGGTCGCATCCCGCACCGGCTACTAGCTCGTATCGACGCATAGTCCTGACCTAGATTCTTGATAGAGAAGCCGTCATAGCCTTGCCTTCGCCGGCCTGGCCTCTCCGTCGATACCGCATAGCTACTTCCGCGGCACACCCTGCGAGACGATCGCACAAACGCCCACACCCTTCGCATTCCTCTGGCAGCCCGCCAGCGCCTCCGCGTCTGCGTCCTCCTGCGTGTAGCCAGCGTTTGCCGACCCGAACGCCGTCTGCCCATTCGTCGCGAACGCCTTGTACGGACCGTAGATCAGGAAATTGTGGAACGCCGTCTGCCCCCGTGCACTCAGGCCCGGCGGCACCGGCACCTCGGCCGTCGCAGGCTCAGGCAGTAGATCGGACACCGGCAGCAGCCCTTTCTCCTTCAGATACAAGTCCACATACGACGACCAACCGTTTACATCGTAGAAAAGCCGGTGCCCGTCGTTGGAGTAAGGGGGCGCGATTACCAACTCATCCTTGCCTCCACCGTCGCGAAAGGCCGCGTCGAACTCGTGCGCCAAGTCAGGCCAGAACGAACGATCGTTCTCCGCGTAGATCCACAGCATCGGCACCGTGGACTTCCTGCCCATCTCGTTGAACGACGCCACAATCGAGCGCTCGTTGCAGTTGTGCATCGCGCCCTCTTCGCCCCGTCCGCCGGCGAAGTTGATCGCTGCCTTCAATCCCGGAGGAGCGTTCATCGTCAGCGCCACCTGCGCATAGCCGCCCGTCGAGATGCCGGTGCTGATGACGGTGCCAGTATCAATCTCCGGCTGCGTTCCGGCCCACTCGATCGCCGCGCGCAGATCAGCGGCGTCCTTTTCGCCAACCTGCGTGAAACTGCCTCCCCACGCTCTCTGGCAGCCGCTGTGACTGCCATCCTCAACTCCGGTCGATCGCCCGTATCCCTTGCGAATCACCACCAGCACCACAAATCCGCGCCGCGCAAACCAGATCGCCTGCGGCATAAAACTCCACGCCGTCATCTGTCCGCGCGCAACCGCCTCCGACGGGCTCGCATGCGTAATCAGCGCCAGCGGATGCTTGCCCGGCCGGTCGACCTCGACCTTCAGCACCTCGATGCCATCCGGCGAAGCAGGCGCCGGAACCATGTACTCCCGCTCAATCCACTTGGCACTCGCCGGAGTCGCCGCAACCCCATCCTGGCCAGTGGCCTTTGGCAGCCCAACCAGCCCACACACCAGAACAACAAACAACCACAATGCGCGCATGGCAACCAATACAAACCATCCGCCCCGCCGCGTCAACTACTTCTGCACCGCGCCGCGAGAGGCAATCGCGCAAACGCCAGCACTCTTCGCCGCCTTGGCGCAATTCTCCAAAGCACGCTTGTCCGCCAGTTCCTGATCGAACATGCCAGTCGCCAAGCCATAGGAGCTCTGCCCGTTGGTCGCGAACGCCTTGTGAGGGCCCCACATCAGGAAGTTGTGGAAAGCAGCCAGCCCTCGTTCGCCCAGCCCTGCCGGAGCGGACACATTCGGAACACCCGGTTCCGGCAACAGGTCCGGCACAGGCAAAAGTTCCTTCTCCTTTAAGAAGGAGTCCACAATTGGAGACCAGCCGTTCACATCTCCGAAATAGTGGTGCCCATCGTCGGAGTATGGCGGCACCATCACAAATTCGTCGTTCCCTCCCGCCCCCCGGAACGCGGCGTCAAACCTGTGTGCCAGCTCCGGCGGAAACCAGTGATCGTTCTCGGCATAGATCCAAAGCATCGGCACCCGCGACTTCTTGCCAAAGTCGTGAAACGCCGAAACAATGCCGCTCTCGTTGCAGTTATGCAGATTGCCGTCGCCGCCGCGCCCGCCCGCAAAGCTGATCGCCGCCTTCAATCCCGGGGGAGGATTCGCCGTCAGCGCGACCTGCGCGAAGCCGCCCGTCGAGACCCCCGCGCTCACAACGGTGTCGGTATCCACCTCGGGCAGCGTCGCGGCATACTTGATCGCCTGCCGCAGGTCCGCGGCGCTCGCCTCGCCTGATTCCGTGAAGCTGCCCCCTCGACTCGTCTGGCAGCCTCCATGGCTCCCATCCTCCTGACCGCTGGAGCGCCCGTAGCCCTTGCGAACCACCACCAGGACCACGTAACCGCGTCGTGCAAACCAAATTGCCTGCGGCACGTAGCTCCAGGGCGTCACCTGCGAGCGCTCGATCGGCTCATTCGACGTTCCGTGAGTCAAAAGCGCCAGCGGGTGCTTTCCGGGCCGCTCAACTTCAACCTTCAGCACGTCAAGGCCCCCCATCAGCCCCGGCTCCGGCATCAGAAACTCGCGCTCGATCCACTGCCCCTGAACCGGACTCGCCGCGGCGCCAGCATCCTGGCCGGTGGCGCTTCGCAGCACGACCAACCCAAACACCAGAAAGCAGGACAACCAAGCTGCGCGCATGGAAATCAATACAAACCATCCGCCTCGCCGCGTCAACTGCAATTGTTGAACCTCAGCCGTCACCGCTCCCGCGCCCCGCAAGGAGATAAACTACCCCCAGCCCATGCATCGCTTCTCCTCCTTCCGCGACTTCGACTGGATGCTCCTCACCCTGACGCTCCTGATCTCCGTCATCAGCGTCCTCGAGATCAAGTCCGCCACGCTCCACACCAAGTTCCACGGCTTCGGCGAAAAGCAGATCGGCTTCCTGGTCATCGGCCTCCTGCTGATGTTCATCATCTCGTTCATCGACTACCACCGCCTCCTGGACCTGGCACCCTGGGCCTACGGCGTCGGTCTCGTCGCGCTGGTGGCCGTCATCCTCGTCGGAACCAAGGTAATGGGAGGAAGGCGCTGGATCAACCTCGGCGGCGGCGTCCACTTTCAGCCGTCGGAGTGGGTCAAGCTGATCCTCATCCTCGCCATCGCTCGCTATTTCTGGGGCCTGGCCGGCCGCGAGCTTACCTGGCCCGACATCGGCAAGGCCTTCGCCCTGGTCGGCCTGCCCATGCTTCTCGTGCTCAAACAGCCCGACCTGGGAACCGCGCTCACCTACTTCCCTGTCCTCGTCGCAGGTCTCTTTCTCGGCGGCATCCGCATCCAGAAAGTGGCCATCCTCCTGCTTGGATTCACCGTCCTCATCGGCGGTGCCTGGATGAGCGGAAAGCGCCTCAAGCCCTACCAGCAGGCGCGCATCACCAGCTTCATAAATCCCGACACCGACCCCAAGGGCTCGGGATACCAGATCAAGCAGTCCCTCATCGCCGTCGGCTCCGGCGGACTCTGGGGCAAAGGCACCAACAAGGGTACCCAGACTCAGGGCGATTTCCTGCCCATCCCCTACACCGATTTCATCTTCGCCGCCTTCTGCGAGGAGCACGGCTTCGTCGGCGGCATGGGCATCCTGCTGCTCTACTTCCTCATCTTGACTCGCCTCATCCAGAACGCGCAACAGGCCTCCGACATGCCCGGCACCTTCATCATCATGGGGGTGGTCGCAGTCATCCTCTTCCAGATCGTCGTCAATATCGGGATGGTCGTCGGCCTCATGCCCGTCACGGGAATACCGCTACCCCTGATGAGCTACGGCGGCTCCTCGATCCTGTTCACGTTCCTCGCCCTCGGTATCGTCATGAACATCCGCATGCGCCGCTTCGTGAACTGACCTGTCACACTGAAGCAAGCCATTAAGGCGGGCTTATCGTCTTCTTTTCCTATTCTTTTCTGAAGGACACCGATTCTGCTGCAACGCCGGCCAACGCCTCTCCTCGAAGGAGGCGAGGCGGCCAAAACTGGTTTTCTGGTTATGCTGGCAAGCTTATTTCGCTTCCAACAACAGGACGTGCTGGCCGTAGTCCTTGCCGGCAAGACGCAGGATTCCCTTGTCCATCGTGACCAGGACCAGACCCTGTCGCACGGCGAGCCCGAGCAGATATACGTCGGTTACCTGTTTGGTGCCGTAAAGCCGGGCAAAGAACGGGCTGCATAGAGTCTGGAAATCAG
>Ga0302314_10021852_pt1 | contig 10523 bp, 10 predicted proteins | sample III_Palsa_N2_3_FD_200533 | JGI IMG/M metagenome (GOLD analysis project Ga0302314, IMG submission 200533) | Peat permafrost microbial communities from Stordalen Mire near Abisko, Sweden - III_Palsa_N2_3 | ecosystem: Environmental > Terrestrial > Soil > Palsa > Peat permafrost | place: Sweden... | reverse complement strand
CTGCTCAGAGCGGTAGCGGTGGGATTCGAACCCACGGTGAAGTTGCCCCCACACACGCTTTCGAGGCGTGCTCCTTTGGCCGCTCGGACACGCTACCGTGGGACAGCCTACCGGATGCCGGGCAGTGCTCCTAAACGGCTTTCGGGGAGGCCCCCGGAAGGCGCTGCCCGTCGAAGAAGGCGTGGAGGTCGGCGGCGCACTCGGCGGCCAGGACGCCCGCGACGACCTCCGGGCGGTGGTTCAGCCGGCGGTCGCGGACGACGTCCCAGAGCGAGCCGGCCGCGCCGGCCTTGTCGTCCAGGGCGCCGTAGACCACCCGGTGCAGCCGGGAGAGGACGATCGCGCCCGCGCACATGGTGCAGGGCTCCAGCGTGACCACCAGGGTGCAGCCGGTCAGCCGCCAGCCGTCCGCCGCCGCGCGGGCGGCCTCGCGGATGGCCTGGATCTCCGCGTGGGCCGTGGGGTCGCCCACGGCCTCGCGCTCGTTGTGGCCGCGGCCGATGACCGTGCCGTCCGGGGCGAACACCAGCGCGCCGACCGGCACGTCGCCGCTCGGCAGCGCGTGCCGGGCCTCGGCCAGCGCCAGCCGCATGGCCGGGGCCCACTTGTCGCGGAGCGGATCGGTGCCGGTGCCGGTGTCGGTACGGGTGCGCATGGACTCCAGTGTCCTGTACCGCCGCGTGTCCGGGTCCGGCCGGTACCCGGCCGGACCCGGACACGCTCGCGCTAGCGGACGGCCTCCAGCACCTCGCTGCAGCCCAGCGCATCCGCGATCTCGGACAGCGCGTCGCCGGGGATCGCACCCTCGACGCTCATGTCCATCAGCTCCTTGGCGCCGACGCCGTACTCGATCAGCAGCCCGGCATCGCCGAGCGGCCCGTTCGGCACCCCGTCGAGGTCGCCGGCCAGGGCGTCCTCGTCCTCGTCGTCGTCCTCGTCATCACTGTCCTCGTCCAGCTCGACCACCAGGTCGTCGAGGTCGTCGTCCGACCCCCGACCGAGCAGCTCGTCGGTGAGGAGGATCTCCCCGTACGCGCTCCGCGAGGCAGCGGCGGCGTCGGAGACGAAGATCCTCGGGTCCTCCTCGCCGTCCACGCGGATGACGGAGAACCAGACGTCCTCCTGCTCGATGAGGACCAGGACGGTCTCTTCGTCCGTCGCGGCCTCTCGCGCCAGATCGGCCAGATCGGCGAGGGTCTCGACGTCATCAAGCTCGGTCCCGCTCACGTCCCACCCGTCCTCGGTGCGAGCGAGCAATGCAGCGAAGTACGCCACCAGCGACTCTCCCAGGGTCTTGTGCGGCTAGGCCACGCCCGTCGTATCGGGGTGCCCGTGCGAACGCCCCATCGGCATCGTGACAGAAACCGGAGCCTTGCGGGGAGTGTTCGGCAGCGCGTCTTCCCTGGTCGTGTCGTGAGCCGGGGGTGGCGCACGCACTCATACCCGGAAGGTCCGCATTCGCACGGCTTGCCGGGCGCGTGCCGCTTTGGTGCGGCGCGGCTGCACCCGGGCCCGGAGTTCGCGGGCTTCGGTCAGTTCGCGCAGGAAGGCGGCCCGCCGGCGGCGGCGCTCGGCCGGAGTCTCTGATCGTGGCTGGGCGTGGCGTTCGGCGCCGGCCGGGTCCGTGCTGCCGGTCGGGGCGTCGGCGGCCCTCCGCTGGTCGGACATGCCTGCTCCCGGGGAAGAATGGATGCGCTTCACGGTGCCCCTTCCCGTTGGCGGCACATTGACACCCGTGCCGCCGGAATCGAACGCTCCGGACCGGAGTCCCGGCGTGGCGGAGGGGTGTGTCGTGCACCGCGTCCTGCTCGGTTAGGGTCACTGTCATGCGCATTCACGTCCTGGACCACCCGCTGGTGGCGCACAAGCTCTCCACGCTGCGCGACGAGCGCACCGACTCGCCGACCTTCCGCCGTCTTGCGGACGAGCTGGTGACCCTGCTGGCGTACGAGGCGACCCGGGACGTCCGCACCGAGCCGGTGGAGATCACCACGCCGGTGGCGGTCACCACGGGTGTCCGGCTCAGCTACCCGCGTCCGCTGGTGGTGCCGATCCTGCGGGCCGGGCTCGGGATGCTGGACGGGATGACCCGGCTGCTGCCGACCGCCGAGGTGGGCTTCCTCGGGATGGTGCGCAACGAGGAGACCCTGGTCCCCGAGACCTACGCCACGCGGATGCCGGAGGACCTCTCGGGCCGTCAGGTCTACGTGCTGGACCCGATGCTGGCGACCGGCGGCACGCTGGTGGCGGCGATCCGGCTGCTGATCGGGCGTGGCGCGGACGACGTCACCGCGATCTGCCTGCTGTCCGCCCCGGAGGGGGTCGCAGTACTGGAGCGGGAGCTGGCCGGTCTGCCGGTCACCCTGGTCACGGCGGCGGTGGACGACCACCTGAACGAGCACGGCTACATCGTCCCCGTCCTGGGCGACGCCGGGGACCGGCTCTACGGGACGGCCGGGGACTGATCCCCGGCCCGGCCCCACGGCCCCCGGGCGGCGCTCAGCAGCGCGCGGTGGCCGCGGGGGTCGGCTTGGTCGCCAGCGTCAGCGCCTGCGCGGCCTGGGCCGGGGTGGCCAGGGCGGTGAAGGTGTTGCCGATCACCAGGTCGACCGAGCCGTCCTTGCGCGTGTCGGTCACCGGTTTGGCCCCGGTCACCTCGGAGCCGAGGACCAGCATGGCCTTGGCGCCGGCCGCCCCGCCGGTGACCTGCGCCGGTCCGGCGATCTTGCTCTGCAGCGGCGCCGGGGCGTTGCCCACCGTGCCGATGGTGAAGCCACGCTGCTTCAGCAGGGCGGCGGTGCGTCCGGCCAGGCCCACCTGGTTGGTCGCGTTGTAGACGTTGACGGTGATCCCGGCGCCCGGGCCGGTGCCCGCAGCCGCCGCGCCCTTGGCCCCGGCGGAGGCCCCAGCCCCCGCCGAAGCCCCGGCGGAGGCTGAAGTCCGAGTGGCCGCGGATGCCCTGCCGGACGGCGCGGAGACGCTGTCGGCGGCATCGCCGGAGGCCGTGTGCACGCAGCCGGCGGTACCGGCGGCGGTGGTCCGTCGCCCGCCGCCGAAGATGCCGACGAGCTGCACGGTGCCCCAGGCCAGGACCGAGAGCGTGAGCACTCCGGCGATGGCGATCAGGATGCGCCGACGGCGCTGGTGCGGACGACGTAGCCGGGGATAAGCAGTACCGGTGATGCGGTACTGCTTTCCCTTGAGGCCAGGGGGAGTCAACATGCTCACCGCGGGATGCCCCTTGCGCCGGACGGTCATTGCTGGTGATTGAGCGACTACTGGGTGCTGCTGTCGCCAGCCTAATGCCGAAATCGGACGATGCGCACTAAAGGATCATCATCTGGGTTATTGGGGCACTCGAAAGTGTGTCCTGAGGGCCGATCAGTCCATCGCCGGCAGCCGTCAGTCCATCTCCAGCACGCGCGCGTGCAGCACCTGACGCTGTTGCAGGGCGGCGCGGACCGCCCGGTGCAGCCCGTCCTCCAGGTAGAGGTCGCCCCGCCACTTCACGACATGCGCGAAGAGGTCGCCGTAGAAGGTGGAGTCCTCGGCGAGCAGGGTCTCCAGGTCGAGCTGTCCCTTGGTGGTGACGAGCTGGTCCAGACGCACGGGCCGCGGGGCCACGTCCGCCCACTGTCGGGTGCTGACCCGGCCGTGATCCGGGTAGGGTCGCGCGTTACCGATACGCTTGAAGATCACACGGAAAGCCTACCGTTCCCGGAGGGTCGGCCGCAGCCAGGTCGGCCGGGAGCGGCGAAGGGCCCCGTTCCCACCTGCGCTTTTCCTGGCAGGCCGGGAGCGGTTGCGGCCGCGTTGTCACTCCGGAGTGGTGCGCGCCGCGAATTCGCACCCCTGATTCCGGACCCGCGAATCCGGAGCGCCGATTCCGGAGCGCCGATTCCGGACCCGCCGTCACCGGGACGACAGCGCGGCTCCGATCCGGTCCATCGAGGACAGCCGCATCAGGCCGTAGTTGTAGAACTCGACCTCGGGCACGCCCAGCCCGGCCAGGACGCGGATCTTCTCGGCCAGGTTCTCCGGCCCTTCGCAGTCCTTGGACATCGGCCGCAGGATCACGGCCAGGGCCTCCGGGGCGACGCCGTGCAGGGCGAAGGCGGCGACCTTCTCGCGGACCTCGGCGGCGGTGCGGGCGTAGCCGAGGGTCTCGATCTGCGGGACGGCCTTGGCGAGCGCGGGCAGGTCGACGCCGGAGAGCCAGCCCGCGCCGGGGCCGTCGGCATCCATGAAGGAGAGCCGGATGCCGTGCTCGGCCGCGACCGCGGCGGCCTCGGCGGCCAGCCCGGTGACGGTCGCGGCGGCGGCGTCGATGTAGGCGGCGAGTGCCCCGCCGGCCAGCGAGTCGAGCGCGGTGTCGTCCGCCGCCGCGTCCTCGTCGGCGAGGCGGCGGCGGATCTCCGCGCGGACCACGTCGCGGACCTCGTCGGCGGGGACGCCGAGCCGGTCGGCGTGGGCCCGGCAGTGGTCGCAGAAGCAGAGCCCGAGCAGGGCCTCGGTCAGCGGGCCCAGCTGTTCGAAGTAGCGCTCGTGGTGGTAGCCGTGCCGGAGGCCGTGGAAGTGCAGCGACTCGGCCCGGATGGCGTCCACGCCGTAGCGGCCGTGCTCGGCGACCAGGGCCAGCACATAGGCGCGGACGTCGGGGTTGGCCGGGCAGAGGTCGGTCAGCGAGCGGTCGCCGAAGGCGTTGGCGGGGGCGCAGTCGGGGTGCTGGAAGCCGAGCCGGTCGTTGTGCAGGAACACGGTCCAGGCGTGCAGCTTCATTCCGCGCCGGGTGGTCTCGGCGGCGGCCTCGGCGAAGGGGTCGCGCCCGTCGATGGCGGTGGACGGCACCGGCTGCAGTCGCAGGCCCTGCCAGCGGGCGGGGTCGGGGCGGAAGTAGGCCGCGCCGGGCTCCAGGTAGCGGACCACCCGCGCGGGGTTGTGCGGGAAGATGTCGCGCGCCTCGTGGTAGACGGAGGCGAGGGTGACCCCGTCGACCCCGGCGCGGTCGCGGAGGTTGCCGAAGAACCCGTCGGCGCCCTCGTCGATCAGGTCGGTGGCAAAGGCGAGGACGGACGACTGCATGGGGGGACTCCGGCAGGTCAGGGGCGGGTGCGCTGCCCGGCCAGGGTATCCGGATCGCCCGGATTGGTATAGACCTAATGGGGTCTATCGGGACTGGTCGGGAGCGGCCGGATCGGCCGTTGCAGCGCTCCGGCCCGCGGTGCCGGGCCCTGCCCAGGGGCGGATCGGGCCGGGGTGGTTCAGATCCAGTCCTTGTGGCGGAAGGTCAGGTAGAGCACCACCGACAGGACGATCATCAGGGCGCTGGAGGTGTAGAAGCCGGTGTGGCCGCCGAAGCCGGGGAAGGGGACGTTCTGGCCGTAGAAACCGGTGACGGCGGTGGGCACGGCGATGATCGAGGCCCAGCTGGTGACCTTCTTCATGATCATGTTCATCCGGTTGCCCTGGACCGTCAGATGGGTCTCCATCACCGAGGTGACCAGGTCGCGCAGCGACTCGGTCCACTCGGTGGCACGCAGGACGTGGTCGTAGACGTCCTGGTAGTAGGGCATCAGCGGTTCGGTGACCAGGTGCAGGTCGCGCCGGAGCAGGGAGTTGACGACCTCGCGCATCGGCAGCACCACCCGGCGCAGCCGCACCAGGTTCTTCCGCAGCTCGTAGGTCTGCCGCTGGAGGGCCTGCGCCTCGGTCCGGCCGTCCTCGAACAGCAGTTCCTCCAACTCCTCGATCCGCTCGTCGAGTTCCTGGACGGCGGCGAAGTGACCGTCCACCAGGAAGTCGAGCAGGCCGTGGAGCAGGAAGCCGACGCCCTGCTTGGCCAGGTCGGGGGAGTTGTCCCAGCGGTCGACCACGCCGTCCATGGTGAAGCGGTCGTCGGTGCGGACGGTGATCAGGGCGTTGGCGGTGACGAAGACCGAGAGCTCGACGGTGTCGAGGTTGTTGGCGGACTGGTCGGAGCAGACCGCGTAGGCGCTCATGAAGAGGTGGTCGCGGTAGCGGTCCAGCTTGGGGCGCTGGTGCTCGTGGCCGGCGTCCTCGACGGCGAGCTCGTGCAGCCCGAACTCCTCGCGGATCATGTCGAAGTCGGCGGCGGTGGGAGCGCACAGATCCAGCCACACCATGGCGCCGGCTTCGCCGAGGTGGGTCGATATCTCCTGGCAGGAGAAGTTCTCGGCGGAGAGGACGCCGTCGCGGTACAGCCGGGTTCGAGCCATGCGGGTCAGCGTAGCGAGGAGGTCGGCGCGCGGATCGGGCGGCCCTGGTCGACACGCGGGCCGGGGCCGGGAAGCAAGACTTACCGGTATATGTCCTGGCATACCGGTGTCTGTGCCCAGGCCACGGCCCGTTCCCCGGCTGTTCATGCGCCGTCCCCGCAACCCGGGGGCGGCGGTCGTCCATGGCTGTGACTCTTCGGGCGATTCCCGAGGATCGCTGGAACATGCCCATGGAGGCCGCAGTGCCAAACCCTTCGCGCAGAACCGTGCTCCGTGGTGCGGCAACGGCCGGTGTCGCCGCCGCCGTTCCGCTCTCGCCCGTCTTCTGGGCGCAGCCCGCCATCGCCGACGCCCCGGCGCCGGACCAGATCCACCTCCAGTACGGCAACCGCCCGTACGAGCAGATGACGGTCTCCTGGTCGACGGCGGCCGGCGTCCACAAGCCGCAGGTGCGGATCGGCACGGTCGAGGGCGGACTCGGGCACACGGTCCAGGCGGAGACGCTGACCTATGTCGACGGGCTCAACAAGGTCGAGACCTACACCCACCACGCCCGGCTGAACGGGCTGCGCCCCGACACCACCTATGTGTACGAGGTGACCCACAACGGCGCCTCGCCGGTGCGGGGCACCTTCCGCACCGCGCCCGACAAGGACCGCGCCGCGTTCCGCTTCACCAGCTTCGGCGACCTGAGCACCGGCGACGCCTCCTTCGCCAAGTCCTCGGTCAACGCCCGGACCGCGGTGCACCAGGTCGAGCAGTTCGACCCGCTGTTCCACCTGCTCAACGGCGACCTGGCCTACGCCAACAACAACACCGCCCAGCAGCCGCAGTGCTGGGACGCCTTCATGAACAACATGCAGGTGTCGGCGGCCAACCGGCCGTGGATGCCGGCGCCCGGCAACCACGAGGTCGAGGCCGGCAACGGCACCCTCGGCTACAACTCGTACCACACCCGCTTCCAGCTGCCGGACAACGGCAGCCGCGACTACGCCGGCAACTGGTACAGCTTCCAGGTCGGTTCGGTGCTGTTCGTCTCCATCGACGGCAACGACATCGTGGTCGAGGACGATTCGAGCATCGACCCGACGACCGGTCAGTCGATCTACATCCACGGCTACAGCCAGGGTGCGCAGGTCGCCTGGCTGGAGCGGACCCTGTCGCGGGCCCGGTCCGGCCGGGACGTGGACTGGATCGTGGTCTCCATGCACCAGTTCGCCATGTCCTCCTCCGCCACCAGCCACGGCGGCGACATGGGCATCCGGGAGACGCTGCTGCCGCTGTTCGACAAGTACACGGTGGACCTGGTGCTGGCCGGCCACGACCACGACTACGAGCGCACCCACCCGGTGCACGGCACCGACCCGGGCACGCTGCTCCGGCCGACGGTGGTCAGCGACGACCTGTTGGAGATCGACAGCTCCAAGGGCGCCGTCCACATGATCCTCGGCGGCGGCGGCACCGCCTCGGCCGACGACGTCTTCCTGCCGGACGACGCCAACGGCATCCCCACCGCCTTCGTCCGCACCCAGCGGCTGACCTTCAAGGCCAACCCGGACGCGACCGAGGAGGCCACCTGGTCGGCGGTGCGCGACCCCAACACCGCCTACCCGTACGGGGTCGCGGTCTTCGACGTCGACCCGGGCGCGCTGCCCGGCGGCCGGACCACGATCACCGTGAACTACTACCACACCCCCGTCGCGACGGCCGCGCAGCCGTTCCCGGCGCCGGTGCTGTTCGACAGCTTCACCCTCTACCGCGACCGCTCCGACGGCTGGGGCCTGCACCGCCACGGCGGCAGCCTGGTCGGCGCGACGGCCTGATCCACGCCGGAAGAGGGGGCGGTCCACCGGCGGTCGGGCCGCCCCCTGCGAATCCATACCCGATCCATGCGGGAATGACTGGCCTCGACGGTCCTATGAGAATATTTTCAGCTGCTGCCATGTGCGGATGCCATGGACCGCATTCACCCAGGCCAGGAGCCCGATCCCGTTGTCGCTGACCGAGTCGTCCGAGCACGAGACCGCAGCTTCACCCTCGTCGGCGGAGGCGGAGGAGGCACCCGACCTTCCGCAGCGGCTGCGCGCCGCCCTGCGGCGGGCGGTGCGCTCGCCCTGCAGCTGGCTGGTGGCGATAGCCGTCGCCGTCTACGGCACCTTCGGGTACCACCAGTACACCCAGCTCAAGACGGGCGCCTGCGACCTGGGGATCTTCTACCAGGCCACCGAGGGCTGGGCGTTCCACGGCTTCCCGACCGACCCGATCAAGGGCTTCCCGCAGATCGGCGACCACTTCTCGCCGATCTTCATGCTGCTCGCCCCGGCGCTGTGGGTCTACAACTCGCCGCTGACGCTGGTCTTCGCCCAGGTGCTGCTGCTCTGCTCGGCGGCGGTCCCGGTCTACCTGGTGGCCCGACGGGCCTGGGGGCGGCCGGTCGCCTCGGTGATCACCGCCGCCTTCCTCTCCAGCATGGGCATCCAGGGCTCCGTCGCCTTCCCGGTGCACGAGGTGATGTTCGGCGCTCCACTGATCGGCTGGGCGCTGGAGCGGGCGCTGTCGAAGAAGTGGACCGCCGCCTCACTGATCATGGCCTGCGGCGTCTTCGTCAAGGAGGACATGGGCGCCATGGTCGTCATGTTCGGCCTCTGGGCGCTGCTGAACCGCAAGTGGCGGCACGCCCTGGCGCTCTTCGTCTGGGGCGCCGGGATGTTCGTGCTGACCATCGACGTGATCATTCCGCACTACAACCCCAGCGGCTTCACCTACGCGGCCGACTACGCGGGCAACCTGCACGCGAACAACTTCAACCAGCTGATCGTCTCGCTGGTGAGCCACCCCGGGACGGGGCTGCACCTGCTGTTCGACGACCCGGTGAAGCAGCAGACCTGGCTGGACCTGCTCAGGCCGGTCGCCTTCATGTGCCTGGCCTCGCCGATCGCCCTGCTGGGCGCGCCGATGATGGTGACCCGGATGCTCTCCGCCCGGAACACCGAGTGGGGCGACCAGCTCTACTACGACATGCCGCTGATGGTCATCACGTTCATCGGCGCGATGGACGGGGTGCAGCGCGTCCTCCGGCTGGTGCGGCGGTTCCTGCCCCGGCTGGACCGGGCCTGGCTGCCCGCGCTGGCCGGCTGCTGCCTGGCCGCCGTCTCGCTGGTGACGACGGTGAACATGGACCGGCACCGGCAGATCTACGCCTGGCTCACCACCTCGACCTTCACCTCCCGGCCCAGCTGGGTCGCGGACGTCCACGCGGCGCTGGCGGTGGTGCCCTCCGGGGTGGAGGTGCGGGCCACCAACAACCTGGTGGTCCCGCTGGCCGCGCGGGACACCGTCACCCTGGTCGGCTCGAACGTCGACAAGGGGAGCTGGGCCGCGGTGGACACCAGCAACCCGCAGTGCCCGATCAGCGCCAGCGCGATCCCGGCCTATCTGACGCAGCTGGAGTCGCAGGGCTTCCGGGTGGTCGCCCAGTACGGTCCGATCGAGATCCTGCACCAGGCCTGACCGGCGCGAAGAGCGCTCTTGACGTGCGGCGAAGGAGATGACAATTTAAGTTAGTCAACTTTACGAACCAACGGGAACGGCGTGGCGATGGTGGAACAGCTCACTCGGCAGCTCAACCTGCGCACGGTCATGGACCTGTTCGTGGCGGTGGGCCGGATCAGCAGAGCCGAGCTCGCCCGGCGCACCGGCCTCTCCAAGCAGACCGTCTCGGAGCTGGTCGGCGAGTTGGAGGAGGGCGGCTGGATCCGCTACACCGGCGACAGCGTGTCCTCCGGCGCCAGCGGACGCGCCGCCGCCCTCTACGAGCTGGACCCGAGCGCCGGCGCCATCGTCGGGGTCGACCTCGGCGGCACCAAGATCAACGCTGCCCTCGGCGACTTCAGCGGCGCCGTGCTGCGCGAGGCGACCGCCCCCACCGACCCGCGCGGCGGCCGGTACGTCATCGCCCAGATCGTCGGCCTGGCCCGCGAGCTCGTCGCCGCCGAGGGCGTCGACCCGGCCCGGCTGCGGGTGCTCGCGCTCGGCAGCCCCGGCGCCCTGGACCGTGACACCGGCGTGATGGCCTTCGCCCCCAACATCCCCTCCTTCGGCGACCTGGACGTGGCCCGGGAGATCGCCGCCGAGCTCGGCACCGTCGTCGTCGTCGACAACGACGTCAATATCGCGGCCCTGGGCGAGCACTGGGCCGGGCACGGCCGGGGGCAGTCGGAGTTCGTCTTCATCGCCGTCGGCACCGGCATCGGGATGGGCCTGATCACCGGCGGGGTGCTGCGCACC
>Ga0302314_10021851_pt1 | contig 10523 bp, 13 predicted proteins | sample III_Palsa_N2_3_FD_200533 | JGI IMG/M metagenome (GOLD analysis project Ga0302314, IMG submission 200533) | Peat permafrost microbial communities from Stordalen Mire near Abisko, Sweden - III_Palsa_N2_3 | ecosystem: Environmental > Terrestrial > Soil > Palsa > Peat permafrost | place: Sweden... | reverse complement strand
GTCGATGACGTCCTCGCCGAGGCGGAACAGCCCGGCCAGGACGGCCAGGGCGGTGCCCGATACGGTGCCGATGACGAACCCCTCCAGCACCCGCTGGGTCGAGACCCAGATCGCCGAGCCGAGTCTGCCGTCGGCGGTCAGCTCCCAGCCCTGCCGGAACACCGCGCCGGGTGAGGCCAGGGTCTGCGCCGAGAGCACCCCGGTGGCGCTGAGCAGCCACCACAGCAGCAGCGCGCCGATCGGCCCGAGCGAGCGCCGGACCGGCCGCGGCACCTGCGGCCGCCCGCGCTGGTGCAGCGGCTGGATGGTCTCCACCCCGCCCGCATCCGCTCCGCCGCGCCGGGAGACCGGCTGCCGCGGAGCGTCGGCCGGGTCGGCCGCCCCTGGGCCGGTCAACAGCGGCGCGGCGTTGGGGACGCCAACGGGAATGGTCGCGGTCGGCGTGAGCCCGGAGCCCTCGGCGGCGCTCATGCGTCCTCCCCCTCGGCCGGCCGCCCGGTGCCGGCCAGCCACGGCAGGGTGGCCGCCAGGTCCTCGTCGTCCAGCGAGCCGGCCGGTGTGCCCTCCAGCACGGCGCGCCGGATCCGTTCCAGCACAGCCGTGTTGGCGGGGGCGTCGGTTCCGGCGAGCCTGGCCTGCAGCAGTACCTCGCCGTTCAGGAAGTCGGCCTCCAGCGAACCCGACCTGGCCAGGCTCTGCCAGGTGGAGGAGCCGCCGCGCGGATACCCGGGGATCTCCTGGATCCGGAACCCGGAGGCGTCCAGGGTGCTGTCCGCCCGGCGGTCCGCCACCGGCAGCCCGGCCCGCGCGAACACCGCCCGGGCCTCGTCGGCGAGCAGCTGTGCCGCCCGTTGGCGCAGCGGGCTGTCGCGGTAGAGCGGATCCAGACCGTTGACGGTGTTGCCGATCAGCTTGGCCGTCTTCCAGCCGGTGATCTCCGGTACCAGCTGCACCTGCATCGAGGCCGCCCGCAGGTCCTCCGCCAAGCGGGTCAGCGCGGGGTGGTCGCCGCCGTGCGGGTAGCGGCCGATCCACAGCAGCGCCGGGGTGGGGGCCACCGGATTGACCACGACGCCGTCCTCGACGTAGACGGCGGGTATCCAGACCGAGGCCCCCAGCACGACGGCGAAGCGGCGCAGCGCCGCGCGCTCGCTCTCCAGGCCGTTCTGCAGGACGACCACCGGCAGCGTCCGCGCCGCGAGGTCCAGGCCGCCGTCGGACCGCGTCACCGGGCGCCAGGCCCAGTCCGCGACGGTCCGTTCGGTGTCCTGGCTCTTGACCGCGAGTACCAGCACGTCCCCCTCGGTGAGGTCCGCCTCCTCGGGCCCGGCGGCGAAGGGGAGGTCCACCGTGGTCACCCCGCTGGGGCGGGCGAGGCGCAGCCGCTTCTCGCGCAGCGCGGCCAGTTGGGCGCCGCGTGCCACCAGCAGCACCTCGGAGCCGCTCTGGTGCAGTTCCACGGCCAGGGTGACGCCGACCGCGCCAGCGCCGATCACCACATAGCGGGTCATGAGGGGAACTCCTCACGGACCGCGATGGAGGCGGGGGCGTCCGCGCCGAGCCGCAGCCGCTCCAGGAACAGCGGCACGGTGGCGGCGCTGGTGCGTTGGCCGGCGTCGTTGACCGCGTCATGGCGTCCGCCGGACAGGCTCACCAGCTCGATCCGGGGCGCCGCGGCGTACTGCGTCCGGGCTTCGGCGAGCGGGCTGATCCCGTCGCCGGCGCCGTGCAGCGCCGGCACCGGGACCGGTACGGCGGAGAGGTCGGCCCGGTCGAAACAGTCCGGCGGCAGCGCCGCGAACAGCGCGCCGCTGTCGGATCCAGCCAGCACCAGGGGATGTGACGGATCATCAGCAGTGACGATCTGCTCGATCTGGCGCACCGTCAATTCCTGGTGGCGAGTGGGATCGGCGACGACCCGTATCCGGTAGGCGTTGGCGCCGAGCCGCGCGCCTAAGCGCTCGTACAGGCGCGGGTCCTCGCCGCGTCCGGGGATCAGCACGATGGTGCCACGGGGGTCGAGATGCGGTGGATTGTCCCAGCTGGAGACGTCAGGAACGGCGCTGACGGTGGTCATGGATGCGTCCTTGCAAAGGAAGGCGGCAGGCAGAGGGCCGGGCGAGCCCGGGGGTGCGCGCCGACGGTGCACGGTCCGGGGCGCGGTGTCGTTCAGCGGGGCACGCGGCGCGGCGCGGTGATCGTCAGCGCGGGCCGGTGTGCGGCGGGTTCAGCTGCGGCGACAGCTGGTGGACTTCGCGGTCCCGAAGTCGATGACCCGGCGCTGGGTCAGCCACGGGCCCGCCCCGGCGACGGCCGGGAGAGGACGCGCGGCGTCAACGGCCGGACCACGTCCGGACCTTGTCGACAGCGCGGGCTGCATCATGGGAACGAGCATGCAGGACGACGGGCCCCGCGTCCAATGCCGAACATCGATCGCCATCGATCACGTTTCCCGATCGATCGGCGGGGCCATCCGAGGGCGGCCCCGCCGACGCGCTCACTGCCCGCCCTGGAGCACCCTCCCGCAGGATCTGCCGTACCACCAGTGGCGCCCCTCCGGCGCCGGGGGCAGTGTGCCCGCGACCAGTTCGGCCATCGCCCGGCTCAGCTCGACCAGCGGACCGGCCGCGATATGCGCGCCGCCGGTCAGCGGGATGGTATGGCCGTCCAGGACGTCCCATCGCGCCACCTCGGCGACGGCGATCCCGCCCTGTTCCTCCAGCCGGGAAGCGGCCCGCGCGACCCAGTCCAGCAGGGCCCGCCGTTCCTGGACGCTGTAGTCGTCGAGTACGAGAGCGTGACTGGAGCCCATCACGGCATGCACCCGCAACACCCTCACCAGGTCGCCCCACCAGGGCGCACGCTGATCCGGTGGCAGTTCCTCGGCGACCTCGGCGGCCCGGGCGAACAGCACCCCGAGTGCGAAGTCGGAGGCCCAGAACATCGTCCTGCCGAAGCACACCGCCACGGTACTGCTCATCGACTGCCCCCAATCCGGGCCCGGGGCTCAGGGGTTGGCATAGTTGAGAACCCGACCGTTGCCCAGGGGCAGGTAGATCATGGAGATACCGGCGCAGCCGGTGAGCGCACCGGGCCCGGACTCCACGACGGCGTAGGACATATGGCCGTCCGGAGGCAGCGTCCGGGCCGGGCGGATGGCGAAACCGGGGTAGTCCTGGTGGACCTCGGCCGGCGTCATGGTGCCGTCGGCGAAGTGGTCCAGGCCGCAGTAGTGGAAGATCACCGGCGGGCGCCACCAGGCGAAGGTCCGGTAGGTCATCCGGTAGTGCACGGCCCAGACCGCCGGCACCGCCAGCAGCGCCAGGACCAGCGCCGGCCCGGCCGCCAGCAGGCGTCGTCGCCTGGGTATCCGTCTCCAGCGGTTCACGCGTCCCCCCACAGCTCCACTCCGGCCCAGCGGCCGGGTAGCTGATGGTGGCGGGTGGCGGGATCGGGGGACAAGGGACTTTCGTCACGATCCCGTCATAAGCTCGTGACCAGGGCCGCGACCGGGTCCCGGGCTCGGCCTCAGGCGGACCGGGTGTGGAAGTAGTGGCCCTTGGCGAGGTCGTCCAGCAGCCCGGGGTTGCTCGGCTCCCAGCCGAGCAGCTCTCGGGTCAGCGTGCTCGACGCCGGGCTGTCGGTCCCCAGGAGGCTGCCCAGCCAGCCGAAGTGCCCGATCGCGTCCTCGGGGGAGACGGACGCCACCGGCAGGTCCAGCTGCCGTCCGATCACCTCGGCGACGGCGCGGAGCCGCACCCCCTCCTCGCCGATCGCGTGCAGCGTCGATCCGGCCGGGGCCTGCTCCAGGGCCAGCCGGATGAGGTGCGCGGCATCGGACCGGTGCACTGCGGACCAGCGGCTGCTGCCGTCGCCGACGTAGCCCGAGACGCCCTTGTCGCGGGCGACGGCGACCAGGGTCGCCATGAAGCCGTTGTCGCCGTCGCCGTGCACGGTCGGGGCGAACCGCACCACGGACGAGCGGACGCCGCGGGACGCGAGGGCGACCGTCAGCTGCGCGTTGGCCTGCCGGGCGTGGGGGCCGGTCAGCGGCAGCGCCGGGTCCGGGGTCTGCCCGTCGCGCTCGGTGGCGACCCGCCCGGGCGCGAGCCCCAGTGTCCCGGAGGCGATGAGGAAGGGCCGGCCGGTCCCCGCGAGCGCCTCGCCGAATGTCTCGATGGCGCGGCGGTCCGCCTCGGTGGCGGCCTCGAAGTTCCCGGCGAAGGCCAGGTCGTGCTTGAACGCCAGGTGGATCACGCCGTCGGCGGCGGCCGCCGCACGGTGCAGGCTGTCGGGATCGTCCAGGCTGCCGGGCTGCACCTCGGCCCCGGCCGCGACCAGGGCGGCGGCCGAGGCGTCCGAGCGGGCGAGCCCGACGACCTGATGGCCCGCGCCGATGAGCTCGGGGACGACGGCGGAACCGATCCAGCCGGACGCACCGGTGATGAACACGCGCATGGGAAAGCCTCCCGGATAACCCGGCCGACCGCGCCACGGGGGCTGCGGCAGGCCAGTTGATGTCAGCAACTGTCATCAGCCTACCTCTGATGTCAGTTGCTGTCATCAGGGATGTCAGTGGCTGCCGTCGCATAGGATCGGGGGCATGGGTCGATGGGAGCCGAACGCGCGCGGCAGGCTGGAGCAGGCCGCGATGGAGCTCTACAGCGAGAGCGGGTACGAACAGACCACCGTGGCCGGGATCGCCCGGCGCGCGGGGCTCACCGAGCGGACGTTCTTCAGGTACTACGCAGACAAGCGCGAGGTCCTCTTCGCGGGCGCGGCCTCGCTGCAGGAGCTGTTCGTGAGCGCCGTCGCGAGCGCCCCCGCCGCCGCGGCGCCCATCGACGCGGTGGCCGCGGCGCTCGACGCGGCCGCGACCCTCTTCCAGGAGCGGCGCGAGTACTCCCGGCAGCGGCAGCGGATCATCGCCGCCAATACCGAGCTGCAGGAACGCGAGCTGATCAAGCTCGCGTCGCTGTCCGCGGCGCTCGCCGGGGCGCTGCGCGAGCGCGGCGTCGCCGAACCGGCCGCGAGCCTGGCCGCGCAGGCGGGGACCGCCGTCTTCAAGATCGCTTTCGAGCGCTGGATCAGCGGTCCCGGCGAGCCGGACTTTGTGCGACTCACCCGGGAGTCGCTGGAGGAGCTGAAGGCCGTGACGGCGGGCAGGTGATCACCGGCCCGGCCTCCGGCGTGCCTCGCTCACAGGCAGCGCTGGTGCAGGAAGGAGACGTTCCCGCACTCCTGGCAGCCGAAGGCGGCGAAGCTGTCCTCGCCGACGAGTTGGCCGCAGCCACGACAGACGCGGACCCCCTGGTGCTGGGAGGCGAACTGGGGCGCGGCGAGCGGATTGTGCGGACCGACCCGGTTGCAGCTGACACAGTGCAGCCGGGGCGCGTTCGCGTCCAACGGGCGGCGGGGCGCGGCCAGGGAGGGGCTGGGTCCAAAATCCATGGCGTCCGCCTGGACCGGTCGCCGGGCGGTCTGGAGTCCCTGGTCGGCCGCCTCGATGAGCTGCCGCAGCTGCGCGTTCGAGCGTGCGGCCTCGCGCAGCAGCGGGGCCACCGTGCCGGGGTACTCGCTGGTCACCTTGGACCAGAAGGCGCCGAACCCGCCCTGCTGGGCAACCGCCCAATTGGCCATCACCGGCGGGTAGGCGTCCGTGTTGACCAGGGCGTCCAGGCCGACGCGGTCGGCCGTGGAGAGCGACTGGAGGGCTTCCAGGTAGGCGTGCCAGCTGGCCAGGTCGTTCTCGGCGAAGGCCTCGGCCCCCACCCGGAGCGGCAGGTAGTCGCGCAGGAACCGCTGGGTGTTGGCGGCCACCGACGGGCTGCCCGCCGGCCGCGTCAGGTAGTCGCGCGCCATGACCATCCGCTGGTCGGCGCCCCCGGCCCAGGCCATGCCGTACTGGCGCAGGCAGGCCGGCCAGTCGGCGGCGAACCCGTTGATCGCGGTGAGCCGGGCGCGGAGGTCGTCGCCGTATCCGGGGTAGATCCCGGCATGCTGCCCGGCGTACAGCGAGGCCGCCGACGGGAGCGGGGCCAGCACCCAGTAGAGGGTGTTCAGCCAGCTGCTCACATCGGCGGTGACCGGCTGCTGGCGCTGGACCTGCCACTCCACCATCAGCGCCGTGGTGACGGTGCTCGACACCCAGAACTCGGCCGCCTCGGCACCGAGTTCGGTGATGTAGGCACCGGCCTGCGCCGCCGACTTCTGTCGCTTCAGCAGGAGCTGGCCGACCTGGTGGTCGATCCTGACGCTCTCGTTGTTCCGCGACTCGGCGGGAGGGGAGAAGTCGACCACGATGCCGGGGAGCAGTTCCTCCTGGCTCGCGACCCGGGGCGCGCCCTCCGCGGCGGTGCAGGTGATCATGCGGAGCTCGTCCTGTCCGTACTGCCTGACCAGACCGGAGAGGGTGGTTGCCCGGTCGAGGAAGACGATGTCCGGGTCGTCGGCGCGGGCGCCGAGGGCCTGCCGCATGGCGAAGAGCTCGTCCGGCCTGACCGGGGTGAGGTTGAACTCCCTGCTGGAGCGCGGGGTCAGCCACAGGGTGGGCTTCAGCGACCGGGCGAGTACAGTGATCGTCTCCTGCTTCAGCAGTACCTGGCCGAGCTGTTGCACATAGAACCCGATCCTGGTCCTTCCACTGTCGAACGCAGGTTGATTCGCCAACTCACCGTGGCAGATGACATAGCGCATGCTGCTCCCCCCGATCCGTCCCGACCGCAGCCCTGTTGTCGAGAGTAATGGGCCGTGGCGGAGTGGGCGACGGTTCGGACGGCTTCTTCCGAATGAGCAACTGCACCGACATCAAAAGAAACTGACGGAACATCTGTAACAACTGCCATCGGCCCGGGCCGGTGCCGGGGAGACTGGAGCCATGCCGACGACACAACTGCCGCTTGTGCCGGAGCCGTCCGCCGAGGACACCGCCGGACAGCGGGTGGTGCGCTGCACCGCCTGTCGGCGTCCGCTGCGGGACGCCGAGTCGCGGGCGCTCGGCCTCGGCCCCGAGTGCCAGGTGCCCGAGTTCCCGGCGCGCACGTTCGAGGTGGAACAGGAGGCGCTGCCCGGGCTCTGACGAATCGTCAATGACCGGCCGGGGTGCGGCGCGGATAGGCTGACCGGCCATGACCGATGCCCTCGCACCCCATGGCCCCTACATCGCCGCGGTCGCCGCCGCTCTCGGACCGGTCGCCGCCGAGGTGGAGGCCGAGTGCCCGCCCGGCGACGGGCCGTACGCCCGGATCACCGTCGACCCCGGCCGCGCGGGCGTGGCCGGGGTCGACGGCCTGTACCTGCTGTGGAACCCGTATGTCGGCTGGAGCTGGCTGCGGGACGCCACCGGCGACGAGTACGAGTGGATGGGCCCGGACGTGCTGAACCCGCTGACCGTCCCGGTCGTGGCCGCACCGGCGCTGGTGGCCGAGGCGGTGAACCTGCTGCTGCTCGCCCGGACGGAACGCCTGCCGCTGACGGGCGAGGCGCCCCTCGGCGACGCGGCCTCGGTCGCGGCCCTGCGGGAGGCGGTCGCCCGGGGAGATCTCGACCCCGGACCGGCGGACGCGCTGGCCGCCTACTGGCCCCGGTGAGCCCGCCGCCGGTGCGGTTCCCGGCCAGGTGGGGCCGGGTCGAGGGCCGGATCCGGCTCGTCTAGGATCCTGAGAGATCGCTGTGAGATCACCGGGGGAGAGACAATGACACCAACAACGCGCCCGGCCCGCGCCGGCCGTACCGCGCGCTGCCTGGCCGCCTGCGGCCTGCTGTCCGTGGCACTGACGTCCTGCACGGTGAGCATCGGGTCGGTCGCGGTCCCGTCGGGCAGCGGTGCGCCGAGCGCCACGAGCGATGGTGGCGTCCACCCGGCCGAAACGGCCCACCCAGCCGGTACCGTCGTCGGCCCGACCGGCCTCGGTCCGCTGCGTCTCGGCATGACGATCAAGCAGGCCCAGGCGACCCACCTGCTCGGCTTCACGCTGGACGCGCACCCCAGCGGCTGCGTGGAGGCGTCGAACCAGGACGACGGCATCACCATCAAGTACTCCACGGCCTACGGGGTCACCCTGATCGGCACCGAGCAGGGCCGCACGCCGGAGGGCATCGGCGCGGGCTCGACGCTCGCCGACGTCAAACGGGTGTACCCGCAGCCGGCGGATCCGCGGATGGGCACCCTGGACGAGCAGTACTCGATGTTCGGCGACGTCGAGGCCCAGGTACCGGGCAACCCGGCCGCCGCGTACGAGATCACCTTCGACCGCCAGGGGCACGGCCAGGTCCAGTACGTCTTCCTCAAGCTCAAGGCCGAACAGGACTGCTGAGCGCGGCCCGAAGCCGGACCGCACCGGCCCGGCATCCGGCGCGGCGTGGCCGCCCACGCGCTCGACCCGGAGGCGGCCGCGCGCCCGTGGCAGGTCTCGCTGGAGCTGCCGGCCGGTGGCCGGCCGTCCTACTGGGCCGGCCCCGGCATCATGCCGGTGAGGGTCGCGGTGAGGATCCGGGCCAGCCGGGGCTCGACCTCGATGACGGCGTGGGCGAGCCGCGGGTCGCTGCGGTAGAGCGCGGCGATCTCCGGGCCCGGCGTCGCGATCTGCCAGAACGCGCCCGCCAGCGCGACCGCGGTGGCGATCAGGTCGAGCCCGTCGCCGCGGCTGAGCGCGGGCAGCCGCTCGTCCAGCGCCGCGAAGATGTCCTCGCGGGCGGCGAGTCCGGCGAGCTTGAAATCGCGCACCGCCTCGACCGAGACATTGCGCTCCAGGTTGAGCGGCGTCTGGGCGAGCAGGTCGCAGAACAGCCCGCGCTGCGCCAGGGTGGCCGCGAACGCCTGCGCCACGGTCGCCGGACCGGGATCGCTGATCTCCCGCAGCCTCGCGGCCAGCGCGGGCGACCATTCCTGCCATCCGGCCGCCGTCAGCCGCAGGAAGATCTCCTCGCGGGTCTCGAAGTACCTGAGCAGCGCCGACTTGTGCATCCCGGCCCGGGCGGCGATGTCCGTCAGCGTCACCTGCCGGATGCCGTGCTCGGTCGCCAGCTCCCGGGCCGCGTCGAGGATGGCGGCCTCCCGCAGCCGCTTGGCCTCGGGCGAGCGTGCGCGCTGAAACTCCGCTGGATCCATTCCCCGATCATAGCGCAACGCAGTTGCGTTATTAGCGCAACAGTGTTTTGCTAAAGGTATGCAACAGACCTGGTTCATCACTGGTTCCTCGCGCGGCCTCGGCCGCGCCCTCGTCCGGGCGGCTCTGGAGGGCGGCGACCTGGTCGCCGCCAGCGCCCGCCGCCCCGAACAACTGGCCGATCTGGTGGAGGAGTTCGGCGACCGGATCCATCCGGTCAGGCTCGACGTGACCGACCCGGCGGCGGCACGCTCGGCCCTCGCGGAGGCGAAGCGGCACTTCGGCCGCATCGACGTGCTGGTCAACAACGCCGGATACGCCAACATCTCGCCCATCGAGACGACGCAGGACGACGACTTCCGCGCCCAGTTCGAGACGAACTTCTGGGGCGTCTACAACGTCACCAGGGCGGCCCTGCCGATCCTGCGCGAGCAGCGCGGCGGGCTGGTGATCCAGCTGTCCTCGATGGGCGGCAGGGTCGGCGGCTCGCCCGGGATCGCCTCGTACCAGGCGGCCAAGTTCGCGATCGACGGCTTCAGCCGGGTGCTGCGGGCCGAGGCCGCCCCGTTCGGGGTCAGGGTGCTGGTCGTCGAGCCGAGCGGGTTCCGGACCGACTGGGCCGGCTCCTCGATGACCGTCCACGAGATCCCGGAGGCGTACGCCGGGACCGTCGGCCTGATCAACACGCGGGTGCGGCAGACCGCCGAGGGACCGGCCGGTGACCCGGTCCGGGCCGCGGAGATCCTGGTCAGGGTCGCCAAGCGGCGCGACCTCCCGGAGCACCTGCCGCTCGGGGTGACCGCGGCCGAGGGCTCCATCGCGCTCGACCGGCGACTGCTGGCGGACGACCTGGCCTGGCGCGAGGTCAGCCGCTCCGCCGACTTCACCGAGCCCTACCCGGTCGCCCTGCCGCCCGACTCCGAGCAGCGGTAGCAGCGGTAGCAGTAGCAGCAGCGGTGGCTCAGGAGCGCGGCCGTCGGCAGTCCTGGCACAGCCCCCGGTAGGTGACCTCGACGCCAGAGACGGTGAAGCCGAACCGCTCGTCCTCCGGGAGGGCGGCCAGCGGACTGCCGGTGGGGTGGACGTCGCGGATGGTGCCGCAGCCGGAGCACACCAGGTGCTGGTGCGGGTGGTGCGCGTTGGGGTCGTAGCGCTTGGCGCGGCCGTCGGTGGCCACCTCGATGACCTCGCTGAGCGAGACCAGTTCGCGCAGGGTATTGTACACCGTCGCCCGGGAGATCTCCGGCAGCCGCTGCACGGCCCGGGCGTGCACCTCGTCGGCGGTGAGGTGGACGTGCTCGCCGTCCAGGACCTCGGCCACGACACGCCGCTGGGAGGTCATCCGCCAGCCACGCCCCCGCAGTCGCTCCAGCAGGTCACTCATATCGGTTCACCCAATCAGGTCCGGTGGTACAT
>Ga0302314_10021844_pt1 | contig 10525 bp, 12 predicted proteins | sample III_Palsa_N2_3_FD_200533 | JGI IMG/M metagenome (GOLD analysis project Ga0302314, IMG submission 200533) | Peat permafrost microbial communities from Stordalen Mire near Abisko, Sweden - III_Palsa_N2_3 | ecosystem: Environmental > Terrestrial > Soil > Palsa > Peat permafrost | place: Sweden... | reverse complement strand
CGGCCGACGGGCGCTCGGGCAGGTCGATGGCCAGCTCGACGGGCACGTCGCCGCGCGCGGCGAGGGTAGTGAGCGCGATGCCCAGGCCCTGGTCGAGCACCGGGGGGTGGATGCCGCGGGCCAGACTTCGTAGTTCGGTGATGGCCTCCTTGGCGCCGCGATGGGCGGCGACGACCAGCTCCAGGACCCGCTCCAGATCGGTCTGCCCGGTCCCGTCGATCATGCCGCCGAGCCTCTTGGTGGCCAGCCCCAGCTTCATGGCGACGGCGACCATCTGCGCCTGCGCGCCGTCGTGCAGGTCTCGCTCGATCCGGCGCAGCCTCGCGGCCGAGTCGTCCACCGCACGGGCCCGGGTCTGCTCCAGCTCACGCACCCGCCGCGGCAGCGGAGCCAGGAGCAGGTGGTAGGCGACCCAGAGCTCCAGCGCTCCCACCGCTAGCACCGGCGCACCCCACCAGAAGCCGTAAGCGCACAGGATGACGCCAAGGACGAACACCCACAGACCAGCGGCCAGGCACACGCCACCGTAGGCCCTGGGGTGGCGATACGCGGCGGGCCGCACCAGAATTCTCATGATCAAAGATCGCTGGGGAGTGGCGTCGTCATTCGGTGCGCGCATCGAGATGCCCCCGGTGACCTGCGGTGCCTTGGCCACTCCGGTCACCCACATCTCAGTGCTGGCCAGGCCCGCGAAGCCTGGGAAGGAACGGTGTCGAGCGTGAATATGCCGCCCAGTGCCGGCCCGGGGGGACTGGGCCGCTGATCAGTCACCGGGATGGCGCTGTTGCTGTTCATCGCGCTCCCCCCTTCTGTGCCCAGTATCCCCGCGAAACTCGCCAAGCTAGCTCTGGACACTGATCTGCAGGCGGCGTGCCGTCCAGAAGATCAGCGCCGCACCCGTCAGCGGCAGCACTCCCAGCCAGGCCAGCGGCCCCAGCCAGTGGCCGGAAGCGAGCAGGAGCACGCCAAGGACGACGTTGAAGACGCCGCAGGCAACGCGCACTTGCACCCACCGATGGGGATGGCGGTATTCCCGTGGCCTGACCAGAAAGCTCATGAGGGCCGATCGTGGGGGAGCGGTGTTGTCACTCGGCGGGTACATGGGATGCCTCCTGTGAGCTGCGGTGCCGGCCACTCCGGTCACCTGTAGCTCAATGCTCGCCGCATGCGAGCAGCACATCCACCGTGCGGATACCCGACCCTGAGGTGGGGCTAGCACGGTCCCCAGGGCTCACGCCGGTGCAGCAGCAGGAGTACCTGCCCGGTGGCTGATCGAGTTCGGCGGACCGGACGCTGGCCCGTGCCGGCGCGGTGCGCCAGGCGACGGTGATAAGCCGTGGCCGCGCCGGCCACTGGTGTGGCCGGCGCGGCCGGTGACGTTGCGGATCAGGTGAATCTGTCGTTTTCGGTTTAGGTGAATCCGACGTTCAGGATGAAGTGTCCGAGGCGGAGGTTGAGTACGCCGCCGCCGGCCCAATTCACAATGAACGCGAGGAGGATGATGGCAAGAATAGCAACCACCAACCAGAAGAAGAACACGACAATTCCGGGAAAGGCGTACCCGGCTACTCTCGTTCTCGCCATGGGCGCCAGCTACCCGGCTTTGACCGACTTATCCACGCTCGTGCCTTAGCTCCGCGAAATTCTGTGTTAGTGCACGTCGTCCGGCTCGGCGCGGGGGCGAGCGGCCGGGCCGGGCCGCCGGCGGGTGCCTCCGGCGCCCCGGCCAAGCCGTCGCCGGGCGGCGTCGTTACCCCGGACTGGGCCGGCATGTCCGGCGGGGCCGGAACTCCGGCGGGCGGGTCGGCCCGCGCGCCCCCGGCCGGAGCGGGGCAGGGCAGCGGGGCCCGTTGGCCGTGGGATAAGTTGGCCCGGTGGACCGGTTTGGCGCGCTGACCGTGAAATGACGATGGGAGAAAGCCTTGTGGAATTCGTTTCGCACTGACCAGCAACTGGGTCTGACTGCGGAGATCACCACGTTTAGCGGAAATAACGATGACACGATTCACGCCTATGTCGCACGGCCGACGACGCCCGGCCCGCACCCGGGAATCGTCGCGGTCCACCATATGCCGGGCTGGGATGAGTACTACCAGGAGTTCTCCGAGCGCCTCGCCCGGCACGGCTACATCGTGATCACTCCCAACCTTTACGAACGGTTCGGACACGGCACTCCGGACGAGGTGACCGCCACGGTGCGGGCGGACGGCGGGGTCGACGACGCGAGTGTCGTCGGCGACTGCGCGGCCGCGCTCGACTGGCTAAAGGAACAGCCCGACTTCAACGGCAAGGCCGGCGTGATCGGCTCGTGCTCCGGCGGCAGGCAGTCGGTGATCGTCGCCTCGCAGGTCCCCGGGTTCTCCGCCGTCGTCGACCTCTGGGGCGGCGGCCTGGTGCCGGTCCCCGATGCGCCGCCCAACCCGAAGAAGCCGGCCGCCGGCCTCGAGTACACGCCCCAGTTGAACGCTCCGCTGCTCGGGATCTTCGGCAACGACGACTCGCATCCCACGCCCGAGCAGGTCGACATCCACGAGGCCGAACTCCAGAAGTACGGCAAGGACTACGAGTTCCACCGCTTCGACGACGCGGGCCACGGTTTCTTCTATTACCACACCCCGAATTACCGGCCCAAGCAGACGATGGAGGCCTGGGGAATCATTTTCGGGTTCCTCGATAAGAACCTGTCCAACGACGATAAATCAGCCGGTTCTTAACTGAGGGCAGGGCCCGCACCCGGCGCGGCGCGGCTGGCCGGTTGGTCACTGGCGCGGCTGGGCGTGGGTGCCCCGCGGTATCAGCGACACCGGTATCCGGGCGACCGGACTCTTTCCGTCGGTCCCTGCGCCCCGCGGATCTGATGCGCCGGGTGCATCAGGAGGAAAAGGGTTCGCGGAACTCTTTCCGTCCCGGCCGGCGATCTCCGCCAGCAGCAGGTTGACCGCTGTCCGGGCCAGGGCCGCGAGATCGCAGCGCACGGTGGTGAGCGCGATCAGCGGCCAGCCGGCCAGCTGGATGTCGTCGAAGCCGGTGACGGTGAGCTGGCCGGGCACGCTGAGGCCGAGCCGCGCCGCGGCCGACAGCGCGCCGAGCGCGATCACGTCGTTGCCGCAGATGATGGCGGTGGGCGGGCTGGGCCCGTCGAGCAGCTCGAGGGCCGCGGCCAGGCTGGCGTCGTGGTCGAACGCGACCCGGCGCACCCGGTGGCGGGGCAGCCGGATCCCGTGCGCCTTCAGTGCGGCGCGCAGCGCCTCGCCCCGCTCGTGTCCGGTCGAGGTGTTAACCGGTCCCTGCAGGGACGCGATCTCCTGGTGCCCGAGGCCGGCGACCAGGTCCGCGACCAGGCGGACCCCGCCGGAGTTGTCGACCGCGCAGCTCGGCGACTCCGGCTGGTCGAGGATGCGGTTGACCAGCACATGCGGGATCCCCCGCTCGGTGAGGTCCCGGGGCAGCGTCGACTGGCGCACCGTGGTCGTGAGCAGCACGCCGTCGTAGGACCCGTCGGCCAGGAGGTCGAGACCCACCTGGCCCTGCCCGGCGTGGGTCACCACCACCGCCCGCAGGTCATGCTCCTCCAGGCAGCGGCCGATCGGCCCGACCAGCTGCGGGTAGAAGGGGTTGGTGAGCTCCTCGGAGACGACCGCGATGCGCCGGGTGCTGCTGGTGGACAGCGCCCGGCCCGATTCGCTGGGGATGTAGGAAAGCTCGGCCGCGGCCGCGAGCACGCGCGCCCGTGTCTCGGGCGAGGCGCCCGGCAGGTTCCGCAGGGTCCGGGAGACCGTCGGCTGGGAGACCCCGGCCAGCCGCGCCACGTCGAAGCTGGTGACCTTCTTCACCGCGCTCTCCGATCGCCTCGCGCCGGCCCACTTGTTGACAAGTATACGTATGCGTTGCAGAGTCGTGCCCAGGCCTACGACGCAAGGAGTCAGCAGTGAGTACCCGCTACCTCAAGAACGCCCAGCCGGCCGAGCAGGACGAGCGCCTGGCCGGAGTCTCCGAGACCGTCAGGGGCGTGATCGCCGACGTCAGGGTGCGCGGGGACGAAGCGGTGCGGGAGTACTCCGAGCGCTTCGACGGCTGGTCCCCGGCCGACTTCCGGCTCAGCCCGGAGGAGGTCGACAAGATCGTCTCCTCGGTCCCGGCCACGGTGCTGGCCGACATCGAGGCGGTCCAGGCCCGCGTGCGCCGGTTCGCCCAGTACCAGCTGGAGTCGCTGCGCGAGTTCGAGGTCGAGACCGAGCCGGGCGTGCGCCTCGGCCAGAAGAACATCCCGGTCGGCTCGGTGGGCGCCTACGTACCCGGCGGCCGGTACCCGCTGGTCGCCTCGGCCCACATGACGGTCGTGACGGCCAAGGTGGCCGGCGTCAAGCACGTGACCGCCGCCACACCGCCGATCCGCGGCGAGGTGCCGGCCGCCACGGTGGCCGCGATGCACCTGGCCGGCGCCGACCAGATCCTGCTGCTGGGCGGCACCCAGGCGATCGCCGCGATGGCGATCGGCACCGAGACCATCAAGCAGGCCGACCTGCTGGTCGGACCGGGCAACGCCTACGTCGCCGAGGCCAAGCGGCAGCTGTTCGGCGAGGTCGGCATCGACCTGTTCGCCGGGCCGACCGAGATCCTGATCGTCGCCGACTCCCACGCCGACCCGTTCGTGGTCGCGGTGGACCTGCTCAGCCAGGCCGAGCACGGGCCCGACTCGCCCGCCGTGCTGATCACGACGTCCGAGGCGCTCGGCCGCCGGGTGATCGAGTTGGTCGAGCAGATCCTGCCGGGCATGCCCACGGTCGACTTCGCCGGGCCCGCCTGGCGCGACCACGGCCAGGTGGCGGTGGTCGACGACCTCGCCGCGGCCTACGCGCTGGCCGACGAATACGCCTCCGAGCACGTGCAGATCCTCACCCAGAACCCGCGCGAGGCGCTGAACGCGATGCGCAACTACGGTGCGATCTTCCTGGGCGAGGGCACCTGCGTCTCCTACGGTGACAAGGTGATCGGCACCAATCACGTGCTGCCCACCCGGGGCGCGGCGAACTACACCGGCGGCCTCTGGGTCGGCAAGTTCCTCAAGACCGTGACCTACCAGGAGGTCACCGACCAGGCGGCCAGCGCCAGGCTGGGCGAGCTGTGCGGCCGGGCCGCGCGGGTGGAGCTGTTCGAGGGCCACGCCCGGTCCGGCGACGTGCGGGCCTGGAAGTACGCGGGTGCCGCGCTGCCCTGGGCGCCGGCGGGCCGGTGACCCTCGAGGACAGGACCGCCCTGGTCACCGGGGCCGGCAACGGCCTCGGCCGGGCGATCGCACTCGCGCTGGCGGCCCAGGGGGCCCGGGTCCTGCTGTGCGGCCGCCAGCGCGACAAGCTCGACAAGGTCGCGGCCGAGATCGGCCCGGCCGCCAGGACCGGGGTCTGCGACACCTCGGACGAGGACTCGGTGGCCGCGCTCGCCGCCGGGTTCGCCGGCGAACAGGTCTCGATCCTGGTCAACAACGCCGGGATCGGCGGGCCGGTCGCGCCCCTGACGGACATCGCGGTCGCGGACTGGGACGAGGTGTTCGCGGTCAACGTCCGCGGGATCTTCCTCATCTGCCGCGCCTTCCTGCCCCCGATGATCGCCCGCGGGCACGGCGACGTGATCAACCTGGCCTCGGTCAGCGGCAAGCGCCCGCTCGCCCGGCGCACCCCCTACACCGCATCCAAGATGGCGGTCCTGGGGCTGACCGCCACGCTGGCGCACGAGGTCGGCCCGCTCGGCATCATGGTCAACTCGCTCTCACCGGGGCCGGTGGACGGCCCCCGCATGGAGCGCAACTTCGCGCTGGAGGCCGCCCGCACCGGGACGACCGCCGCGGCGGCCGAGGAGGCCTTCGTCTCCCGCGCGGCCCTGCACCGGATGGTCACCGAGGAAGAGGTGGGCCAGGCCGTCGTCGCGATGCTGGCGATGCCCGGCCTGTGCGGGGCGGACATCGACCTGTCAGCCGGCATGATCGCCCGCTGAGTCTGCGAAACTAGCCCGGGATCTCGATGAGCAGGGTGGTGCCGCCGCCGGCCGGGCTGGTCACCTCGAGCGTGCCGCCGACGGCCTCGATGCGGTCGCGGAGCCCGGTCAGCCCGGACCCCCGGGGCGGCAACGTTTGCCGCTGGCCCGGTCCCCGACTCAGGGCCACTACGTCGGCCGAGCAGCCACAAGTCGCCCGGCCTGGACATGACCGGGCATCCGCTGGGTAGGGTCCCCCTCCGTTGAACTCGTAGCCAACAGGAGGGAGCCTGATGATGATTTCGGACGGTGAGATCCGCAGCCAGGTGCTGCAGGAAGCCGCGCGTGAGCTCGAGGCGGCCATCCACGACGCCCGGGTCGCGTTCGACTGCATCGGCCTCGGTGAGATCGACCGTGCGCACACCAGCGCGGTGACGGCCCGGGTCGCGATCGAGGCGGCGGTGACGGCCGTGCAGGCCGCGCTGCTGGCCCAGCCGAGCCCCGGCGACATACCCGGCGGCATCGACCTCGAAAGCTGGGAGAAGATCACCTGAGCGGCCGGCGGGACGGCCGGGGAATACGCCGGCCGGGGGCTGGCCGCCCCCGTTGCGCTGAGGGCCTGTCTCCCCGCGAGCGACGGAGAGACAGGCCCGTCCGCGTTCGGCCTGCCCGCTGACGGCTCCTGAACCGGTGCGCTGCTAGCAGACCGGCCGCACGGCGGCGGGCCGGTCTACTGCGGTGCCATCGGCGGGCAGTCGGCCGAGTCGGTGACGACGCGGACCGGTGATCCCGCCAGGTAGGCCGCGACGTCCTGCGCCATGCGCTGCCACGCGGTGCGGAAGCCCTGCTCGGTGACGTACCCGATGTGCGGGGTGACGACGACGTTGTCCAGCGACCGGAAGGGATGGTCCGCCGGGAGCGGCTCGCGGTCGAACACGTCGAGGCCCGCTCCGGCCAGGTGGCCGGAGCGGAGCGCCTCGATCAGAGCGTTCTCCTCGACCAGCGGGCCGCGGGAGATGTTCACCAAGATGGCGCCCGGCTTCATCTGGGCCAGGTCGGCGGCGTCCAGCGTGTTGCGGGAACGCTCGGAGAAGACGAGGAAGACCCCGAGGACGTCCGCCGACGCCAGCAGCTCGTCCTTGCTGACCCTGGTCACGCCGAGCTCGGCGCAGCGCTCCTCGGTCAGGTGCTGGCTCCAGGCGACCACGTTCATGCCGAGGGCCTTCGCCACCGGGACCATCGCGCCGCCGAGGCGGCCCGCGCCGAGCAGGCCGAGCGTCCGGCCGGCCAGCGAGACCGGGAACCCGAGCTGCCAGCCGCCCGCCCGGATGTTCCGGTCCTCGATGCCGGTCCGCTTCGCGACGGCGAGGATGAGCGCCCACGCCATCTCCGACGGCGCGGGCATGCCGGGCGGCGCCTCGCGGTCGGCCGGGGCGGGGGCACTGGCCGCGGCCGGGCCGGTCTCGGCCGTGCCGCAGAGCAGGATGCCCTGCTCGATCCGGGCCGCGTGGTCGATGACGTTGCTCGTCCGCCCGTTGCAGACGATCAGCTTCAGGTTGGGCAGGCCCTCGAGCACCTTGCGGGGAAAGCGTGCCCGCTGCTGGGTGATGACCACGATCTCGTAGCCGGCGAGCTCGTCGACGAGCCGCTCGGGCGCGATCGCCTCCCGGTAGACGGTGATCTCGGCGTCGCCGGGCAGCGCCGACCAGTCGCCGTACTCCAGGGCCACGCCGATGTAGTCGTCGAGTATCGCGATCTTCGTCACGGCCTCAGTATTCCACCGCGCTATTCCACGGGGCTCCGGAGCGTCGGCCGCCGCCGAGGCCGCGGGGGATACGTCACGTCGGCAGCGGCGTCCCGGACTGCTCCGCCACCATGTACCGCGCGTACCAGTCGGGCCAGTTCGGGTCGGCCGCGCCGATGCGCTTCTCGTGTTCGCCGTGGGCGGCCGATGCCCGCCGCATCGCGTCCGCCAGGTCGTCGGCGGAGCCGTAGCTGCTCCCCGCGGCCGTCACCCGGCCCGGCAGGCGGGTGGTGACTTCCTGGACGAACCAGGTGTTGCCGTCCGGGTCGCCGAACGAGACGAACGAGCCGTAGCTGTGGTGCCCGGTAGCCGGGCCGGCCACCCGGGCCTCGCTGCCCGCGTGGTGGAATACGCCCCCGGCGTCGTGGAACACCCCGCTGACGTCGGCGCCGTGGCTGATGAGCTCCTGCCTGGCGGCGTCGATGTCGGTGACGATTAGCTGCAGGCCCTCGGCCGATCCCGGTGCGGCCGCGGTGACCCCGGTGCCGAAGATGACCGAGCAGGGCGAGCCGGGCGGGGTCAGCTGCACCACCCGGAAGTCCGGCCCGGTGGCCCGGTCGGCGTCCAGCCGCCAGCCCAGTCCCTGGTAGAAGTCCTTGGCCTTGTCCACGTCGGAGACGGGCACCACCACGACCTCGAGTTTCATGTCCATGACTTCGGCTCCTGCCTGCTGCGGCCGGCCGTCCGGCCGACGCTACCGGGATTGGTCCTCGCCTCCACTGTGCGCCGAAGGCCGGCGCGTCGCACCCGGGAAACGCACGGGCCGGTACGCGGGTCCCTGGCCCGGGGCCCAGGGAGACGGCCAGGGAGTTCCCCGGGCGCGATCAGGGGTGGAAACGGCGAACGTGGAAACGGTAGGTACCACCATGCCGGCAGCTGAGGAGCGGTCCTATGGAATACCTCGTCACCATGACCACGCGCGTCCCCGACGGGACGCCCGCCGAAGCGGTGGACGACGTCCGCGCCCGGGAGGCCGCGCACACCCGGGAACTCGCCGCGCAGGGCTACGTGCTCCGCCTGTGGCGGCCGCCGCTCGCCCCGGGCGAATGGCGGACGATCGGGCTGTTCGCGGCGGCCGACACCGCCGAGCTCGAGCGGGTCCTCGCCTCGATGCCGCTGCGGGTCTGGCGGACGGACGAGATCACGCCGCTGACGCCGCACCCGAGCGACCCCGCGGCGCCCGGCAGCCGGCCGCTGCAGCAGCGGATCGGGGCGGACCATGGCTGACTACGACGTCATCGTGATCGGCGGCGGCTCACCGGGCGAACACTGCGCGGGCGCCCTGGCCGACGGCGGCCTGCGCGTTGCCGTCGTCGAGCGTTACCTCGTCGGCGGCGAATGCTCCTACTACGCCTGCATCCCGTCCAAGACGCTGCTCCGTCCCGGTGAGGCGGTCCGCGACGCCGTCGAGGCCGGGGCGACCGCGCAGGTCGACGTCCAGGCGGCCCTGGCCTACCGCGATTTCATGGTCTCGGACTACTCCGACGCCGGACAGCAGCGGTGGCTCGCGGGGGAGGGCATTACCTTGCTGCGCGGCACGGGCCGGCTCGCCGGGCCGGGCGCGGTCGAGGTCGACGGCGTGCGCCACACGGCGGAGCACGTCGTCGTGGCCACCGGTTCGGACCCGGTCATCCCGCCGATCCCGGGTCTGCGGGACCTGGACGGCGTCTGGACCAACCGGGAAGCGACCGCCATGAAGGCCGTGCCGAAGCACCTGCTGGTGATCGGCGGCGGGCCGGTCGGCGTGGAGATGACGCAGATCGTGCGCGGCCTCGGCGGCCAGGTGACGCTCGTCGAGGGTGCGGACCACCTGCTGTCCAGGGAGGCGCCGCCGCTGGGCGAGGCGCTCGGTGAGGTACTGCGGCGCGACGGCGCCGAACTTATCCTCGGCGCGCGGGTGACGGCCGCGGGACGCGACGGCGCGGATTACCGGCTGACCCTGGCCGACGGCCGCGAGCTGCGCGGCGACCGGCTGCTGGCCGCCACCGGACGCCGGCCGCGGCTCCCCGACGGCCTGAACACGGTCGGTGTCACCGCCGGCCCGCACGGCATCCCGGTCGACGCGCGGCTGCGGGCGGGGGAGCGGCTGTGGGCGGTCGGCGACGTCACCGGCCTGTGGCTGCTGACCCATGTCGGCAAGTACCAGGGCGAGGTCGTGGCGGCCAACATTCTCGGCGAGCCGCGGGACGCCCACTACGAGGCGGTGCCGCAGGTCGTCTACACCGACCCGCAGGCGGCGTCGGTCGGCGAGCACGAGGGGGCGTTCAGCGGAACGGCCCAGCTGTCCGGCGTGGCCAAAACCGCCACCTACACCCACGACTACGCCCACTCCAACGGCTTCCTCACCCTGCTCAGCGACGGAGAACGGCTGACCGGGGCGTACGCGCTCGGCCCGGAGGCCGGCGAGTGGATGCAGCAGGCCACCCTCGCCGTCCGCGCCCAGGTGCCCCTCTCCGTGCTGCGCGACACCATCCAGCCGTTCCCGACCTTCAGCGAGATCTACGTCGAGGCGCTGAAGGCACTGCGCGCCTCGATCACCAGCGGCAGGAAGCAGACGACATCATGACCGACCAGGGAAACGGAACGACCGGGGCGACGGCCGCCGAAGAGACGCGGATCGTCGTGGGCGTCGACGGGTCAGACTCGGCGCTGGCCGCGCTGCGCTGGGCGCTGCGGCAGGCCAAGCTGACCGGCAGCCGCGTGGACGTGGTCACCGTGTGGCATTTCCCGGCTGCCTACGGCTGGTAGCCG
>Ga0302314_10021842_pt1 | contig 10525 bp, 11 predicted proteins | sample III_Palsa_N2_3_FD_200533 | JGI IMG/M metagenome (GOLD analysis project Ga0302314, IMG submission 200533) | Peat permafrost microbial communities from Stordalen Mire near Abisko, Sweden - III_Palsa_N2_3 | ecosystem: Environmental > Terrestrial > Soil > Palsa > Peat permafrost | place: Sweden... | reverse complement strand
ATCGGCAGCATCAGCTGCACGAAGATGCGCCAGAAGCCGCCGCCGTCGATGCGCGCCGCCATGAACAGCTCGTGCGGCACGCCGGCGTAGTAGTTGCGGAACAGCAGCGTCATCACCGGCATGCCGAGCAGCGTGTGGATCAGCACGACGCCCGGCAGCGTCCCGAACAGCCCCATCGCCGCCAGCGCGCGGATCAGCGGGAACAGCATCACCTGGTACGGAATGAAGGCGCCGGTCAAGAGGACGACGAAGAAGGCCTGCGCCCCGCGCGGCCGCCAGAACGACAGCGCATAGCCGTTCAGCGCGCCCAGCAGGATCGACAGGACGGTACTGGGCATGACGATCGCCACCGAGTTCATGAAGCCGGCGCGGATGCCGCCGCACTCCAGGCCCGTGCACGCCGACATCCACGCCTGCACCCAGGGCTCCAGCGTGATCTTCACGGGCAGCGCGAACAGGTTGCCGAGCCGGATCTCCGCCATCGGCTTGATCGACGTGGCCACCATCACGTACAGCGGCAGCAGGAACGCGAGCGCCGCGGTGACGAGGAAGACGTGGAGCCCGATGCGCCCCGGCCGCGGCAGGCGCCCGCCCGGACGGCGCCGCTCGCCGCGGCGGCGTTCGGCGATCGCCTCCTGCCCGAGCCCGCGGCTGGGCACCGCCGGCGCGCCGGCGGCGCTCATAAGGCCGTTCCCCGCGCGTCGCTCGCGCGCAGCGTCCGCGCGACGCGCTCGCCCCGGCGCGACGCGTGCGCGCGGGCGTAGAACCACGGCGCCAGCAGCACCAGCACCGTGAGCAGCAGCACGGTCGACGCCGCCGACGCGAGGCCGATGTTGGCGCGCACCAGCAGGTTGTCGATGATGAACTTGGCCGGCACCTCGCTGGCGAGTCCCGGGCCGCCCTGCGTCATCGCGACGACCACGTCGAACACCTTCACCACGCTCACCGACAGCAGCACGAACGCGGTGCCGAACGACGGCCCCAGCATCGGCAGCACGATGCTCGCGTAGACCCGCCACGGCGGGATGCCGTCGATGCGCGCGGCCATCCACAGGCTCTCGTCGATGCCGCGCAGGCCGGCCAGCATCAGCGCCATCACGAGGCCGCTGGCCTGCCAGACGGCGGCGATGGTGATCGCGTACATCACGGTCTCCTGGCGCACGATCCAGTCGAAGGTGAAGTTCGCGAAGCCCCAGCCGCGCACGGTGGCCTGCAGGCCCAGCTCGGGGTTGAGCATCCATTGCCAGACGAGGCCCGTGGCGACGAAGGACATCGCGTACGGATACAGGAAGATCGTGCGCAGCACGCCTTCGCCGCGCACCCGCTGGTCGACGAAGACGGCCAGCAGGAAGCCGACCGCCAGGCAGCCGACGATGAACAGCACGCCGAACAGCGCCATGTTCTGCAGCGAGAGCGTCCAGCGCTCGGTGTCGAACAGCCGGATGTACTGCCTGGCGCCGACGAAGTCCGCAATCGGCAGCGTGCGCGAGCTGCTGACCGAGATGCGCATCGACCACAGCACGCTGCCGACGTAGACCCACAGCACGGTCGCCACCATCGGCAGCAGCGCCAGCCAGGCGACGGCGTTGCGAAGAAGCGGGCGGCGACTGCGCACTTAGCCGTTCTTCAGCGCCGCGGCGATCGCCTTGGCCGCGTCGTCCGCCGACTCGGTGGTGTTCCAGTACTTCGTGATGACGTCCTGCAGCGAGCCTTCGAGGTCCGGCGTGATCAGCATCTCGGGCGTCGGCAGCTGGCGCGAGACGTCCTTCATGATGTTGACGCCCATCTGCGCGCACAGGTCCAGGCCCTTCAGGTCGACGTCGGTGCGGATCGGGATCGAGCCCTTCTTGCTGCTGAAGGCCACCTGAGTCGCCGGCGAGGTGAAGACCGTGGCGAGCAGCTGTTGCGACCTGACCTGCGCCGGGTCGCTGATCTTCGGGAACACGAACACGTCGCCCGCGACCAGGTACGGCGACTTCGGTCCGAAGCCGGGGAAGCAGCCGAACTCCTTGCCGGCGGTCTGGTGCGCGGCGGCGAACTCGCCCTTGGCCCAGTCGCCCATGATCTGCACGCCGGCCTTGCCCGAGATCACCATCGCGGTGGCGTCGTTCCAGTTGCGGTTGGGCGAGCCGGCGTCGACGTAGTTGTGCAGTCGCTTGAACGACGCGAGCAGCGCCTTGAACTGCGGCGACGCGACCATCGCCGTGTCCTTGTCGCGGTACAGCTTCATGTACATGTCGGGGCCGCCGACGTGCGCGAGCCACGCGTAGAACGTGATCTTCTCCTGCCACGGCTGCCCGCCGAAGGCGAGCGGCACGATGCCCGCGGCCTTCAGCCTGTCGAGGTCGGCGAAGAACTCGTCGGGGGTCTTGGGCTCGGCCGCGATGCCGGCCTTGGCGAACGCCGCCTTCGAATACCAGAACCACGCGGGCATGTGGATGTCCACCGGCACCGCGTAGAAGTGGCCCCTGATCTTGATCGACGACAGGATGGGCGCGGGCAGGATCCTGTCCCAGTCGTTCTTCGCGGCCACCACGTCGACGTTGTTGAGCATGCCCTGGTCGACCAGGTCGAGGAACTGCTTGGAGGTGTTGAACTGCGACGCGGTGGGCGGCTTGCCGCCGACCATGCGGTTGATCGCCTCGGCGCGCGCCTGCTCGCCGCCGGCCACGGCCGCGTCGACCCAGGTGCCGCCGGCCGCGGTGTACGCGTTGGCCAGCTCCTTGACGGCCGCGGACTCGCCGCCGGACGTCCACCAGTGCAGCACCTCGGCGCGGTTCGGCTGGGCCTGGGCGTGCGCGCCCGCGGCCGCGCCCAGCGCGAGCGCGACGGCCAGGGCGAGGCGGGTGATCTTGTCGTTCATGTCCTGTCTCCTTGCTTGTTTTCATCGCGACGGTCGCCGCCGTCGCAGCGTCGATTCCTCAGGCGCCGGCGCGGCGGCCCTGCAGGAACTGCCTGAACGCGAGCGCCGAATCCTTGGGCGTGCGCCGCTGCGTCGCGTAGTCCACGTGCACCAGGCCGAAGCGCTTCTCGTAGCCGTAGCTCCACTCGAAGTTGTCCATCAGCGACCAGGCGAAGTATCCGCGCACGTCCACGCCCTGCCGCATCGCCTCGTCCACGGCCGCGAGGTGGCTGTTGAAGTAGCGCGCGCGCTGCGCATCATGCACGTGGCCGGCCGCGACGGCGTCGGCGCTGGCCATGCCGTTCTCGGTGATGTAGACCGGCGGCAGCCGCGGGTAGCGCTGCCTGAATTCCAGCAACAGGTCGCGCAGTCCGTCGGGGAAGACTTCCCAACCCATCTGCGTGCGCTCGACGCCGGGCAGCGGCCGGACGACGAAGCCATGGCCGCCGTCGCTCGCGATCGCCTGGCGGAAGTAGTAGTTGATGCCGATGAAGTCGAGCGGCACGCCGATCGCGGCCATGTCGCCGTCGCGGATCGGCGCCCGCGCCTGCGGCCACAGCTCGTCCAGCGGCGCGGGGTAGCGGCCCAGGAACAGCGGGTCGAGCGGCCAGTGGTTGGAGCAGGCGGCCGCGCGCTCGGTGGCGGCGCGGTCGGCGGCGGAGTCGCTGGCCGGCGTCACGGCGCAGACGTTGGCGACCAGCCCGACCGGCGCGTTGTCGTTGGCGCGCAGCGCGGCGGTGCCCAGGCCGTGCGCCAGCAGCAGGTGGTGCATCGCCTCGACGCCGTAGCGCACGTCGGCCAGGCCGGGCGCGTGGCGGCCCTCGGCATGGCCGATGTAGGCCGAGCAGTAGGGCTCGTTGAGCGTCATCCAGCCGGCCATGCGGCCCTGGAAGATGCGGCCCATGGCCTCGGCGTAGTCGGCGAAGCGGCGCGCCGTGTCGCGGTTGAGCCAGCCGCCGCGATCCTGCAGGTGCTGCGGCAGGTCCCAGTGGTACAGCGTGGCCCAGGCGGCGATGCCGTGGGCGGCCAGGCGGTCGAGCAGTCGCTTGTAGAAGTCGACGCCGCGCTCGTTGATGCGGCCGCCCGAGTCCATCACGCGCGGCCACGCGATCGAGAACCGGTAGGCGTCGAAGCCGAGCTCGGCCAGCAGCGCGACGTCCTGCGCGTAGCGGTGGTAGTGGTCGCAGGCGACGTCGCCCGAATCGCCCAGGTGCGTCTTGCCGGGCGTGGCGCAGAAGGTGTCCCAGATCGACGGCACGCGGCCGTCCTCGCGCACCGCGCCTTCGATCTGGTACGACGCGGTGGCCGCGCCGAAGACGAAGCCGGGCCGGTGCATCGCCGAGCCGGGCGGCGGAGAGATGGCGGGAATGGCGATGCTCAAGGATTGCCCTGGACTGGAACGGTCGTGGAACCGATTCCACGTGGCGCGATTCTGGCCGCCGGGGCAGGGCGCCGTATCAGTGGAAACACCGACGCCCGCGCATGACCCCGACGGCCCGCATGTCTTTGCGCCGCCACCTATGCTGCACGCCAGCTTTCCAATCCCGGCAGGAGCAGCTTCCCATGCGCAACCATCGTCTCGGCCGTACCGGCCTGTTCGTGTCCGAGCTGTGCCTGGGCACGATGACCTTCGGCGGCACCGACGGCATCTGGGGCAAGATCGGCGACCTCGGCCAAGCCGACGCGGAGCGCCTGGTCGGCCAGGCGATCGACGCCGGCATCAACTTCATCGACACCGCCGACGTCTACGCGGGCGGGGTATCCGAGACCATCACCGGCCAGGCGCTGAAGAACCTGAAGATCGCGCGCGAGAGCGTGGTCGTCGCGACCAAGGTGTTCGGCGAGAGCGGGCCCGGCGCCAACGGGCGCGGCAACTCGCGCGGCCACATCATGGACGGCGTCAAGGCCAGCCTGCGGCGGCTGCAGCTCGATCACATCGACCTGTACCAGATCCACGGCTTCGATCCGGCCACGCCGATCGAGGAGACGGTGCGCGCGCTGGACCAGCTGGTGCGCCAGGGCCACGTGCGCTACGTGGGCGTGTCGAACTGGGCGGCGTGGCAGGTCGTCAAGGCCGTGGGCGTCGCCGAACGGCTCGGGCTGTCGCGCTTCGAGTCGCTGCAGGCCTACTACACGGTGGCCGGGCGCGACCTCGAGCGCGAGATCGTGCCGATGTTGAAGAGCGAAGGACTGGGCCTGATGGTGTGGAGCCCGCTCGCCGGCGGCCTGCTGAGCGGCAAGTACAGGCCGGGCGCCAACGCGGAGTCCGGCAGCCGCCGCCAGAGCTTCGACTTCCCGCCGGTCGACCGCGAGCGCGCCGACGTCGTCATCGACGCGATGCGGCCCCTCGCCGATGCCCGGGACGTGTCGGTGGCGCAGATCGCGCTGGCCTGGCTGCTGCACCAGCCGCCAGTCACCAGCGTGATCGTCGGCGCGAAGCGGCCCGACCAACTGGCCGACAACATCGCGGCCACCCGGGTCGTGCTGAGCGCCGACGAGCTGAAGGCACTGGGCGATGCGAGCGCGCTGCCGGCCGAATATCCCGGCTGGATGTTCGAGCGCCAGGGCGAGCTGCGGCGCAAGCAGTTGTCCGACTCGGGCCGCTGACCGCGCCTGCCCGACCGCGGCGGGATTCGTTACTTATATTTCGTCGCGAGAGCCAAGGCCGGGCAACGCGTGGGAGATCATGGGCCACCCGCCCGATTGAACACGCCGCGCCCCGCGCGCGCGGCCGACGAGACCCGTGACGAGATTCCTGTTGCCCTGCCTGTCCAGCCCCTGCCGTCGCGAACGCGGAGGGCGCCGCGAGTGAACTACCTGCCCTTCGTCTCGGCGGAATCGTCGCAGCCCGTGCGCCGCGGCGCGCGCTGGCAGCGTCTCGCGCTGTGGTTCGTGTTCTGCTGGTTCCTGTTGGGCGGCATCGCGCACTTCGCGCTGACCGACCTCGAGGCGCGCATCGTGCCGCCGCAGATCGCCGATCCGCGCGACGTCGTCCTGATCAGCGGCGTCCTCGAGCTCGCGGGCGCGTTCGGCCTGCTGATCCCGTGGACGCGGCGTGCCGCCGGCTGGGGCCTGTTCCTGCTGACGCTGGCGGTGACGCCGGCCAACATCTACATGCTGTACATCCACGAGCAGTTTCCGGCCGTCCCGGTCTGGCTGCTGTGGCTGCGGCTGCCGCTGCAGGTCGTGCTGCTGTGGCTGATCGTGTGGGGCAGCCGCTGGCGGCGGGCCGTGCGCCGCCGGTATTAGGGAACCTGCGAGCGGATTCGCCGGTTCCGGGAAGCGCGGTGGTTCAGGTCAGTTCCTGGATCGCGTTGCGGGCCTGCTGGACGACGTATTTGCCGTATCCGGCGGCCGTACTGGCCACGCTGCCCACGCTCGAGGCCAGCGCCTCGGCGCTGATGCCCACGTCGGTGGCGGCCGTGCTCATGTTGGTCGCAAGCGTCACGCCGTCGGCGCCCACCGCGGTGGCCAGGTTCGTCGCGGCGGTGGCGCCTTGCGACGCCATGGACCAGATGTCGGCCGCCGCGTTCTCGACATGCATGACGCCGCGGCCCACGGCGTTGGCCGTGTCCTCGACGCCGTTGATCACGCCATGGACGCCGTCGACGACCCCCGTGGCCAGGCCCTTGGCGACGTCGATCGCGCCCGTGCCCAGGGCCTTGGCGCCGTAGTAGGCTGCCTCGCCGATGTCCTCGACCCCGGTCAGCAAGGTCCTGCCCACGAAGGCGCCGGTGTTCTCGAGCGCCTGCAGCGCCTCCGCGCCGAAGCTGACCTGCGTGCCTGCATCGGCCGAGGCCGCGGCGGCCGTGGCGGCGCCGGCCTTGGGAACGGCGATCTTCCTGTCCGGCTGGCTGGCCGCCTTGGCACTGCCGCTTGACACGGGGGTCGCAAATGGGGCCTGGGCGCCGCCGGAAGACTGGACTTGGGTCATGGTGAAACTCCGGTTTCTGTCCCTGAATACTATTTGCCCGGGCCGGGGTGGAATCCCCGATGAGTGCCGGATTTCCCCGGCTTTATCAACGCGGACACACTTGGACGAAGTGCGGATAAGCTCGCCGGCGACGTCCCATTTCCTTGTTGTCGAGTCCCCGTCCTACGACAGGATGGTTAGCGGGCGAGTAATCTCCGGCAGGCCGTCGCTGGCTGCGACGATCATCAACAACCCCAGGAGGTGCTTCAATGCCCAAGACGCTGTCCCCGAAGAAGGCCGCCGCGGCCAAGAGCCGCCGCGGCGCCGCCATCGCCACGCCCACCGATCTCGGCGCCGAGGCGACCAAGGAGATCTCGGGCGCGCTCAACGCGATCCTGGCCGACGTGTTCGCGATCTACCTCAAGACCAAGAACTTCCACTGGCACATGAGCGGGCCGCACTTCCGCGACTACCACCTGCTGCTGGACGACCAGGGCGACCAGGTCTACGCGATGACCGACCCGCTCGCCGAGCGCGTGCGCAAGGTGGGCGGCACCACGCTGCGCTCCATCGGCCACATCGCGCGGCTGCAGCGCGTGTCCGACAACGACGCCGAGTTCGTGACCCCGCTGGACATGCTCGCCGAGCTGCACCAGGACAACCAGCAGCTCGCCGCCAGCCTGCGCGCGGCCCACGAGGTCTGCGACGAGCTTCGCGACACAGCCACCGCCAGCCTGATCGAGAACTGGATCGACGAGACCGAGCGCCGCGCCTGGTTCCTGTTCGAGGCGAGCCGCAACGCGGACACCGGCGGCCACTGAAACCCGCCGCTTCTTGCGAGGCATGCGCGTTCGTCGCGCGGCTGATCCGCATTCGCGATGGCGTCGTTCTCGTTCACGCCCGCGAGTGAAGCGAGCGCCGGACGAGGCCTGCGCAGGGTTCGTCGGGCGCGTCGATCGCGCTAGGATGGGTGCCATCCCACGAACACTTAAAACGAGGAGTTCCCCATGAAAGGCGACCCCCAGGTCATCGCGCATCTCCAGGCCCAGCTGAAGAACGAACTGACGGCCATCAACCAGTACTTCGTCCACTACCGGATGTACAAGCACTGGGGCCTCGACAAGATCGCGAAGAAGGAATACGAGGAGTCGATCGGCGAGATGAAGCACGCCGACCGCCTGATGGATCGAATCTTCATGCTCGACGGCCTGCCCAACCTGCAGGACCTGGGCAAGCTGATGATCGGCGAGAACCTGATCGAATGCATGAACTGCGACCTGAAGCTCGAGTGCGGCGCGCAGGCCACCATCAAGGACGGCATCGCCTACTGCGAGGCCGCGCGCGACTACGTCTCGCGCGACCTGCTGCAGAAGATCCTCGACGACACCGAGGAGCACATCGACTTCCTCGAGACCCAGCTCGACGTCGCCGGCAAGGTCGGCGAGCAGAACTACCTGCAGTCGATGATGGGCGAGGTCAGCTGACGCCGGCCATTCCCGGCCGCCTCCCGGAAACGCGCAGCCTGGCTGCGCGTTTTGCTTTCCGCAGCGGAATGTCGCTGCTCGGCGGGGCCGCGAGGGCGTCTCGGACCGGAACTGGCACGCGAAAGGGCTTTGTTTCTGGTCTTGTTAATGCGAACGATTCGCGTTATTATCGCATCCGAAGTCAACGCCACGGAATCGCCCCGCATGTCGCTCACCGCCGCCAAGATCGCCGCACCGCAGGAGAACCGCCTGTGATCGTCTGCGTCTGCCACCGGGTGTCCGACCGCGACATCGAGCGCGAAGTGCGCCAGGGCTGCGGCTCGTTCGAGGAACTGCAGGACGAGCTGCGCGTGGGCACCGCCTGCGGCCGCTGCGCCGACTGCGCCCGCGACACCTTCGACGTCGCCCGCGCCTGCCGCCCGACGCCGGCCGAGGCGCTGGCCTCCAGCGTCTCCCGTGTGATCCCCATCGCGCCGGCGGCGCCGCTCGTCGCGGCCCGACTGGCCGCCTGAGCCCGCCGGCGGCCCGGATCACGATCCGGCGTTGCCGTCGAAGAAACTGTCGGGCCAGGACGAGGCCGCGTCCGCCGCGGCCGGCCGCCTCGACGGCGAACTCATCAAGGCCTTGATCCGACCCCGCAGCCGCGCGGCGCGCGAGCGCACAGGCGCGAGCTCGGCGGCGTGGAACAGTGGCAGCTGGGACGTCGCGGCCGCCGGCGCCGGCTGTGCCGGGCCGGCCTCGGCCGCGTCGCCGGCCCACGCCGGCGCCGGATTCTTCGCTCCGTCGATGTCGTCGCGGGGCATGGCGGGGGCGCGACGGCGCGTCAGCCCCTGACGACGTGCCAGACGTCCTTGAACTTGTCGCCGCTGGTGTCGCCCGGCTTGGCGTCCTTCGAGAAGGTGTACAGCGGCCGGCCCTTGTACGCCCACTGCTTGCTGCCGTCGTCGCGCGTGACGATGGTCCAGTCGCCCATCGCCATGTCCGAGGCCTGCGCCGCGACCGGCGGCCACGCCTGGGCGCACGGGCCGTTGCAGGCGCTCTTGCCGCTGCCGGCGACGTCCTTGTCGAAGGTGTAGACAGTGGCGCCGGATGGCGTGGCCAGCACGCCGTTCTTCGGCGCGGCGGGGGCGCCGGCGGCCAGGACGGCGCCGGCGAACAGGGCGGCTGCCAGGGCGACGGCGGATTTCTTGGGCATGGGATCTCCTCGAGGTGGTTCGTGGCGCGAAACGCGGCGTCCGTCGCGGTGATGGACCGCCACCCCGGTTTATTCCCGAAATCGGAACAAGGGTTTGCTGTCGGGTCTTGCCGGAACCCGGCGGCCGTCAGGCGGCCGTTGGCCGTCTCCCTTATGCTCGCCTTTCGAGACCGCCGCATGACGGCGTTCCGCAACGACAGCCGCCGCCGCCGGCACGACGGAGGACGGCGCATGGAGACACTTCGCATGACCGCATCTACCGGCACCGGCCTGGCCGCCTTCCTGGCCGCCCGCGACTTCCTGCTCCAGCATCGCGAGGACTACGCGACCGCGTACCGCGACTTCCGCTGGCCGCAGCTCGGCGAGTTCAACTGGGCGCTCGACCATTTCGACGCGATGGCCAGGGGCAACGACGCGCCCGCGCTGTGGATCGTCGACGAGGACGGCTCCGAGGACAAGGTCAGCTTCGCGCGCATGGCGCAGCGCTCGTCGCAGGTCGCCAACTGGCTGCGCTCGCTGGGCGTGGCGCGCGGCGACCGCGTGCTGCTGCTGATGCCCAACGAGGTGGCGCTGTGGGAGACGATGCTCGCCTGCATGAAGCTGGGCGCGGTGATCGTGCCCACCACGACGCTCGTGAGCACCGACGACCTGGCCGACCGCTTCGACCGCGGCGCCGTCAGGCACGTGATCTGCACCATGTCGGCCACGTCGAAGTTCGACGTCTTCCCCGGCGCGTACACGCGCGTCGCCGTCGGTGCCGCGGGCCAGGCGCCGGCCGGCTGGCAGGACTACGCGGCGTCGGCGAACGCGCCCTCCGCGTTCGTGCCCGACGCGCCGACGCAGGCCACCGATCCGCTGTTCCTGTACTTCACCTCGGGCACCACGTCCAAGCCCAAGCTGGTGTTGCACAACCACCAGAGCTATCCGGTGGGCCACCTGTCGACGATGTACTGGATCGGCCTGAAGCCCGGCGACGTGCACTGGAACATCAGCTCGCCCGGCTGGGCCAAGCACGCGTGGAGCTGCTTCTT
>Ga0302314_10021841_pt1 | contig 10525 bp, 10 predicted proteins | sample III_Palsa_N2_3_FD_200533 | JGI IMG/M metagenome (GOLD analysis project Ga0302314, IMG submission 200533) | Peat permafrost microbial communities from Stordalen Mire near Abisko, Sweden - III_Palsa_N2_3 | ecosystem: Environmental > Terrestrial > Soil > Palsa > Peat permafrost | place: Sweden... | reverse complement strand
GGCGAAGCGCAGTCGGTCCCGGGCGTCGGTGTGCAGGTCGAGCGGGCGGCCGGCCTCGGCGGCCAGACCGGCCGCGATCCGCAGGAACTCGGTGGGGTCCGGGTCGCGGACCAGGTCCGGGCACCCGCCCACGGCGTGCGCGCCCATCGCCAGCGCCTCCCGCAGCAGCGCGCGCCCCTGGGCACCCTGACCCCCGGTCAGCGGGCCGGGAAGGGCGACCACCTGAAGCTCCATCAGCCCGCGCAGACTCCGTCCGGCGGCCAGCGCCCCCTCCAGTCGAGCCAGCGCGCGGACACCGCCGATCCGCACCTGCGTACGCTGCACCACCGCGCCGTGGCCGAGTCCGAGCAGCGCCGCCTCGGTGACCCGGCGATGCGCCGACTCGGCCGTGTCCGCCCCCGGGCTGATCCCGCCCGGGCCCAGAGTCCCGCCCGGGCGCAGGGCCTCGCCCGGGCCGGGAGCATCGCTCGCGGTGAAGGCCTCGTCCAGGTGGGCGTGCGGCTCGACCGGGGCGGGCAGCAGCAGGTAGCCGGTGAGGTCGACCCGGTCGGCCGCGCGCAGGCCGCCCGCCGCGCCGACCGCCTCGATCCGGCCGCCGCTGATCCTGACGTCCACGGCCCGCCCGTCCGCCAGCCGGGCCCCGGCCAGCATCAGCGGGCGGGCCGTGCCGTGGCCTCCGGGCGGTGTGTCGGTGGACATCGCGCTCCCTCCCGTCGACGGGTGGCTCCTTCGGCCGGGGGAGCCGCTCGGGAGCCTAGGCGGGTGTGCCGGACGGACTGTGGAGGCGCGTGGGGACGATGGGGAGGAGTCCGGAAGTCGTACCGGTTGGGGTGTTTCCGTGGGTGCTCTGAGCTGGGATGTGCGCCCCCTGAATGGATTTCACGGATCGGGCGGGAAGCGTGTAATGTCTTCCTCGGCCAGCCCCTATAGCTCAGTCGGTAGAGCGTCTCCATGGTAAGGAGAAGGTCTGCGGTTCGATTCCGCATGGGGGCTCGGATGAGAGGGTTCCCCCACTTCGGTGGGGGACTCGATCGTCGTGGCGGTGTAGCTCAGTTGGTAGAGCAAGCGGCTCATAATCGCTGTGTCACCGGTTCAAGTCCGGTCACCGCTACCACGTCCTGTAGCCGATTGTCGGGTAACCCGCCCAGTCGGCTACTCTTGTCTGTATTCATAACGTTGTCTGTTCGAGGAAGGCACTCCTGTGGCCGCCACTGATGTCCGCCCGAAGATCACGCTGGCCTGCGTGGAGTGCAAGGAGCGGAACTACATCACCAAGAAGAACCGGCGTAACGACCCGGACCGTCTTGAGATGAAGAAGCACTGCCCCCGTTGCAACTCGCACACCGCGCACCGCGAGACCCGCTGACCTCTGCGCTTTCCGCGCAGGGCCGGCGCTATCGACCAGCTCGTCGGCGAAGGCCGTCCCCAGTCAAGGGGGCGGCCTTAGTCGCGTTGCGCTGTCCGTATCCTTGCCGTCCGCATCCTTGCCCTTGTTCAACTCCGAGGACTCACAGGGAGTCTGTCCATGCCACTCGACCCCTCCTTCATCGGGCGGACCTATCCGCCCACGGCTCCCTACGAGGTGGGGCGCGAGAAGATCCGGGAGTTCGCCGAGGCCGTCGGCGACGCCAACCCGGTCTACCTGGACACCGAGGCCGCCAAGGCCCTCGGCTACCCGGACGTGATCGCCCCGCCGACCTTCCCTTTCGTGATCACCTACCGGGCCGCCGACCAGGTCGTCAACGACCCGGACCTCGGTCTGGACTTCTCCCGGGTGGTCCACGGCGACCAGCGCTTCAGCTATGCCCGTCCGGTGCGGGCGGGCGACCGGCTGACGGTCACCTGCACCATCGACTCGATCAAGTCGCTGGCGGGCAACGACGTGCTGTCGGTGCGCGGCGAGGTCCACGACGAGAGCGGTGAGCCTGTGGTCACCACGCAGATGATGCTGGTGGCCCGCGCCGCCGAGGAGGGGTGAGCATGGCCGCGAACGTCAGTTACGAGCAGGTCGAGGTCGGCACCGAACTCCCGGCCCAGGCCTTTCCGGTGACCCGCGCCACACTGGTCCGCTACGCCGGGGCCTCGGGTGACTTCAACCCGATCCACTGGAACGAGAGCTTCGCCACATCCGTCGGCCTGCCCGATGTCATCGCCCACGGCATGTTCACCATGGCCGAGGCGATCCGGGTGGTCACCGACTGGGTCGGCGACCCGGGCGCGGTGGTGGAGTACGGGGTGCGCTTCACCAAGCCGGTGGTGGTCCCGAACGACGGCGTCGGCGGGGAGATCAAGGTCACCGCCAAGGTGGGGGCGAAGCTGGAGGACCGCCGGGTACGGGTGGACCTGCTCGCCACCAGCGCGGGCGAGAAGGTCCTGGGCATGTCCCGGGCCGTGGTCCAGCTGGTCTGAGCGGCGCGCCACGCCACGTCCTGGGTTCGCTGGTGCTCCCGGGGCGTGGCGGGGCGGCAGCGGCAACCCCGTCCTTGACTTATTAGTAATCAGTCACTAACTTTGATGTCATGGCAAAGACGAGCATCAGAATGTCCGCGGAGGAGCGGCGCGAGAGCGTCATCCGCGCTTCGATGATCGAGTTTGCCGAGCGCGGCTACAACGGCGCCACCACCGCGTCGATCGCGCACCGGGTCGGGGTCTCCCAGCCCTACCTTTTCCGACTCTTCCCCAGCAAGCGGGCCCTGTTCGAGGCCGCTGCCCGCCGCTGTATGGCGGACATCATGGCCGCCTTCATGGCCGCCTCCGACGGATTGACCGGGCAGGAGGCCCGCGAGGCGATGGGGGGCGCCTATCTGGAGCTGATCACCGACCGCAGCCGGTTGCTGATGCAGTTGCAGATGTATGTCTCCACGGCCGCGGCCGAGGCCATTGGGGACGCCGAAGTCGGCGAGGCGGTCCGGGCGTTGTGGACCGAGCTGTGGGACGCGGTGGCCGAACGGGCCTCGATGACCCCGGAGCAGGCGACGGACTTCTTCGCGCAGGGAGTACTGATCAACGCCATGATCGCCATGGGTTTTCCGCCTGAGCACCGCCTGTGGCAGGGATTCAAGTTCGAGGACGACTGCTGATCGAGGGCCCGCGTGGTCGCGGGTCTTTTGTCGGCCCTCGAAAGTTATTGATCGATAGCTAATCGGTATCCCCCGCTCGGGGGACTCAGCAGCAAGGGAACCGACATGCGCAAGGGCAATCCGGCGGTCTGGGCCTTCGTGGTCACCAGCACCGCGGGCTTCATGGCCGCACTCGACAACCTCGTCGTCACCACGGCCCTCCCCTCCATCCGGGCGCACCTCGGGGGCGGCATCACCGACCTCGAATGGACCGTCAACGCCTACACCCTCACCTTCGCCGTGCTGCTGATGCTCGGCGCGGGCCTCGGCGACCGGTTCGGCCGCCGCCGGGTCTTCATCATCGGGCTCAGCCTGTTCACCCTCTCCTCACTGGCCGCGGCGCTGGCACCGGACATCGGGGCGCTGATCGCCGCCCGCGCCACCCAGGGCGTCGGCGCGGCGCTGCTCACTCCGGTCAGCCTCACCCTGCTCACCGCCGCGGTCCCACCGGCCAAGCGCGGGGCGGCCTTCGGAGCATGGGGCGCGGTCAACGGCATGGCCGTCGCGCTCGGCCCGCTGATCGGCGGCACCGTGGTGGAACACCTCTCCTGGCAGTGGATCTTCGCGCTGAACGTGCCCATCGGCCTGGCCCTGATACCGCTCGCCCGGCTGCGGCTGACCGAGAGCCACGGCCCCAACGGACGCCTGGACATCGCCGGTACCACCCTGGCCAGCGCCGGACTGTTCGGCATCGTCTTCGGGCTGATCCGGGGCAACGCGGACGGCTGGACCAGCCCCACCGTGCTTGCCGGGCTGATGGCCGGCGCCGCACTGCTGATCGGCTTCGTGCTCTGGGAGCTGCGGACCGACGCCCCGCTGCTGCCCATGCGACTGTTCCGCAACCGCACCTTCGCCGCGGTCAACAGCGCCTCGCTGCTGATGTCGCTGGGCATGTTCGGAGCGGTCTTCCTGCTCAGCCAGTGGCTGCAGAACGCCCAGGGCTACAGCCCGATGGAGGCCGGGGTCCGGATGCTGCCGTGGACGGCGATGCCGATGCTGGTCTCGCCGATCGCCGGACTGTTCGTCAACCGGATCGGCGGCCGGATCATCATCGTCACCGGCCTGGTCCTCCAGGCCGCCGGGCTCACCTGGTTCGCCCTGCTGGTGGCGGCCCACGTCAGCTACGCCTCGCAGCTGCCCGGACTGATCCTCTCCGGGATCGGGATGGCGCTGTTCTTCACCCCGGTCGCGGCGGTGCTCATGGGCTCGGTGCGGTCGGAGGAGCAGGGCATGGCGTCCGGGGCGAACAACGCCCTCCGTGAGGTCGGTGGAGCCCTCGGGATCGCCGTGCTGACGTCGGTCTTCACCGCCCACGGCGGCTACGCCGGCCCGCAGGCGTTCGCGAACGGCCTGATCCCGGCGCTGTGGGTGGGGGCCTCCGCGATAGCCCTGGCAGCGGTGGCCGGTCTGCTCATCCCGCGCCACCGCCGGGCGGCCGCCGCCGCCCAGGAGGTGTCGGAGCAGATGCTCTCACCGGTGGCCTGACCGCCCGCCGCCACGGCCCCCTTAAGCTGGCAGCGTGCAGGAACTCCAGGACGCCCCGCTCGCCCCGCTGACCACCCTCCGCCTCGGCGGCCCGGCCCGCCGCCTGGTCACCGCGACCACCGACGACGAGGTCGTGGACACCGTCCGCGCCGCCGATGCCGTCGGTGAGCCGCTGCTGGTCATCGGCGGCGGCAGCAACCTGGTCATCGGCGACAAGGGTTTCGACGGCACCGCGCTGCGGATCGCCACCACCGGCCTCACCTGGCAGGGCAGCACCGTCGACGTCGCGGCCGGGGAGGTCTGGGCCGACCTGGTCAGCACCACCGTGCTGGACCACGGCCTGGCCGGGATCGAGTTCCTGGCCGGAATCCCCGGCTCGGTCGGTGCGACCCCGGTGCAGAACGTCGGGGCGTACGGCGCGGAGGTGGCCGGCCTGATCACCCAGGTCACCGCCTACGACCGGCTCCGGCGCGAGACGGTGGCACTCGGCAACGCCGAGTGCGGCTTCTCCTACCGCGACAGTGTCTTCAAGGCCCAGCCGGACCGCTTCGTGGTGCTCCGGGTCAGCTTCGCCCTGGAGAACGCCGACGGTCGGTCCACCCCGGTCCGCTACGCGGAGGTGGCCCGCTCGCTCGGCGTGGCGCAGGGCGAGCGCACCGACCTGCGGACCGCTCGGGAGACCGTGCTCGCACTGCGTGCGGGCAAGGGCATGGTGCTGGACCCGGAGGACCACGACACCTGGTCGGCCGGATCGTTCTTCACCAACCCGGTGCTGGACCCGGCCGAGCACGCGGCCTTCCTGACCCGGGTCCGGGACCGGCTCGGCCCGCAGGCGGAGCCGCCGGTCTATCCGGCGGCCGGCGGCTACTCCAAGACCTCGGCGGCCTGGCTGATCGACCAGGCCGGTTTCGGCAAGGGCCACGGCAGCGGCCCGGCCCGGCTCTCCGGCAAGCACACCCTGGCCCTGACCAACCGGGGCCGGGCCACCACCGAGGACCTGCTCGCCCTCGCCCGCGAGGTGCGCGACGGGGTCGAGGCGGCCTTCGGGGTCACCCTGGTCAACGAGCCGGTCCTGGTCGGCGTCGACCTCTAGGACACCAGCCAGCCCTCTAGGACGCTAGCCGAACCCCTGGCGCACCAGCCAGCCCTCTAGGACACCAGCCAGGAGTCCACCCCGGCCAGCAGCTCCCGGCGGACGCTCTCCGGCGCGCACGAGCCGCGCACCGACTGCCGTGCCAGCTCGGCCAGTTCGGCGTCGCTGAAGCCGTGCACGTCCCGCGCCAGCTGGTACTGGGCCACCAGCCGGGAACCGAACAGCAGCGGGTCGTCGGCGCCCAGGGCCAGCGGCACCCCCGCCTCGAACAGCGTGCGCAGCGGCACGTCCTCGGGCTTCTCGTACACACCCAGCGCCACATTGGACGCCGGGCAGACCTCACAGGTGATCTGGCGGTCCGCCAGCCGCCGCATCAACCGCGGGTCCTCGGCGGCCCGCACCCCGTGCCCGACCCGGCCCGCGCCCAGGTCGTCCACGCAGGCCTGGACGCTGGCGGGACCGGCCAGCTCGCCTCCGTGCGGGGCGGCGAGCAGCCCGCCCTCCCGGGCGATGGCGAAGGCCCGGTCGAAGTCCCTGGCCAGGCCCCGGCGCTCGTCGTTCGACAGGCCGAAGCCGACCACGCCCCGCTCCGCGTAGCGCACCGCCAGCCGGGCCAGGGTGCGCGCGTCCAACGGGTGCTTCATCCGGTTGGCCGCGACCAGCACCCTGATCTGCACTCCGGTCGCCCGGGCGGCGTCCTCCACCGCGCCCAGCACCAGCTCCAGGGCCGGGATCAGCCCGCCCAGCCTGGGCGCGTAGGAGGTCGGGTCGACCTGTATCTCCAGCCATCGGCTGCCTTCGGCGCGCTCGTCCTGCGCGGTCTCCAGCACCAGCCGACGGATGTCCTCCTCGTCGCGCAGCACCGATCGCGCCATGTCGTACAACCGTTGGAAGCGGAACCAGCCCCGTTCATCCGTGGCCCGGAGCTTCGGGGGCTCGCCCGAGCTCAGGGCCTGGGCACCCAGTGCGTCCGGCAGGTGCACTCCGTGCTTGTCGGCGAGCTCCAGCAGCGTGGTCGGACGCATGGAGCCGGTGAAGTGCAGATGCAGGTGCGCCTTGGGCAGCAGGCGGACATCCCGCACGACAGGGAAGGCGGCGGCCGCCGGGGGAGCGATCGGAGGGGCTGATACCTGTTCCATCCACAGATCTTCGCCCATTCAGCGTGATCCCGGAATACAACCAGGTCAAGACCCTCGATCGGGTGAATGAAGAGTGCGGGTCGGGGCCCGCACCGAACGGGCCCCGGCCCCGGCCGGAGCCGGGGCCACGGGCCCGGGGGAGCTGATGAGGCGGGAGGTCAGTCCTGCGCCTCGCCCAGCAGCTTCTGCAGCCGGGTCACGCCCTCGATCAGGTCCTCGTCGCCCAGCGCGTAGGACAGCCGCAGGTAGCCCTGGGTGCCGAAGGCCTCGCCCGGCACCACCGCGACCTCGGCCTCGTCCAGGATCAGCGACGCCAGGTCCGCCGAGGTCGCCGGTCGCCGACCGCGGATCTCCTTGCCGAGCAGCCCCTTCACCGAGGGGTACACGTAGAACGCGCCCTCGGGCTCCGGGCAGAGCACGCCGGGGATCTCGTTGAGCATCCGGACGATGGTCTTCCGTCGCCGGTCGAAGGCCGTCCGCATCTCGTGCGCCGCCGAGAGGTCGCCGGACACCGCCGCCAGCGCCGCGACCTGGGCCACGTTGCTGACGTTGGAGGTCGCGTGCGACTGGAGGTTGGTGGCCGCCTGGATGACGTCCTTCGGGCCGATCACCCAGCCGACCCGCCAGCCGGTCATGGCGTAGGTCTTGGCCACCCCGTTGACCACGACGCACTTGTCGGCCAGCTCCGGCACGGCCACCGGCAGCGACAGGAACTCGGCGTCGCCGTAGACGAGGTGCTCGTAGATCTCGTCGGTCAGTACCCACAGCCCGTGGTCCGCCGCCCAGCGGCCCACCGCCTCGACCTCGGCCCGGGTGTAGACCGAGCCGGTCGGGTTCGAGGGCGAGACGAACAGCAGCACCTTGGTGTTCTCGGTGCGGGCCGCCTCCAACTGCTCCACCGACACCTTGTAGCCCGTGCTCTCGTCGGCCACCACCTCGACCACCACACCGCCCGCGAGCTGGATCGACTCCGGGTAGGTGGTCCAGTACGGCGCGGGCACGATCACCTCGTCGCCCGGGTCCAGCAGGGTGGCGAAGGCCTCGTAGATGGCCTGCTTGCCGCCGTTGGTCACCAGCACCTGGGAGGGCTCAACGGCCCAGCCGGAGTCCCGCAGGGTCTTGGCGGCGATCGCGGCCTTGAGCTCCGGCAGACCGCCGGCCGGGGTGTAGCGGTGGTTCTTGGGGTCGCGGCAGGCGGCCACGGCCGCGTCCACGATGTAGCCGGGGGTCGGGAAGTCGGGCTCACCGGCGCCGAAGCCGATCACCGGGCGGCCGGCCGCCTTGAGGGCCTTCGCCTTGGCGTCGACCGCGAGGGTCGCGGACTCCGCGATGGCGCCGATGCGGGCCGAGACGCGGCGGTCGGCCGGACGGATGCTGGGGTCAGGGGTGGGGGAAGCAGCGCTCATACCTGCATCGTCGCAGACACCGGGAGCGCCGGGCATCGGCGTTTCGACATCCGACCCCGGGAGTGGGACGGCTGCGGTACGAGGAGGCTCCAGGGGCTGCTGGGAGGGCCCTCCCAGCAGGGCTCGACCGAGGCTTCGGACAGGCCTTCGACGGGGCATCGACCGGACATTGACCGAGCCTCGGCCAGATGTTCGAGTCGGGCATTCGAGCAAGACATTCGACCAATGCCCGGTCCACCCCCTACACTCAACCTCCGATGGACCGGAGCTGCGGCTCAGGGCGAAGCACACAGTGTGCGGACATCCTGATGCGGTAGGTTGGGTCCTGTGAGTCCGGGCAACCGGACTCCAAAGGGTCGTAGCTCAATTGGTAGAGCACCGGTCTCCAAAACCGGCGGTTGGGGGTTCAAGTCCCTCCGGCCCTGCTGTCCGCACTGTTGCAAACGCGCTTCAGGCGGTACCGTCCAGCAGTGCGTAATACGAGATCGCAAACACTGCGAACACTCGAACAGGTACCCGATCTTCAGGTGAGGAACGAGTGACGGAGACCGTGGGCTCCACCGCGACACCTGATCGTGGTAACCCGGAGGACGAGCAGGGCGACGGACTGTCCCGCCGTGACCGCAAGCGTGCCAACAAGGCCGCCGGAGGCGGGAAGAAGCAGAAGGACCCGAACCGCAAGAACGTCTTTGCGCGTACGGCCCTCTTCTACCGCCAGATCATCGCCGAGCTGCGCAAGGTCGTCTGGCCCAGCCGCAACGACCTGACCACCTACACCACGACGGTAATCGTCTTCGTGATGGTGATCATGGCGATCGTGTACGGCCTCGACACCGGCTTCGCCGAGCTTGCCAAGGTCGTCTTCGGCTGATCGTCGCCCTGGCGCGGCACCGCCGAGACCGGCTGTCCCGGGAAACCTCGACGGCCGGACACCGCCGTGCGGACGCTCCGCTACCGTGGAGTCGGTATCGTTGAGTATCCGAGTCGTCCGCAGCCAAGCCCTGCTTCTCCCTGTGGACGGTCCGGTACCGTCCCACCCTTCATCTCCAGGAAGAAGCAGCCAACGTGTCTGAGTCCCACCCGTCCGACGCCGCTGAGACCCCCGAGGCTGACGAAGCCGTGGAGTCGGTCGAAGCTGTGGAGCTGGACGCTTCTGAGTGGGCCGGTGCCGACGACTCCGCCGAGCAGATCATCGACAACGCCGATGGGGATGACGACGAGGTCGAGGCAGCCGACGACGCCGCCGGAGGCTCCGCCGAAGAGGCCGCGCTGACCGTCGTCACCGAGGACGAGTCCGAGGCCGTCGAGGCGGACGAGGAGTCCGACGCCGAGGTCACCGAGGACGACGGGGTCGAGATCGACCCGGTCGCCGCGTTCCGCGAGGAGCTGCGGCTCGCCCCCGGCGAGTGGTACGTCATCCACACCTACGCCGGGTACGAGAACCGGGTGAAGTCCAACCTGGAGCAGCGCGCCGTCTCGCTGAACGTAGAGGACTACATCTACGCGGCCGAGGTGCCCCAGGAAGAGGTCGTCCAGATCAAGAACGGCGACCGCAAGACCATCCGTCAGAACAAGCTGCCCGGCTACGTGCTGGTGCGGATGGATCTGACGAACGAGTCCTGGGGCGTCGTCCGGAACACCCCCGGTGTCACCGGCTTCGTCGGCAACGCCTACGACCCGTACCCGCTGACCCTGGACGAGGTCGTCAAGATGCTCGCCCCGGACGTCGAGCGCGCCGCGGCGAAGGAGGCCGGTCGCCCCTCGCAGGTCCGTCCGTCCGAGATCCAGGTGCTCGACTTCGAGGTCGGCGACTCGGTCACGGTCATCGACGGCCCGTTCGCGACGCTGCAGGCCACGATCAACGAGATCAACCCGGACTCCAAGAAGGTCAAGGGCCTGGTCGAGATCTTCGGTCGGGAGACCCCGGTGGAGCTGTCCTTCGACCAGATCACCAAGAACGACTGAGTACAGCCGCTCGGAACCGGGCCCCGCACCGTGCACACGGTGCGGGGCCCGGTCGCGTTCGGTGGGGCCCGGTCCGGACTGATCCATTTTAGAAACGTGGCCCCTTCGGGCTATCCTGATCCGATGTGTGCGTAGCGCCGGGCCATTCGGCCGGGCGGCGCCACAATCCCAAGGCCCCGCTGGTGCGCCTCCGCGCGCCGGTCGGGAACACCTCTCGTAAGGACCCGGAGAGAGAACATGCCTCCCAAGAAGAAGAAGATCACAGGGCTGATCAAGCTCCAGATCAAGGCTGGTGCGGCCAACCCCGCTCCGCCCGTC
>Ga0302314_10021838_pt1 | contig 10526 bp, 11 predicted proteins | sample III_Palsa_N2_3_FD_200533 | JGI IMG/M metagenome (GOLD analysis project Ga0302314, IMG submission 200533) | Peat permafrost microbial communities from Stordalen Mire near Abisko, Sweden - III_Palsa_N2_3 | ecosystem: Environmental > Terrestrial > Soil > Palsa > Peat permafrost | place: Sweden... | reverse complement strand
TCACCCGCAAAACCGGCCTGCGCGTCCTGCCCATGGCGCGCCCCGCGCGCATCTACGCCGAGAACTGCGAAGGATGCCACGGTTGGGCGGGCGTCTCGGTGACCGAGATCCCCACGCTCAAAGGACGCATCGGCTACTTCGCGCGCATTCCCGAAGGACGCCGCTACCTCATGCAAGTACCGAACGTCGCCCTCAACCCAAGCTCGGACGAGGACATCGCTGCAATGATGAACTGGCTCCTCGCCACCTTCAGTCGGGAGCAGTTGCCTGCCGATTTCGTGCCCTACACGGCTCAGGAGGTCGCGGCGCTTCGCACCGCGCGCATCGATGTCGCGGCCGATCGGCGCCGTGTCGTCGCAGCGCTCGTGGCCGCGAATGAGCTGCCATCGCCCGATGCGCTATCGACTCCCCGTGCCTCGCTTTACTAGCCGAATTTCGGCTGGGCGCCGCGCGGCGGGCCGCCTACTGCGTCTCGGAGCGGCGGCGTGCGCGGTTGCGCTCGGCGCGGGATCAATCCCGGCCTCGGCGCAGAGCGCCGATGCGCTCGCTGCGGGCCGCGAGAAATACGTCCAATGCGCCTCCTGCCACGGCGCCGACGGACGCTCGACGGTCATGCCGCAATATCCGAAAATAGGCGGCCAGACCGCCGAGTATGTCGTCAACGCGCTGAAGGCCTACCGCGACGGGCGGCGGCTGGGAACGTATGCTGCGATCATGGCGGCGGTCGCGAAGCCCTTGTCCGATGCGGACATTGCGAATCTTGCTGCGTACGTCGAGTCGCTCGACGCATCGCATTAGCCGAGGAGCCCTCATGCCGAAACTCATTCATTCCATGATTCGAGTGCAGGACTTAAATCGCGCCGCGGATTTCTACCGCGGCGGTTTCGGTCTCGAGGAGACCCAACGTATGGAGTTTCCGACCTTCACGTTGCTCTACCTACGCGAGCCCGAGAGCGGATTCGAGATCGAGCTCACCTGGAACAAAGGGCAGGCCGAGCCTTATACCCACGGCTCGGCCTACGGCCATATGGCGTTCTGTGTCGAGGACCTCGAGGCACATCACGCGCGCTTGAAGGGGCTCGGTTATACCGTGGGTGACTTGAAGGAACTCGCCGCACCGAGCGGTGCTGCGAGGTTTTTTTTCGTGACAGACCCCGACGGCTACAAAATCGAGGTCCTGCAGCGCGCCGGGCACTACGTCTGATCGCCGGTCGCCCCGCGCAGTAATCCAGCCGGCCCCCGCCCGCGGCCGCAATCGCCGCGCCTCTCGGTTCAATGGTTCGCAGGCTCGTGCGCTGCCACGCCTGCCTTGATTTCTCCGTTTGGAAGGGGCACCTCGATAGGTTCGACGGTGACTTTGGCGATGCCCTCCTTCGAATCGATGCCGATCTTGTGCGCCGTCGAGGGCGAGAGATCGACGATACGACCCTTGACATGCGGGCCCCGGTCCTCGATTTTGACAATCGCACTAGCGCCGGTTTCTACGTTGGTGACTTTCGCCGTCGTGCCGATCGGGAGCGTTTTGCTCGCCGCATTGTCGCCCTCGATCTGCATGCGTTCGCCGTCGGCCATTTTGTGGCCGGCAAAGCGCTTCGCATAGACTGAGGCGTTGCCGACGCGCTTACGACCGCTGAGATCGGCAGGCGGCTTGTCCGTCTTGTCTTCGTGCGGCGCGGTCACCATTGATCCCGACGGATCGTCGGCGAGCGCTGGTTGCAAAGCCGTGAGACCCGCGAGCAAGACATAAGCGACGAATAGCGGCAAGGGGCCGTGCTTCATCGGAAGTTCAATAGCACTGTGTTTTCAAGACTTTAGACATGTGCCATTGTACTACGTTCGTAGCTCCCTGCGCCGACCGCCATACGACTGGCGCCTCGCTCCTACGAGGATTGCTACAAGTATCTGGCTGTAAATGGCCGGCCAAACGTGCGACCCTTCTTCCGAGTGGCGTTCCGCCGCGCGTCATCGGGAGCATCGAATGTCTAACGATCGCAAAAATGCCGATGTAAACGAGCGCGGCAGTGCAAAAAAGAAGGACGCCGATCGCCCAGACGACACCACGTCCAAGAGCGGGCAGTCCCAAGACGCGTCACGTCACGAACAAGATGCGGCGCATCACAAGGGCTATAAGGGTCCACAACAAGGCGGAAAATAACCCGCTCCATGGACCTAAAAGCGATCCGTGACCACCTTTCTCTGGCCCGCGCCGCGCTCGGCCCCGAGCATCCACAATCGCCGCGCATCGAGAAGGTAGAGCGCCAGTTGACGCCCGGCGATACCTTCTGGCGGGACGATGCGGTTAGCGCTGAACGGAATTTGCTGGCGATATCGGCGGATCTCGAGCAGTTGCCGATGTCTGCACCTCTGAATGAGGCGATCAAGCACCTGGCGGATGCGATCGAGTTGCTGTAGCGCAGCCTACGCTGAATCGGCGCATTGTCCGACGCCGTCACGGCCACTTCGAGAAGGCGTGGCCTTTTCAAATATCGCCAAACTAGCCGCTGCATCGCGTAGCCAGCCGGATCGCGTAGCCAGCCGGATCGCGTAGCCAGCTGCCAGGAGTGAGCCGTTGAAGGATACGAAGCCGAGTCGAGTCAGGGAAGGAAGCGCGCAGGCACACGGGGCGATCTGGGATGGCAACGGGACAAATTTCACCTTATTCTCCGCGCACGCCACCAAGGTGGAAGTTTGCTTGTTCGATGCGGCGGGCAAGACGGAACTCGAACGCCTGGCGCTACCGGAGTACACGGACCAGGTCTGGCACGGCTACATTCCCGATGTGCATCCCGGTTCCGTGTACGGCTTGCGCGTTCATGGCCCGTACGCGCCGCTCGAGGGGCACCGCTTCAACCCCAATAAACTGCTGTTGGACCCCTACGCTCGAGCGCACACCGGCGAGCTCAAGTGGGCACCCGAGGTCTTCGGCTATACGGTGGGCGATGCGCAAGGGGATTTGAGTTTCGACACGCGCGATAGTGCTGCGTTCATGCCCAAGTGCGTGGTAGTGGACCCCAATTTCGACTGGAGGGGACAGCCTCGCAAGCGCGGCGTGAGCTGGGATCGGACCGTCATATACGAAGCGCACGTCAAAGGCTTCACCAAACGCCATCCCGGAGTGCCCGACCACCAAAAGGGCACCTACGCGGGAATGGGCACTAAGCAAGTGATCGATTATGTGAAAAGCTTAGGGGTAACCTCAATTGAGCTGCTGCCCATTCATACCTTCATCAATGACGACAATCTGCTCGAGAAGGGGCTCACCAACTATTGGGGCTATAACAGCATCGGCTTCTTCGCGCCGGACCCCCGCTATGCATCGGCGCCGGAACAGAGCTTGCGCGAATTCAAGGAAATGGTGGCGAGTTTCCATGACGCCGGCCTCGAGGTGATTCTGGATGTGGTCTACAACCACACCGCCGAGGGCAGCGAGCTGGGCCCGACCCTGTCGTTCAAGGGCATCGACAACGCCTCCTACTATCGGCTGATGCCGGAACAGAAGCGCTATTACATCAACGATACCGGTACGGGCAACACCTTGAACGTGACGCATCCGAATGTGATCGAAATGGTCACCGACAGTCTGCGCTACTGGGTCAACGAGCTGCACGTCGACGGCTTTCGGTTCGACCTGGGCACGATCTTGGCGCGCGAGTCGAATGGCTTTGATAACCAAAGTGGATTCTTGAAGGCCTGTCATCAGGATCCGGTGTTGCGTACGGTCAAGCTGATTGCCGAGCCGTGGGACCTAGGCCCCGGAGGCTATCAGGTGGGCGGCTTCCCGCCAGGTTGGGCGGAATGGAACGACCGGTATCGCGATACGGTGCGTGATTACTGGCGAGGCGAGGCGTGTGCGAGCGCCGTGGCGCAGCGGCTCTGTGCCTCGGCGGATGTGTTCAATCACTATGGCAGGAGGCCCTGGGCGTGCGTGAATTTCGTCACCGCCCACGACGGGTTCACCGCCAATGACCTCGTGTCCTATAACGAGAAGCATAACGACGCCAACGGCGAGGACAACAAGGATGGCAGCGGCAACAACCGCTCCTGGAACTGCGGCACGGAGGGTCCCACCGAGGACCTCGCGATCAATGCGCTGCGCGAGCGGCAGATTCGTAACTTGCTCGCCACGCTCCTACTGTCGCAGGGCACCCCTATGCTGCTCGCCGGCGACGAATTTGCGCGCACCCAAAACGGCAACAACAATGCCTACTGCCAGGACAATGAGATCAGTTGGTTCGACTGGAGCCAAGTGCAACAGCGCGGATCGCTCGTCAAGTTTGTTCAGAAGCTATGCGCCCTGCGTGATAAATACCCCATCCTGCGCCGCAATCGCTTCTTGACCGGCCACTACGATGAGGAGCTGGAGATCAAGGATCTAACCTGGATCAATGCCTCCGGTGTGGAAATGACCGCCGAGGAGTGGGGCGACACCCGGATGAAGTGCTTCGGCATGCTGATGGACGGCCGATCGCGCCCCACAGGAGTGCGGCAGCGAGGAACCGAAGCAGCGATGCTCTTGGTGCTCAATTCCCACCACGATCTCGTGAACTTCATCCTGCCCGCCTATCCGGACGGATCAACTTGGTCGTTGCTGATAGACACTAATCTCATCGACAGGGAGCCGCAGTATCGAGGCCAATCCAACGATGTCTATGGCGTCACGGCCCGCTCGTTGATCCTATTGGCGCGCACCGAATGAAAGCCCCTCGCGCACCCTGACGCGAGGGGGCTCATACTAGAACTTGTAGTTCAGTTGAATTCCCGCAGTGCGCGGCTGGTTGGTCGAGTAACGCACCACCTGCGGAATGTTGAACTGGAAGCTCGTGTTGTTCGCCGAGATCAACGCCACCTTGTTGGTCAGGTTGTCCACGAATAAAGCGGCGTCCCAGTTGCCGCGGCCGAGACCCACCCGAGCATTCACGAGACTGTACGACGGCAGCTTGTAGCCGAAGTAGTACGCCACGTCGTAGGAGGAGCCCACGAAGGCGTATGCCGCACGCCCCGTGACCCGATAGTCGCCCACGGTGGTTGCGTAGTTGAGCGACACGTCGGCCGTATCCTTGACCACGTTCATGATGGGCACCTGGCACCTGGTACCCGCCGTGCAGGGGTGCGTTACACCGTCCGGCTCGGTGACAAGGTTCTCGAGGAAGTTGGTGTACGAGGCATTCGGCTGCGTGAGCTTGGCATCCGTCCAGGCGCCGCTGAAGGTCGCAGTCCAGTCGGTCGCGAGCTTGGCGTCGATCTCGATCTCAGGTCCGAAGGAGCGGCCGTTGCCGGCATTGTTGTAGTACTGATAGCCGCACTGCAGGGTGAACACCTGCTGCACGCCCAGCCACTTGATGTAGTAGACGTCGCTGTTGACCGTGAGCCAGCCGTCGAAGAGTCGCGCCTTCTCGCCGAGCTCGTAGTTCCACACGGAATCCGGTCCAAACTGGAGCGCACCCGCGGTGCAATGCGGATACTGAGTCACAGGCGGGAGAATCTGATTGGCGCCGCCCGGCCGGAACCCTTTCGCGACCGTCGCATACGTGGTCAAGTCAGGATTGGGAGTGTAGGAGAGGTCCACACGCGGATTCGCGCCACTATCGGAAGCATGAGTGATCTGTGAGTTCGGTTGCGGGACGAAGTACGGACCGTCGAGGCCCCACGAGTACTCATCCTGGTGGCTCTTGTACTGGTAATAGCGGACGCCTGCGGAGAGTTTCCACTCGTCCGTGAATTTGTACGATGAGTCGGCAAAAAAAGCGGTCTGCCGAACCCCATACGCGTTCCACGACGTGAAGAACGAGCCGTCGGGCACCACCGGGGTCGCGGCGAGTGAATTCGCGCCGATCTCGTTCCACACCGATTTGAGGTTGCTGTAGAACGCGCCCGCCACCCAGTGAAAGCCCCCGATGTCGTGCGAGGTCAAGCGGATTTCCTGGCTGATCTGGTGCGACGGATCGCGTTCCGCGTAGGCCACCGGAACGTAGGGCGTACCGCCGCCATTGGTATAGTAGATCGATGTCGAAGCGTCCTGAACTTGCTCACCGGTCCGGCCGAAGTACGAGGTCGCGCTGGTCAAGTCCGCAATGCCCACGTTTGCCTTGATGGTGAGGCCGAAAATCGAGATGTCATCGCGAATCCCCTCGCGCAAAGGGAATGCCTCGTAGTGGGCGCCGTAGATTGTGGAAGGTTCGGCGCTGGTGGGAGTGCCGTCGAGCAGGTCATAGCCCCCCGTGTGCAGACTCTGCGTCATGGCCTCGCCCAGAATCGAGAAGTCCTCGCTCGGCTTATACAGCAAACTCAGGCGGCCGCCGTATAGCGTCTCGTTATTCGCATCGTGATAGTTGTTGGTCTCCGGCAAGGTGTTGGGGGGCTGGGTGTATGAAGGATTGCCGATCGCGATCGGAAACGGATGGACGGTGATGTTGTCGATCCAGCCGCTGCGATAGAGGTAGCTCAGGACCACGCGCGCGGCGAGAGTTTCGGCGATCGGCATGTTCATCATGAGGTTGGCCGACCCGTTGCCGCTGCCTCCCTGAGTGTCCGACCCCGTGGCCTGGACCGAGCCCTCCCAGGTATCGAGCTTGGGCTGATTGGTGAGCACGCGGATAGTCCCGCCCATGGATCCCGAGCCATAGAGCGTCCCCTGCGGGCCGCGCAGAACCTCGACGCGCTCGACGTCGTAGAGGTCGGGATCGATCACCACCTTGCCGGACTGCGACACGGCGGGGGGCGATAACGGAATCTCGTCGAGGTAGAAGCCGACCGTCGGGGCCGCGCCGCCGTTCGAGGCAAGGCCGCGCGCCTCGTACTCGGTGAGGCCGGGGCTTGCAAAGCGCATCGAGAGGCCCGGCACCTCTTGGGTAATTCCCTGGATCGTGGTGACGCCCTGCGCGATGAGTTGATCGCCGCTGAGCGCCGAGATGCTGATCGCCGTATTTTGAATGGTCGAGACGTAGCGCTCGGCGGTGACGGTGATCTCGGAGAGGCCCGACTCGTCGGCCGTGCCGGCCGCAGTGGTCGTACCCGCCGCGGTGGCTGTGGCGTCCGTCGCGGCCGCGGTGGCCGCCTGCGTCGCGTTTGCCCAGCCCGGCGCCCCCAGCCACGCAGTCGCCGCGAGGGTTGCACACAGAGTCCGCGCGAAACGCAGAGCCGGCCGAGCGACCGCCAGGAGTTCGATCGATTTCATAGTCATCCCCTTGTTCGTTTTCTAGCGGCCTGCCCTCAAAGGATCGAATTGCCGCGGCTTGTATACACAGCAAGGAACGTACCAGTCCATTTGGAGCCACAGGCTCGGCAGCCGCTTCGTGCTGCACGGCGCGGCTTGTCCTTTGATTTCTCATATATCTGCGCGCCCGAATACTGGCGCTCCGCGGCTCGCCCTTCTCCCAATCCAGCGCGTCGCCGCTCCGAGATGATGCGCGACACCGCCGTTGGCTGCACTAAAAAGGCGCAAAACGCCCGCTCTACCGAGCCGGCCGCCGTGCGCTTATCATCCTTCGCCGGTCAACCATCGAGAAAGGGGAAGAGGGCGATGCGGTCATGGATCCTGGCAATTGTGTTCACGCTGGCTGCGGTTCCCGCCTCCCGCGCCGACAATGGCGCGGGCTCGCTGCCCGATGCGCTCGCGGTGTTGAAGGCCCACCGGTTCGTCGATTTGACCCACTCCTTCGCCCCCGGCATTCCGCACTGGAAGGGTGCCCCGAACGAGCGGGTCCAAACGCTCTACACGGTCGCCAAGGACGGTTTTCGCATCAACGAGTACTGCCACGTGGGGCAGTGGGGCACCCACGTCGACGCCCCCGCGCACTTTCACGAGGGACTGCTCACGGCCGACCGGATCGATCCGAAGGACCTGCTGATGCCGCTGGTGGTCATCGATGTGCATGACAAGGTCGCGAAGAACCCCGACTACGTGCTCACCGTCGACGATGTCGCCGCCTGGGAAAAGCGCCATGGCACGATACCCCGCGGCGCGTTCGTCGCCATGCGCACCGACTGGTCGAAACGCTGGCCCGACGATGCCGCGCTCGCCAACAAGGACGCCGCCGGCGTATTTCACTACCCCGGCTGGACCAAGGCGGTGCTCGAGCTCCTCTACGAAAAGCGTGGTATCACCGCCTCGGGCCACGAGACCACGGACACCGATCCGGGCCTCGCGACCACCAAGGACGACTACTCGCTCGAGTCCTACATCCTCGGGCTCAATCACTATCAGGTCGAGCTGCTCGCAAACCTCGATCAGGTGCCGGAGGCCGGCGGCCTCGTCTGGGTCACGACGCCCAAGGTCGAAGACGGCGCCGGCTTCCCCGCCCGCGTGATCGCGATCGTTCCATGAGTACCCCCGGTGCCGGGTTGCCGCCCATCGAGTACGCCGCTGCGTCCGCGGAGGTACGCGCCGTGTACGACGACATCATGGCGACCCGCAAGGTCGACTGGGTCAACAATTACTGGAAAGTCCTCGCGAATCATCCGCCGACCTTGCGGCGCATGTGGGCGAATACCAAGGAAGTCATGGGCCCGGGCGCGCTCGACCCACTGACCAAGGAGCTGATTTACATGGCAGTCAGCGTGACCAACGGTTGCCGCTACTGCATCGCCTCGCATGGCGCCGCCGCGCGCAAAAAGGGTATGACGCCGCAGCAGCACGCCGAGCTCATTGCCATCATCGGCCTTGCGAACGAGACGAATCGCCACGCCTTCGGGCTCGATCTGCAGATCGACGATCAATTCCTGCCGAAATCGTAGCGGGGCCCCGCCGGGCGGTGGCCCGCCGCGCGGATTCTCGCGGGCAGCAACCTCACCACCAGGTGCAGCAGCAGCGGCAGCAGCAGGAAGTCGTCGATGATCCCAAGCACGGGCACGGCAAAGTTGAGGGGGTCGAGCGCGTAGAACGCCAGCAGGGCGGCAGCCGGCAGCAGCCATCCCGGGCGTTCCGGGTGCCGCAGGGCGTACCAGAGCAGCCGCAGGTCGTTGGCGCCGAGGCGCCATAGTCGCAGGAGCCGGATCATGTTGAGTGGACCGTGGATCGGCGCCGGAGTTTCCGCCATTCTTCGATCAGCGCGCGGCACCCTCGATGAGGGGAATGACGCCCGCGAGGTTGGCAGTCAGCGCGGCGGGGAGTCCGTGGCGCGCGATGATGTAGTCGGGCCGGTTATAGGCAAGCCAGGTCTTGCCCTGCGCATCCTCCCACACCAGAACCTTGAGCGGCAGGTCGAGCCCCGACGCGGGCACGGCCTGCATGAGCGGCGTGCCTGCTTTCGGGTTACCGAACACCAGCATTCGCTCGGGCCGCATGTCGAGTCCCGCCTTGGCGGCATCGGCCGCGAAATCGAGCCGCGCGAAAATCGTGATGCCGTGCTCCGTGAGCCGGCTCTCGAGGCGCTCGACCGTCTCTGCGACCGAATGACTCGACGGAATCTGCACAAAGCCACGATCCTGATTCTCGCTCGTCATGGAAACCTCCGCGTCACAGCCCGGGATCATGCCGTGCCAGGGATTATGCCGCGCCCCGGATTTTGGCGCATCGGGCGTCTCCGCCGCCAATGGCTGATCGCACCCGCCGGACAATGTGCTAGCCTCGCGATGCGAAACGCCCATAAGAACAGCCCGCCCGGATTTCCCAGGCGCGACCACGAGCACAATAGATGAATAGCAGCTTCGCCCTTCACCCCCAGGCCGGAACGCTTGATGACGATGCCTGGGAGGATCTGCTCAGCTTCATCGAGGAGCGGCGGGTCATTCCCATCGTGGGGCCCGAGCTGCTGCGCGTCGAGACGTCCACGGGTCCCCGGCTTCTGCTCGACTGGGTGGCGGAGAAGCTGGCCGGGCGCCTCAACGTCAATGTCGCGGAGCTCCCGCAGCCTTATACCGTGAACGATGTGGTGTGCTGGTTCCTCTCCGCCCGCGGCCGCCGCGAGGAGGCCTACGTGCGCCTGCGCAGCATCATCAAGGAGGCGAACTTCGAGCCCCCGCCGGCGCTGCGACAGCTCGCCGCAGTAACGGACTTCGATCTCTATGTCTCCACGACCTTTGATCCGCTGCTCGAGATGGCCATCAATATCGAGCGGTTCAATGGTACGCCCGGGACCGAAGTCCTGGCCTACGCGCCCAACCGCGTCGTCGATTTGCCTTGCGAGCGCGACCGGCTGCAGCGCCCCGTCGTCTACCAGCTGTTCGGCAAGCTGTCGGCTTCGCCGACCTATGTCATCTCGGACGAGGACCTGCTCGAGTTCATCTGCGCTCTGCAGAGCGAGCACCTGGTGCCGGAGAAGCTCTTTCACGAGCTCGAGCACAATCATCTCCTGTTCATCGGCAGCAATTTCACCAACTGGCTGGCGCGGCTGTTCCTGCGCATGGCGAAGCGCCAGAGGCTGTCCGATCCGCGCGATGTCGGCGAAGTGCTGGCCGACGATCACAGCGGACAGGACGACCGACTGATGTCTTTCTTGCAGCAGGTAAGCGTGCGCACCAGGATCTACCTCGGCGCCGAACGCTTCGTCGAGGAGCTGCACGCGCGTTGGCAGGCGCGCCACAAGCCT
>Ga0302314_10021837_pt1 | contig 10526 bp, 13 predicted proteins | sample III_Palsa_N2_3_FD_200533 | JGI IMG/M metagenome (GOLD analysis project Ga0302314, IMG submission 200533) | Peat permafrost microbial communities from Stordalen Mire near Abisko, Sweden - III_Palsa_N2_3 | ecosystem: Environmental > Terrestrial > Soil > Palsa > Peat permafrost | place: Sweden... | reverse complement strand
TGACAAGCTGATACGCCAGGCGAGGCATAGCGAAACCAAATTTCGAACTGGCTCATCTCATTCGACGTCTCCTTGACCGGGCAATGAGCGGCACCTAGGGTCCCGGTCGAGCGACACCGTCAGCGCGCCATGCCCCGTGAGGGCTGTATCCGTCCATTAAATGGGCGGGGCGTCATCCAGATGGAAGTCCGCTCACATCCCCCGACTGAATTTGGCTGGCATCGCGTCGATGACGCGACGCTGGATTGAGCTTTGCTGTGCGCGCTGAAATGATCGATCCCCTGCACGCCGATGCGGAATGGAATGCCGGCGACCTTGGCTGCGGCACGCTGGTGCTCGATCTGCGCCGACGCCTGCGCGGAATGCCCGGCGGCGTCCTCAAGGTCACCGCCCTCGATCTGGGCGCACCGGAAGACCTTCCGGCCTGGTGCCGGCTGACCGGGAACAAACTTCTCCACCACGATCCGGACACGAAGAACTTCTGGATCCGATCGCGGATGGATTGGGCCTAACGAAAACCGAGTGAAGGAGAACGAGAATGCCTGGGAAATTCGTCGTCAGTCTGACCTGCGCCAAGAACGATACCGACAAGGCCACCGTCGCCTTCGTCGTCGCCAATGCGGCGGTGGCATCCGACAAGAAGACCATGGTGTTTCTGTCGATCGAGGGCACGCGGCTGTCGCAAAAGGGCTTTGCCGACGACATCCACGAGGAAGGCTTCGCGCCCCTCAAGGACCTCATGAAGAGCTTCGTCGAGGCCGGCGGCGAAATTTATGTCTGCTCGCCCTGCTTCAAGAAACGCAAGCTCGACGAGAACAACCTGGTCGCCGGCGCGGTGATCGTGGGCGGCGCGAAGCTCGTCGAATTCATGGGCGAGGCCTGCCCCAGTGTCAGTTACTGAGGCGTGAGCAAATGATCATGAACAGCAATCGACGGACTTTCATCGGCGGATCGGCTGGACTTGCCGCTGCTTCGATCATCCGGCCCACCTGGGCACAGACGAAGAAGAAGCTGCATTTCGGAGTGGGGCCCCTGCTGCCCAATCCCGAAGACACCAAGAAGGCCTACATGCCGCTGTTCGCCCACCTGGCGAAGGAACTCGGCGTGGATTTCGACCTCGTGGCGACCACGGATTGGGCGGGCATGGCAGTGGCCATGGGCTCAGGCCAGCTCGACGTCGCCTGGATGGGACCGTGGGGCTACATCATCGCGAACGCCGCGACCAACTGCCAGGCCGTCGCGACCGTGAAGTACGACGACAAGCCGGTCTACTACGGCATCATCATCGCGCGTCCGGATCTGGTCGCCGCGAAGTTCCCCGACGACACCAAGGGCAAGTCGATGTCGTTTGCCGACGTCGGCTCGACCTCGGGCTGGCTGGTGCCGACCTTCTACGCCAAGGATGTCTGGAAGATCGATCCGAAGACCTATTGGAAATACAGCGAAGGCGCGACCCACGCGGCCAACGAGATCGCCGTCAGCTCCGGCCAGGTCGACATGGCGACCGATTTCGACCGCAACCGCAACGCCATGATCGCCAACGGCCAGGTGAAGGCCGATGCCAACAAGATCATCTGGACCTCCGCCCCGCTGCCGAACGACGCCATCGTCCTGCCGTCGACGGCGCCCAAGGAAGTGAGCGCCCAGGTCCAGAAGATCCTGACGGCGATCACCGTCGATCAGGCCAAGACCCTCCTGCCGCCCCGCTATACCGGCTTCGTGGCATCGGACCATGCCGCCTACAACACGATCGAGAAGGCCGGCATCGCCGTCGGCAAGATCAAGCCCAAGGCATGATCACGCGGAGCCCGGCGGAACAGGCGCTCGATGCGATGGAGGAGATGCGGCGCGGCTTCACGGCCCGCCGCCTCCGCTTCTGGATCGTCTGTGCCGCCGTGCTCGCTTTCTACGCCGTATCCTGGAATCTCGCCGGCATAGACCTTCAGAAGCTCGCGACCGGGCTGCCGAAGCTCGGACACTGGATCGCGACGGCGTGGCCGCCGAAGCTCGACGAAGTTCCGCTCTTTGCCTATCGCACGGCCGAGACAGTGGCGATGGCGGCCATCGGCACCACGCTTGCGACCGTGCTGGCGATTCCCATGGCGATCCTGGCCAGCCGCAACATCACGCCCTGGCCCAGTCTCTATTACCCCGCGCGCTGGTTCCTCAATGCCCTGCGCGGCATCGATTCGTTCGTCTTCGCGCTGTTGTTTGTGGCGGCGGTCGGGCTCGGCCCCTTCGCCGGGGTGCTGGGCATCGCGCTCCATACCTGGGGAAGTGCCGCCAAGTTCTTCGCCGACCACATCGAGAACGCCAACCTCGGGCCTTTCGAGTCGGTGCGGACCACCGGCGCGGGCCATTTCACGTCGATTGCCTATGCGCTGGTGCCGGATGTCCTTCCGGTGCTGCTGTCGACGACGCTGTTCTGGTGGGAGTTCAATGTCCGGGCGTCGACCGTTCTCGGCGTGGTCGGCGCCGGCGGCATCGGCCAGGAACTCAAGAACAGTATGGACCTGCTCGACTTCTCGCGCCTGTTCACGATCATCGCCGTGATCCTCGTCGTCGTGACGGCGCTCGACCAGCTCTCGGGCTGGCTGCGCCGGCGGCTGGTGTGAGCATGGATGTAAGCGTGACTGGTACCGGCGTTCCGCGGCTTGCCGCGCTGAACCTCACCAAGGCGTTCAACGGCCGCCCCGCCCTCGACGACGTGAGCTTCACCGTCCGCGAACGCGAGTTCGTGGCGGTTCTCGGCCCCAGCGGCGCCGGCAAGACCACCCTGTTCCGCTGCATGACCGGCCTGCTTGCCCCCGACCGGGGAACGGTGCGCGTCGGCGACGAGGATATCGTCGCGCTGCGCGGTCCTGCGCGCCGACGGATTGCCGTGGTGTTCCAGCAGTTCAACCTGGTGAACCGGCTCTCGGCCTTCGAAAACGTGCTGGCTGGCCGGCTTGGTTACGTGCCCGCCTGGCGGGGCTGGTTGCGCTGCTTCACGCGGGCCGATCGCCTGATCGCCCTGGAATGCCTCGACCGTGTCGGGCTGCTGGGCCACGCCCGACAGCGCGCCGACACCCTGTCCGGCGGACAGCAGCAACGCGTGGCGATCGCGCGCGCGCTGGCCCAACGGCCTGCTCTGATCGTCGCCGACGAGCCGGTGGCCAGCCTCGACCCCAATGCCAGCGCCGGCGTCCTCGACCTCCTCCACGACATCAGCCGCACCGACGGCGTCGGCGTCGTCTGCAGCCTGCACCAGGTGCATCTGGCGCGCGTCTATGCCGATCGCGTGGTCGGCCTATTGCGCGGCCGGGTGGTGCTCGACATGCCGACCGATCGCTTCGACGAAGTAGCCTTCGAGGGACTCTACGGCTCCCTCGCCCCTTCGAACCTATTGGAAGACGTCCCATGACAGACGCGGCCCAGCATCCCCTTCCGCCCGATGTCAGTTTCGACGGCGGCGATCTCGACTGCGGCAACGGATTGCTGCTGCTGATCCGCAAACACATCGACCCCATGGCGCGCGGCCAGCTTCTCGAGATCCGCTCGACCGAGATCTCCGTCGACGAGGACCTGCCGGCCTGGTGCCGGATGACCTCCAACGATCTGGTCTCTTTCATCAAGCTCGGAAATCAGCGCAGCTTCCTGATCTGCAAAGGCAAGATCGAGGAACGCGGGCGCACCGAGGCTCCTGTCGGCGTTCGTCCGGCACCGAAAGCGGTTGCGGTGTCTTCGGCGCCGCCTCTGACCCCAAGGCCGGTGCCGGTCCTGCCGCCGCTGGCGGTTACCGGAATCGGGAGCTGGCCGCGGCCGCGCTGGATGGTCGAGGCCATGCATGCCCATGTCGAGGGCCGGCTCGACGAAGCGGCCTTCCACGAGACGGCGAATGACGCCGTGCGGCTGGTGGCAGCCGCGCAGGATCGCGCCCGGGTCGATGTGATGACCGACGGCGAGCAGCGGCGCGATTCCTACGCGAGCTTCGTTGCCCAGCGGCTCGACAACTGCCAGCTCATCCCGTTGACGGATCTGCTGCCGCTCGTCGACGACCCGGAGGAGTTCGAGCGCGAGCTGCGGGCGCTCGATATTCCCGCCGCCGATGTGCGCCACCCCGCCGTCCTGGGCCGCATCGGCCGCAGCCGTCCTCTTGTCGGCCACGAATTCGACTTCCTGCGCACGCTCACCGCCAAGCCGATCAAGGTCGCCCTGCCGGGGCCTTACCTGCTGACGCGGACCATGTGGATGGAGTGCCTGTCGGAGCGCGCCTACGACACGCGCGAGCAACTCGCGGAGGATATCGTGACGGCGTTGCGTGCCGAGCTCGCCAGCCTCATCGAAGCCGGCGTCACGCTCGTGCAGTTCGACGAGCCGGTGCTGTCGGAAGTCGTGTTCAGCGGGCCGAAGAGCCGGCCGAGCTTCATGTGCGGCGCGCTGTCGGAATCGCGCGAGCCCGCGCACGAGCTGGGCTTCGCCCGCGATCTCGTGAATGCCGTCGTCGACGGCATGCCGCGCGAACGCACCGCGCTTCACGTCTGTCGCGGCAACTGGACCCCAGACGAATCGGTTGCGCTGACGGGAAGCTACGAGCCTCTGCTGGCGACGCTGCAGGCCATGAAGGTCGGCGCCTATCTCCTCGAGATGTGCACGCCGCGCGCCGGCGAGATGGAGATTCTACGGGCACTTCCTGACGATGCGCGCATCGGCATCGGGGTCGTCAACCAAAAGCACGCCGCGGCGGAAGGGCTCGAGGAAGTGACCGGAAAGATCAGGAGAGCGATCGACCTGTTCGGCAGCCAGCGCCTGCTGCTGCATCCGGATTGCGGCTTCGCCACCTTTGCCGACAATCCGATCTGCGGCGCCTCGTCAGCCGAGGCCAAGCTCGCGGTCATTGCGCAGGCTGTCGAACGTCTTCGGTGAGAACATGCCCACCGTCGGCGCGGCGCGAGCAGCCTCAGCGGGAATCCCAGCAGTCTGGGACACCTGAAACGCTGACCTGCTTGCGTTTCAGGCGATTTGTCCCGAGTTTCCGCCACCCCATGAATGCATTGCTGTCAATGCATGCATTGCATGCACAATGAACGCCTCGACCGAATCGACGCCGAGCTTGGGATGGACGACGAGGATGAAGTTGGTGCGCGCCGTCAGCGTGATCTGCTCGAAGCCCTTGACCGGATCGAACGGCAGCTCGCGGTACGGCTGCGATGTTGCCGTTGGCGCCGGGCCGGTTCTCGATCACGACCGGCTGGCCACCGTGAACCCGGGTTCAGACGGCACGGCCACGAGGAATGAGCCGAAGCCGCCCGCGAAATAGTAGCTGGAAGCGCCTTCACTGGCGTACGCCGCGCCCGACGCAGTGATTGCGATTGAGCCGAACACGCCTGACAGCCAACGCACGATACGCATCTACCTTCTTGAGAAACCTCACCCCTCTACGGCGGCGTCACGTCGGACTTCTGCCAATCTTTGTCCGGATTGAAGACCGTGATCGCGGCTGCGGCCTGCGTGGTCTGCGGTCCGAGATCCCTTTCGTAGACGTCGCCGCTGTGACTGACGATGAACGTCGACACGCCGGTCTCGCCGTAGCGCACCGGCCACGCGATGACGGCGAAACCGCCGAGCATGCGGCCGTTCACGAGATAGTCGTAAGCGCCGCCCGGCGCCGCGGCGCCCTGGCTGTAGAGCAGGCGGAAGTGATAGCCGTAGTAACCCTGCTGTGCGACCTCGCCCAATTGGGCCTTGGCGAGCGATGGGCCAAGAGGGCTTTCCGGTTCGCCTGGTTTGACTTCCCAGTAGAGGCCGTCCTTCTTGCCGGGCGAACTCGCCAAGCGGCGCGCGTACTGCACCACACCGGTCTTCATCGGATCGAGGGCCGCGTAGTCACGCTCGGCATCGACGATCGCCAGCAGGGTTTGCATCACCGCAAGCTCGTTGTGGCCGATCTCTCGCGCCTGGATTTCCTTGCGTCCGGCGTCGATGTCGTAGTGCCATTCCGCCCCGTCCTTGACGATGGGAATGGGCGCCACCCAACCGGTCTTGCCGACCTCCACGAGCATCTTGTCGTTGTCGGCCGGCACCAGTCTGTGGCTCTCGTCCCACGCCGCCAGGAACTTGGCCCGAGCGCGGTCTTCGTCCTCCGGACTGCGCGGCACGAAGTCATGCCAGTTGCTGCCCAGGATCGCCGATATCGCCTTGTCGTCGTTCTTGCGAACGGCGTCGGTCAGGGCGTCGGCCGCGGCCTCGGCCGATGGGAAGCTCTGCAGCTTGGCCGGCGTCTGTGCCAACGCACCGGCCGCGAGACCCAGCAGGAAAGCCAGCGCAACGAAGGCGCGACGCAGGATCATGGCGCTCATCTCCGTCCTCCTCGGGGGCCGGCCGCCGGGTGCGCACTGGGCGCGGCGCGTGCCGGCTGGGGATGCGACGCCACCCTGTTCTGCTGCGCGTGTCCGCGCGCGGCCTCGCGATTGACCTGCGCGCCGCGATCGGCGCCGCCGAAAGCGCCACCGCTGCGCTGCTGCACGCTGCCGCGATTCTGGATCGCAGGACGTTGCGGATTGGGGCGCACCGGCACGTTGGGATGGGCGTTCGCCGGCAGGTTGGGACGCACGTTCGCCTGCGGACCGACGGCCGGCCGATTCTCGACCCGACCGCGAAACTGCTGGCGCTGATCGGCGCCCGGCCGGAGCTGGCCGAACTGCTGACGCGCCGCCGGGGTACGATAGGCCACGCCCTTGCGATGCACGGGATCGTGTTGCCAGTGATTGTTGTTGGCGAATCTGTTGCGGTCGAAGTGATTGTCTATGTTGACCGCGCGATTGACGTTCACGTTGACGTAGGAGTTGCCGCGGCCGCCCCAGTTCCAGCCGCCGAACAACGCGCCGGCAGCAGCGAAGCCCGCGCCCCAGAAAAAGCCCCGCGCCAGTGCGCCGGCAAACGGATAATAGACCGGCGGATAGGCCGGATAGGCCCACGCTCCGTAAACCCAGGCCGGATTGTAGGCCGGCACATAGACGACTTCCGGATTGGTGGGCGCGATGACGTACTGCACGCTGTCGCCAGAACCTTCGGTGCTGACGGTCTGTTGCGGCGTGCTCTGCAGGTTGCCCGCCGCGGCAGCCTGGGCCCGCAGGCGTTGGACTGAGTCGGCCACGTCCTGTTGCTGGCCCAACATCGCGTCGCCGAGCTTCTGGGTCCAGTCGAGATGATCGTTCATCTGTCCCAGCACCTCGGGAAAGGCGACCAGCGACTTGACGCTCACGTCCCAGTCCATGTCCTTCACGGCGGCGACTGCGGCATCTCCCTTGAGCGCAGGATTGGCCTTCGACCAGCGCGCCGCCTCGACGACCTCCAGCGGATAGGTCGCCGCCATCAACACTTGCGACAGCAGCGAGTCGGGATAGAGCGCGACCGGCGCCAGCATCTGGTCGAGTTCTTCCGGTTTGAAGGTCGCCGCGGCTTGCGCGCGCAACGTTCGCGCTCCGCTCAACGCCAGCAGCATTGTCATCGACATTATCAACGCACGTCGCTGCATGACTATCGCCCCGCATAGGCCATCGACACTTCGGCGCTCACAGTAACGAGCCTGCGATGATCACGTCCAGCACAACCATTGCAAGTCGATATAATTAACGCTCCCTGACTTAATAATGAGACGCGGTTCAATGCTTGGGACCGCGCCTGGCACTTCGACAAAAAATAGGGCGCACGGCTTGCCTACGCGCGGCGCTAATGTTCGTATCGATGCACAACTCGGGGGAACCGGATATGACGCTACCGATGACTTTCAAGACGATCATCCTCATCGGCGGCCTTGCGGGCCTTGCCGCGGCGTGTACGGCCCCGGCGGCGACCACTGGTTCCGATCGCCGGACACGCTCGGAGACGTCGAACGTCACCTGGACGGACGGCAAACCCGCCTACGCGATCTCGTGCGAGGATCCGGGCGGCTGCCAGGAGCGGGCCCTGGCGCTCTGCTCCGGGGGGAACTACACCACGCTCAAGAGCCAGAACATGCCCACCGTCGGCACCGCGCGGGCGGCACTCGGCAAGCCGTCGGTGGTGGTTCGCTGCGGCTCCTAGCAGCGCACCGTCAGTCCAGGCTCGCGCCGGTGCGCTTCACGATGGGCTCCAACCGCTCGAGATCGGTGGCCAGTATCTTGGCAAGCTGATCGGGCGTGCTGGCCGCGGGCTCGGCGCCGAGTGAGATGATCAGGTCGCGGATCTTCGCCGACGCGAGAATGGGCTGAAGGGCGCCGTTCAACCGGTCGATGATCGCGGTCGGCGTGCCGGCCGGGGCAAACAACGCGTGCCAGCCCGACGCCACGTCGACGCCCTTGATGCCGTATTCCGCCAGCGTCTTGATGTCCGGCAACGCCGGCAACCGGTTGGGACCGATGACGGCCAGCGCCTTCAGCCTTCCCGCCTGGATATGCGACATGGTGGTCGCCGAATCGAACATGAAATCGATCTGGCCCGACAGAAGGTCGTTCACCGCCGGCGCCAGGCCCTTGTAGGGCACATGATTGGTCTCGATGCCGACCGTCGTGTTGAACAGCTCGGTGGCGATCTGGATCAGGCTGCCGCTGCCCGCTGAGCCGTAGTTCAGCGTCTTCGGATGGGCCTTGGCCAGCGCAATGAATGCTTCCACCGAATCGACACCAAGCTTGGGATGGACGACGAGGATGAAGTTGGTGCGCGCGGTCAGTGTGATCGGCTCGAAGCTCTTGACCGGATCGAACGGCAGCTCACGATAGAGGAACGGATTGAGATTGAGCGTGCTGCCGCCGGTGGCGAACAGGGTGTATCCGTCTGGCGCTGAGCGCGCGACGGCCACAGCGGCGATGTTGCCGTTGGCACCGGGCCGGTTCTCGATCACGACCGGCTGGCCGACGCTCTGCGACAGCGCATCGCCGACCGCACGGGCGATGGTATCGATCGAGCCGCCGGCCGAGACCGATACGATGATGTGGATCGGCTTGGACGGATATGGCGCCTGGGCGTTGGCGCGGGCGGTGAGAAGGAAAGGCGCTGAAAGTGCCAGCAGCGTACGGCGTTTCATGAACGGATACTCTCGGTCGTGGTGATGAAGTCGGTCAGGATTGAATTGAACGTCGCGGGTTGCTCGAGATAGACGGCGTGTCCGGCGTCCTTGACGACATGGACCGGCGCCGCAGGCCGCTGCGCCGCCGCTTCGATATTGCGCGCAGGCGGCGTGATGACGTCGCCGTCGCCATAGAGAAATTGAACCGGCATGCCGGCCGGCAGCCGCGGGATGTCGGCCTTGATGTCGCCGGACGCCAGCATGCGGGCGGCCTGGCTGTATCCGTCGGGCCGCACCGCCGCCATGGTCTCGACGACCCGCCGCACCATCGGCGGCGTCGCCGTCGGTGCCAGCAGGCGCGGGCCGCGCTGCTCGGCCATGCGACGGGGACCCAGTTCGACGACGTCGCCCAGGCGTTGTGCCAGGGCTTTTTCGCGCTCGGCGGCCGGCAGCCGCGCCTGACCAGCAGCGACGCTGGCGAGGGTCAGCGACAGGACGCGCTCCGGATGATCGGCTGCAAACGACGCCGCGATCAGCGTGCCGAGAGAATGGCCGACGAGATGGCACGCCGGGATGCCGAGCGCGTCGAGCATCGCGCCGATCGCCGTGGCGTAGTCGCTCGCCGTCGGCGCCTGTGGCGCGAGAGCAGTCGAACCGCCGTATCCCGGCGCATCCCAGGCGACGACCCGGAACCGGTCCGACAGGCCCGCGAGCTGATCGTCGAAGGCGCGCGCGGCCGAACCGATGCCGTGAAGGAACACGACAGGCGTGCCCTCCCCGGCTTCCTCGTAAGTGAAGGCCGTGTTGCCGCTCTGTACGAGGGTCATGCCGCCTCGAAGACGACCGACTCAGGGGTGCCTGAGCCCACGACCATGCTGAACCGGGCGTCGGTGGCGCCGTCATTGCGGAAGTAATGCGGACGGCCGGCCGGGTTGAAGATGAGGTCGCGCGTGCCCAGACGGCGCTCGACGACCTCGCCGTCCTGCTCCCAGCCGACGGTGATGGCGCCGTCGAGCACGAAGTACACATCCTCGACATCGCGAACATAAGGCTTCACCGCGACGCCTTTCGGCAGATGGATCATGTCCATGCGATAGCTGTGCGCCGGCGCGCCGCCCTCTCCGACATAGGCCGAGCGCGCGAAGCCGGCCTTTTCCCAGATCGGGTTGCGGTCGCGCTGGCGCACGACCTGCTTGACCAGCTCCTGGTGCCGCCGGTCGGTGCTCTCCGGCGAGAAGAGGTGCACCTTCTCGGGGCCGGGGGCGCCGAAGCGACGCGACAGCTCGAGCTCCTTGTCCTTGGGGTGGCAGACATGGACCGGCATCTCGGGCGTGCCGCTGCCGACGGTGATCTGCATCAGGACCGGCTCGACGCCGTCATTGCGGAAGCCGTGCGGCCGGCCGCTCTTGTTCAGCAGCAGGTCGCCCGGTCCGAGCTTCACCTCGACGACCTCGTCGCCCCACACCGTGCCGACCGTGAGGACGCCCTGCAGGATGAAGAA
>Ga0302314_10021834_pt1 | contig 10527 bp, 10 predicted proteins | sample III_Palsa_N2_3_FD_200533 | JGI IMG/M metagenome (GOLD analysis project Ga0302314, IMG submission 200533) | Peat permafrost microbial communities from Stordalen Mire near Abisko, Sweden - III_Palsa_N2_3 | ecosystem: Environmental > Terrestrial > Soil > Palsa > Peat permafrost | place: Sweden... | reverse complement strand
AGGTAGATGACGATGTCGACTGCGCCGAACGCCGTCCCCAGGCTCTCGATCGCCGCCGGTACGGATTCGGGCCGCTGGCTCAGATTCGAGCGCAGGAGCGGTGTCAGGTTCAGGTCATACACGGGCTGACCCGGGTCCGCCCGCGCCGACCAATGGCCCGCGCCCTACCACCCGCGCCGTACCCATCCGCGCCCTACCAACGGTCGAAGCGATGGCTACCGGCGCTCTCGCCGGGTCCGAGCGCCACACTGATGAGCCAGAACAGCGCGAAGATCACCGCGGCGATCCACAGAAGGTGGACGGCAGAGCTCGCTCCCACGAGAACCAGCACCATCAAGAGCAGCAGCAGAATCAGCACTCCCGACCTCCTTTGGGTCTGTCCAGGCTCTACCCGCCGATTCGGGCCGGAAACGAAGAAGTTCGAGGGGATCGCCACGGAGGACTGGTCAGTAGCGCCCGGTTCTGGACCGGGCCTCGTCGTAGACGGCTTGCAGCTTCCCGGCCAGGTCCTCGGTGCTCGCATGGACGGCCGAGCGCGAGACGCGCCCGCCCCCGGTGCGGGCCGGCGGGGAGAGCGCCGGGCCGACGACCACCGCGATGGTGTACGGCTTGGGAATGACGCGGCCCTTGGGCATCGACAGATCGGATCCCCCGATACCGATGGGGACGATGGGCGCGCCCGTACGGGCCGAGAGGAAGGCGGCACCCTCCATGAGATTCTCGATGGCCGGGCCCTCCCGGCGGGTCCCCTCGGGGAAGAGCACCAAGCACTGGCCGCGGCGCAGGACCTCTTCGGCCCGCTGCAGCGCCTCGCGGTCCGCCGACTCGCGATGCACGGGAAAGGCGCCGACGTAGAGGAGCAGCTTGCCGAGCCACTTGTTCTCCCACAAGCTGTCCTTGGCCATGAAGAAGAGCTTGCGCCTGGTGCAGAAGGCCGTGAAGCCGAAGTCGGCGAAGGAGCGGTGCACCGGGGCCAGGATCACCGGGCCGCTGAGCGGGACGTGCTCGGAGCCCGCCACACGAGGGCGGAACCACAGGCCGAGCAGCGTGGTGAAGATGATGCGCATGGCGCGGTAGGGGAGCTTGCGGGTGGGCTCAATGGCGAACTCCTGGTGCCGCCCGGGCGCCGACGGCGGCCGGTGGTCGGGTCCGGGTGCGCTCAGAGCCACGACAACACCTCCTCGACTACATCCTGGGGCTCGCGGCCGGTCGTGTCGAGGAGGTGGGCGTCGTCGGCCCGGGCCAAGGGCGACGCCGCCCGGGTGGAGTCGATCCGGTCGCGACGGGCCAGCCCCGCCGGGGACTCGTCCTGTCGGCGTCGGGCCCGCTCCTCGGGTGAAGCCGTGAGGTACACCTTGAGCTGCGCGTCGGGGAAGACCACGCTGCCGATGTCGCGGCCCTCGACCACCCCGCCGCCGCGTGCCGCCGCCCAGTCCCGCTGGCGCCGCACCAGTTGGGCACGGACGTCGGGGTTGGCGGCCACCAGCGAGACGGCCTGTCCCACCTCGGGCGAGCGGATGACGTCGGTGACATCGAGGCCGTCGATCACCACCCGCGGGCCCACCTCGATCTCCGCATCGGCGGCCAGCGCGGCCACCGTGGGGTGATCGTCCGGCGCGATCTGCCGGACGAGTGCGAGGGCGGCAACGGCGCGGTACATCGCTCCCGTATCGAGCCGGTCGAGTCCCAGGCGTGCTGCCACCGCCTTCGAGACGGTGGACTTACCCGCTCCGGCAGGCCCGTCGATGGCGATGAGGAGACCCCGCGGGGCGGCCGGCCCGGTTCCGGTCAGACGGCGCAGATCCTCGGCGAACCCCGGGTAGCTGGTCTCGACCGCGTCGAACCCGGAGATGAGGCTGCGGTCGCCGGGGCCGGCGGCCAGGGCGGCGATGGCGGCGGCCATGGCCATGCGGTGATCGCCACCGCTGTCGAAGCGGGCCCCGCGGAGCGTGCCGCCACCCCCGACACCGGTGATCGACAGGGTGTCCCCCTGCACCTCGGCGCTCGCCCCGAAGGCGGTCACCATCTCGGCCACCGCCCGCTGCCGGTCGACCTCCTTGACCCGCAACTCGGCCACGTCGACGAAGACGGTGGTCCCCTCCGCCACCGCCGCCGCCACCGCGAGGGCGGGGATCTCGTCGAGGGAGGGGATCTCGGCGGCGGGTACGGTCGTGGCTCTGAGCGGCGCAGCGCTGTTGGTGGCCGTGATGCTGACCGTGCCGTCGCTCTCGGTCCGGAGTGCGACCTGCGCCCCCATCCGCTGGAGGACGCCGAGGTAGCCCAGTCGAGCGGGACCCTGGTAGACCCGTTGCACCTCGACGGCACTGCCGGGCACCACGCACCCGGCCACGACGAAGAACGCCGAGGCCGACGGATCGCCGGGCACCGTGCGCGGCGTGACGGGACGCAGCAGGGACGGGTGGAGCGTGATGATCCTCCCCTCCCCCCACGGCTCGACGGTCAGGTCGACCCCGGCCTCACGCAGCATCTCCTCGGTATGGGCCCGGGTCGTCACCCTCTCGCGCACCACGGTGGGGCCCTCCGCCGAGAGGCCGGCCAGCAGGATGGCCGATTTGACCTGTGCACTGGCCGCCCTGGTCGTCCAGTCGATGCCGCGCAGCCCCCCACCCTTGACGCGCAGCGGCGGCCGGCATTCCACCCCCGACCCCGCCACGGTGGCCCCCATGAGCTCGAGGGGCTCGGCCACCCGATCCATCGGCCGCGACGAGAGGGAGTCGTCGCCGATCAACTCGGTCTCCCAGGCGAACCCGGCCACCAGGCCGGCCAGGAGCCGCATGGAGGTCCCCGAATTGCCGCAGTCGAGCGGTGCCCGAGGTTGGTGAAGTCGGCTCCGCCCCCCGTGGAGGGTCACGCTGCCATCTGCCGATCGCTCGACGCCGACCCCCATCGCCTCGACGGCGCGCAGGGAGGCCGCCACGTCGGCGCCATCGGAGAGCCCGTGGATCAGCGAGGCTCCTTCGGCCAGGGCGGCGAAGAGTACGGCCCGGTGCGAGATGGACTTCTCCCCGGGCGTGCGGACCGAGCCGCGGCACGGCACGTCGCCGGCCACCACCAGGATTTGCGGCGCGGTCATGCCAGGTTCTCGGCGTGCCAGCGGTAGCCCTTGGTCTCCACGGCGCGACCAAGTCGCTCGGCGTCGGCCCTGTCCACCACCAGGATCAGGATGCCTTGGGGGCCCTCGACCGAGTGGGCGATCTCGAAGTTCAAGATGCTGATGCCGGCGTCGGCGGCCAGTGAGGTGATCTCGGCCAGGACGCCCGGCCGGTCGTGCACCGGGATGCGCAGCTCGGAGAGGTAGTCGGGGCGGACGCTGCGGGCCGGCAGGTTGCGCCGGGCCAGGCTGGCCCGCTGGAGCACGTCGAGGATGGACTGCCGGTCCTGGCCGGCCACCCGGTCGCGCATGGCGGTGAGCTCTTCGATGAGCGCCCCCAGCGCCCGGACGATGGGGGCGGCGTTCTCGGCGCAGATATCGGGCCAGATGCCCGGATGCCCGGCGGCGACCCGGGTCATGTCCCGGAACCCGCCGGCGGCCAGCCGCAGCAGCGCGCCGTCCTGCTCCGCCCCGAGCGCCGCGGCGTTCATGAGCGTGGCGGCCACCAGGTGGGGCACGTGGGAGACGACGGCCACCAGCCGGTCGTGGTCGTGCGGGGACAGGACGAGCACATCGGCACCCAGTGCGGTCACGACATCCTGCAGGCGGGTGAAGGCGTGGAGGTCCGTGGCGCTGGTCGGCGTCAGCACCCACAGCGCGCCCTGGAAGAGGTCGGGGTCGGCCCCACTGAGCCCGATCTGCTCCGAGCCGGCCATGGGGTGCCCACCGATGAACCGTGGGTGATCGGCCTCCTGGACGATGGCGGTCTTCACCCCGCTGACGTCGGTCAGCACGGCGTCCTCACGGCGACCCGGGGTGGCCAAGAGGCGACGCACCTCGGCCGCCGCCGCGGTGGCCGGCGTCGCCACGAAGACGATCTCGGCGTCCAGGTCGTCCCCGGCCCGGTCGATGACGCCGGCCCGCACGGCCTCCGCCAGCCGGTCGCCGTCGGCGTCGAGTCCCGAGACGTGCCAGCCGCGTCGGCGCAGGGAGAGGGCGATGGAGCCACCGATCAAGCCAGTTCCCACGACGAGCGCCCGCCGGCGCGGCCCTCCGTCAGATCGGGAGGTCATCGCGGAGCCCTTGGGCACCGTGGAGGTAGACGTGGTGGATCTCGTCCTTGCTCTTCGTCGTGTGGATGTGGAGCAGGACCCGGATGCACCGCGGCATGGCGCCCGGCACGGCGATCTCGGCGGCGCAGAGCAGCGGCACCGCACCGAAGCCGATCTCCCGGATGGCCGTGGCCGGAAAGATGCTGGTGACGTCGGCCGTCGCCGTGAAGAGCATGCTGACGATGTCGTCCTCCGCGAGCTCGTTGCGCTCCATGAGGGCCACGATGAGCTCCTGGGACCGCTCCGTCACCTGGTCCGGGCTGTCCGTGTCGACGGTGGTGGCGCCGCGCAGGCCACGGACCATGAGTGGTGCAGACATGGCCCGTCACTCTACCGGGGGTTTCGGATCTCATCTCGGTGGGGCTGGCGGTCGGTGTGTCCCTCACACACTCTTCATCTGTGCCGCACAGTTTGCGCACGATCCCGGCGCATACTGCGGGCATGCGACTGCCGGCGGGCTCGAGCGAGTTGAGAGACTCCTCCGATGCCTGGGGGGACCCCGCCGCCCTGCGGACACGGCTGGCGGTCGACGGCTACCTCTTCATGCGCCAACTGCTCGACCCGATCGTGGTGGGCGAGATCGGCCGGTCCGCGCTGCGGGTGCTCCAGCAGGCCGGGTGGACCGAGAACGGGCCGGATCCTCTGTCGGCGCCGCCGGCGCCTCCCGTCAGGGCGGTGCGGATGCGGGACGCGTTCGCCGACCCCGGCCACCGCCGGATCGTGGCCGACCCCGGCTTCAACAAGCTCGCCTTCGCCGGCCCGCTCCCCGATCTGATGGGCCAGCTGCTCGGGCCCGGCGGACTCTGCTACCCCCTCAAGTTCCCGAGGATCGTCTATCCGGCGTCGATGGTCCCTCGTCAGCCGGGCAATGTGGTCCACAAGGACTACCGGGCCGTCCAGGACATGTTCACCACCTGGGTCCCGCTCGGCGCCGTCCCTGTGTCGCTGGGAGGGCTGGCCGTCTTCCCGGGCAGCCAACGGACCAGCCGTGTGCGGTACCGGACACTCAACCGGCTCGAGCGGGGGTGGGTGACGTCCGACTACGAGGCCGGCGACGTCCTGGTCTTCCACTGCCTCACCACCCATGCGGCCCTACCCAACAGGGAGCAACGGCTGAGGATCTCCGCCGAGTACCGCTGGCAGTTGGCCGATCAACCGGTGCCCCGGAGAGTGGCCATCGGTCCGTTCGGTCAGGAGATCGGCTCCCGGCTGTTCTCCCGAACCAACTGGTGGCGGCCGGTGGTGGAGGGTCTGACGCTCTTCGACGACGGGGGAGAAGGCGCCCAGCCCAGGCTGCCGGCGCCGCCGTCGCGCTTCGTGTCGTTCACCAACTGAGACCGTTCCCCGGACCGATCGACCAGGTCATGGGCGGTTCTCGCCCTCCCGCCGCACGGCCCACACCGCGTACAGCGGGTCGCCCCGGTGCTCGGGCGGCGTGCGGCGCGCCGTGATCGGCGGACCGAAGACCCCCGACCGGTCGAAGTACTCCCCGACGATCCGGCACCGCTCCTCGTCGGTGGCGTAGAGCCAGCCGCGGATGGCCTTGGTGGCGAACACGCGATTGCTGAACGTGCACACCAACCGCCCACCGGGACGCAACACCCGCGCCACGTCGCGGAAGACCGCCACGGGCCGGGTGAGGTAGTCGACGGACGCACAGCAGACGGCGTCGTCGACGCTCTCGGCCGGGAGCGGGATGCGGGGATCGGCGTTGAGGTCGTGCACGATGCGCTCACGGGCCGCGGCATTGGACCTCAGCTCCGGCTCGTTCATGCCGAGCACCCGGAGGTGCCGGGGCGGGGTGTGGAAGTGCGAGACCCACGAGCTCATGAGATCGAGCACGTCGCCGTCGATGCACAGCTCGTCGTACAGATCGCCGACGGCGACGATGGCGGCGTCGTCAATGTGGGTCACGAACCGCGGCACGGCATAGAAGGCGGCATCGTCGACTTCGTCGAGGCGGGTGAAGAACCCGGGCGCGAAGCCGGGGCCGCCGTCGTCGCCGGGATCCACGCCGCCTACCGTACCGCCGGCGCCCGGTACCGCGGCTCACCGTCAGGATCCCCTTTACCGCCCGCGACCTGCTCCTCCGCCCAGGAGTTGGGCGAGCGTTGAGATCACGTAGTTCCTCGGATGATCTGCGGTGACCATTGTGGTAGCGCACGCACCGGACGAACGGCGGAGCTGGCTGTCACCAGCACCGCAACCCGAACGGCGCCACCCAGCGGCCACGATCGAGCGAAGTGAGGGAACCTTGAGCTTTACCACCGAGCCCACCCAGGCCGAGCGCGACGCCGCCGTGCGGTTCTTCGATGCGGTCTCGCAGGGCATGGAGTGGGCCGGCCCCGACAGCGGTTCCGACACGGCGGCCAGCCCCGGAGCGGGCGTCGAGGCGGCCATGGCGCTCGGTCGGGCCATCGTGGAGAACCTCGGCCGGGTCCTGCTCGGTCGGGGGGACGCCCTGGTCGCCGCCGCCGCCGCCGCCCTTTCCGGCGGTCATCTGCTCATTGAGGACGTGCCCGGAGTGGGCAAGACGGTGCTGGCCCGCGCTCTTGCCACCTCCCTCGGGGTGGAGCTCACCCGGGTACAGGGCCACCCGGACCTCCTCCCCTCCGACGTCACCGGCGTCTCGGTGTTCTCGCCCGACACGGGGAGTTGGGAGTTCCGCAAGGGACCGGTCTTCGCCCACGTGGTGCTCCTCGACGAGTTGAACCGGACCCCGCCGCGCACGCAGTCCGCCCTGCTGGAGACCATGGAAGAGCATCAGGTCAGCGTCGACGGCGAGTCGTGGCCCCTACCGAGCCCCCACATGGTGATCGCCACCCAGAACCCGCGGTCGCAGCGGGGCACCTTCCCCCTGGTCGAGAGCCAGCTGGACCGCTTCGCCATCGCCACGTCGGTCGGCTATCCCGATGCCGGGAGCGAGGCGCATCTGGCGCTCCACGAGGGCGGGAACTATGTGCTGGCCGGCCTGCAGGCCGTCTGCACGCCCGCGGCGTGGTTGGACGCCCAGCGGGCCACCGAGCTGGTGCCCGTGGCCCCGTCGGTCGCCCAGTACGCCGTCGAGATCTGCCGGGCGACCAGGACCGCACCGGGCGTGCGCCTCGGGGCCAGCCCACGCGCCTCCATCTGGCTCATCCGGTGTGCCCAGGCCCACGCCATCCTGTCGTCGAGGGGGTACGTGGTCCCCGACGACGTGCAGTCCGTCGCCGTCGGCTGTCTGGCCCACCGAGTGCTCATGGACGAAGGGGAAGAGAGCATCGCGCAGGCAACCCAGGTGATCCAAGAGATTCTTGAGGCGACGTCGACGCCGAGACCATGAGCCTGCGGGTGCGACCGACCCGTCCGTTGGCGCCGATCGCCGTCGCCGCCGGGGTCCTCGGCATCTGGTGGTTGGTGGCGCACTACGGAGGGGCGGGGTGGGTGCAGGCGCTCGGCGACCTGGCCTTCGGGGCGATCTGTGTGGGCATCGTCGGGCCGGGGGTGGTTCTGGCCCGTGCCAAGGTCACGATGGTCACCGCCCCGACGGACGGCATCGCGGGGAAACCGCTCGAGATCCATGTCGACGCCTCGACACGCCTACGCGCCCGGCCGGTGGAGCCCGGCGGGGAGGAGGCCTTCATCGGCCCGGTCGGGGGGAGGCGCCCTCCCGACGGCCGGATCACGCTGCGACCCGAGCACCGGGGGGTGTGCGGCGCCGTGACCCTCGACATCGCCTCCGCGGCGCCGTTCGCCCTGCAGTGGTGGACCCGCCGGATCGTGCTCCCGCTGCCGGCGACCGTCCACATCGCTCCCCGCCGGGGAAGGCCGGACTCCCTGGCCCTGCGCCATCACGAGGACGCCGGCGAGGCGGCTGACTGGGTGCAGTCGGATGTGGGCCAGCCGAGAGGGGCGCGTCCGTACCGCTCCGGCGACTCCCGTCGTCAGGTCCACTGGCGGGCGACGGCCCACGCCGGAGAGCTGATGGTGCGCGAGCTGGAACGGCCGTCGGCCGAGCCGGTCACGTTCACCGTCCGGCTCCCCCGCGACCCCGACGAGGCCGAACGGGCCGCCGAGCGTGCGCTCGGCACGGTCGTGCGCTTGCTCGACGGCGGCGCCTCGGTGGTCCTGGCCACGACCGAGGCGTCAGGGCCGGTCGTCGCCGGTGTCGCCGATCGCCGCAGCGCCGGCCGTCGGCTGGCCCGGGCGGTGGCGCAGCCCGCCGGACCCGGTCGCCCGGTGCCCGGACCCGGTCGACCGGCGGGTCAGGCCCACACCCGGTGAGGACGACGCTGGAGGCGTTCCGTCGAGCCAACCGGCCCGGTCCGCCGGAGCACTCGGTCCGACTCCGGGTGGCCTGCCTGGGGTCGGTCCTGGTGGCGATGGACGCAGCGGCGGCCATGGGGCAGGTGTCGCACTCTCTGGCCTACGTCGCCATGGGACTGGCCACGCTCGGGATGGTCTTCTCGTACGCCACCCGGACCCGGCCGCCCGGGTGGGTGAAGGGGCTGGTCGCCGTGGCGGCCATCGCCGTCTCCGTGTGGTTCGTCCATGCGGTGAGCGCTCCCGCCCTGGCCATCTCCTCGGTCGAGGACCCGCTGACGGTGCTCTTGGTGTCGGTCCTGGTGGTGCACTCCTTCCACGTGCCGTCCCGCCGCGATCTGCTGTTCTCGCTCGCCGCATCCGCCGGCCTCATGGCGGTCAGTGGCGCACAGGCCATCGACCTCGACTTCGGCCTCTACGTGGTGGCCTGGGCCTTCTTCAGCCTCTGGGGCCTGCTCGAGATGTGGACGTCGGCGAGCGGTGGCCGGCGGATCCCGGTGGCCAGGGTGGGATCGGCGCTGGCCGCTGTCCTCACCGCGACCGCCGCCATCTTTCTGGTCCTGCCCGCCCCGACCGTGGCGGCGCGGGTCAGCCTGCTGGCCGAGGCGGGGATCGGGGGCAGGGTCGGCGTCCCCGGGGCTCTCGCCGGCGATGCCGGATCACCCTCCCAGCTGGCCCGGGCGGGGAGCCCCGATGGCGCCACCCGCATCGGGGGGTACCTGGGGTTCGCCAACACCTTGGACACGGCGCTGCGGGGATCGTTGAGCCACAGCCTGGTCATGTACGTCCGCACCGAGCGCCCGTCGTACTGGGTCGGCGAGACCTTCAGCACATGGAACGGCGAGAGCTGGAGCGCGCCGGGCACCTCCCACGAGCTCCGGGAGCAGTCGCCCTTCGTCCTGCCCGTGCCCGAGGGGGACGTTCCCGTCGGGCAGTCGGATCTGCAGACCTTCTATCTGGTCGGCTCCACGGCGGATCTCGTCTTCCACGCGGAGAGCGCCAGTGAGGTGTGGTTCCCCAAGTCGGAGCTGTTCGTCTCCGACGACGGGACCGTCGTGTCCCCGATTGGGCTGGGGAGCGGCGCCATCTACTCGGTCAACTCCGTGGTTTCGTCGCCCACCCCCACCCAGCTGCGGGACGCCTCGGGCGGCCCTCTGGCGCCCGGAGTGGAGAAGGCCTCCCTCGAGCTGCCCCTCCCCTACGCCCGGGTCCACGCGCTGGCGGAGTCCATCACGGCCGGCGACACGACGAACTACGACCGGGTGGAGTCCCTGATCGCCTGGATCGGTGCCCACACCCGCTACTCCACGGACATTCCGCCTCTGCGACCGGGCCAGGACACTGTCGACCAGTTCCTCTTCGGCAACCGGGTCGGGTTCTGTGAGCAGATCTCCACATCGCTGGCGGTCATGTTGCGATCGCTCGGCATACCGGCCCGCGAGGCCGTGGGCTACGTGCCCGGGTCCTACAACCCGGTCACCGATCTCTACGAGGTGCGCGCGGACGACGCCCACGCCTGGGTCCAGGTGTGGTTCCCCGGCTACGGGTGGCAGAGCTTCGATCCCACCGCGGTGGTCCCGTTGGCCAATCCCGCCCCCGGTGCGGCCGCGCTGGGCGATGTCGGAGCGGCGCTGCAGCGCGTCCCCCTCCTGCCGACCGCCGCCGTGGTGCTGACCGCCGCCCTCGCGGCCGCCCTGGTGCGCTGGCGCCGGACCCGTCCCCGGACGTGGACCGAGCGGATCGCCCGCAGTGCCGAGCGGGCGGGCCGGCGAGCGGGGCGTCCCCGCCAGCCTTCCGAGACCCTGGTCCACTACGCCGACGTTCTCGACGCCCTCGTGGGTCGCGGCTCGGCGCCCTGGGGCCGGTTGGCCACATCGGTGGAGGCGAGTGCCTACGGAGGACACGAGCCGCCACCCGATTCGCAACGCCAGATGGTCGGCGAGGCCCGGCGGCTCCGGCGGCGGCGCCCCCGGCGCTGAGTGCCCTAAGCGGTCTCGAAGG
>Ga0302314_10021833_pt1 | contig 10527 bp, 4 predicted proteins | sample III_Palsa_N2_3_FD_200533 | JGI IMG/M metagenome (GOLD analysis project Ga0302314, IMG submission 200533) | Peat permafrost microbial communities from Stordalen Mire near Abisko, Sweden - III_Palsa_N2_3 | ecosystem: Environmental > Terrestrial > Soil > Palsa > Peat permafrost | place: Sweden... | reverse complement strand
GGTTTGTGCTGGTGGCCACCGACAACTCGACGTACAAGGTCAAGGACCCCCGAGGCAAGGTGCGCGAGTTTGCCGTGCTGGCCACGTTTGGCTTTACCTCGGACCGCAAGCGCATGTCGCTGCTGGTCAAGACGGACGGCGAGGCGTGGATCTACCTTAAGGGCGCCGACTCTGTCGTCATGGAGCTCGCCCGCGGCGGCGTGGCGCCGCACTTGCAAACCGACCTCGATGCGTTTGCGCAATCCGGTCTGCGCACGTTGCTGGTGGCGCGCAAGCGGCTCTCGCAAGCCGAGGCGGACGACTACGTGCGGCAGTACAACCAGGCCAAGACAGTCGTGGGCGCGGCGCGCGTGCAGGCGCTCGAGGCGCTGGGCGCTCGCGCGGAGAGCGGGTTGGAGGTTGTGGGCGCCACGGCGATTGAGGACGCGCTGCAGGAGGGCGTGCCAGAGACTATTGAGATGATCCGCAAGGCGGGCATAGCCATGTGGGTGCTCACCGGCGACAAGGTGGACACGGCCATTAACATTGGCTTCTCGTCCAAGCTGCTGGACCCGGACATGCATCAAATCCTCATCGACGGCGGCGACCAAGTCGAGCTGCTCAAGCGCATCGGCGCCGTGCAAAGTGCGCTGTCCAGCGTAGCATACGAGGTCGACCCGACCAGCACGGGCAATGCCGCTATGGAAATCTGGGACACGAGCAAGTCGCTGGCGCTGGTGATGACTGGCAAGGCCATCGAGCAGCTGCTCGCCAAGCAGAAGGGCAGCGCGGAAACCGAGCGCGCTCTCATCACGCTGGCCAGCCAGTGCAGCGTCGTGCTGGCGTGTCGCGTGAGCCCCGCGCAAAAAGCTTTGCTGGTGCGCGCCGCTAGCAAGGGCGCGCGAGCGCGCGGTGGCAGGCCGCCGGTGACTTTGGCGATTGGCGACGGCGCCAACGACGTGGCCATGATTCAAGAAGCCCGCGTGGGCGTGGGCATTTCCGGCAAGGAGGGCTTGCAGGCCGTGAACAGTGCCGACTTTGCCATTGCGCAGTTCCGCTTTCTGCAGCGCACCTTGTTTGTGCACGGCCGGTGGTCGTACCGCAGGTCGGCCGCGGTACTAATGTACGTTTGCTACTCATGGCACGTGCTCAACTGGGCGATTGTGTGGTACCTCTTCCTCTCTGCCTTCTCCGGGCAGCAAATCTACCAGGTGACGTACTACGTCACCGTCTTTAGCTGGATTTTCAACTCGTGGATTGTCATTATCATTTCTTCCAACCGCGACGTGTCCAACAAGACGGTCATGGCGCACCCGCGCGCCTACGACGTGGGCCGCTACAACCTCGACCTCACGCGCACCAACGTCCTCGTCGGCATGATGCTGCGCGCCCTCGTGCACGGCACGTTGCTCTTCCTCGTCGTAACGTACACGCGCCCGGTGGACGACGACCTCGAGGTGTTTGGCAACATGGCCTACCTCGGTCTGGCCGCCGTGCTCTTCACGCGCCAAATCCAGCTCATTCAGGACTATACCAGGCTCACCGTCTTTCTCGGGTTTGTGGACCTGGCATTCTTCTACCTGTGCGTTTGCTCCGTGGACGCCGTCGTGTACGGCACCTTTCAGCAGCCCTACCTGCTCAGCCACACTGCGCCGTGGGGCTACGTGTGCGCGTTCCTGCTCGCAGGCATCATCGTGGCGCTCGAGCACGCCACGTCGGGCGCACGCAAACTCTTCTTCCCGCGGCCCACCGACGTGCTGCGCGAAATCGACCACGGCTACGGCGAGGGCCTGGCCGACGTGCACGACAAGGAGCTCGACGTCTTTGCCGACGGCGAAGGACCTGTCAAGTCTGTCAAACTGCCCAAGGAAAAGGTCGAGCGGGCGCTGGGGCACATTAACAGCAGCAACGGTGGCGCCAAGGGCGCGCTCGAGAAGTTTGGCTCCAAGCGCGGCTTTGCATACGCTGCGCCCGATGAGCCGCCGATTTGAACAGGTGTGCGATTTTCGTGGTAGAGAGCACTGGGTGGGTTAACGTCATCAGGGGACCGGGGTTTTTTCTTTTGCGCGTGCCTCATTTGTGCGCATCCGCGTGCGAGTTTTGGTTCATCTCTCGATCCGCTCTCTCGAGATCGACGAGGTTAAAACCGAGGGGCTCCTTGTTTGCGTCCATCTCACAGACTCCCTCCAGAGGGCCGCCTAAAGCGCCAAAGCAAGCGCCTGGGCGTGCGCGGCGCCGCAGCCGCATACCCACAGCGCGCATAATGTCGAGCGCTGGATCCTTCATGGTGTTTAGACAAATGCGCCATCCAACCACCGTGGATGGCTGCGTGGTGGCCAATTTCACCTCGGCGCAGTCGTCGGAAATCGTTCTGTCGCGCGTGAACACGCTCGAGGTGTGGAGCAACGACTTGTCTCGGCTGCGTGCCTCGTTTGACCTGCACGGCAGCGTTACGTCCATGCAGCGCCTCACGTTGCCGCGCCTGGGCGCAGCGCAGCACGAGCGCTTCAAGCAGCGCATGCCCGACGCCGGGCTGGACTGCCTGGTGCTCACGTTTGACGACGCCAAGCTCAGCGTTGTCGCGTACGACCATGCGCGGCCTCGCGTCTTGCGCACCGTGGCGCTGTACAACTTTGAGAGCCTCTGCAAGCTGCCGGGCTGCGTGCCAGCGACTGCTGGCGTGTTTGGCGCCAAAGGCACCGTGTTTGTGGACCCGCAAAGCCGTGCCATTGGCATGGTCGTGTTCGGCTCGCTGCTGGCGGTGGTGCCCGTGCGCGAGGCGTGGTGGGACGCCAGCTTGGACGAGCCCGTGGCAGACGAGGACGAGCCCGACCCCAAAGTCGGTCTCATGTTCGCGCTGCCCAACAAGCGAGAGTGCGGCAACGACCACCCCAGTTTTGGCCGCCCGTACGTGTTGCCGCTGGCGCGCTTCGGCGTTCCCGAGCACGCCGCGCTGGACGCGTGCTTCCTCGACGGCCAGGCGCAGCCGGCGGTGGCCGTGCTTCACCAGGGCGCCGCGCGGTCGTGGACGGGCAGGATGGCCGTCGTGCGCGACACGTGCACCGTGGTGCACATCGGCCTGGTGCCCGAAGCGCCGCTCACCGCCGCAGCCGTGTTCGCCTGCCCCGGGCTGCCCATGAACGCGCACACGCTCGTGCCTGCGCCGCGCGGGGTCGTTTTGGTGTGCAGCACCAACGCCATCCAGTACGTGGGCGCCTCGCCGTCGCAGCGCTGGGCGATGGCGGTCAACGGCTTTGCCGTGGCGAGCGTGCGCGCCGATGTGGTGCACGCAATGAACGGCCGCGCCGAGGCGACCAACGGGGTGTCGTTGGACCTGGACGGCATGCGCTGGGCTTGGCTGCACGAAGGCCTGCTGCTCGTAACGACGCCCGGGGGCGAGCTGCTCGAGGTGCGCGTGCACCGGCCCGAGGGGCGCCAGGCAATGCTGCAGGGGCGGCTGGTGGGCGCGCTAGGGCCGTTTACGTGCGCGGCAGCGCTGCCCAGCGAGGGCGGCAGCGAGGGCGGCGTTTTCCTCGGCTCGCGTGTGGCCGATTCGGTGCTGCTGCGCTGGCAGCGTCCGTTTGACGCGGTGCTGGCCAAGCGCCCCAAGCTGGAGGACGACGAGGAGGAGGCGCTGTACGGCCACGAGCCCGCCGCCGGCGACGACGCCAGCGCGCCCGAATACAAGCTGGCCGCGGCCCTGCCCGCGCTCGCGCCGCTGAGTGACTTTGACTTTGCCGACGCGCTGCCGGCGGCGCCGCGCAACGTGACGGTGGACGCCCAGGCCGAGGACGAGCAGGCGCTGGCCGCCGCCGAGGCGCAGGCGCAGGAGTTTGTCAAGCAGGGGCGCTACTCGGCCGCGGCCACCACGCGAGCGAGGGCGCAGAATGCAGTGGCGGAGCGGCGCCGGCAGCGCGCCAACGCGGCAGTGCCCCGCGACTTGGACCTGGTGGCCGTGGGAACAAAGTCGCGCGCGGGCGCGGAGGTTTGCGTGGTGCAGTCGGGGCTGCGCGCGGACCTGTGCGCCGAGGTTGCCGTGCACGACTGCAGCGGCCTGTGGGCAGTTCCGAGGGCGCTCGTCGTTTCGGACAGCGCCCGCACGCGCGTGCTCGCGGTTGGCGACGACGGCGTACTGCGCGCGCAGGCGTCGTCGGCGCTGGCGATGGACGCGCCCTCGCTGTTTGTGGGCCACTGTGCCGCAGGGACGCTGCAGGTGCTGGCGCACAGCGTGCGACTAGTCGGGGGCAGCAGCGGCGAAGAAACGGCACAGTGGCGGCACGGCCTCACGGTGTCGTCGGCGTCGATGGAACTCGCAGTGCTCGCGCTCGTGGGGCATGCAGGCCAGGTGGCGCTCGTGCGCGCGCGCGGCGACGGCAGGCTCGTTCCCGTGGCGTGCGCGCACGTGGAGGCGGCGGCGGCGGCAAGCGTGTTTGTGGACTTGGACGGCGCGCTCATGCTCGCGCTGGTGCGCGCCGGCACGACGGAGCCGCACGCGGGCGAGCTGGAGATTTACGCCGTGGGCGAGGAGGCGCTCGGGCCGTGCGTGTTCCGCTCCGCGCAGGCGCTGCCGCTGGGGCCCATGCTGCTGGCGCCGGGCGAGGCGGACCGGCTCGCGACGCACGACCAAGGCGTGGCCGCCGGTGTGCTCGCCAACTGCCGAGTGCTGGACATCTGCGTCGCCGCCCTGGGACCGCACGCGTCCACGGGCAGCGCGCCGTCGGCGGTGGCATTGGCGGCGTCGGCGGCGTCGGCGCGCAACACGCACGTGCTGACTTTGGTGGCTGCGCTGGGCGACGGCGAGGTGGTCGTGTACGCGCAGCGCCCGCAGAGCGGTGACTGGGCCCGCGCCGACCACGGCGTCGTCACGCGCGGGCTGCGCGGCCGGTCCGCTCGGCCGCGCAAGTTTGCGCAGCCACAAGGAGCCAAGGCGTTCACCGGCCCGCTGCTCACGCGGCTGCGGGGCGTGGGCGGCGCCGACTGCGTCTTCTTCGCCGGCCAGCGGCCCGTCTTTGTCGTGGCCGGCTTGGGTGGCGCGCCCTCGGTGGTGGCACTCGCCAGCACGGTGGCCGCGCCGCTGCCAGCCCCGGTGGCGCCGCCGCTGCAGGCGGACGAGCACCGCGCCCCAGGGCCCGTGCCCGCCCCAGCGGACGTGTACAAGGCGCGCGGGCCCGTGCACGCGCTGTGCGCGTTTGGCGACTTACCCGGCGTCGACTTTGTATACGCGCTGCGCGCCCCCGAGCCGCGCACGGCCGTGCAGGGGCCGCTGAAGAGCACGGCGCTGCGTTTCTGCGGCGCGCTGCCGCTCAGCGGGGGCCGCGGCGCCGCCGAGGTCGGGCAGGACGGACTGCCAGCGGCCAAGGCCAGGCTGCCGAGCGGGTGGTGCGCGACGCGCGTGTGCTTCCTGCCGCTGGCCTCGCGCGGCGGCCCGGAGGAAATGCAGCTGGGGCTGCACGCGCCCACGTTTGCAGTGGCAGTGACGCGCAGCGTGCGACTCAAGGTGGAGGAGGCCGACGAGGCGCTCGACGCGCCCGAGCTGCGGCCGGCGGCGGCGCTGGGCGGCGCGCCGGCGCCGGTGGGGCAGGCGTGCGCGGTGCAGCTGGTGCGCTCGCCCGACTGGCAGCGCGCGCTGAGCACGTTTGAGCTCGACGTGGACGAGCGCGTGCTGTGCATGTGCACCGCCAACCTGGCCGTCCCCAGCGACGCCGCGCCCGCCGCCCAGACTGCGGCGGCAACGGCGACGGGCGGACGGTCGCAGACACGCAACAACACTAGCACGCCGGTGGCTCGCGTGACGCGGCCCGGGCTGATCATCGTGGGCACGGGCCGTGTGATCGCGCAAGGCGAGGACGGCTACGCCACCGGCAGGCTGCTGGTGCTCGACGTGGAGCACGCGCGCGACCCGCAGCTGAGCGAGGCGCAGGCGGATGAGACGCGCACTGTGGACGCCCGGCCGGCGACGATGCCGCAGCTGCGGCTGATCGCGAGCACGGAGCAGCGCGCGCCCGTGTCGGCGGTGTGCGTGCTGGAGGGCAAGGTGCTCGCAGCCATGGGCAATGTGCCGTGCTCGGTCAAGCTGCTGGAGCTCAACCCGCAGAGCGAGCGCCTCGTGCCCGTGGGCTTCTACGACTCGCCCACGTGCGTCGTCTCCATGAGCGTCGTCAAGGACACGTACGTGCTCATCGCCGACATGTTCCGCTCCATTCACTTCCTGCGCTGGCGCGACAGGCAGTTCACGCTGTGGGCGCGCTCCTTCGAGCCCTGCCGCGTGCTCGCCAGCGAGTTTGTCGTCGACGGCGGCCTGCTCGGGATTGCCGCGTGCGACGACGCGGCCAACCTGAGGCTGTGGCACTTTGACCCGGACAACCAAAAGCAGGTCCTCTCGGTGCGCGGCGAGCTGCACTTGGGCGATAAGGCCACGCGCATGCGCGCTCGACGCTTGCTGCCGCTGCCGCCGCTCGTGGACGAGCGCGGAGCCGAGGCGCCTCCACAGCGCTGGTCGCTCACGCTGTGCACGCTGGGCGGCGCCGTGGGTGCGCTCGTGCCCGTGGATGAAAAAGTGTTCCGCCGCCTCGACCTGCTCGCGAGCGCCATGACGGCCAGCGCTCTGGTGTCAAGGAACGCGGGGCTGAATCCTCGAGCGGGCGCCGCGGTGAGGCTGCCGGCGTCTACGCAGCGCAGGCCGAGGGGCAACATTCTCGACGGGCGGCTGCTGTGGCGCTTTGTGGCGCTCGAGCGCGTCGCGCAGAGGAAGCTCGCGTTGTCCATTGGATCCACCGTGGAGGCGCTGCTGGACGACTTGCTCGCCGTGGATTTGTTGTTGCAGTGGTAGTGTCGCTTTTTATACGCTGCGTACCTCTTGCGTCCTTCGCCCCGCGCGTTGGACACCGCCCGCGCGCCCGGTAGGTATACGTCGTCGGGCGTGGGCGGCTCGTCCCCGACCAAACACCGCCAGCGCAACAACCGCACACGCCGAACAGAGCCAATGTCCTCCACAGTGGCCGCGGCCGCGTTGAGCGGCCTCGTGTTTGGCACGTTTATGGTCACGCACTTGCTGGGCCATTTTAGCACGCATTTCGGTTTGGAGGCCAATCGCAAGGTGCTGGCTGTGACGCAGCCCGTGTACCAGCATCCGCTTGTTGAAATGATACTGATGGGCAGCTTTATGACGCATTCGGCATTGGCGGTTCTGAAAAAGACTGCCGAGTGGCGCAAGAAGGGCCGCATTGTGCTGCCATGGGACGAGCCGGCCAAGCTGGCGCACCAGCTGAGCGGTTGGACGCTGATGATGCTCGTGCCCGGCCACGCGTTTGCGACGCGCGGGGTCACGTGGTACTACGGCTTTGCTCCAGTGGACTCTTCGTACACCAATGTGGGCGCGCTCACGTTTCCCCGCGTGGTGATGACGTACTACATTACCTTTAGCCTCGCTGCCGTCACGCACATTGTCAGCGGCTGCGCCAGAGCCGCCAGAGCGCTAGCGCCCAAGCTCAAGGCGTGGCACCCGGCAATGAGCGGTCCTCGGTTCTGGCTCACCGTCGTGCCGCTGGGGCTGCTGGCCACGTCGAGCGTGCTCGCGGTCAGCGGCGTCTACTTTGACCTGGGCGTCGAGCCCGAGGTGCGCGCCGCCATTATCAAGTCGTACAAGCGCTATTGGCCCGAGGCTTTGGCCGCGTACCTCGTCGAGTCGCCGCCTGCGATGCACGTGAAGGGGTGATGCACGTGTACAGCGCGTAACCCAATACAGTTTAATCGTCGTCGTCGTCGTCGTCGTCCAAACGCCCAGCCTTGGCGCGGGCCACGGTGCGCGCGAGTTTCTTGTCAAACTTGACAGCGGCCTTGATGCGCGCGCGGAGCTGCGCGCAAATCTGCTCGGCCACTTGACCTTCGAGCTCGCTGGATGACGCGGCGTCGCTGCCCGCGGCGGTGAGCGTGACGACTTTGGGCTCGTGCGCGGGCGGGAAGACGAGACGGATCTCCTGGTAGCGCGTCTTGAGCACGTTGGCCACGACCATGTGCACGCCGTACGACGCGATGGCGCCCGCGGCCTTTTTAATAAGAATGGAAGCGTCCGTTTCGAGCTTGAAGGACACCACGAGCGCGTTGGGCGCCCATTCGTAGCGCACGTAGCTCAGCATCTTGGGCACGTTGCGCAGCACCAGCGTCAATCCCTCGCCGGCGCGGCTCTGGATTTTGTGCTCGTGCATTTCGTCGTGAGGAACGTAAAAGTCGCTCACGGCGGCAGCCAGCACCACGGCGGCGCGGTGCTGCAGCGGCCTGAGCGCCTCGCAGCACACGCGCAGCTTGTACAGGTAATCCGCCAGCGTGGTGAAGGACACGGCGACGAGGCGCTTGCTCGCCAGTGCGCGTTTGGCGAGCGCCATGTCCGCCAGGGCGGCTTCGGGAACGCCGCCATCGCACAGCGCTAGGTCGACGTAGCGCGAGGCGAAGCGGCGGCAAAACGGTGCCGTGCTGCCTTCGCGGTGGAGGTACAGGACAGCCACATTGCGTGCCAGGAGCTCCTCGACCAGGGCGGCGCCCCGCGCACCGGTGGAGAAGTTGTCGATGAAGCGCACCGTGTTGCGCTCGAGGGGCACGGTGGTACCTCCCGATGTGACGAGCGCTACAAACGTGGAAGCGTCGTCGGCCCACAAGGCCACGGCGGATTCGGCGAGCCGCTTGACCTCGTCCAAGTCGTTTGGTGGGTCGTTGGAGGCGAAGAAGTCTGGGCGACGTGCTTTGCGCCTGGCAAAGAAGGCGCTCACGCTCAGCTGTGCGCACAACGCGAGCATCAGGGCCAGACCGGTGAAAAACGCGCGCTCCTGCGTAAGGCCTTTCTCGCGCATGCCGGGAAGCAGCGACACGATGCTCATGAAGATTGTGCCGAGCACCGTAGCGGCGATGAGCGCTTCCGCGGAGCCGTAGGTTGACATTTTTTGTGCTGCGCAGTGCGGGAGCCGTGCTCGCGCTAACGTCGATATCTATATACGTGCGGCGTGCGTGGCCCGTGTGCGCGTGCGGCCGGGCTGTTTAAAAGTTAACAACGACAAACGTGCGGCTACGAGAAGTGTGGGTCCACACTACGAAAAGGCTTTATGTCAACTTTAGCAAATCCGCTGAAGCGACAGGCGCCGCCGACGCCGCGAGAGGCGCCGCGGCGGCCGGCGCAGCAGCATCGGCGCGTAGCGCAGCCAGGCGCGCGAGCGTTCTCTGCTCGAGTGCGGCGACGTTGGCGGGCAGGTCGGCGTCGCGCGGCACCGTGCACGTGGGCACGGCGAGCGCGTCGGCGCCCTCGATGAAGAGCGCGCACGGGTGGTCGGCCGGCACTCGCGCCGCGTCGAGCGGGCCTGCGTCGCTCAAAATAGCAGTGGCCGTTGCCCAAACGCGAGCGGCGTGCACGGCATTGCTGCTGAGGCCGCCCAGCACAAGCAGCGGCAGGCCGAGCTCGTGCACAACGCGCACGCACGCCGCGTGGCCCTCAGAGCTCAGCGCGAAATCGCCGTGCCGGTCGCCGGCGAGCACTGCGGGCGACGCGACAAAAACGACGGCGTCCGGTTGGTACGCCGCCGCTGCGGCGCGCACCACGTTGGTGAACAGCGGAACGTACAGGGCGTCGTCCACGCCCTGACCGAGCGGGACGTTGACCGTGTATCCCTTGCCGCGCGCAAAGCCGTCGTCGTCTTCGAGTCCGGGGCCGAACTGCATTTCGCGGTGGAAGCTGAGCGAGAGCACGCGACTGGTGGTGTAAAACGCCTCCTCCACACCGGTGGGGTGAGCGAAATCCATTGACACGTACAAGACGCGCTCGTGCGCCTTGAGCAGCTCTAGCACGGCCAGCACGGCGTCGTTCACCAAGCAGCCGTCGCTCGCCCACGCCTTTTTCGCGCGCGCGGCGCCGCCAAACCAGTTAATGACCGTGCTCGCGGCCTTTGCATTCAAAATATACGCCCCACCCACGGAGCCGGTAACATACATGCGACAGAAGAAGAACATGCCGGGGAAGATGGGACAAGAGGAAGACGCGTCGGTGCTCAGGTTTAGCCGGCTCAACTGCGCCTGGATCTGCGGCTCGCTTTGCGATTCCAGCATGTGGTCTGTGACTTCGAGCACGTTGAGCAGCACGTCGGCGTGGAACTGCCCCAGGTCCGCCTTGCTCGCGAGCGGGGGCACAACAGTCTCCACGCGCACGCCCAGCGCGTCGAGCAGCGAGCGCGCCAGGTGCGCGCGGTACGGCTTGAACCTGTGGCCTTGCGGCACGTGGAAGGTGCCGAGGTCGGAGTGATAGAAGGTCACTACGCGCGACGGCATATGCATCGATGCACACTGGCCACGCGCCGCTCCGGCGTTGTGCGGCTCTCGTCGAACCTGGCTCGATCGGAGCGTGACCGGCTGGTTTACCCTCAAGTTCACGTTTCTGCGCGGACACTTTTTAATTTGTCCGCAACTTCACACACACACACAGCGCACGAACGCGGTGTCGTAGACTAGTAAAAGTTTCTGCATTCTCTTCCGCTCGTTGCCCTCTTTCCAATGATGTATTTTTCACTAGCG
>Ga0302314_10021831_pt1 | contig 10527 bp, 17 predicted proteins | sample III_Palsa_N2_3_FD_200533 | JGI IMG/M metagenome (GOLD analysis project Ga0302314, IMG submission 200533) | Peat permafrost microbial communities from Stordalen Mire near Abisko, Sweden - III_Palsa_N2_3 | ecosystem: Environmental > Terrestrial > Soil > Palsa > Peat permafrost | place: Sweden... | reverse complement strand
GAAGTGCAGTCATCGTAGTCTCCGGTTCCGGGGAACAATCCCCGGTGCAAAACTACGACTTGCATAATGTTGAGCTGACAGGGCGGCCAAACGTTCGCGCGCTGCCACCGCTTCAGCGGTTTAGTCCATCGGCCAAGACCGGACTGTTACAGAGGTCGGCTTAAGAGGAGCCCAACGCGGGCTTATGACCGGTGGCACCTGCCGCGAGGATGGGTCGTACGACAGCTTCGGGCGTAAAGCTGACCGGGCGGCAGCCGGAAGCGCGTCGGCGTCGGAGGCAATTCGGACAACGCGTGGTCTGCGATCTTCCGTTGCTGCCCCCGAGAGATCACAACCGACCCGTCCGCAGCCATGAGTGAGGGGTCGACGAGCAGCGCGTTGCCGTCCACGGTGCCGGCGCCCTGCATCGCGTCTCCCGCGGCGCGCACGATGAACGTCGCGTCGACGACCAGCAAGCTTCAGATCGCGAAGTCTCCCACCTGTTTACCGTTGGCCAGCTGCTCGGTGAGCCACTTCGGCTTCAAGCCCCGGCCGGTCCAGGTGGCGCCGGTCTCGGGATGCCGATACTTCGGTGTGACCTTGGCGCGGGAGCCTGTGTGTGCGCCCGCCGCATTCTTCTGCGGCGTAGCAAGATCGGCGGGCGTCAGGCCGTGCTGGGCCATGAGTGTGCGGATTTGCGCGATCGCCTCGGCGCGAGATGCCTTCGTCGCAGCAGAGATCTGCCGCTCGAGTGCGGCCTTCTGGTCTAGAAGCTCTTGCAACGTCGCCATATCTGATTCCTGACTATGAGGGGCGCTTATTGTCCTCCGGTGGCTTCAGAGTGGATCAACTCAGCTTCCTCGCTGGCTGCAGGGGTTGTGCGGTAAGTCCGCTGTCGCGTCGATACCTGACATCGGCCGCTGAACACGAGACTTCGGCAATCGCTGCATTGCTGTCGCTGGCGATGCGTCCTCGAGGGTTGGCCAGCGGCCTTCGCCGAACGCAGATTTCTGGCCCGGGTCGAGCCGGCGCCTTGCACGTCAGTGGCCGCGTCACCGGCCGGTCTGGGGCGGACTGCTGACGTTCAAGAGCTGGGCCGCCAGGGCTCGGGGTCGGTCGGCGCCCATATGACCGCTGTTCCGGTCCGCGAATTCGCGCTGTCGGCAACAAGCTGCCGATCGCCACTGACTGCTTTCAGCTAAGCTGCTCGCAGCGCCGTGCGGCAAGGAGGCTAGATCGTGAACGGATACTTGATTTTCGCGGTCGCAGCGGCAATCCTCCTGGGCGCGAACGCAGTCGGCTCCTATGCGGTCGGCCGAAGCGACTTCTATGACTCGCGACAGAAGAGCGTTCAGATCGCCTTGGTCTGGCTGCTTCCGATCTTCGGACTGCTGCTCGTGGGTGGAATCTTGTGGTCGAACTACGAACGACCCACATCAACTGGGGATCACCCCGAACACCAGATCCCTGACTTCGCGTGGCTCAATGGCGGTACGGACAACTATCAACATGGCGACCCGTCGACCTGAACTGCGATCCGCCGGGGAGGCCTGCAGGCGGCCACTATTGGCCGGTCGACAGGGTGACCTTTCAGGTACGCTGAAACCATGAGCACCCTTGCCATACGCCAAGTTGTTGACCGCTGGAACTCGGAGGGCGTGGAGCTTTACGCAGCTCTTCCAGCGGCCGAGATCAAACGGTTATCGGCGCTGCTGTGGCGACCTCTCTCTGAAGACGTGAAGTTTCTCTATTCCATCTGCGGCGGGATGCCGCCAAGCACTGTGGACGACCGCTGGTTTGAATTGTGGCCGCTTGAGCGCGCGGTCAAAGAATCAAGCAGGTTTCCGCGCGGGTTCATCCCGTTCGCGGAGGGATTCTTGTCGGCCCAGCTCTACTGTTTACTTCTCGGCAGCGAAGCGACGGCGTCCGTGCACATTGACTACTCTTTCAACGGCGACTCGCTCGAGCTCGTTGCGCCTTCGTTGGGAGATGCATTCCACATGCTCATAAATGCCCCAACGAATCTACATCTGCCATAGGACATCACGTCCTTTGAACCGACAGTCGAAATCGCCTGTTGATGCAGCGTTCCGAAGACGTGTTCGACCGTGCATCGACGCAATGTCATGGCCTCGGGCTGTAAGTTCAGGCGACGCTGCATGGCCTCGAGCACTGACTCGTGTTCCCAGCGCGCGATCCGCCTGTTGTCACCTGTTGTGCACTGCGTCTTCATCGGGCATTGCGGGCAGGCACTGCTCCAATACCGGTGCATCTCGAGCCCGTTCTCCTCGCGGGTGAAGCGATAGATGGCGCGCATGGACGCTCATTCCGCGCGTCTGAAAGACCTTTCTTGGATCAGCCTTGGCACATTTTGATTTGGAGCGGCGGACCTGACCCGGTAGCTTGAATGGGCCGGACTTCCCCGGCGCCCTCACTTCAGATCGTGGCAGTCATCCAGAACCGTGGCCCTCTCCAGTATCGCGCCCTCGTGCGCCGGTCGAGATTTCCGCAGCACTCCCGTACGTTCGAACGCGCACGCGACGCCCAGGCGTGGGCAACCGACCTCGAGGCCGCGATCGGCCGGCGCAACCTGGAGGAGGTGCGTCGCCTGACCGAACGCGCCGGCGGCGGCGAGCTGAACACAGTCGGCGACCTCGCCGACAAGTTCCTGACGGACGTCGTAGAGCAGCCGGGCCGCCGAAAGGGCCAGGCCGACGCAGAGCGGCCTCGGCTGGCTCGCATCAAGTCGGCCTTGGGGCAGATGCCGATCCAGATGCTTTCGGCGTCTGACATCGCGCGATGGCGCGACCAGCGACTCGAGGAAGGGGCGTCCGCCCATACCGTGCGGCACGACCTAAACACGTTGTCTGTCGTGCTTGGCCACGCGATCAGTGAATGGGGTGTCGAAGGGCTCGTGAACGCCGTCAGGGACGTGCGGAAGCCGCCGCAAGCCGCGGGACGCAGCCGGCGCCTGTCGTAGCACGAATTCGTGTAACTGCTGCGCGCCGCCGTCTACGTCCCACCCCGCGGCGGCCGCCTGCCGGGCCGGGGCCTCGCACCCATCATCAAACTGGCCGTGGAAACGTCGATGCGACTCGGCGAGTTGCTCAGTCTCGAGTGGAAGCGCATCGACTTCGATGCACGGGTTGCCTTCCTTCCGACCACGAAGAATGGCGAGCCGCGCAGTGTTGCGCTGTCAAGTGCCGCGGTGACTGCTCTAAAGGAGATGGACAATCCACGCCGCTCGGACGGCCGGGTGTTCAACTGGGTCAAGAGCGACTCGTTCGTCGGGCATTTCATCCGCTGCGTTGCACGTGCGCTAGCGCTCTATGATGCGGACTGCGTGGCGAACGACGAAAAGCCCGCCGCCGAATTCCTGACCGACCTGCGATTCCACGAACTACCACGAGGCGGCAAGCCGGCTGTTCGAAAAGGGCCTCAACCCGATGGAGGTGGCCAGCATGACTGGCCACAAGAGCATGCAGATGCTCAAGCGATACACGCACGTGGAAGCCGCGAAGGTGGCGGCGAAGCTGGGATAGCTATGCGGTTGCCGTTTCAGCCCCGAGAAGCGCATCGAGATTGGTCAACTGATCGTGATGCAATAGCAGCACGCCGGCCTTCGCAGCGAGGTACTCCGCGCTTCGCGTGAACTTGGCGTTGCTCACCACGATGCAGTGGGTCGCCGATGCCCACGCGCGGCCAGAGATCGCCTCCTGGACGGCCGCATTGCCGACCGAGCCTGAGAACAGCTTGCACTGCACGACCAAGCGAACGCGGCCCTTGTTGGCAAGGACGTCCACGCCCTGGTCACCCGTCTTGCCGCTGACGTTTGCAGCCCAGCCGAGTGAAGTCAGCAGTCCCGCGACGAATCTCTCGTAGTCAGACGGGTGCATCGCAGGATGGAATGCGGTGTTCAAGGTCACCCCATCTGCAACGCGATTGACCAGGGCGTGCAAGCCCTCGCGCTTCGAGCTGATGTCCCCAAGCACCGGGGCAACGACTGTGTTCAGGAACCGGTCGACTTCGCGAGTCCACGGCTTGGCGTCGACCACTCCATAGGACTTGCGACCGAGCAGCTGGCTACGTCGCACAGCCAAATCTTGCGCATGCGCGGCGACGAGCAGCTGTGCACGCTTTGTCCAGCGGTCGTTCATGTAGGCCCGCGCGCCGAGTCCAGCTGCGGCCGCAGCGACCACCAGAACCACGAAGGGGACGGCCGATCGAGCAGGCATGTTCGAAGCCAACCAACCGATGAAGACGATGGCTAGGGCTATCTGAACGAGCCTCGCTGTCTCGCTGCTCTGCTTGCGTGCCATCGGAGGGCCCCCAGTTGTGCTGAACGCTCTGGTTATCGAACGCGCAGTATGACAGTCTGGGTCGCTACTCGCATCACAGTGGCAGCTCGATTTGTGATCGATTCCACTGCGTGGCGATAGTCCGCCAGAAAGACGCGCGGACTCAGCGCGGCGAACTGTAGACCCTGAAGAACACTCCGTTCTTCCGCTCCAGCAAACCAAAATCTCGATCCTCGAAGTGCCACTTCAAGTTGGGGCGCTTCGGCTTCTCGATATCTAGCCCCGTAGCCGCGTCCTTGCCTGCGTAGAGCGTGTCGACAAACGTACTGTCGTCCAGCTTCGGGTCGACGGCCTTCATGTACTCATCGCAGCGATCCGCGTAGAGCACCAGCTCCATGGGGTGTCCCGACGACATCGTGGGATAGGCCATGAAGCCTTGGCCCGGCGGCACTTGGCTTTGGATGTATTGACGACTGATCCCGAACAGCCGCCGCATTTCGGCCGAGCCAGTCGTGAACGCGCTGTGATCCGAAACTGCCAGCACTCGGAACTCGTCTTCCGTCACCTCCGCGAACACGAGCCGGTGACTGCGACCCGTCGGGTTCGCTGCGGTCACTGGGCCCACGTGAAAATGGTGCAAGCCGGCCTTGATGAGCACGAAGTCTTTCTCGAACCAACGACTTGCAGCGGCGACCTGCGGCATCGCAAAGCCCAAGGTGCCAACGAGGTTGGAGAGGTGCGGCGTCAAGTCCTGCCCGCGTTCTGCGCGGCCAAGAAGCGGTGCCAGTTGCGGTCGCAGCGTGGCGAAATGCAACGGGTCAACGCCGCCTGACCACACGCGAACCGATCGGGGCTTTGCCGGAATCAGCCGCATCCGCCAGGTGAGGTAGATCAGCATGAGGTGGTGCGACCCCATCGCCTGCATGTGGGCGATCGTGTCGCGGTTGTTTGGCACCTTTGGGACGAGCCTGATCAGCTCCGCGCGCAGCGCCTGGATCCTTGCCGGGTGCGAAGTAGTCATACAGCGTTCAGGACAGCGCGCGCTTTCCAGCGGTCGCGTAGTCGCGGTCGTACGGAATCACGCCGTTCCCAGCGGGCCGCGGGTCGCACTTGACCCACCAGGCTTGCGGATACTCGACGCCGTCGATCTTCTCAGTGCCGACGTACACCATGTCCATGCCATCGAGGCGCGTCTGATCGGGCGCGTTCAGCAACAGGATCGGATTGCAGTTCGCCCCCTCGTGCGGCAGCAGGATCAGCTCCTTGATCGTCATGTCGACTCGACCGTCCTTGAGGCGCCAGTAGTGGATCGCCATGAAGCCGCGCACCCGCGGCTGGGCGTCGAGTTCGTCCCTCGGGATCTTCTCCCCATGCCGCCTGAGCTTGACCACAACTACTTCCATGGCGGCAATGATACTGTATGCAAATACAGTCAACACCGCTGCTCGACAGGCGACCACCTCTAGAACAGGTCGCCCTGCGCGGGCGGCCCTGGCGGCGCCTTCGGCGCCTTGACGGGCTTCGGGGGCGCGGGTGGCAGCAGCTCGTCCTTGGGGCTCAGCTCCTTGACGGCCTTCGGCATGCGGGCGAGAGGCGCGGCCTCGCCGAGGAACGGGTCCGGGTGCTGTTTGAAGAACAGCGACGCATCGATGAGGCCGCACTGCAGCCACGGCCCGTACTGCTCCTTGTCCAGGAAAATCGGCATGCGCTTCTCCTCGCCTGGCTTGTGGAAGCGCTTGTAGAACGGGTGCGTGTCGGCGTTCACCGTGATCATCGTGAACGTGAACAGAGCCGGTCCACCCTGCGGCTCTTTCCAGCGGCGGTAGATGCCGGCGATGCCGAACGGAACGTCGGCCTCTTGGTAGATGCGCCAGCGCACAGCCTGGCCGGACTCGTAGTTGGGCTCGAACACGGCCTCGGTTGGGATGATGCAGCGCTGGCCGGCCGCCCAAGCTGGCTTGAAGCTCGGGAGCTTGTGCACCGTCTCGCTGCGCGTTGTAGGTGCGTCGGCCGTACTGCCGTTCGGCCGCGAAGTGGGGCAGCAGGCCGAACATGCCGTCCTCGGCGATCAGCGCCGGCTTACCATCCTCCTGGCCTTCAACGGTCAGCCGGATGAACGGTGCCATGCCGAGAGGGAACACCTCGCGCTGAAGCAATTCCTCCTTCGCGTACTCGACCCCGAAAAACGTCATCAGACGGTCTGCGCGCGTGACGGGCAGGTAGTTCGAGCACATGGGGCAATCCTAGCGTCCGCCTGCAACGGATGAGCTAGGATCCTGCCAGGGCGGAGGGATAACCATGAAATTGAATGAGTGGCAGTGGTTGGTGCTGGTGCTATCCGTCCTGTGGGCCGTCATCACATGGAACAGTGTCCGAAACGACGGTGTCCTAACCGCTGACCACCAGGCAGCATGGGCTTACAAGGTCTGCACGGACAGCAAGATGCTGGCGCATCAAACGGATCTGTCCTCGTGCGACGCCGAGAAGAAGAACATGCAGGACACGTTCCTCAAGGACAACGACCAGAATGCTGCCCTTGCAGCGCTGGCGCCGCTCCCGTTCTTCTGGCTTGCAGCATTCATCGCGTTCTACGTGTGGCGCATCCTCGTCGCCGGATGTCGCGAGGTACTACCGTGGCGCACGATGGCCCGCTTTAAAAAGGCCGTGACGGTTTTCTCCGGCCTAGCCGTAGCGGCGATGGCGGTCATGGTCGCCGTCTCATGGATGAGCATGTACGTCGAAACCAAGGTTCCGGTGCAGTTGGCATTGAAGGCAATGGTCATCAACACGGGTGACGCCGTCACGGCCGAGGGGACTTGGATCAGCACCACCATCAACCCGGACGACGCGCTTGTGCCGCTGCAGACGTCGCAGATCTCGTGCTACAAGCCCGAGCGGCGGTGCACCGAAGCGAGGGCCTCGCTCTCCAATACTCTGCTGATCGCAGAAGTTGTCGACTATGACCTGGCGAGTTGGACGGACTCTTCCATCGTGCTCCGGCGTGACCTGCCCTGCGCCCAGGAGGTCTACACCATTGACCTACAAACGAATGTGGTCAGCGCCGCCGGCAAGCGCGTGAACGACGACGATCCGTTCTGTAAGACTCGTTCGGTAACTTCACACGAGTGGACGTATCGGCTTGCCGATGGATTTCCGCAGTACTGGAAGATGCGACAGGAGGCGCGGCCATGGGCGCTGAAGATGTTCGCGGCCTTGTTCGGAAACTGAAGCGACCATTGCAAGTGAACAGACACGGTCGGCCCCACCCCGGTGCAGCGTGTGGTCGATACGTCTCCAACATGGCACCATCGCAGCATTCAAACGCCTGGGGCACGCGATGACATCGGCTAGGTTGTTGCTCTTTGGCCTCTCCGGGGTTGCCCTCGCGTGCACCTGCTCCGCAAGTCTGGCCGAGTCGGTCTTCGTCAAGTACCGAGGGCCGGTTGACCTCAAGCCGTTCGCATGCTCGGCTACAAAGGGCGCGGTGGTGACTCGGGTCTGCTACGACCCGTCGGAGCGGTACGTCGTCGCCCGCATCGCTGGCACGTATTACCACTACTGCGACGTGCCAGGAGGGTTGGTCGCCGATTGGGTCGCGGCTTCGTCAGTGGGTGGCTTCTACAACGCTCGAATCAAAGGGCGATACGACTGCCGGATCAACCACATGCCAGCCTATGGCGACGTTCCGCAGTTCCCTTCGGTCAAACGAACCACTTCCAGGCATACAAGCAGCTGCGAAACGGGACTCTCGATCGAATCCGTGATGAGCGACGGGTCGATCATCAAACTGGACGACGGGTCGGTCTGGGAGGTAGACGATGTGGACACAGTGGATTCATCGCTATGGCTTGAAACCACCGAAATCACAGCCTGTGCTGACAAGTTGATCAACACCGAGGACAACGAGACAGTCGGCGCGCATCGGATTAAGTAGGCGACTACGCGCACCTGCGCGCCGGTTCGGCCAGCTCCAGCCGTTCGTGATGGCCGGCTTCCGGTGGCCCCGCAGCGCGATAGGATGCTGCTTGTCAGCGTCGCGGAGTGATAAAGACGTACCCCATCATGAAATAAAGCGATGCCATCCAAAATCAACGTGCTGTTCGTCGTGGCCATCTTCGCCGCCCTCCTGTTCGCGGGCGTCTTGGTCTACTCTCACAACGACAAATACGTCGAGCTCATCGTCACGATCTTTGCAACATTCGTGGCGGCGTGGGCGGGCGGATGGGCGGCGTTCAACGCGGAGCGGAAGACTCGGGAGGAGGCGGAGCGCAACGCCCGCATCTCGGCCGCGAACAAGGCCTTGTTCGCCATCGCCACCATGTTCAACGTGTTCGACAATTTGCGCCGGTTCTACATCGACCACGAGGGCGCCCGCCAAAGCGAAGACCGGGCATTCCTCATGGACTCGCCGCAGCCCGGCATGATGCAGCCGCTTCATTTCGACTACGACAGCCTCAACTATCTGCTGGACCAGGACGGCGAGCTTTGCTCGATGGCCCTGGTGGAGCTGCGGGTCCTCGACTGGCACCATCAAGCCCTGCTCAACACAGTCGAGCTGAGAGCCACGGCCCATGACGATTTGCGGAAGGCCGCGCTTTCACGTAGCCCTCCCAGGCTCACGCGGCATGAGTTGCAGGCGGATTTCAAAGCGGAGTATGCCAAGCTGGCCGCGTTGACCGATCAATTCATCCTGCAAGTGGACGAGGGCATCACGTCGACTCAGAAGATGGCCAACCAATTCCAAATCGCGTTGCAGAGCATTTTCCCAGGCCAAAGCTTTCTGAAAATCCGCTTCGCCCAACAGTCATCGCAATAGCGCAAAGGCTGCGGACTGCAACGTACCCCCGACCTGAACTCCGCAACTCGTCATTCCGAACCGCAGGTTTCCGGCGTCCAAATCGAGCGTGGAAATGTCAGCTCGGGGTCGAGAGCGTGAGTTCGCGGACCGGAACAGCGGTCATTCCGGCGACGACCGCCCCGAAGCGCTCGCGGCACAGTTCCTGAGCGTCAGCAGTCGGTCCCAGACCTGCCGGTGACGCGGGCCACTTACGCGCCAGGCGCCGGCCCGATCCGGGCCAGAAATCTGCATTCGGCGAACGCAAGTGGCCAGCCTTCGAGGGCGTTTCGCAAGGGACAGCAATGCAGCGACTGCTGTCACTTGGTCGACCGCGGCGACCGGCAGGTGCCGCTGCATTGGAGACGGTCACACAACGTCCAGGCGAGGCAGCCCGAGCGACCGCTGTGGACGATGCCTCGACGAGGTCGGCGCGATATGCACGGCTTACACCTGCCCACGATGAGCGACCGCTCTGGAGCAGATTCCTGTCCTTGGGATGAGCGCACGCGCGGCCTCGGATCGGCGCAAGCCAAATGTCGGCTCTCGGCGACCGCGAGCTCACGCAATCGACCCAGTCCGGAAGTAGCCCGACCAGGAATGCCTGCCCGATAGCTGCCGCTCAACAAGAATAGGTGCGTCGTCTCTCAGGCTAAGCAGCCTGATGCAGGCGATGTTCGCAATGGACAAGCGCCTCCCCAGAATCGACGAGCCGATCCCGAACGCGGCTGAATGCTTGCGTGCGTTCGAGCAAGCCGGGAGCCCATCGCGATAGATGACGTACTCGGCACAGTCCGGTCGTAGCGATGGTGCCGACGGCAACCGGTACACCTTGCAGTCCTCAACCGTCCTGCGCCGCCAGCAGCAGGGCGTCCGCCTCCGTTTCGGTCAGTTCACGCCCGCGCAAAATCAGTTCTTCCAAAGTCTCGCGATCCAGGCTGTCCAGCGTCATGGCGGTGGTCCTTGCGATGTCGCCGATCGGGAGGCTGTTCTCCGAACTGCCGCGCCTGGCGTGGAATGCGCGGGCATGGCCAAGGAGCAGCGCAGCACTTCGAGGGTGGCCGCACTTGGCGGCGGCGAAGCTTGCCAGCTCGGCGACCTCCGCTCCAAATCGGCGCGCACGGGCCGCCAGCGCGGGCCACTCGGCCCGTGCCTCGTCAAGGCGGCCAGTGTCGAACAGAATGCGGCCCAGTCGGACATGCGCGGTGGCAACAATCGCATCGTCGATCCCCCTGGATGAAACGAGCAGCGCGCGCAGCCGCTGCACGGCTTCCGCGGTACGACCCACCGTAAGCACCCGGTGATCACACCTTGAAAGTCCGTCACCGTTCGAGATGATGTCCATTTTCGATTTGGAATGGACGTTATGGCAGCAAAGATTGGAGCACCACGCCGCAGGCACAGCGCGCAGCTCAA
>Ga0302314_10021830_pt1 | contig 10528 bp, 8 predicted proteins | sample III_Palsa_N2_3_FD_200533 | JGI IMG/M metagenome (GOLD analysis project Ga0302314, IMG submission 200533) | Peat permafrost microbial communities from Stordalen Mire near Abisko, Sweden - III_Palsa_N2_3 | ecosystem: Environmental > Terrestrial > Soil > Palsa > Peat permafrost | place: Sweden... | reverse complement strand
CATGGGTTAGCCAGAAGTAACCCGTCCCACCGTTTCCGATGAAAAGGTTTCCGCCACCGTTTGGGACACTACTCATAGATTGTCTCCTTCCATGTGTTTTCAAGAGCTTGCGATGATTACATCGCGGTGCTCGTCCATTAGTTCTCGGCGTCGTGTGATAGGCCTGAACTAAACACGGGTAGACACCCGGAAGACCGAACGCGATAGGCGCACGAACCGATGATTCGCCGATGAAACGCCGATCATCTCGCTGAGGGACTGGCCGCGCACGTCTGTCGAAGACGCCGGCGGCGGGGTTGTCTTGGCCATGGCTTTGGCCCAAGAGGCGCGCCCATGGATCCGGCCGAGGCAGTTCACGAGCGATTTCGCGCCCGCGTCGCGTTGGGCGATTTCCCGGGGCGGGCGGCTGCCGCCCTGCCGGAGGGGCTGACGCCCGAAAAGCTGGTGGAGATGTACGGCTCGCAAGTTCTGAGCCGCCAGCTCGACCGCGTTGCGCGCGCCCTGCAGGCCCGGGGCGAGGGCTTCTACACCATCGGCAGCTCCGGCCACGAGGGCATGGCCGCTGTCGCCGAGGCCTTCCGCGTCGGCGACATGGCCTTTCTCCACTACCGCGACGCCGCCTTCCAGATTCAGCGCGCCCGCAAGCTCCCCGGCCAGACCCCAGCCTGGGACATGCTGCTCTCCTTCGCCGCCTCGGCCGAGGACCCGATCAGCGGCGGGCGGCACAAGGTGCTGGGCTCCAAGCCGCTGTTCATCCCGCCCCAGACCAGCACCATCGCCTCGCACCTGCCCAAGGCCATGGGCGCGGCCTACGCCGTGGGCCTCGCCAAGCAGCTGCAGGCGCCGGGCCGCGTCCTCGCCGACGACGCCGTCATCCTGGCCAGTTTCGGCGACGCCTCGGCCAATCACTCCACCGCCCAGGGGGCGATCAACGCTGCCTGCTGGACCGCCTTCCAGGGCGGGGCCATGCCGATCGTCTTCGTCTGCGAGGACAACGGCATCGGCATTTCGGTGCGCACGCCGCGCGGCTGGATCGAGGCGGCGTTCAGCGGCCGGCCGGCGCTGAAATACATCCCCTGCTGCGGCCTCGACCTCGTCGAGACCTGGAGCGCGGCGCGCGAGGCGGCGGCCTACGCCCGCAGGCATCGCCGGCCGGTCTTCCTGCACATGGGCTGCGTGCGCCTCTACGGTCACGCCGGCTCCGACGTCCAGGCCGCCTATCTCAGCAAGGAGGAGATCGAGCGCGCCGAGGCCGGCGATCCCCTGCTGCGTTCGGCGGGCCTGCTGACCGGGCTGGGCGTCCTCACTCCGGCCGAGGCCCTGGCTATCTATGACGACACGGGCGAGACCGTGCGCCGCATCGCCGAGGAGGCCATCGCCCGGCCCAAGCTGACCACCGCGGCCGAGGTCATGGCCAGCCTGATCCCGCCGCCCCGCGCGCCCGCGCCCACCAACGGACCCTCGCCCGAGGCCCGCCAGGCCGCCTTCGCCGGCGAGTTCGCGGCCCTCGACAAACCCGCGCACATGGCCAAGCTGATCAACTGGGCCCTGACCGACCTGATGCTCGCCCACGACGAGATCGTCCTGGCCGGCGAGGACATCGGCGCCAAGGGCGGGGTCTATAACGTCACCGCCAAGCTCGCCCAGCGCTTCGGGACGCGGCGGGTGATCAACACCCTGCTCGACGAGCAGAGCATCCTCGGCCTCGCCCTCGGCATGGCCCACAACGGCCTGCTGCCGATCCCCGAGATTCAGTTCCTGGCCTATCTGCACAACGCCGAGGACCAGCTGCGCGGCGAGGCCTCGACGCTGAGTTTCTTCTCCGAAGGCCAGTTCACCAACCCGATGGTCCTGCGCCTCGCCGGCCTCGGCTATCAGAAGGGCTTCGGCGGCCACTTCCACAACGACAACAGCGTCGCCGTGCTGCGCGACATTCCGGGGATCGTCGTCGCCTGCCCGAGCAACGGCGCCGACGCCGTCGCCATGCTGCGCGAGTCCGTGCGCCTGGCCCGCGAGGAGCAGCGGGTGGTGGTCTTCCTGGAGCCCATCGCCCTCTACATGACCCGCGACCTTCACGCCGAGAAGGACGGGCAGTGGACCTTCCCCTACGACGCGCCCGGGGAGGGCCGCGAGATCCGGCTGGGCCAGGTCGGCGTCCACGGCGCCGGCGAGGATCTCGCCATCGTCAGCTACGCCAACGGCTATTACCTCTCGCGCCAGGCCGAGAAGATCCTCGCCGAACGACATGGCGTCGCCAGCCGCGTCATCGACCTGCGCTGGCTGGCGCCGCTGGACTTCAGTGAGATCGTCGGCGCCATCGGTCCGGCGCGGCGCGTGCTGATCGTCGACGAATGCCGCATCACCGGCTCGCAGAGTGAGGCCCTGATGGCGGGCCTCATCGAGCATACGCCTGGCCTGCCGGTCTCGCGCGTCGCCGCGGAGGACAGCTTCATTCCGCTCGGCCGCGCCGCCACCGTCACCCTGCCGAGCCGCGACGGCATTGTCGCCGCGGCGCTGGCGGCGGTCGGCGCCGAACCCAAGCGGCGGAGCGTCCGGGCGTGAGCGCAAGACAGACGGCGCTGGTGATCGCGCCGGGGCGGGGGACCTACAACGCGGGCGAGCTCGGCTACCTGACGCGCTGGCACGCCGACCGCCGCGACTTCCTCGCTATGGCCGACGCCTATCGGGCTTCCCTCGGCCAGCCGACGCTGACCGAACTCGACCAGGCCCCGGCCTGGAAGGCGGGCCTGCACGCCCGCGGCGACCACGCCTCGGGGCTGATCTTCGCCTGCTCCTGGCTGGATTTCCTTAGCCTCGACCGGAACGCTTTCGACATCGTCGCGATCACCGGCAACTCCATGGGCTGGTACACCGCGCTCGCCTGCGCCGGAGCCCTGGCCGAGGAACCGGGCCTCGGCCTCGTCAACACCATGGGCCTCTATATGCAGGAGGCCTCCATCGGCGGCCAGGCGATCTGGACCCTGGTCGACGAGGATTGGCGGCCCATTCCCGGCCGGCGCACGGCGCTGATCGAGGCCATCGCCGACATCCATGGCCGGGGCGGAGCGGAGCTCTACGTCTCCATCGAGCTCGGCGGCATGCTGGTCCTGGCGGGCAACGACGCCGGCCTCAAGGCCATGACCGAGCGCGCGCCCAAGGGTCCCGGCCGCTTTCCGCTGGCCCTGCCGGGCCACGCCGGCTTCCATTCACAGATGCAGGCCCCGGTCAGCGCCCGCGCCAAGGCCACGATCGGGCGGGAAGATTTCCATCAGCCCGTTGTCCCGCTGATCGACGGCGCCGGCCGCATCTGGCGCCCGCACGCGACCGACGTCGCCGCCCTGTGGGACTATACGCTCGGCGAGCAGGTGGTGGAGACCTATGACTTCACCGCCGCCGTGCAGGTGGGCCTCAAGGAATTCGCGCCGGACAAGGTGATCGTGCTCGGCCCCGGCGAGACCCTCGGCGGCGCCGTCGCCCAGAGCCTCATCGCCGCCCGCTGGCGCGGCCTGGCCTCCAAGACGGATTTCGTCCGTACACAGACCGAAGCCCCCTTCGTCCTCGCCATGGGCCGCGCCGATCAACGGGTTTTGGCGGTGGGAGCATAGTTTCGTCGCCTAAAAAACTAACGTCATGGCCGGGCGTAAGTCCCGGCCATCTATGAACGCCGCATGGCGGGTGGCCGCGCCCGGCGCGGCCAAGGCAGAGCATTTCAGATGCGGTTGAAGCAACGAGCTTTGGCCATGCCGGGCATGGCCACCCATCCTCACGCGCTCAATGGATCCCCGGGACTGACGCCCGGGGATGACGGTAGAGAATAGGGGGGCGGAGCATAAGAGATCGCCCTCCCCATCGAGGACAGAGACCCTAAGCCGCCAACTTCAACGCCGTGCCCAGCGCCGCGTCCACCGCCTTGGCGCGGGCGTCGGGGCCGAAGCTGGTCCCCTCGGCGACAACGAACTCCGGCTCGACGCCGATGAAGTTGAAGAAGCCCTTCAACCAGCTTTCGCTGTGCTCGAACGCCGCGTTGTGCGCGCCATAGGCGTTGCCGCGCGAGACGGCGATGATCACCCGCTTGCCCTTGGCCAGGCCCTCGGGGCCGTTCTCGCCATATTTGAACGTCTTGCCGGGCACGCCCAGGCGATCGATCCACGCCTTGAGCTGGCTGGGCGCGCCGAAATTGTACATCGGGGCGCCGATGACCACGATATCGGCTGCCAGGAATTCTTCCAGCGCCGCTTCGCTCGCGTCGCGATCGGCGTTGGCTTCGGGCGACATGCCCGACACCGGATGGGCGCTCGGGATGTTGGTCGGCGTCAGATGCGGCAGCGGCTCGGCGGTCAGGTCGCGATAGGTAATGGTCAGGGGCTGGCCCGACTTGATCAGGGAATCGACGATGGCCGCCGTGACCTGACGGCTGACGGAGCCCGCGCCCAGGATGCTGGAGTCGACGTGAAGGAGTTTCATTGCTATACCTCAGTATGGAATTGTGACTGCAGCGTACTTATGTAACCACCCAGGCAGGGCGCAAGAAGGCACTTTTTGGGAACCTAGGTCACATGGATGTAACCACCCCCGACCCGGACTCTTTCCAGCACGTGAGTGTGCACTGCCGGAAGGTCAGCGCCATCCTCTCGCGCGTGGGCGACAAGTGGACCGTGCTGGTGGTCATGCTGCTGGGCGGCGGTCCGCGCCGCTTCAACGACATCAAGCGCCAGGTCGACGGCATCTCCCAGCGCATGCTGACCCTGACCCTGCGCGGGCTCGAGCGCGACGGCCTGGTCCGCCGCACCGTAACCCCCACCATCCCGCCGCGCGTCGACTATGAACTGACCCCGGCCGGCTTCTCGCTGCTCGAACCCGTCCAGGCCCTCGGCGCCTGGGCCCAGGCCCACATCGAGACCATCGAGGCGGCGCGGTCGGCGTTCGACGCCAAGGCGGCTTGAGGCCGAGAGGCGACAGGGCGATCGCATGTGAATGCCCTAAACAGAGAACGTCATGGCCGGGCGTTAGTCCCGGCCACCCACGATCGCCGAATACAGGGTGGCCGCGCCCAGCGCGGCCATTGCAGCGCGCTTCAGTTGCGGTTGAAGCATCGAGCCCTGGCCATGCCGGGCATGGCCACCTCTCCTCACGCGCTCAATGGATCCCCGGGACTAACGCTCGGGGATGACGGTAGAGAAAGTGAGAGAGCCGAGCCTATGCGATTGCCCTGCGGCTTTCGCGGGGATGAGCGGATTTGGGGTTCCAGAACCTGGTTCCGCGTCTAGGACTGCGCCAGGATGGACTGGTTGTTCGAATTGGGGCTGGAGAAGCCCGAAAAGGGACCGCGCGATGCGACGCGGCGCATTGACGCCCAGCTTCGGGCCGCCATCGCCGACGGGCGCCTGGCGCCCGGCGTTCGCCTGCCCGCCACGCGCCAGGCCGCGGCCATATTCGGCGTGTCGCGTAACACCGTGGTCGAGGTCTACGATCGGCTGCTGCACGACGGCTACGCGGTGGCGCGCCAGGGCGCCGGCACCTTCGTCGCCGAGCGGCCGCCCGCCGCCGGCGCGGTGGTGGGCGAGGGGGCGCCTGCGGCCCAGCGGTCGCTCAATCCCTTCTGGCTAAGGTCCGAGGTGTCGGACGCCATCGGCTTCTGGCGGACCGGCGGAAATGACCCGCCCGCCGATGCGCCGGCCATCGAACTGCGCCCCGCGCTCGTCGACGGCCGGCTGTTTCCACATGACGTGTTCCGCCGCATCATGGCCCAGCAGCTCCGCGCGCTCGAGCGTTCGCCGCCGAGTTACCGTGGTCCCCAAGGCAACCAGGGCAACGGCCGGTTGCGCGCCGCCATCACCCGCCACATCGCGGTCACGCGCGCCGTGGCCTGCCAGCCCGAGGATGTGATCGTCGTCGCCGGCGCCCAGCAGGCCTTCGACCTCCTGGCGCGGAGCCTGATCGACCGGTCGGGCGCGGTGGTGGCGTTCGAGGACCCCGGCTATCCGCCCATGCGCGCCGCCTTCGCCGCCGCGGGCGCCGTGCTGCATCCCACGCCCGTGGACGCCGAGGGTCTGATCGTCGAGTCCCTGCCGGACGACGCGCGGATCGTCTGCCTCTGCCCCTCTCACCAGTTCCCGCTCGGCGTCTCGCTGTCGCCGGCGCGCCGGCGCGGGCTCTTGGCCTGGGCGCGGCGGCGCGGCGCGGTGATCGTCGAGGACGACTACGATGGGGAGTTCCGTTACGCGGGCAGCCCCTTGGAAGCGCTGCGCGTCGGCGGGCCCGACGTCGTCTTCTATGTCGGCACCTTCTCCAAGTGCATGCTGCCCTCGCTCCGGCTGGGGTTCCTGGTGGCGCCGGAGTGGGCGCGGCCCACCCTGGTCGCGGCCAAGAACGCCCTCGACTGGCATTGCCCGATCCTGCTGCAGGCGGCTGTCGCCGCCTTCATCGCCGAGGGTAAGCTGACCCGCCATGTGCGCCGCATGCGCCAGGTCTATCGCCGCCGCCGCGACCTTTTGCTAGGGCGGCTGACGCGCGACCTTCACCCCTGGCTCGAGCCGATCCCGTCCGCCTACGGCATGCATCTTGCGGCACTCGCGCGTCCGGGCGTGGAGGTGGAGGCCGCGGCCGAGGCCCTGGCGCGCCGGGGCGTGCGCCTGCACAGTCTGGAGCGATATCACCTGGGACCGCCGACACATCGGGGCCTGGTGTTCGGCTTCGGCGCGGCCGACGAGGCGGAGATCGAGCGCGGTCTCGATCTGCTTCACGAGACCTTGAGGCGATAGTCGTCGGGCGAACTACTTCAGACGCGTGAGATCGGCCTTGAAGACAGCGACCCAGGTGCGGCCGCCGTCCTGAGAAAAGGAGATTTCATAGCGATGAGAATTGGACGTGACGTCCGACCAGACCCCGCACACGATGACATTGCGGTCCTTGTATTTCTCGGTCGCGTAAAACTCGCCCCGGCCGTCTTTGAATTCGCCGATTTCCGGCGCTCCCACGTCGGCGCTCTCGCTATCGACGTAGGACTGGCTCCATTGGCCGGACTTGGCGTTGTAGAGGAAGAGCGTGGCTCCCTCCCAATGGCCGTTCGGGCCATCGGCCTCGATCTCCTCGATCCAGCCGCGGCCGCCCCAGATCGGCGTCGCGGTCTTGGTGCCGTCGGACGTGGTCGTATGGGTTCCGCCGTCGAACGGATCGAGCACGCGGGTGATGTGCGTGTGCCAGACGCCGCGGGCGAAATCGAAGTCGTGAGACCCGTCACGAGTCGGCTGCGCGCTCACCGGACAGGAAAAGAGGGCCAGAACGCCCGTGAGCGCCAAGGCGCGCCGCAACTGCAACAGGGTCATGATCGTCTCCGCATTACCAACGCGGCGGAGCATCGGGTCTGCTGAGGCGGCCCGGAAGGACCAATCGCGGAAATATCTACTGGACCACTCGATGTGGGCACGCTTCCCCCACCCCTACCGTCATGGCCGGGCGTAAGTCCCGGCCACCCATGATCGCCGAATAGCGGGTGGCCATGCTGGCATGGCCACTGTTCGGCGGATCAGCCGCAACTGAAACGCTCTGCATTGACCGTGCCGAGCACGGTCACCTCCACGCACGTGTTCATGGGTGGCCGGGACTTACGCCCGGCCATGACGTTCTGTTTTGGGGTCATATGGCCCTCCCCCATCAAGAGGGAGGGGGATAACCAGCCCTCTAACCCCTCAGTCGCGCCCCGACCGCCTTGGCCGCGGCGGCGACGATCTTGCCGGACACCGCCTCGATGTCGGCGTCGGTGAGAGTCCGCTCCACCGGCTGCAGGGTCACCTCCACGGCCACCGACTTCTCGCCCGCGCCGACGCCCTTGCCCTCATAGACGTCGAACACCCGCGTCGCGGCGATCAGCGCCCGGTCGGCCCCGGCCACGGCGCGCGCCAGCTCGCCCGCCGGCGTCTCGCGCGGCAGGACGAAGGCGAAGTCGCGGCTGAGCGGCATCAGCGGCGAGAGCTTGACCGCGGGCTTGGTCTTGGCCGCCTTCTTGCGTCCCTCAGGGATGGCCTCGACGAAGGCCTCGAAGGCGTAGACCGGCCCCTCCACGTCCAGCGCCGCCAGCACCCGCGGATGGATCTCTCCGAAGGCGGCGATCCCAACCTTGCCGAGCGTCAGGCGCGCATAGCGACCCGGCCGCCACCAGCTTGGCGGGGCGTCCTGCGCCGTCTGCAGGGTCGGCGCGCCGATCTCCTCCAGCAGGGCCAGCAGATCGGCCTTCAGGGTGAAGACGTCGTCGCCCGGCCGGCCGTCCCAGCGCTTGCCGGCGTGAGGGGCGAGGACCGCGGCGATGGCCGTCCTCTGGTCGGCGCCGGTGTCGCCGGAAAACACCGGCCCGATCTCGAACAGGGCCACGTCCGGAAAGCCGCGCCGGGCGTTGCGTCCCGCCGCCTCGATCAGGCCCGGCAGGATCGAGGGCCGCATGCAGTCGAGTTCGGCGGCGATGGGGTTTTCCAGCACCAGGGCGGCCTCACCCCCGCCGAACAACGCCGCCGTCGCCCGGGCGATGAAGCTCCAGGTGATGGTTTCCTGATAGCCAGCCGCGGCCAGCGCCCGGCGCGCGGCGCGGATGCGGGCCTGGCGCAGCGTCAAGACGCCGCCGGCGGCGCGGGCGATCTCGGGCAGAGGCGTCGCCGGCAGGGCGCCATACCCTGCGATGCGCGCCACCTCTTCGACCAGGTCGGCCTTGCCCTCGACGTCCGGCCGCCACGACGGCGGCTGGACGAGGTCTCCCTGCCGGGTGAAACCGAGCGCGGCCAAGATCTCCCACACCCGCGCGTCGGGAACCTCGAGGCCGGAGAGCCGGGCCACATAGCTCGCCTCGAACGGGAAGGGCGGCCGTGACGCCGGCGGCGTTCCGACCAGGACCACGTCGGAGGCCTCGCCGCCGCACAATTCCAGGATCAGCGCCGTCGCCTGCTCGATCCCCGGAACCAGCGAGGCCGGATCGACGCCGCGGGCGAAGCGATACTGCGCGTCCGACGTAATCCCCGTCTCGCGCCCGGTCTGGGCGGTCAGGATCGGGTCGAACCAGGCGCTCTCGATGAAGACGTCGGTGGTGTCTTCCGAGCAGCCGGTCGTAACCCCGCCCATGACGCCGCCGAGGCCGATGGCGCCGGAGCCGTCGGCGATGACGCAGGTCTCGTCCGTCACCTCATAGGTCTTGCCGTCGAGGGCGGCGACGCTCTCGCCCGCGCGCCCCAGTCGGGCTTCCACGAAGCCGCCGGCGAGCTTGGCCGCGTCATAGACGTGCAGCGGCCGGGCGCGGTCATGGGTGATGAGGTTGGTTACATCCACCAGGGCGTTGATGGGCCTGAGGCCAATGGCGCGCAGGCGGGCCTGCAGCCACGCCGGCGAAGGGCCATTCTTCAGTCCGCGGATCAGGCGTCCGGCGAAGGCCGGGCATGCGGCCGGCGCGGCCAGGCGAATGTCGATCGGGCAGGGGAAGGCGCCCGGCGTAGCCATTACCGGATCGGGCTTGAGCTGGCCCACGCCGGCGGCCGCCAGGTCGTGGGCGATGCCGCGCACGCCCAGCCAGTCGGGCCGGTTGGGCGTCACCTCGAAATCGACCACGGCTTCCAGCCCCAGGGCCTCGGCCGCGCTGGCGCCCACGGTCAGGGCGTCGTCAAGCTCGAGGATGCCATCGGATTCCTCGGCCGTCTCCAGCTCGGCCGCCGAGCACAGCATGCCGTTGGAGACCACGCCGCGTACGGAACGTGGCTCCAAGGTAATGCCCGTACCCGGAATATAAGTCCCGATCGGCGCATAGACGGTGGTTAGCCCCGCCCGCGCATTGGGCGCGCCGCAGACGATCTCCTTGCGGCCGTCGACGGTGTCGACCTGGCAGACGGAGAGCCGGTCGGCGTTGGGGTGCCGGGCCGACGCCACGACCTTGGCCACGGTGAAGGCGCCGAGCTTGGCCGCCGGGTCGTCGACGTGCTCGACCTCGAGGCCCGCCATGGTCATGGCGTCGACGATCGCGCCGAGGCCCGCGTCCGTATCCAGGTGCTCCTTGAGCCAGGAGAGGGTGAATTTCATCTCACGATTTCCTCTCGTCCCGCTGGCGGATGGGGGAGGTGGCGCGAAGCGCGCAGTTGTTCACCTCTCCCGGCGGGAGAGGTCGAGACGCGCCGCCAGGCGCGTCCGGGTGAGGGGTTAGGGAACCAGGCCTCGTAATCCCTCACCCTCCCACGCTCCGCGCGGGCCCCTCCCTCTCCCGCCGGGAGAGGGGTTTTGAGCGCGACCATATGCGATCGCATCCCCTGTGACGGGGGAAGAGAAACAGCGCCAGCCATCAGCTCAGGCCCGTGGCCGGGTTCGGCGCGGCGAAGGCCGAGAAGCCGTAGTGCGCCAGCCAGCGGGTGTCCGAGGCGAACATGTCGCGCAGGTCGGGCATGCCGTACTTCAGCCGCCCCAGCCGGTCGACGCCGAAGCCGAACGCGAAGCCCTGCCATTCGTCGGGATCCACGCCGCAGTTGCGCAGCACATTGGGGTGCACCCTGCCGCAGCCGACGAT
>Ga0302314_10021829_pt1 | contig 10528 bp, 12 predicted proteins | sample III_Palsa_N2_3_FD_200533 | JGI IMG/M metagenome (GOLD analysis project Ga0302314, IMG submission 200533) | Peat permafrost microbial communities from Stordalen Mire near Abisko, Sweden - III_Palsa_N2_3 | ecosystem: Environmental > Terrestrial > Soil > Palsa > Peat permafrost | place: Sweden... | reverse complement strand
GGTCAGATATTTCGTGTCGATGCCGAAGCCGATGGCGACGACCGCCAGCAGCACCAGGACGCCCAGTCCGCGCCGGACCCATTCGCCGGCGCCGAACGAGCGTTTCAGCAGGGCCGTGACCCGGCCACCCAGCAGCAGCGCCACGGCGAGCGAGGTGGCGGCACCGGCGGCATAGACCAGCAACAGAACCGTGGTGCCGACATTGGCGCCGTTCAACGCGGCGCCGGTCAGCAGCAGGCCCAGGATCGGTCCGGCGCAGGGCGCCCACAGCAGGCCGGTGGCGATGCCGAGAATGAAGGAGGGCAGCACCGACGATCCCGCGGCCCGGCCGCTCTCGGCCGCCTGGCTCAGGCGGTCGCCGAAGGCCACGAACGGCTGCGACAGCCGGTCGGCCAATGCCGGGATCAGCAGCGTCAGCCCGAAGAAAGCCAGCAGCACCAGGGCCGCGATGCGGCCGATCTCATTGGCCTGCACGGCCCAGCCGCCGCCGACCGCGGCCAGGCTGCCGACGGCGGCGAAGGTCACCGCCATGCCGATCAGCAGCGGCAGCTGGCTGCGTACGAACGGCTGGCCCGAGCGGGCGAACACGAACGGCAGCACCGGCAGGATGCAGGGGCTGAGGATGGTGAACACCCCGCCCAGATAGGCCAAGACGAAGAGCAGCATGATCGACCTTTGGTGGTGGACCCAATCGCTATGTTGATATGGGAATAGCGCCGCCCATCGTTCATAACGATTGCGTGAGACGCCGCATCCTTCTAGGGACGCGCGTCACGGTGGTTGATTCCAGGGAGGGTTCGATGCGGCTTCAAGACAGGATTGCGATCATCACCGGCGGCGCGCGCGGGCTGGGCCGGGCGATCGCCGAGCGTTTCCTGGCCGAAGGCGCCAAGGTCCTGCTGGCCGATGTCGATGTCGGCACCCTGGCGCGGACCGCGGCCGAACTCGGCTGCGCGCACTGCCCGACCGACGTACGGCACAAGGTCGAGATCGACCGTATGGTCGCGGCCGCCATCGCGGAATTCGGCCAGATCGACATCCTGGTCAACAACGCCGGCATCACCCATGCCGCCGACTTCCTTGACCTGACCGAGGAGGATTTCGACCGGGTCATCGCGGTCAATCTGCGCTCGGCCTTTCTGGCCAGTCAGGCGGTGGCTAGGCATATGATTCCGCTGCGGAAGGGCACCATCGTCAACATGTCGTCGGTCAATGCCGTGTTCGCGATCCCGAACCAGATCCCCTATGCCATCTCCAAGGGCGGGATGAACCAACTGACCAAGGTCAGTGCCATGGCGTTGGCGCCCCACGGCATCCGCGTCAACGCGATCGGTCCGGGCACGATCCTGACCGACATGGGACGATCGATCATGAGCGACGCCGCGATGGAGGCCCGCATCCTGTCCCGCACCCCGCTCGGCCGCTGCGGCGAACCGTCCGAAGTGGCCTCGATCGCGGCCTTCCTGGCGAGCGACGACGCATCGTATTTGACCGGGCAGACGATCTATCCAGATGGCGGACGGCTGGCGCTGAACTATACCGTGCCGGTGAAATAGGGAGACCGAGCATGTCCAAGGAACGTCAGAAGAAGCGCAAGAAGGCGGCGGCCAGGGCCGGCGTGCTGCACCCGACCCGGGGCTGGCAGAAGACCGTACGCCGGCCGGGCCCCTCCGCGGAAGAGACGGCGTGGGTCGCATTGAGGCGGCATATCGTCGAGCCGTTCGAGGCATCGCATGAGGACGACGACCCGGAACAGCCGGCCGGGTTCGTGCTTCATAGCCTGTTCGAACTCAGCTTCCGCTGGAGCCATGAGCCGGCCGCGAGCTTCGAACCGGTGCCGTTGGAAGCGCTGCTGGCCGAATGCCTGGCCGATCCGGCGCCGTTCGAGCGCGACGCCATCCTCGCCGGCATCGACGAACTGGCGGCGGCCAAGCTGCTGGTGGTCGAGGGCGATGTCGTCGGCCTGATCGTCGAGCCGGACGTGCTGGATCGGATCAACAAGGGCGAGCGGTTGTTGGATTGACCTTCGCGCGCTCCCTATAGTGACGTAACGATAGGGCTGATTGCGATGGCACACACGGTGTCCGCGCGCGAAGCGAACCGATGCCGTCGTCATCGCGCGACGTGGTGAGCCTGTGGCGCAATTGACCCGTTGTAGCGCTGCGACGGTTTCTGCCGAGCGGGAAGCCGCTTGGGATCGTTTGACGGCTCTGCTCGAAACCGGCTCGCTGTCGGGCGCGCCGATCTACCGCTGAGTTTCGCTTAAACGACCGGTCAGCGCTTCCTCGACCTCGCTGAGCCGGTCCTTGCCGAAATAGATCTCGCGGCCGACGAAGAAGGTCGGCGCCCCGAACGTGCCGCGCTCGACCGACGCCGTCGTGTTTGCCAGCAGCCGGTCCTTGACCGGCTGAGTCTGGGCCAAATCGAACAGCTTGGCCGCGGGCAGGCCGGCGGTCGTCAGCACCGCGCCGATCACCGACGGGTCGTCCATCTTCTTGGGTTCTGCCCACATATGGTCGAACATGGCATCGACATAGGGCTCGAACACGCCCAGTTCCTGGGCCGCGACCGCGCCGCGCATGATCGCCAGGGTATTGACCGGAAAGAACGGATTGCGCGCGAATGTCACGCCATGGCGCCGCACGAACCGATCGACCTCGAGCCACTCATAGTCCAACCGGTTGCGGATGCCGGCCAGGCTTTCGGCCGGGGAACGGTTGTTGGTCAGCTTGAACACGCCGCCCAGCAGGATCGGCACATAGGCGAAGGCGACGCCGGTGCGCGCCGCGATCCGCGGCAGCACCTTATGGGCCAGATAGGCGTTCGGGCTGCCGAAATCGAAATGGAATTCCGCGGTTTTCATGGCACTCACCAGGTCTCGCCGAACGGTCGGATCTCGGTCTCGAAGGTCCAGGCGTCGGGTGGCTGGCGGTAGAGCTGCCAGTAGGTTTCGGCGACCGAGGCCGGATTCATCAGCCGCTCGGACGGGATTCCGTCCGACGCCACGCCTTCGCGCGCCGCGATACGCTGGCGCACCCATTCGGTATCGACGGCGGCATCGATGATCAGATGGGCGACATGGATGTTCTTGGGCCCCAGCTCGCGCGCCGCACTCTGAGCGACGGCGCGCAAGCCCGCCTTGGCGCTGGCGAAGGCGGCATAGCCGATCCCGCCGCGCAGGCTCGCGGTGGCGCCGGTGAAGAAGATCGCGCCGCGCCCGCGCGGCAGCATCAGGCGCGCGGCCTCGCGGCCCGCCAGGAAGCCGCCATAGCACGCCATCTCCCACACCTTGCGGAACACGCGCTCGGTCGTCTCCAGCAGCGGGAAATTCACGTTGGCGCCGACATTGAAGATGCAGACTTCCAGCGGGGCATGGGCGTCGGCTTCGGCCAGGAAGTTCGTGACCGCGTCCTCCTGGCGCGCATCGAGCGACCGGGCGATCGCCTTGCCGCCGGCCGCCTCGATCTCGGCCACCAAGGCGGCGAGCTTCTCGCCATTGCGGCGCCCGACGAACACCGTGAAGCCCTCGGCGGCGAAGCGCCTGGCGATGGCGCCGCCGATGAAGTCGCCGGCGCCGATGACGGCGACGGTCGCGTTTCGGGTCATGGCATCCTCCCCGGGGATGAGTTGTTTGATGCAAGCCTATGCTCGGGGCAAAGGGTAGCGGTAGCGATAAATTTCCGACGGGGCTACAAGCCGGCGTGGTCGGATTCTTTCAGACCTCGGTCTCGATCGGCCTGACCATCGGCGTCGGTGCCGTCGCCTCCCGGGTGAAAAGCCCGGCATTTCCCGGAAATAGAATCCTGTGGCATTCTGGCCTTTACGCTCGATACCCGACCGACCGGAGGATCGCCATGATTGCCGCCTTCGCCGCTCTGATTGCCGTCCCGCGCCTCCGCCTGGCGGCCTCCGTCGTTACCATCGCGCTCGCCGCCACGACGCCGCTGGCGATCAAGGCGGCCACACCCGGCGATCCAGCCCCGGTGGTCACGTGGCACAGCGGTCTGATCAATGCGCCCGAGGGGATCGCGATCAAGGGCTACGACCCGGTCGCCTATTTCACCGAAGGCAAGCCGGTGCTGGGTGATCCGGATGTCGCGGCCAGCCTCGATGGCGCCATCTGGCGCTTCACCACAGCCGAACACCGCAGCGTTTTTCTGGCGAATCCCCTGCGATACGAGCCGGAATATGGCGGCTTCTGCGCTTATGGTGCGGCCCAGGGACTCAAGACCGATATCGATCCCGCCGCCTTCTCGATCATCGGCGGCCGGCTGTATCTCAATGCCAATCTCGATGTGCGCACCCTGTGGCGCGCCGAGTTGCTGACCGCCATCGCCCAGGCCGATCGCAATTGGACCGAGGTCAAGGACAAGCCGCTGATTCTGCGCTAAGGCGATCCGGGTAGACGAGTTTCCGCCTTTGGCGATGGACCGGAACGGCGGCTTGATCCAGGATGCATCCGATCGGCGCGGACCCCGCGCCGCGCTGTTCAAGGATCGTGTGACCGCGTGAGCTCCTATCCCGGCACGAGTACGTTATTCGAGTTCAACCATCAGGCTTTCCGCGCGCCCGACGCCCGTTTTCTGCTGGGTAGCGACGGCCAGCCGTGCATGGCGCTGAAGCTCGGCACGCTCGACGCGCAGGTGCCGCTGGTTTCCTTCGTGAAGGAATTCAATCTGGCCGGCACGCCCGACGGCCTGCTGCTGGAGCTGGTCGTCTCCGGCCTGAAGTTCGTCAAAGTCATCCGGCCCGGCGATTCGATCCCGCGCGAGATCCTGGACGGCACGGCTTCCTGGTCGGTATCGGAGGATCATCTGGAAGCCGCGCGCGGCCGTCTGACCCTGCAGCTCTACGGCTTCCTGGGCGGGCAGGAGCGGGTGCTGACCGACGCGACCGAGATCATGCAGGTGGTCGATGATCCGGGCGTCAAGGCGCGCATCCGGAACGGGCTCGGCACCATTCTCGACCGGCTGGGTCTCGGCGCCGATCAGGGCGCCGAGATCGATCGGCGGCTCGACCGGTTCGCCCGCGATTTCGCCTATATCGTGGCGCTGCGCGAACGGGCCGGCACGATCACCAAGCTGATGGAGAAAGTCGCGGCCCTGCGCCGGGTCTATCGGCGCGACCGGACGGTCGATGAGGAACTGATCCGGGTCAACAACCTGCTGCAGAAGCCGATCAACCGCTTCGACAAGTTCTTCAAGGAGATCGACGCCCATACCGGCGAGGTGCTGGGCATCCTGGCCAATGTCGACCAGCACCTGGCCTATGCGCGCGAATCGCGCGACACCCTGCACCTGCAGTTGATGAAATGGGACGACCTGCTGGTGACGTGGGAAACCCTGGTGCCGGATATTTCGAGCGGGGCCGAGGGTGCCATCCGCAAGCTCTACCAGTTCCTGGCCCAGAATTTTCTGGCGGAGAGTTCCTGGTAGAATCATGAGCCTCGCGGTTCCGGAAATCGTTGCCGCGACGGAGAGCGCGCTTTATCCGCCGATCAAGCGTTTCCTCGAAGCCCAGGGTTTCACCGTCAAGGGCGAGATCGGCGGCTGCGACATCGTCGCGGTCAAGGACGGCGAGCCGCCGTTGCTGGTCGTGACCGAGTTGAAGCTGACATTCACGCTGGAACTGGTGCTGCAGGGCGTCGATCGAGCCGCCTGCTGCGACGAGGTCTGGCTCGCCGTGCGCGCCTCGAAGGGGCGGGGGCGCGAAAGCGACGCCCGGGTTAAAAAACTGTGCCGCATGCTGGGCTTCGGGCTGCTGCTGGTCGCAGCCACCGGCCGGGTCGATGTGCTGGTCGAGCCGGTCGCCTGGAAGCCGCGCGCCAATGCCAAGCGCCGCGCCGGCCTGATCCGCGAACATGGCCGCCGGGTCGGCGACCCGACGTTGGGCGGCTCGTCGACCCGGGCACCGCGCATGACCGCCTATCGCCAGCAGGCGCTGGTCTGCGCCGAAGCCTTGCTGCCCGGCCCGGCCAAGCCCAAGGACCTGCGCGCCCAGGCGCCGGACGCGGCCGCGATCCTGCAGAGCAACTATTACGGCTGGTTCGAACGGGTCGCGCGCGGGGTCTATAAATTGACCGACGCCGGCCGGGCGGCATTGCCGCCATAGCGACATCACAACGCAGCCTCTCTCGCGTTCGTGATTTGAGTTCGCACGAGCAGATGTGCGCCTTGGAGGCTCGCTCAAATCACTGACGAGAACCACCATGCGCAAGCAATTCCTGGCCGCCTTCGCCGTCGGCGCCGTGTTGGCAGCCGTGACCGCCTCGGCCCAGACCCCGCCGCCGCCGAGCCGGACCCGGGCGACGATCGTGTCCGCGACCGACAGCGCGCTCTCGGTCAAGACCCGCACCGGCCAGGCCGTGACGATAGCGCTGACGCCGACCACGCGCTATGTCGCGGTCAGCCATGGCGAGATCTCGGCAATTCAGCCGAATAGCTATATCGGCACCGCGGCCGCGCCCCAGCCCGACGGCAGCCTGAAGGCGATCGAGGTTACGGTGTTCCCCGAGAGCATGCGCGGCAGCGGCGACGGCTCCTACGCCTGGGATCTGCCGAACGCCAATACGATGACCAACGGCGTCGTCGGCAAGCTCGACAATAGCCATGGCCGCACCTTGACCGTGAACTACAAGGGCGGCGAGAAGCAGATCGTGGTGCCCGACGACGTGCCGGTCGTGACGCTGGCGCCGGGCGACCACAGCCTGCTGAAGCCGGGCGTGCATGTCGTCGTGGTCACCACCAAGGCGGCTGACGGTTCGCTCAGCGCGGGTGCCGTGCTGGCCGGGCAGGACGGGGTCGTTCCGCCGATGTAGTCAGGTCAGCTGCTGCTGGATCGTCCGGGTTCGGGGCGTGTCGACCGTGCCGGTGTGCCGGGTCGTCACGGTCTCTATCAGGACGATCCAGCATTCCTCCGTGGCGACGGGATTGTGCCGGACGCCGCGCGGCACGACATGGATCGATCCAGGGCCGAGATCGACCGCCCGGCCGCCCTCGTACTCGATGCGCAGCCGGCCGTGGACGACGTGGAACAGTTCGTCCTCGTCCTCGTGGCTGTGCCAGACCAGTTGGCCCAGCAGCTTGGCGACCTTCACATACTGATCGTTGACCCGGGCGACGACATGGGGCGACCAATGCTCCGTCACCGCCTCGAACGCGGCCCGCAGGTCGGTGACTTCGGGGAAGGCGGTCATGGCTCAGGCCTCCAGCCACATCGGCACAATCGAGGCGGCGAGCAGCAGCCCCAGCATTCCGTTGACCAGGCGCCAGTGCCAGGTGCGCGTCAGCAGCCGGGCCAGCATCAGGCCCGCGACGCACCAGAGCGACAGCGATGCGCTCGCGGCCAGGCCGAAGGTGGCGCCCAGCAGCAGGGCCAACTGCAACGGCCCGCTCGCCAGCAGGGCGAAGGACGCGGCAGCGCCCAGCGCCATGGCCCAGCCTTTCGGATTGAGCAGCAGCAGGTCGGCGCCGCCCCAGAATCGGGTCGGCACGGCCAGACCCGACTTCGGCGCCGGCGGGCCGCTACGCCCGATCTTCCAGGCAAGCCAGAGCAGATAGGCCGATCCGGCCAGCTTCATCGCGAACTGGAGCGACGGTGCGGCCAGCAGCAGGCTCGCCAATCCGGCCGCGGCGGCAGCCGCCAGGCAGGCCAGCCCGACGGCGATGCCGGCCAGCAAGGGAATGGATCGACGAAAGCCGAACTGCGCGCCGGACGCCGTCGCCAGCGTCGTGGCCCCGCCGGGGCTGAGCGTCGAGATCAGCGCGAACAGAACCAGCGGAAAAATGCTCTCGGTCATGGGGCCTCCTCGAAGAAGGCGCCAAGGTGCCGCGGTGCGCGGCATCATGAAAGGCAATGTTTGATATGACTAGCATTAGCATTCATGATGTTTACATGATGCGCAATCTCGACACCAGTCTGGTCCGCAGCTTCGTCGCCGCCGCCGACCATGCCAGCATGACCGCGGCGGGGAACGCGCTCAACCTGACCCAGGGGGCGGTCAGCCAGCAGATCAAGCGCCTGGAGGAGGCGCTCGGCTGCAGTCTGTTCGACCGCGACCGGCGCGGCCTGCGCCTGACCCCGCTGGGCGAGCGGCTGTTCGGCAAAGCCAAGCATCTGTTGAGCCTGAACGACGAGATCTGGTCGGACATGACGACCGACGCGGTCGATGGCCGGGTTCGGTTGGGCGTGCCCTACGATCTGGTCGGCACCTGGCTGCCGCCGGTGCTGAAGGCCTATGCCGAGGCCTGCCCCAAGGTCGAAGTCTCGCTGGTCTGTGGCTCCTCGCCGGAACTGGCGGCGGCGCTCGGGACCGGCGAGGCCGATCTGGCGCTGATCGAAGCGCCGGAGGACGCGCCGGCCGGCGAATGCCTCAGCATCGAGCGGCTGGTCTGGGTCGGCGCGCGCGGCGGCGGCGCCTATCGCAAGCGGCCGCTGCCGCTGTCGATGGTCAGCGAGACCTGCGCGTTTCGCCCCGTCATCCTGGCGGCGTTGCACGCGCGTGATGTCGGTTGGCGCACCATGTTCGAACACGGCACGATCGAGGCGACGCGCGCCACGGTCGAGGCCGATCTGGCCGTCACCGCCTGGCTGCCTTCGACCGTGCCGGCCGGCCTCGCTATCCTCGATGCCGATTGCGGCCTGCCCATCTTGCCCAACTTCGCGATCAACCTACATCTGGCCCCGCACCATGCCGGGGCGGCGACCGAGGAACTGGCCCGGCACATTCGCAACGATCTGTTGCGCCGCCGCTGATCTCGCGCCGGGAACCCGGCGTGCCGCGAAGGTTTGGGCTTCGAAGGAGAAGGACCGATGCCGTATGAACTCTATTACTGGGACGGGTTGCAGGGCCGTGGCGAGTTCGTCCGTCTGGCGCTGGAAGAGGCGGGCGCCGACTATGTCGATGTCTCGCGCGGCCCGCACGGAACGGGGGCCATGATGGCGCTGATGAACAGCAAGACCGAGGCGCAGATTCCGTTCGCGCCGCCGTTTCTGAAGGATGGCGATCTGATCATCCCGCAGGTGGCCAACATCCTGCTGTACCTGGGCCCGAAGCTGGGCCTGGCGCCCCAGGACGAAGCCCTGCGCTATATCGCCAACGGGTTGCAACTGACCATCACCGACGTGGTCGCCGAGGCGCACGACACCCATCATCCGCTCGCGAGCGCGCTCTATTACGAAGACCAGAAAGAGGCCGCCAAGCAGCGTTCGGCCGATTTCATCGAAAACCGCATCCCGAAGTACCTGGGCTATTTCGAGCGCGTGCTGCAGCAGAATCCAGCGGGCAACAAACATCCGGTCGGCGACGGCCTGAGCTATGTCGATCTCTCGCTGTTCCAGCTGATCGAGGGGCTGCATTACGCCTTTCCGCGCGGCATGAAGCCGTTCGGCAAACGCTATCCGGCGCTGGCCGTACTGCGCGCGGCGGTCGCCCAGCGGCCGAACATCGTGAAATACCTGAAGTCCGACCGGCGGCTCGCGTTCAACACCTCGGGCGTGTTCCGGCATTATCCGGAACTGGATCAGGACGCGAAATAGCTCGCCCCCTTTGACCCCGACCCCCGGCAACCGGTACAAAGCCCGTCCGCCGGGAAGCCGGCCCCGCGTCTGTCCGAAAGTCAAATGAAGCCCATCTCGCTCCGCATTGCCGAGGAACTCGGCGTTCAGGAATGGCAGGTTACCGCCACCGTCGATCTGCTGGATGGCGGCGCCACGGTGCCGTTCGTCGCGCGCTACCGCAAGGAGGCGACCGGCGCGCTCGACGATGCGCAGCTGCGCACGCTCGAAGAACGGCTGGGCTATCTGCGCGAGTTGGAGGAGCGGCGGGCGGCGATTCTGTCGAGCATCCGCGAGCAGGGCAAACTCGATGATACGCTGCATGCCCAGATCCTGGCCGCCGACAGCAAGGCCCGGCTGGAAGACATCTATCTGCCCTACAAACCCAAGCGCCGGACCAAGGCGCAGATCGCGCGCGAGGCCGGGCTGGAGCCGTTGGCCGCGCTGCTGATCGGCCAGCCGGAGCAGGATCCGCGCACGGCGGCCGCTCCCTTCGTCGATCCGGCGCGCGAGGTCGCCGACATCGACGCGGCGCTGGATGGCGCCCGATCGATCCTGGTCGAACGCTTTGCCGAGACGGCCGAGCTGATCGGTTCGCTGCGCGAGGAGGTCTGGGCGCGCGGCCAGCTCGCGGCCAAGGTCCGCGACGGCAAACAGTCGGCCGGCGCCAAATTCTCGGATTATTTCGACTATGCCGAACGCTACGGCAAGCTGCCGTCGCATCGTATTTTGGCGCTGTTCCGCGGTGAGAAGGAGGAGTTTCTCGACCTGCAGTTCCTGCCCGAAATCATCGATCCGGCTGCGGTGAAATCGAGCGAACCCGGCTTTTACGAGCGCCGTATCGCGCATCATTTCGGCATTGCCGAGCGCGGCCGGCCGGGCGACCGCTGGCTGCTGGAGACGGCGCGCTGGGCCTGGCGCACCAAGATCCTGATCCATCTGCAGATCGACCTGCGCCTGCGCCTGTTCCAGG
>Ga0302314_10021828_pt1 | contig 10528 bp, 9 predicted proteins | sample III_Palsa_N2_3_FD_200533 | JGI IMG/M metagenome (GOLD analysis project Ga0302314, IMG submission 200533) | Peat permafrost microbial communities from Stordalen Mire near Abisko, Sweden - III_Palsa_N2_3 | ecosystem: Environmental > Terrestrial > Soil > Palsa > Peat permafrost | place: Sweden... | reverse complement strand
CCTGCGTGAGCTCCTCTGAGAAGCAGCTGCTGCGCACGACGCTTGACGGGCTGCGCCGGCGCGTCGCCGAGTTCGCGCTGCTCGGCCTGATCACCACCGCGTTCCTGCAGGTCGGCCCGCTGCTGATCGCCTGGGCGGTCAACCATGTCGGCGCGCCCAACGCGGTGCGCGACCTGATGGTCGCTGCGGCTGCGTATCTGCTGGTCAATCTGGTCGGCGCGTGGCTGAGCGCCGTGCACATCCGCCTCGGCTCGCGACTCTCAGAGGCCGCCGTCCTGCGGCTTCGTGAACGTCTCTACGAGCACGTCCTCAGCCAGGACGCACGCTTCTTCGAGCGCAGCTCCGACGGCGCGCTGATCAGCCGCCTCACGAGCGACGTGGAGATCATCGCGATGTTCCTGCGCAACGGCCTGGTGATGGCCACCGTCAACATCTTCGTGCTGGTGGTCACGATGATCTTCCTGACCGTCCTCTCACCACTGCTGGCTGGGATCGTGCTGTGCATCGTGCTGCCGCTCTGGGCGATCAGCGCTCGCGCGTTCGGCACGCGCGCCCACGGCGCCAACGACGCGCTGCGGGCCGGCATCGCCGATGCCACGGCCGAGCTCGCCGAGGGCATCCACGGAATCGCGGTCACGCGCCGCTTCGGCCGTGGTGCCGACCAGACCGCCCGCTACGCGCAGCGAAACCGCGTGCGGCTCGATGCGGCGGCACGGGCGCAACGCCTGGCTGCGATCTACTCCTCCAGCGTCGACCTGATCGGTGTACTGGTCTACATCCCGGTGATCCTCGGCGGCGCGCTGCTGCTTCACGAGCATCTGATCAGGCTCGGCGCGATCGCCGGATTCGTCGTCTACATGAGCAGCTTCTTCGATCCCGTGCAGTCGCTCACCCAGATCCTTGCGCAGGGGCAGGCGGCCCGCAGCGCCTTCAGCCGGAGCGCTGACCTGCTCGCCATTCCCGCACCCGCGACACCGGCGGTCGCACGCTCGCTGCCGGCCAGCGGCGCGATCGCGCTCGAGAAGCTCAGCTTCAGCTACAGCGAGGACGCCATGCCGGTGCTCGAGGGCTTCGAGCTGCGGATCGAGGTGGGCGAGCGGCTCGCGCTCGTCGGGCCCAGCGGGGCCGGAAAGACGACGGTCGCGCGGCTGCTGGCTCGCACGCTCTCCCCACAGCGTGGACGCGTCAGCTTCGCAGGCGTGGATCTGCGCGACGTCGCGTGGGAGACCCTGCGCTCACGGATCGTCACCGTCTCGCAGGAGCGCCACCTCTTCACCGGAAGTCTGCGTGCCAACCTTCGCGTCGCCTCTGACGACGAGCGACGGATCGAGCGGATGATCGACCTGCTCGCGGGCTTCGGGGTCGACGCACTCCCGGAGGCAGGCCGCCAGGCGCGGGACCGCGTCCATCTGTCGGCGGGTCAGCGCCAGCTCGTCGGCCTTGCGCGCGCGTTGCTGCTGGACCCAGCGGTGCTGATCCTCGACGAGGTGACTGCGGACGTCGACGAGCAGACCGCCGCCGCGGTCGACCAGCTGCTGCGCGACCAGCCCGCCGACCGTACCGTGATCGTCGTGGCCCACCGCATGGAGACCGCGCGCAGGATGGATCGAGTCGTTTCGATCCGCCACGGCCGGATCGTCGGCGATGGTGGGAGCCTCGATAGCCCACCGCCTGAGCGCGGCGTACTGGACCATCTGCATTGATTTTGTGTAGTATGCTCGGAGCATGCGAGTAGACGTTCACCAGCACCTCTGGACATCAGCGCTGGTCGACAAGCTCGCCGAACGAGACAGCCTCCCACTGGTGCGTCGCGAGCACGGCGTCACGGTGCTCCACAGCGCCGGCGAGCTGCCGTATGTGATCGACATCGAGTCTGAAACGCCGACGCGCCGCGCCGCCTGCGTCCGCGAGGACGGCCTCGACCTGGCGCTGTTGGCAATCTCGAGCCCGATCGGGATCGAGGCGTTACCGCGCGAGAGCGCGCTCGAGTTGATCGAGGCGCACCTCGACGGAGTCCTGTCACTGCCATCGGAGTTCGCGTCCTGGGGACCAATAGCCCTGGACCGTGCCGAGGCGGCTGACGTCGACAAACTGCTGCAACGCGGATGTGTGGGCATCTCAATCGCGTCCGGCGCGATCGCCGGGCCCGACCGCCTCTATCGGATCGGTCACGTCCTCGAGCGCGTCGCCGAGCGCGGCGTACCGCTGTTCGTACACCCGGGCCTGGCACCTGGCCAGCAGGCCGGCTCGGCAGACGTTGACGAGCCGATCTGGTGGCGCCCGCTGACCGAGTACGTCTCCCAGATGCAGGCTGCGTGGCTGACGTTCGCCAGCGTCGGGCGCCGCGAGTTCCCAGACCTCAAGGTCGTGTTCGCGATGCTCGGCGGCGGAGCTCCGTTGCTGACTGAGCGGCTGAGTGCGCGCGGCGGCCCCGGGATCGAGCTGGAGGACCCCAACAGCTTCTATGAGACGTCGAGCTATGGCCCGGCGGCCGTCGAGATGACGGCCCGCCGCGTCGGTGAGCTCCAGCTCGTCTACGGGTCAGATCGGCCCGTGGTCGAGCCGCAGACGACCGGCAGGGACCGATCGCTGCAAATCAACGCTAGTGATCTACTAAAGGTGGTGAATTATGAGCCTGACATCCGAGGAACTGGAAGCCTTCGTCCAGCGGCTCGCAGCCGACACGGATCGTTGGCGCCCGCTGGTCAAACACGATCCCACTAAGCGGACCTACGAAGTGCTCTGGGAGGATGAGGCGGTGAACGCCTGGATCCTCTGCTGGAGTGAGGACCACGACACCGGCTTCCACGACCACGATGTCTCGGCGGCCGCCATCACGGTGATCGACGGTCACGTCCGCGAAGACCGGCTGCGCCTCGATCGCACGGCTCGTGAGATCGTGTATGCCGCCGGGCAGACATTCACCGTGCCCCCCACCGCGATTCACCGGGTGCTGCATGCCGGCAGTGGCCCTGCCGTCACGATCCACGCATACTCGCCGCCGCTCAAGCGCATGGGCGCATACAGCGAGGGGCACAACGGCGAGCTCCTGCGGGTCGCGCAGACCCACGAGGACGAGCTCCAGGCCGAGCTGGCACTCGCCTGAATCCGCGTATCACACCCTTCGACGGTCGGCCGCTTGCTGGCCTCCTCCCTCCTCTCACAGCAAGCGGCCGACGCCGGCGTTACCCCGCCCCTTTCACGGGCGGCCGCAGGCGGCTGGGACATACACTTGCGGCACGGATGCGGATTTCAGCGAAGGCGGACTACGCGGTGCGGGCGATGGTGGAGCTCGGCGCGGCGGCGGGCGACGATAAGCCCATGAAGGCGGAGCGGATCGCCGCCGCCCAGGGCATCCCACTGAACTTCCTCGAGAACATCCTCGGCGAGTTGCGACATGCCGGTCTCGTGCGGTCGCATCGCGGTGCCGAGGGCGGCTTCCGAGTGGCGAAGGATGGCTCCAAGATCTCCGTCGCCGACGTGATCCGCGCCGTCGAAGGGCCGCTCGCGAGTGTGCGGGGGGCGCCGCCCGAGGAGTCGCATTACAACGGCGCCTGCACGTCGCTGCCCCGCGTCTGGATCGCCGTCCGCGCAAACCTTCGCGAGGTGCTCGAGCAAACGACAATCGCCGACGTCGCGAGCGGCGACCTGCCCAGGGCAGTCGAGAAGCTCGTCGGCTGAGCACCGCGCGGCGAGCTCGTGCCGCCGCTGGATGAGACCTAGTCGGACCTACTGCCGGCAAGCGGGACGCTGAACCGCACTCGCGTGCCGACATGGGTGGCAGGGAGCCAGATACGTCCACCGTGGGCGTCAACAATTGCGCGCGCCACCGCCAGCCCAAGCCCGGCGCCGTTCGTCGATCGTGGCGCCTCGGCGCCGCCGCGATAGAACGCCTCGAACACCAATTCACGCTCGGCGGGTGGGATGCCGTCGCCGAGGTCCTCGACCTCGACCTCGATCATGTCGCTGAGCTTCTCCGCGCGTACGACGACGGTGCCGTCCGCGGGTGAGTGGCGGATCGCATTTTGGATCAGGTTGAACAGCACACGCTGGAGCTTTTCGGGGTTCGCCCTCACCGGGGCGAGGTGGGCCGGCAGGTCGGCGATCACCGCCACGCGCTTGACCTCGGCGTGCACGCGCATCGCGTCGACTGTCTCGTTGACCAGCTGCCCAACGGCAACCTGCTCGAGGGTCCAGGTGATGTCGCCGGCCCCAAGCCGCGAGAGCTCGAAGAGGTCGTCGATCAACGCCGAGAGCGCCTCGATGTGGGTGAGCATCCGCCGCACGTAGTCACGGCGAAGCTGCCCGTCGACGAGCTCGTCGTCGATCGCAGCGGCCAGCAACTGCAGTGCAGTGATCGGTGTACGAAGGTCGTGGGAGGCCGCCGCCACCAGGTTTCGCCGGGCCATCTCCGATCGGTCGCGCGCAGCCTCCTCCGCACCGAGCCGCACAATCATTGCGTTTGCCGACTCGGCGAGCTCGCGCAGCTCGGTGGCGGCATCGGCCGTCAGGTCGGATCGGCGTTCCCCATGACCGACGGCAAGCAGGCCGTCGCGGATCGTTCCGACGTCACGGGTGAGGGCACGCGAGAGACGATCAGCCGCCGTGATTCCGAGCAACCCGCTGAGAACGACGATCACACCGACCAGGACCGCATCCTTGTCGGAGACGAACATCATCAGGCCGAGGATCACGAGCGTCACGAGCAGTGGCGCGATCACCACTGCGATGACGATCCCAAGTTGCCGCGAGAGCGGTCCTGATCGCCCCTGGCCTCGCGCTCTGATCACCCACTCCGTGCCCCATGCCGTGACGATGCTTACGCCAACCAGCACGGCAAGGACGATCAGCGTGTTGGCCACCCCGAGAATCGCGGCACTCGTCGCGACCGCGCCCGCAGCACAGAGCACTCCGATGCCTGTGCCGACAGCTGGGACGCGCGGTGTCCGTGCGGGTCGGGTCATGGCTGGAAGCGGTATCCGATTCCCCACACGGTCTGCAGGTGCCGAGGCTCGTTCGGGTTGGGCTCGATCTTTGCGCGGAGCCGGCGAATGTGGACGGTGACGGTCGAGGTGTCGGTGTAGAACGAGTATTGCCAGACCGCATCCATCAGCTGGGTCCGAGAGAAGACCTGACCGGGGTGCGTTATGAAGAAAAGCAGCAGGTCGAACTCGCGCCCGGTGAGCTGCGCCTGCTCGCCACCGACGAGCACGCGTCGTGCCGCCGGATCGACGCTCAGGTCACCTATCTCGATCGTCGCCTGCTCGCCCACGGGCAGGTCGACCCTGCGCAGAACCGCATCGATGCGCGCCACGAGCTCGGCGGGCGAAAACGGCTTGACGACGTAGTCGTCGGCGCCGAGCTGCAACCCGGTGATCCGGTCTGTCTCCTCGCCCTTTGCCGTGAGCAGGATGATCGGAAGACGAGGCTGATCGTGCTCGCGTAAGCGACGCATCACCTCGAGCCCACCCATCTTCGGGAGCATCAGGTCCAGCACCACCAGATCGGGACGCTGCTCGCTCGCTGCCGCAAGTGCCTCGGCGCCGTCGGCGGCGAGCGCCGTCCGGTAGCCCGCGCGCTGCAGATAGCGGGCGACAACCTCCGTGATCGTCGGCTCGTCGTCGACGACCAGCACCGTGCGCGAAGTCGCGGTCTCCACCGGCTAGTGCACCGATTCGCAAATTCGCGCAGCCATGTGTTCAAGGTAGGCGCTCAGCGCGTCGGTGTCGCCTCGATCGACTGTTTGTTCTCAAACTCGTAAGGGTTCGATCCGCGGTCGACGGCGTGATTGAGGTTGGGTGTCCGCGCTACTGCTGGCGCGATCTGATCAGCTCAGCGTCTGCGCGCGCGATCAATTCAGCCGCGTCCTCGCCATCACGCAGCGTCGCGAAGCCGGTCCTTATTCCAGCTGCATCTGGACCGGCGGCAAGCGCGGCACTGATGGCGCGGAAGCGCTCCCGCACGTCAGCTTCGGGCATGTTTGGGATCGCGCAGAGGAACTCGTCACCGCCGACGCGAACGATCAGATCGTAGGGCCGCAGATGCGTTTTGAACAAGCTCGCCAGCCGTCGGAGCAGCTCGTCGCCTGCGCCGTGACCAAGCGCGTCGTTTACTTTCTTGAGGCCGGTGACATCGGCGTAGGCGACGACGAACAGGGTGCCGGTCCTGCGGCATCTCTCGAGTTCGCGGTCGAGGTCTACCAGGCCAGCCGCCCTCGTCCGCGCGCCGGTGAGCGGGTCCGTTTCGGCCAGAGCCAACGCGGCCGCGAGATCCTCCCGATCCGCCAACGCCTGCAGCCGCTCATCGGCGGCGGACTGGCGATCGGCGGCCGCCGCGCTTCGATCGTCGGCAGCCATTGCGCGATTCTCGGCGGCGAATAAGCGGTACTCGGCGGCACGCTTGCGTTGCTTGACGGCACGCACGAGGCGCTCTACAGAGAGATCCCCCCGGCTCGTGGCCTCAAGGTCGGCAGTGTCCATTTGTGCCATCGCCTGATCACGTGCGGCGGACATGCGATCGCGCGCGAGCGCAGCGATATCACGCGCCTCAGCGACGGCATCGCGTTGGCTTGCAGCCTGAAGTCGTGCTTGCGCGGACTGGCCACGCTGCTCACGGCTGCGCTCACGGATCTCGCGCGTGATCTCGTATTCGTGACGGTCAGCTCCTGCCGCGAGATCTCGGTCGCTCGCGGCCTGATCGCGATCGGCGGCGATCTGGTCGGTCTCTGAGCTCGTCTGATCTATGTCAGATGTCGTCTGATCGGAATCCGACAGGGTCTGATCGCTATCAGCAACCGTTTGATCGCTCGCGCTGAGGAACAACTCATCGTTTCCAACCGCCTCGGGATCAGGAGCTTCTGCGAGTTCGCGGCTTACGTCGGGTCCGGGCGAATCACCCTGCGCTGCGTTCGAGGTCATGACGGTCTGAGGTCGCCGTTATTCGGTATCGGCGCGATCGCCGGGCCGGAGGGCTCCTGCGCGGCTTTGCCTTCGCGGGCGAGGAAGGCGCCGAGTTCGGCGATCGTGCTCATCAGCGGGGCCGGGAACACGACGGTGGAGTTCTTGTCGACGGCAACCTCAGCCAGCGTCTGCAGGTTTCGCAACTGCAGCGCCAACGGGTGGGCCATCATCACATCTGACGCACGAGCAAGCTCCCCAGCCGCGAGCGCCTCGCCCTCTGCAGCGATGATTTTGGCGCGCTTCTCACGCTCAGCCTCGGCTTGACGAGCCATCGCGCGCTGCATGCTCTCGGGCAGCTGGATATCGCGGAGCTCGACCACGGTGACCTTGACGCCCCACGCCTCCGTCTGGACATCCAAGATCTCGCGGATGTTCTGATTGATCGCATCAGTTTCAGACAGCGTCTCATCGAGTGTGTGGCGGCCGACCACCGCACGCAGGGTCGTCTGTGCGATCTGATTGATCGCCTCCTCGACGTTCTCGATCGCTATCACCGATCGGACTGGGTCCTCGACCCGGTAGTAGGCGACCGCAGAGACATCGATGCTGACGTTGTCCTTGGTGATGATGCCCTGTGACTGAATCGGCATCGTGACGATCCGCAGTGAAACGCGATGAATACGCTGGATGAACGGCGCGACGAAGATCAGGCCAGGCCCGCGTGCGGCGCCCTTGATCTTTCCAAGCTTGAACACAACCGCGCGCTCGTACTCCTTGATGACATAGACGAAGATCATGGTGTTGCCTCACTTTGAGTGGAGACAGCGGCCCGGACCGGCTTCTGCCGCGTCAGTGCACTGACCGTTTGGGAAAAGCGTCGATGCCGGCCAAAGAGCTGGGGCCGGAAGCAAGCGCCCGTCGAGGGTCAAAACGAACGCCAATTAATCGTACTCCGCCAGGCAGTCGCTCAGGAACGGTCCGCAACGCGGCGCCAGGCGCTCGCTCAGGAACACTTCGCAAAGCGGCGTTAGAATCTCCTGCCGTGCAACCATGGACCGACGGCACCGAGCATCTGCGCGTCCTGATCGCAAACGAGCGCAAGGACCGCCTCGCGCTGGTCGCACAGACCGTCGTCGCGCTCGGCCACGAAGTCATCGCCAGGGAGATCGACGTTCAAGACGTGGGTACGGTGACCGACCGGGAACGACCTGACGTCGCGCTCGTGGGCTTGGGCGATAGCTCCGAGCATGCCCTCGAGATGATCGACAAGATCGTCCGCGAATCGGCGTGTCCCGTGATCGCGCTTCTGCACGCGCCGGATCCGAGTTTCGTCAAGGAGGCCTCCAAACGAGGTGTGTTTGCCCACATCTCTGATGACGACGTCGAGGACTGGCAGAGCTCGATCGACATAGTGCTGCGCCGATTCGCTGAATACCACGAGCTTCAGGGAGCGTTCGGCCGGCGTGCCCTGATCGAACGGGCGAAGGGAATCCTGATGGAGCGCCACACGATCGACGAGGAGGCCGCCTTCGAGATGCTGCGTGAACGCTCGCGCGCCGAGAACCGCAAGCTCATCGACCTCGCCACCGCGGTCGTCGACGCCCACCGGCTGCTCCCCAGACAGCCGTCGCTCGACTCCTAACACCGACGGCTCCGACCCGCTTGGCACGACGCGTCGCGGCTGAGACGAAGCAGTGGTTAGGTGGATAGCCGGCGCGGGAGTATGATCAAGCGGCCTTCGCTTTATCTCCCGGCGGGGCAGAACGTTCCGGCTCCAGTTCCTGGCCGGTGAATGTGTTCGACCTATCGGTCGAGCGCCAAAGACCAGGACCAGGAGTTGGTGACATGAACAGACTGGCGACGGGGACCCTCGTCGGTAACCCACCGATCAGCGATTCCGAGTCTCACACAAACGCCTTTGCATGCCTCGTTGACTACAGCGAGCGCGACGCCGCTCACGTTCACGTGAGCGGCGAGCTTGACATCGCGACCGCCCCGCAGCTCACGGAAGCCCTCGACGCAGCGTTGACCAAGGCCAGCCTCGTGCTGGTCGATCTGAGCCGGCTGACGTTCATCGACTGCATCGGCCTTGGCGCGATAACTGCAGGACACAGCCGGGCTCGGAGCAGCGCCCGCAAGCTGGTCCTGTCGTCGATAACCGCTCAGGTCCACCGGCTGCTGGAAATCACCGGAACGGCCGCGCGGTTCGAGATCGCAAGCATCGCTCCAGGCGCGGAGGACGCTGCCGACCAGATCGACGCGGGCCAGACCTTCTGGGATCGCAACGAACTCGTTTCGGATCACCACGGCGCTCCGGCCTAGTGTCGCGAGACAGCCTCACGACGCTAGCCGCCATCAGCCACCGCTGGTCGAGCTACCCGGCGCGTTCGCTGAGGCCGATCGGCGCCGCCAGCACCTGATCGGGAATCCCGAATGCGTCGACCAACAGCCCGGCCTGGCTCGAGATCGTCTCGCAGAGGTCGTTGACCTCACGTGTGATCTGCTTGGTGCGTGCGCCAGCGAGGCGGCCGTGCTCGAGGAAGAAACCCTTGTCACGCTCGATGTTTGAGAGCGCGTAGAGCGAGAGCAGATGAGACAACGCCTCCTTCACCGATTCGTCCTCACACGCCTGGACCGCCTCAGCGAACGCACGCAGAACGAAGCTCTCGATGTAGGCTCGCGCGGCTGCGGCGGCGTGGTCCTGCACGGCGCGGAAGACCTCGAAGGCCTCGTGGCCCTCACCCAGACCGCGCCTGAAACGGTTGGCCACCGAGGCGGTGATGTGTCCCTCGCGCCACTCGAACAGCCCGCGCAGGTAGTCCGGGTCACGCAGTGGACCCTCCGACGCGGAGTCACTGCGCGGGATCGCGTCGGCGATGACCTGCCCGATCTGGCGGGCGAAGATCCGCTCGAGGATCACCTCGGCCGCCTGGCCGGCGACGAACGTGACCAGACGAGTCGGGTTCAGCTCCCCCACCTCGTGCGCGTAGCCGGTGAGGATGCCGCGGGCGCAGAGCAGCGTCAGCACGGTGTTGTCGCCCTCGAACGTGGTGAAGATATCGACGTCTTCCCGCAGCGCGGTGAGCCGGTTGGCGGCCATGTAGCCGGCGCCGCCGCAGCATTCGCGGCACGTCTGGATCGTTTCGATCGCATGCCAGCTGGTCGCAGCCTTCACACCGGCAGCCAGCGTCTCGAGCTGGCGGCGATCGCTGTCCGGAGCACCGTCACCTGCGCGTGTGACCGCATCGAAGCGACGGGTCAGCTCCTGCTGCGCGAAGTGCAGCGCGTAGGTCCGCGCGAGCAGCGGCAACAGCCTGCGCTGCTGGGTCCGGTACTGCATGATCGGCACCTCCGGCGCGTCCTCCGTTGGACCGAACTGGCGACGACGCAGGCTGTGGCGGATCGCGATCGTCAGCGCGCTCTTGGCGGCGCTGACCGAGGCAGCAGATATACACACGCGTCCCTGCACGAGCGTGCCGAGCATCGTGAAGAAGCGCTTGTTCGCGTTCTCGATCGGGCTCGAGTAGACCCCGTCCGCGGAGACGTCGCCGTAGCGGTTGAGCAGCGCCTCACGCGGAACGCGAACCTGGTCAAACCAGATCATGCCGTTGTCGACGCCGTTGAGGCCG
>Ga0302314_10021827_pt1 | contig 10529 bp, 9 predicted proteins | sample III_Palsa_N2_3_FD_200533 | JGI IMG/M metagenome (GOLD analysis project Ga0302314, IMG submission 200533) | Peat permafrost microbial communities from Stordalen Mire near Abisko, Sweden - III_Palsa_N2_3 | ecosystem: Environmental > Terrestrial > Soil > Palsa > Peat permafrost | place: Sweden... | reverse complement strand
GGCTTCTGGGCCTCTTGTTCCGTGAGATCGCGCGCGAGGCCGATCTGCGCGCGGAACGCGCATGGAAAAGGCGCAAAGGGCCAATGGCAGCCTATTGGCGGGCAACCTGCACCTACGCCAAGCACATTGCGCGCGCCATCGATCCCGCCAGACGCCGGCCTGGCTAATGGCGCCGCCGTTCTCGCAGTGAAACTCAGCCCGGTCTTCGCCGGGCTTTTACTTTTGGAGGAGATCATGGCCGAATTCACGATCGAAGCGAGCTATCGCCAAGCGCTATTTCGCCGACGCACGTACCAGGCCGAAACGCTGGAGCGCGCTTGCCAGCTCGCGTTCGCGGATACCGATTGGTCGGGACGTGCACGGGACGCGGACGGCGTCGGCGAGACATATATAAGTGGCGCTTGGCGCGGCGCTCAGGCCGCACCTGCGGCGTCTTCCATCCCGGTGCCGTCACAATTCACCGACGGGCGGGACCGCAAAGCCGACCATTTCGAGACCTTGCTCGGCGTTCTCAAGGTCCTCCTGATGGAGGAGACGCTCACACCGGCCAAACAGGCCTTTTGGCGGCGCCGCGCCGAACGCGCGGTCGCCAAGGCCGAGGTCATCCTGGCCGGCGGTCCCGATCCGCGCTGAGCGCGCATCGTTTCGTTCAACCACCCGCCCGGCGCCGCCGGGTTTTTTCATTTCTGGAGGTTCTTATGGCGGACTATTTCACCCAAATGGTCGTGCATCAGACAATTCCGCAACGGGACATCACGCCGCTGGAACGGCTGTTGCTGTCCCACATCTTCACCGGCGAGGCAGGCGGGGAGGGTCTGTATTTCTTCACGGAGCAGGGGCCGTCCGACATGCTGTGGCTTAACCGCCCAGAGGTCGAGCAAGCGCTTCGCGCATCCGAAGCCTTGGACAGTCGCGCCAACAGTTTCATCCGCGAACAGCTCGCGCAGCACGCCTCAGACGTGGGCGAGATCGAGATCGATATGAGCGGGCAAGACTGGCCTTTCTTGTTTCAAGACATCGTCAAGCGATCGCCCATGCTGCAATTCGTCACCATCGAGGCCGCGTTCACCTGTTCGCGCATGCGCAGCGACGGCTTTGGCGGCATGGCCATGCTGATCAGCGCGGACGCTGTCCTATCGAAATCGACCCTTGAGCTCCTCCAGGAGTTCGAGGGTCAAGTCGGTGACGCTCCGCCAGCCGGTGCGGCGTCGGTCCCCGATACCGTCTCCGACACACCGGAACAAGAGAACGGCGCAGCCAGGTAGCCGGCGCTCGGAAAGCAGGTGCGCCAAACTTCAACACAGGAGAATGCCATGGGATGGCTCAGCATGCAGTCCCTGGGTGGCCATGCCGGCCCCCGGGCGTATCTGGACAATCAGTTTACCCATGACGATGCCGACTTGCGCAGCAAAGTGCTGCGCTCGTCCATCGTCCGCCGGGTCTATTACGCCGCCATCGAACATGTGCGCGTGCCGACCGGCGAACGGGAGGTATGGGCTTGCATTTGTCTGGTTCGCTACAACCCCAAGGCCCGGGACGGCTTCATCTTCGGCTACAAGGATATGGAGGAGTCCATGGGGCCGTATTCCTACGACTGTCCCGCCGCAATCCTCGACCTCCTGACGACGACCGACAACGAAAATGCCTTGGCCTGGCGCGCAAAATGCCGCGAGGCCGCCGCGCAGCGGCGTGCCTTTGCGGCCAAGCCGAAGCCGCGTCCAGGTCAGGTCATCGTGTTTGATGTCCCCGTAGCGTTCGCCAACGGCGCCGCATTCGAACGCATGGAGGTGGTCGCTCACCCTTGGCGCAAATCCGGCATCCTGTTCCGCGCGCCCGGCCGCCATGGCCTTTATCGCATCCCCGCCGTCACCAAAATGGCCTATCGCCTCGAAGCGCCGAACCCCTAACGGGCCGGCGGTGCGATTCACACGAGAGGCAGAGGGACGACCTGAAGGGCGAGCCGGCCGGGCGAAAGAGAGCCGCCGCGGCTTCTGCGATCCTGCTCTCCTGAAGGTCTTTCCATGTCCGATCCCGCCCGTTCCGACGTCAGCCTTTCGGCTGTCCGCCCCACCACCGCCGCCGCCATTCTGGCCGCAGCCCACGCTATTCTCCCCCATCTTCAGCAGGGATCCCGCATCGATGCGCCGCGACTGCGCGCGGCGATGGAGTCCGCCTTCGGCGGCTCCGATGCGCAAGGCTTGTGGGACTGGAAGACCGCCTACGAGGCCTTGGAAGCCGCCAGTGTCCTCTTCGTGCGGCGCTTCGGGCCGGCCATGTCCCGGCGGGCCGGGGGCCCAGCCGGATTCCTCGCCCAGCTCGCCAAACTCGCCGGGCTCCTGCCCACCCACACCCGCCGCTCGGAGGAAAGCCAGGCCCTACAGCAATTCTCCACCCCGATGGGGCTGGGGTTCGCCGCCGCTACGGCGGCGGCCTTCACCCCGGCGGACGTGGTGCTGGAGCCATCGGCCGGGACCGGGCTTTTGGCGGTCTTCGCAGGCCTAGCTGGCGCCAGCCTGTATTTGAACGAGCTCTCCGACACCAGGGCCGAGATTCTGGCCGGCCTTTTTCCGGGGGCATCGGTAACGCGCTTCGATGCCGCCCATATCGATGATTTTCTCGATCCTGGGCTCAAGCCGAGCGTGGTGATCATGAACCCGCCCTTCACGGCGGGGGCTCACGTCGAAGGCCGGGTGGCGGACGCTGCGCTCCGCCACATCCGCTCGGCGCTGGCGCGCCTTGCGGCGGGGGGCCGGCTGGTCGCCATCACCGGCAGCAGTTTGGCGCCCGAGACCCCGGCTTGGACCAACGCCTTCGTGGCCTTGCAGGAACAGGCGCGGCTTGTCTTCACCGCGCCGATCGACGGCGCGGCCTATGCCCGCCACGGCACCACCATGCCGACCCGGCTCACCGTGTTCGACAAGGTGCCCGCAGACAATCCGCGCGCGTTTCCCAGCGCGCCTGGCACAGCCCCGGACGCCGCGACCCTGATGGCGTGGGTGCAGACACATTTGCCGCCCCGGCCTGCCGTCGCGCCGACGCGCCCCGCGGGCACCATTGTCCCGCTTCCCAAGCGCGCCTTACCGCCGCCTGCGGCCGCGCGGGCCGCGCATGCGCTTCCAACGGATGCGAAGGAGCTTTTCTATGACACCGTGGCGTGGAAAGCGGCCGACGAGGGCCATCTGACCGAAGCGCTTTACGAGCCTTATGCCCTCCAATCGGTGCGCATCCCAGGCGCACAGGCGCATCCCACACCGCTCGTACAGTCGGCCGCCATGGCATCGGTGGCGCCGCCCAAGCCAAGCTATCGGCCGCATCTGACAACGCCGGTGCTGGCGGCGTTGTCGGACGCGCAGCTGGAAACCGTGATCTATGCCGGTGAAGCCCATAGCGGTCATCTCGCCGGCGATTGGACGGTTGATGTCACCTTCGACATCATCGCGGCAGCGCCGGAGAATGCCGACGGCAGCGTTCGCTTTCGCCGCGGCTTTTTCCTGGGCGACGGCACCGGCGCGGGCAAAGGCCGCCAGGTCGCCGCCGTGATCCTCGACAACTGGCTGAAGGGCCGGCGCCGGGCGCTGTGGATCTCCAAGAACGACACGCTGATCGAAGACGCACAGCGCGATTGGTCGGCGCTGGGCCAGGAGCGCCTTCTGGTGCAGCCCTTGTCGCGCTTTCGCCAAGGCACGCCCATCCGGCTCGATGAAGGCATTCTGTTCGCCACCTACGCGACGTTGCGGTCTGCCGAGCGCGAGGAGAAGATTTCGCGCCTCGATCAGATTCTCGCCTGGCTCGGCCGCGATTTCGACGGCGTTATCGTGTTCGACGAGGCCCATGCCATGGCCAATGCCGCCGGCGGCAAGGGCGGACGTGGCGACGTTGCGCCGTCGCAGCAAGGCCGCGCGGGCCTGCGCCTGCAGCACGCCTTGCCCGATGCCCGTGTGCTGTATGTCTCTGCCACCGGGGCCACCACCGTGCGCAATCTGGCCTACACCCAGCGTCTGGGCCTTTGGGGCGGAGAGGACTTTCCTTTCGCCACACGCGCGGCTTTCGTGGAGGCCATTGAAGCGGGCGGCGTCGCAGCCATGGAAGTGGTGGCGCGCGACCTCAAGAGCCTGGGCCTCTACACCGCACGATCACTGTCCTTCGCGGGCATCGAATACGAAATGCTCGAGCATGCGCTCACGCCCGAACAGCAGCGCATCTATGACGCCTATGCCGCCGCGTTCGAGATCATCCATAACAACCTGGCGGCCGCCCTGGACGCTACCAACATCACGGGCAGCAGCGAGGAGGGCAGCAAAACCCTCAACGCTCAGGCCAAATCCGCGGCGCGTTCTGCCTTCGAGTCCACCAAGCAGCGCTTCTTCGGCCATCTGCTCACCAACGCCATCGACCGCGATCTGGCCAACGGCCACGCCGCTGTCATCCAGGTGGTCTCCACGGGCGAGGCGCTGATGGAGCGGCGCTTGGCGGAAATTCCGACCAGCGAATGGAACGATCTCTCAGTGGATCTCACGCCGCGCGAATATGTGCTGGACTATCTCGCCCATTCCTTCCCGACCCAGCTGTTCGAGGAATACACCGATGCCGAGGGCAATCTGCTTTCCCGGCCGGTCTATCGCGACGGCCAGCCGGTGGTGTGCCGCGAGGCTGTTGCACGGCGCGACACGATGATCGAGAAACTGGCCTCGCTGCCGCCAGTGCCCGGCGCGCTCGACCAGATCATCCATCGCTTCGGCACGGAAAATCTTGCAGAGGTCACCGGTCGCAGCCGTCGCGTGGTCCGCAAGGGCCAGCGTCTGGCGGTGGAATCCCGTGCCGGTTCGGCCAACCTGGCCGAGACCTCGGCCTTTCAGGATGACAAGAAGCGCATCCTGGTGTTCAGCGATGCCGGCGGCACCGGTCGCAGCTATCATGCCGATCTCGGGGCGCGCAATCAGCGCCTGCGCGTGCATTACCTTCTGGAGCCGGGCTGGCGGGCGGACGCCGCCATCCAGGGCTTGGGCCGCACCAATCGCACCAACCAGGCGCAACCACCGCTGTTTCGCCCCATGGCCACCGATGTCCATGCGCAAAAGCGCTTCTTGTCCACCATCGCCCGGCGGTTGGACACGCTGGGCGCGATCACGCGGGGTCAACGGCAGACCGGCGGCCAGGGGCTCTTCCGGCCGGAGGACAATTTGGAGAGCGTGTATGGCCGCGCCGCGCTGCGCCAGCTCTACATCCTCTTGCATGCGGGCAAGGTCGATGGCTGTTCCTTGCAGCGCTTCGAAGCCGCCACCGGACTGTCGTTGTGCGACGGTGACGGCACCCTGAAAGACGAGTTGCCGCCGATCTCGCAATTTCTCAATCGCTTGCTGGCGCTGACGATTGCCATGCAGAACACCTTGTTCGACGTCTTTGAAGCGCTTCTGCGCGGCAAGATCGAAGGGGCGATCGCCGCTGGCGTCTACGACCATGGCGTGGAGACCATCGTGGCGGATTCGCTCAAGCTCGAAAGCCGCCGCACCGTCTACACCCATCCCGGCACGGGGGCGCAGACGCAGGTCTTCACACTTCTCAAGCGTGAGCGCAACAAACCGATGACCCGCGAACAGGTGTTTGCCCTGGCCGAAGAAAGAGGCGCCCGCTTCCTCGTCAACAGCAAGTCGCAGCGCGCTGCGCTGCAGGTATCCGCCCCCGCCATCATGCTCGATGATGGGAGCATCGAGACCCGGGTACGACTGATCCGCCCCATGGAGCGCAGCCTCTATCCGGCCGCGTCTTTGGCGGAGACGGCGTGGGAGCCCGCCGACAGCGGGGACTTCGGCGTCGCGTGGGAACGCGAACTGGCCGAGGTGCCAGAATTCAGCGAGAGCCACCTTTATATGGTCACCGGCCTGTTGTTGCCCATCTGGCGCCGACTGCCCAATGACGGTTGCCGGGTCTATCGCCTGCAGACCGACGACGGCCGCCGCGTCATCGGCCGCCAGGTGACCCCCGACTGGATCGCGGGCGCGCTGGGCGGGGCGCCCACGCTCGCGCCCGGCGAAGCCTGGACACTCCTATTGGAGAAAGGTTCCACGTTAACGCTTGATGACGGTCTCGTGCTGCGGCGGCGCTTGGTGATGGGCCTGCAGCGCATCGAGCTCCAAGGGTTCACGGATGAGACGGTTGATCGCTTCAAAGCACTCGGTCTAAAATCCGAAATCATCTCCTGGAAACTCCGGCTGTTTGTGCCGGTTGGAGATAACGGCGCGGCGATCCTCGCAAAAGTGATGGAACGCCATTCTCTGGTGTGCGTGACGCACAGAGAGGGAGGTTCCCGATGAGCAGTGCTGCCAGCGAGCTTTCGCAACGCTTGGCCCAGAACGTCGAAGCGGTTTGCCGCACCTATCTCTTCAACGGTCACCGGGCCGGGGCCTATTGGGTGGTGGGTGATGCCGAGAACAATCCTGGCAGCAGTCTCTTCGTGCGGCTCCAGGGTCCCGATACCGGCAAGGGCGCAGCGGGCAAATGGACCGATGCCGCCACAGGCGACCATGGTGATCTGCTCGATCTGATCGGCAAGAACCTACACCTCAATCGCTTGCGCGATGTGCTTGATGAGGCCCGCTCTTTCCTCAGTGTGCCACGTCCTATTCCCGAACTCCGGGCCAGGATTTGCGCCCCGTCCGGGGCGCAGGGATCGACAGACTCCGCGCGGCGCCTCTTTGCCGCTTCGGGGCCGCTGCGCGATACGTTGGCCGGGCAGTATTTGCGCCGCCGGGGCGTCACCGACTTGGAGGGACTTGACCCCCTGCGCTTTCACCCGCGCTGCTTCTACCGACCGGAGCACGGCACAGCGAACCTGTCTTTCCCGGCGCTGATCGCGGCCGTGACGGACCTCTCAGGCGCCATCACGGGCGTGCATCGCACCTGGCTCGATCCGGCGGGTGGCGGCAAGGCGGACGTCGAGACTCCACGGCGGGCGATGGGCCATCTGCTCGGTCATGGGGTCCGCTTCGGGAACGCCGAAGATGTGCTGGCGGCCGGGGAGGGTATCGAAACTGTGCTGTCGGTTCGCGCCGTATTGCCCAAACTGCCGCTGATCGCGGCGCTCTCATCCAACCATCTCGCGGCCATCCTGTTTCCGCCCGGCTTGCGCATTCTTTATATCCTGCGAGATCCGGACCCGGCCGGCGACGCGGCGGTGACGAGTCTGGCGTCCCGGGCGAAGGCCGCTGGCATCGAGCCAGTGCCGCTGACGCCGGTGATGGGCGACTTCAACGACGCCCTCTGCCGCCTGGGTTCTGCCGGTCTTTCGGCCCATGTCCTACCGCAGCTCGTCCCGGAGCATCGCGCGCGATTCTTGGCGGCCCCAATCTGAGGCAGAGCGGTTCGGTCACACGCAGCCGCGCGGTTGAGCGGCTCTCGGGCTGGCAAGGGGCCCCGCCCACGGCCTTCTAAAGGGCGATCATGCGCCGGGCTGTTCGTCGCAGCAACGGCGGTTCGCGGCTATTTTCCGCCGCGCCCTTTGGGCGCTTTGCATCGCGAAGCAAAATAGCCGCGCCCCTGCCGTCTCCCACTGCGTTCGGCCCTCGGCCACGCTTCTCATCCGAGAAGCGGCGTGGCCTCGGGTGCTGGCCGCCTAGCCAGGCGCGGGATCGCCACGAAGGCCGCGCGTGGTGCGGGGCCTCGCCAACGGGAGATCCACATGTTCAACCTTCACGACGACAACGAGTTCGAGCCCGAACACACCGGCTCTGTCACCGACCAGGTCGCCACTGACCTGCAGCTCTATGGTTATCGCCCCTTCCACGACGAGCCGGACACAAGGCCTGCGCCGGAATCGGAAGAACTCGACGGCGTGATCTCTGACGTCTTCGACGCGCTCACCTTTACCTTCCGCGACACAAGGCTGGAGCCCGATCTGACCGACCTTCTGTGGTCCGCCGTCAACCTCTTTCACCGCGCCGTCGACCGGGTCCAGCGCAAGCTCGATGAAAACGAAGACGCGCAAAAGCGGGCGCAAAAAGAGCAGGATGGCTCGGAGATCCGCTCGGTCGAACTCGAGACGCTGCTCGCCCTTGGGCAGGTGCTGTTGGACCGGCGCGACGCGATGGAACAGCTTCGCGATACCGCCGCCGAGCGCTACGAGCAGCAACTCGGCACCGTGTGGCGCCCCTTTGTCGGCTCGATGGTCAATCATCGCAGTCTGACCGCCGCGGTGATCGACAGCCGCGATTACCTCAACGCCAAACGCCGCAGCGAGACCGAGGTGATGATCCCGGCTGGTCCGCGCATCGCCTTCACCGGCGGGCCTGATTGCAACGACCATGACGCGATCTGGAAAGCGCTCGACAAGGTCCACGCCAAGCATGCGGGCATGGTACTCCTGCATGGCGGCACGCCTACCGGAGCCGAGCGGATCGCGGTGTGCTGGGCAGAAAGCCGCAAGGTGACGCACATTCCCTTCCGGCCCAACTGGGAGCGTCACGCCAAAGCCGCCCCTTTCAAGCGCAACGATGCACTGCTCGCGGCCATGCCGATCGGCCTGGTGGCGTTCCCCGGCTCGGGTATCTCCGGCAACCTGGCGGACAAGGCCAAGAAGTTCGGTATCCCGGTCTGGCGCTTCGGGGAGGGTGGCGCGTAAGCGCCCCCTTTTCCCAGTCCGCATCGCGCGGGGGCGGCATCGGCTCATCGGCTGCCCCCGCCGAACGGATACCTTATGCGACCTTGGCCCTAGGCCCGCCCAACCCCGCGCCAGGATGCTAAGCTGCGGCTATGGGCATCGATCCGCACATTATCCGCGCGTGGCTCACTGCGCGTTCGCTCGCTCGGGGACTGCCCGCCCCCACCACCGACCGGGGCGCGCTGCGGGTGGACACACAGCGTGATGGCGAGATTCAACGCTGGGTCTTCGCGGAGGTCAACGCACAGCTGCGCGAGCTGGGCTGCAGCCTTGATGCGCCCGGTTATCTCCTCAAACTTTGCGGCAGCGCCGGTGAATTACGGGCCGCGCTGCCCCTTGCGTGGCAGCTGCACGCGCCCGCCTGTTTCATGGGGGGCCGTGCACGGCTGCGAGGCAGTCGCTGCCGCCCGGCTATACCGCCGCGCTCACACAAGATGGCCCTGTCGCCCAGGTCCGCCTGACAACAGCCGCAGGCGAGCTTGTGGCCAGCGGCTTTGCGGCCGAAACCGAGCACGCCTTCATCTACGACCGCATTGTGACGGACCCTGCGCATCGGCGGCGCGGCTTGGGCCGCGCAATGATGTCTCTTCTGGGTCAGGCAAAGCAGAAGCGGACGGCGTCAGAATTGCTGGTCGCGACGCTGGACGGCCGGGCGCTGTACGAACGTCTAGGCTGGCGCACAATCTCGCCCTATAGCACCGCCTCGATCCCGGTTGCGCACCCGCCCGGCTGAGCCCGTATTGGTCTCGCGGTTCTGCAGCCACGCGCGCGACGCGGCCGTCCGGGTGTGTCGAGGCCAACCGCGCGTTGCAGCAGTATCTTTCCTTCCTGGCCAGGCTTGCAGTGGTGCGGTGCGCGGTGGTCATCGCGGCACCCTGTCGATCCGGGCGCCTGGCATGCAGCGGTCGGTGGCAAAGTGCGATGCCGGTCGCCATCAGGTGGGGTTTTCGATCCTGCTCTAACAGCGAACGACGCGCTGCATGCTGTCCGTTGCCCGTTGTACGAGGACTCACCCTCCGACTAACCGATCCCCTAACGCCGTTCGCTCACCGCCAGCAACCCCCGCGGCTCCGGACCGGGTTGCCGCTGCGCGGCTGCCCGCACCACTCCGGGCCTTGGGGGCAAGCCTGCGCTGCGCTCCGGTTGCAAGCGTCTCACGACGGCGTTGGCCGGGTCTCGTCGGAGGGAATGGTCCCTCGGACTGAAGCAACGGAGACTTAGCTATGCAGAACATCGTCATACTCGCCGGTAACATCGGTCAGGACCCGGAAACCCGCACCACCACGGGCGGCACCAAGATCACGCACTTGACGCTCGCCACCTCCCGGCCGCGTTACGCCGAGGGCAAGCCGGTGAAAGACGACAAGGGCAACCGCGTCCAGGACACCGAATGGCACCGCATCACCTGCTTTAACGGCCTGGGCACCACAGTCGAAAAATACTGCACCAAGGGCATGAAGCTGCTGGTTCGCGGCCGCATCCACTACACCAAGTGGACGGACAAGGATGGCGTCGAGCGCTATGGCTGCGAGATCATCGCCGAGACCGTGGACTTCCTCAGCCGGGCCAAGCAGGCCGCATCCACGGCGGCCAGCGAGCAGGAGTTCGATGACGAAATCCCGTTCTAGCCCTCGCCAACAGGCCCGGCGGCTTCGCCGCCGGGCCTTTCTTTTTGCTTGAACAGAAAGCGTTTGCTTTCAATCTGGCGGTTAAGCGCCACGCTCAACTTTACGGCGACTAGGGGCGACCAAAGAATTTCAGATAGACAAGCAAAAACGCCAGCACGATGCCGATGTTGGTCATCAGACGCAGTGAGAAATTGTTCCTCAAGAACACAAGGTCCACACCGACGATCACGCCAACCATAACTACGACG
>Ga0302314_10021826_pt1 | contig 10529 bp, 12 predicted proteins | sample III_Palsa_N2_3_FD_200533 | JGI IMG/M metagenome (GOLD analysis project Ga0302314, IMG submission 200533) | Peat permafrost microbial communities from Stordalen Mire near Abisko, Sweden - III_Palsa_N2_3 | ecosystem: Environmental > Terrestrial > Soil > Palsa > Peat permafrost | place: Sweden... | reverse complement strand
GCTATGGTGTCGGGGTGGTCGACGCCCAGCAGTCGCTCCCTGTCGGCCAGGGTCTGCTCATGCATGGTGATCGCCTCGGCCGTCCGGCCCGCGGCGCGGTAGGCGTTGGCGAGGTTGTTGCGCGTGGCTATGGTGTCGGGGTGGTCGACGCCCAGCAGTCGCTTCCTGTCGGCCAGGGTCTGTTCATGCATGGTGATCGCCTCGGCCGTTCGGCCCGCGTCTCGGTAGGCGTTGGCGAGGTTATGACGCGTGGTTAGGGTGTCGGGGTGGTCGGCGCCCAGCACTCGCTCTTGCTCGGCTAGCAGTGGCTCGGCGATCTGGATGGACCGCGCAGCACTGTCAGCTAGACGATTCAGGAACCAGACGGCCCGCCCTTTGAGCCGGAGTATGCGGCCGACCAAGGCGCTGTCGGCCGGACAGCCAACGGCCGACTCGGACAGCGCCATGATCTGCTCAACCATATCCCTGACGGCGGCCAGGTCCCTGTGCCAAGTCTGACTGAGTGGTTGTGCCAACCCATCAAGCAGCCGCTCGGCCCCCGCGCAGACGGCCATAAGGGAGTCCTCGGCTGCCAACTGCTCCCGGATCACCCGCATCACCAGGCGGTGCGCGATCACGCTGGAGCCATCTACGCTGAAGGTCAGCAGCGACGCCCCGGCCAGCCGGGCCAGCGCCCGGTCCACCACCTCAGCAGGTAGCGCGCCAGCCTGCCCGTCCCCGGCCAAGACACCCTGGCGAGCGGCGGCATGGACCAATGCACGGCGGACCCCTGCGGGCGACAACACGGCCAGTAGCTCAATCACCGCCAGGCAAACCCCGGTGTCATCGCCAGTCCGGGCACCATCGAGAGACAACAGCACCGCCGCCGCCACCCCGCGTGGATACTGACCCGCTTCCACCGGCCTTAGCAACTCGCCCACTCGCATGCCACGCAGCCGGTCCAAATAGGTGCCATACCCCAGGTGCTGATCAGCGATTACGGCCGCGGCCTGCGCCAACGCGAGCGGCAGATACCCCAGCTCAACCGCTACCGCGTGAGCACCCTCAACATCAGGCAAGCCCGTCCGCTCTGTCAGGAATGCCAGCGCCTCCGGCTCGGAAAACACATCCACCGGCACGCCCGCACCCAGAGTCGCCATCGACCGCTGATTACTCGTGATGATCACCCGGGCCGTCCCGGCCACGGGAATGAACCGTTGCAGCACCACCGGGTCGGTGGCGTTGTCGAACACCAACAAGCAGCGATCCCCGTCGATCTCCAGCCGGTGTCGCACCGCCAGGCCAGCTGCCTCCGCATCCCCCTCGGCCGCATTGATTCTCAGACCGGCGGCGACAGCGGCCAGGCCCGCCAAGAGCCCGCCCGTGTCCTCGGCGTTGATCCACGCCGCCAACCGCCAGCCCTCATCGATACACGACCGCACGTATGCCGCTGCGACCTGGGACTTGCCGACCCCGCGCATCCCGGTCACCGCACGCACCACCACAACCCGCGATCCCGGCCCGGGCGCGTCCAGCCCAGCCAGCAGCTCAGCGCGCGGTTGGAACCCGAGCGGCTCTTGCGGGATCTCCCCGACTACCACCGGGCCCGGCCGCCCTCGATCTCCCGGCCGATACGTCGGCGGGTTCCGGCCAGCTCCCGCAGCGACCGTTCCACTAGCTGCCCCAGTTCGGCCGGGCTCGCGAACGACCGCGTGACAAGCCCGCTGTCCTGGACCCGGCGGCGGAACGCGTCCTGCCGCGCCCCGTACTCGCGATCGATCAATGCCGACGGCGGGATACCCACGTCCGCAGCCTCGGTGTCCAGCACGAACACCAGCCGGTCCAGGTCCGCCTCAGTAGCGGTGTCGAACTCCAGCTCGGTATACGACACCTCGGGTCTGTCTCGCACCGGGGATCCGTACCGGGTGCCCAGCACTCCCACATACACATCGCATCCCCGCACTCGGCACATAGCTGCGCGGCAGGCTGATCAGCAGCAGGAAAGTCAGCCATATTCACGATCACATGCCCAGCAGCCGAAACTGCACCCTTTACCTCAGCCACATAAGACTTCTCCTGCGGAAACTCTTGCAGCTCGGAGGTGTGCGAGATGAACACCCGCCAGCCGGTACCCTCACCGGAACCATCCGAGCCAGCCACACGCGTCCCCTTCCGTCCATAAGCATCTGCAACCAGCTGGTCACCCCGGTCGGCGCAGGCGCGGCGCCGAGGTACAGCAGAAAAGTACAGCAACAACCGCGGACAACCACTGGCACGAACGAGTACCTACACCCTGCGCTAGCTTGGACGGGATTCACCCAGTGCCCCCGACGGTGACGGGATGAACCGACCGGCTGGAGGGTACGCTTCGCGCCTGTTAGAAGGACAGAAACCCGAAGGTCAAGGACCACTTCTGTAAACCAATTTGTAAACCGGACGCGGCGGGACAGGGTAAGATGGGGGAGACGTAGAAGGCCTGGAACGACCACCAGGCGCGAGTCTGCTGAGGCCAACACGGCGACCGGAGACCGGCCGAGACGGCAGAGACGCACGTCGTATGGATCATAACCCAGAGGTCGCGGGTTCAAATCCTGCCCCCGCTACAAAATACGCAGGTCAGACATCCCAAGGGCTTAGATGTCAAGCTGCAAGGCGTGAGGCGTGTCGCGTCGCGTGGTGATCTGGCCAGGCGGTTGCTTCGTCGTAGAGGGTGCCTGTTTTGAGGCAGCCGTGCAGGATCCCGACGAGCCGGTTGCTGACCTGGCGAAGGGCGGCGTTGTGGCCGAGGCCGCGTTCGCGTTGCTTGTCGTAGTATGCGCGGGCTCCGGGTGATCCGGTCAGCGCGGAGAGCGCTTGTGATTGCAGGGCGTCCGCGAGCCTGTCGTTGCGGACGTACCGGGCCAGGACGATCTTGCTCCGCCCGGACGCACGGGTGATGGGGCTGGAGCCGGCGTAGTTCTTGCGGGCCCTGGCGGAGGAGTAGCGGCCGTCCGCGTCACCGAACTCAGCAAGCACCCGGGCGCCGTTGACGGTCCCGATCCCGGGCTGGGACAGGTAGATCGCGGCGTCCGGGTGCTGGCGAAAATGTGCCTCCACCTGGCGTTCCAGCTCGCTGATCTGTTCGTTCAGCGTGATCAGCGCGGACGCGGTGGCCCGTATGGAAGCGGCGTAGGCCGCTGTGATCGCCGTCGGCTGGATGAGGTGCTGCATGCGCAGCGCGTCCTTGATCGCCCCGGCTTTGACCGCGGCGTTGTGACGGCGGGCACGCTTGAGCGCAGCGGTGATCTGGGCGGCGGAAAGCCGTGCCGCCGATGCCGGATCGGGAGCCTTGACCAGGAGCTCCAGCGTGTCGGCACCGGTCAGGCCCAGGCCGGCGTAAGCGGCCAGGGCGGCGGGGAAGAACTCCAGCAGTGCCGAGCGCAGCCGCAGCGTGTGCCGGGTCCGCTCCCAGACCAGCGTCTGATGGGCCCGGGCGATGACCTTGATAGCCTCCGCCTCCGGCGTGTCCGCGGCCACTGCCCGCAGCTGATGCCGCTCGGTGCGCACCATGTCAGCCAGGGCATGCGCATCGGCGGCATCGCTCTTGGCCCCGGAGAGGCTGTAGCGCTCCTTGAACCGGGCCACCTGCTTGGGGTTAAGCCCGTACACCTGGTAGCCGGCCGCGACCAGCGCCTGCACCCACAGGCCACGGTCGGTCTCGATCGCCACCACTACCTGCCCGGGATCGCCGTTGTGCCCCAGGTGCCCGGCGATCAGCTCATGCAGGGCGGCGATCCCGCCGCGCCCTCCGGCAGCCGCCTGGCAGCCAGCTTCCGCCCCGTCTCGTCCTGGATCTCCACATCATGGTGGTCCTCAGCCCAGTCATCCCCGGCAAACAGCACTTCGCGTCCCCCCGAACGTCTGCGGAAACAAACCTGCATGAGCAGCCCGCGGGAGAACGGCTCGCGCCCTAATGGACAAGTGCTCACGCCTCAGCGGGGCGGGCACGACATCCCAATAGCGGTCATGTCTCCCGGCCACCAGCGGGGGCACGGTCTGACCATAGGACTCCCGTGCTCCTGAGGCTCTCAGTGCTCACCCGCCAGCGGCTACCGGAACCAAGTCTGCCCGAAAGGACGCACGCTCCGTCGGAGCTGAAGCCCCAGCTCAGGACCAACTTGGTAACCCCCATTAGAGGCCTCTTCCGTCGTGGAAGGGGCCTTCTGCGTTTACCTTGTGCACGGAATTGTGCACGAGGCCTCTGAGGAAGGCCGCCCTTGTGGCTGTGCGGTGAGACGTACCCGCGGACGTCGTTCGCGACGCAGGCGGCGGACGGCTTCCACTGAGGCGCTGCGCCAGGTCATCTGCGATGCGGCGGGGGCATCGTGGCTGACGTGCCCCAGACAGTTCACGACTGCCCCGACCACGAGGACAACCTGATCCTCGACCTGGCCGCCGAGGTCGGGGCGCTGCTGATCGTCTCCAGCGACACCGATCTGCTGTCAATCAAGGTCGCCGTGGCGCGGGACACCAATCATCGAGCCGACCGCGTTCGCCGCAAAAAGTGGACGCAATGCGCAGGCACGCACGCCGACGACGCAGATAAACCGTGACTTGCCGGGTTCCCCTTATTTCTAAATCAAGGAGGCTACGCTGCGCTCCGCCGCTGGCCCGGCGTCAGCGCCCGGGCTCTGCCTTGGTGGCCCGCCCGGGCGCACGCCAGGCCACATCCGACAGCGCCACGCAGATCAAGATGGCTCACACGTCAATCAGGCCGAGTCCGGCGCGACAGTCATTTGGCCGCGCTCAGTCGTCCAGCTCGCGGACACCGGTGTCCAAGCCGACCCGTATGCTACCCGCCAGCGCGACGGCAGAGCTGACCCTAGCCTGGCGCCCCACTGCCACGAGGCCCGTAACGATCCCGGAACGCGGCGTGCCTATGGTTGGCTAATCACGGGCGATCGGCGGAAGGCGGCATTCCGGGTGAACACGACCTTGCGAACGCGGACGGCACCGGTGGCGGCCGTCGCGCTCGGCGTGATCACGCTCGGGTTCGGCGCGGCCTCCGTCGTGCTGGATAGCCTGACACATCGGCCCGGGACCGGCGGGCCGGTGGCCGACGCGTTCGTCACGGCGGCTGGCGTGGTGCCCGTGACCTTGGTCGGGACGTTGCTCGCCGCTCGCCGTCGGCGCAATCCGATCGGATGGATGCTGCTGGCCATCACCATCGTGGAGAGCAGCCCCACCAGCCAGTACCTCATCCTGGACTACCGGATGCATCACGGCATGCTGTCCCTGGGTTGGGTGGCAGTAGTGCTCCAGGAATGCTGGCCGATGTTCCTGGTCCTCATCACGCTGCTGCTGTGGCTGTTCCCCGACGGGACGCTGCCGGGGGGCCGGTGGCACCGGCCCGCCACGGTCGCCGCCGTCGGCTGGCTGCTATTCGGCCTGGTCGCCTCGAGCTGGGGCGTGCTGGTCGCCGCCGCGGGCAATGTCCGCATCCAGGCCAACGGCGACCTGGCCAACATGCTGCCCGTAACGTTCGATGTCGTCAACGGGGTGGTGATCGCCGGGACCCTGGTCAGCTGGCTGGCCTGGGTGGCCATCCAGATACCGACCTACCGGCACGCCAGCGGCGAGCACCGCCAGCAGCTCAAGTGGCTCTACAGCGGCGCGGCCATCCTCGTGGTCGCGCTGGTCATCGCCGTGTTCATCGCCCCACTCGCCGTGGGAGAAGCCCCGGGCTGGGGCACCCAGCCAGTGGTCGACGCGCTGACGACCCTCGGCACGGCAGCCCTGCCCGTCTGCATGGGGGTGGCGGTACTGAAGTACCGGCTGTACGAGCTCAACCGCATCATCAGCCGGGTGGTCTCCTACACGCTGATCACCGCCCTGCTCGGCGGCGTGTTCGCCGGGCTGATCCTCCTGACCACCCGGGTGCTGCCATTCAAGGGCTCGGTGGCCGTAGCCGTGGCCACGCTGGTCATCGCGGCTTTGTTCAACCCGCTGCGCAAGCGGGTGCAGCATGCCGTCGACCGTCGGTTCAACCGCGAGCGCTACGACGCCGAGGCAATCGTAGTCGCGTTCACCGGGCGACTGCGCCAGACCATCGACCTGGACACAGTACGAGGCGATCTGGTCGGCGTCGTCCATGAGGCGTTCCAGCCCGCCCACGTCTCGGTGTGGCTCCCCGGCACCGCGCCGCTCGCCGCCATCCCAGCTCCTGCCCGCCCGGACGCCGACCAGCCTGACAGGTGAAAGCCGAACGGCGGCCCGTGCAGCGCGGCTGGGCGCAAGAGTCCAGCCTGTGGATCGCCCCGGCTTCTTTGGAGGCATTACTTGCCGGATGTGATTAACTTACCATTCTTTCCTGCCGCGCGTAGTAGTTTTCCTCGTATTCTTTCGGCGGAATGTATTTGCAGGCGGAGTGCAGGCGTTCGGTGTTATACCAGTCAACCCATTCCAGGGTCGCGAGCATGACATCATCGGTCCCGCGCCACGGCCCTTCCCTCTCGATGAGCTCTTTCTTGTAAAGGCTGTTCAGGGACTCGGCCGCCGCGTTATCATAAGAATCGCCCTTCCGGCCGACCGACCTGACCGCGCTGATCTCGCCGAGCCGCTCGGTATAGCGGATCGCGGTATACTGGACTCCGCGGTCCGAATGATGGACAAGCTCGCCGTCCAGCCGGTCGCCGCGAGACCAGACCGCCATTTCGAGCGCGTCGAGCGCAAGCTCAGCCCGAAGCGAATCAGAAACCTGCCAGCCGGTAATAATCCGGGAAAACAAGTCAAGGATGAACGCCGCATAGACAAAACCTGCGGAAGTCTCTATATAAGTAATGTCAGCTACCCAGCGGCGGTTCGGCGACGGCGCAGTGAAGTCGCGTTCCAGCAGGTCAGAAGGCCTCTCCTGACCGGCCGGGCCAGGCACAGTAGTCCGCGGCTTCCTCTTCCTGGCCCGCAGGCCCTCCAGGCCCATCTCGCGCATCAGCCGCTCGACCGTGCACCGCGCGACCTCGATCCCGTCACGATTAAGCTCACGCCACATCTTCTTAGCACCGTAAAGCTTCCGCCCCCTCCTTTCCCTTGCCCGCATGATGGCCTTCTTCAGCTCCTCGTCGCGCTCATCCCGCGCAGACGGATTCTCCCCTCTCTTCTTCGCCGCGTAATAGGTCGACGGCGATATCTCCAGGACCGCGCAGGCCGGCTCCACTCCGAACCGGTCCTTATGTGAAGCGATGAACTCGACTAGCGCGGAAGCCGGGGGTCGAGTTCCCGGGCAAAATAAGCACTCGCCGCCTTCAGGATCTCGTTAGCCCGGCGCAGCTCGCGGACTTCCTTCTCCAGCTCGCCAATGCGCTTCTTGTCGTCGCTCGTGATGCCGGGCCGCTGCCCGCTGTCAATTTCCGCCTTCTCAACCCAGTTGCGGAGAGTCTCAGGATTGATGCCCAGCTTCTTGCCGACGCTTGCCAGGGTGCCACGCGAACTGCCCGACGCGGCACGCAGTTCAAAGACCATCGCCACCGCACGTTCCCGCAGCTCAGCGGGATGCTGATTCCGTGAAGTCATGAGTCCCAACCTTCCCAGAGGTCACACCCTCCAAGAAACTCGGGGCGGTCCACTGGGTTCAGATCCGGGGATGGCCAACCGAGCGTGCGTGCCCGCCCCTCCAGCATTGCCTTCCATGCCTCGCGCTCTGTCCGGTAGCCGCTCCGCTTCGCTTGCCGGCGTTTGCCGGTCAGCGGGTCGGGCTCGATGTCGAACAGGTAGTACCAGCTCTTGCCGCGCTTGTAGACGTGCCCCTTCATGCGGCTTCCTCCTCCGTCTCGATGAACTCGCGGAGCTTGGCCGAGACGACGTACACGCGACGGCCAAGCCGCTTGGTGGGAAGATCACCCGCGCTAGCAAAGCGGTAGGCAGCCGCACGGCTGATGCCGAGCAACTTGGCCGCTCGCGGGACTGGAATCAGCAGCGGGAGACCGGCGAACGGGTCATCGGCGGGTGTCTCCCGCTGTGGGTTGCTCATGCCGCCCTGCCTGTTGCCGGAAGATCGGACTCGTCGGCTCTGCGGCGGGCCTGTTCGAGTGCGGTTTGCCATTGGATCCGGTCGGCGACGACATGCAGCAGCCTTTGGCCGTTGGGCATGTGGTCCGGGTCGCCGGGTTTGACGGGTTCCCACGTGTACCGGCGCGGGTCGGTTGCCGGAAGCCCGAGCATCCCCGTCAGCCAGGCCTTGCGGTCGGCGCGGTGGTCGGCCAGGGTCTTGCCGGACCATTTGCGGGAGACCAGCACGCGGCGCCCGGCGTAGCCGAGGTACTCGCGGCGGTGGGCCTTTCCCTTGCAGCATCCCGGCCGCAGGCCCGCCCGGGCGTTCTTCGGCTGGATGCCGTAGCGGAGCCAGTTCGCGCACGTCGGCGAGCACGGCTCATACCGCAGCGCGTCGGCGAGCCGCCCGGCGTGCGCGGCCTGGGCGTCGGTGGTGGCCTGGTGGCAGTCGCCGACGTGCTTAGTCAGGTATTTGGTGAGGTATCCGATGCACCGGCTGGCGTCCTTGGATCCGGCGAGTACGCCCTGAGCGTCGAAGCGGGTACCGAACCGGGCCACATGCAGCGGCTCGTCGTCATCGCCGATGGCGTCGAGCGCTTGGTCCCAGGTTGGCAGCACCTCGCCCGTACCGGGATCAAGGCGGCGCCACTGCGCGGCGCCGCGGCCCGGCGTCAGCGCCGGCTCTGGCCTTGGGAGGCCCCGCCGGCGCACGCCAGGCCAACACGCGCATCAGGTCACCTAATCCAGCCAGCTCATCCAGCACCACAGCTCAGCGTTCCCGCTGCATAGCGCCAGCTCCTTCCGGGAGCCAACCGGACACACTACGCCGGGTCGGGTCCTGGTCGTTCCATGGGCGGGGCGGATTTCAAGGCAAGGCGCAGATCGGCCGCTTCGGGCGAATCGCTTTCGAGCCTGCCCTCCGCGTCTGCCAGTACTTCGGGGGCGACGAAGATCGGCGCGTGGACCAGCGCGGCAAGGTTCAGCGCGTCACTGGGCCTGGCATCCACCGAGGCAACACCCGAGGCACCTTCCACCTCTACGGTGGAGCCGTACGCAGTCCCATCGCGGACCGGCACCAGGCGATCGATCCGGACCCGGCGAATCCGGCCGCCCAGAGCATGCACCAGGCCAGCAGCAAACTGCGGGCTCATCGGCCGGGGAAACTCCCGCCCCTCAAGGCTGGCCGACAAAGCGAGCGCCTCAGTGGACCCGATTATGATGGGCAGACGCCGGTCCTGTGACACCCCGTCCAGCACCACGACGAGGGACGGACTGTCCTCCCCGGACGCGACGCCCACAGCCTTGCTGAGCCGCATCTCCGCGAAGCCGATATCCGCGGCCGTAGTCATGATCACTTCCCCTGCTCTGCCTGGCATACCCGGACGTCATCTTCTCCCTGCAGCCTCACCCGCTACCGATTATGTAGCCCTCCAGGACAGGTCAGTCAAGGGCAGCTTCGCTGTCGCTACGCGATGGACAAACCGCCAGTCCCGCCCTTCCAGGCGGTTTCCGGCAGCTATCGGATGAGGCACCTCCACGCCTCAGCTAGCAGCCAGGAGACCGGCCATGACCCAGACCCGCTTCACCTGCACCCTCACCCGAGCTGACGAACCAGCCTGCCAGTCCTACGCACGGGTGACGATCACAGATGCTGACGGCGCCGCAGCTCGCGGATGTCCCCGGCACGCTGTCGCCGTGCTCGACGGCATCACCGGAGCCCACGTGGACTGGACCGACTCCAAGGGCCTCAACGAATGGGAACGCAGGGCCGTTGAGCTGTCCGAGGAACGAAGCCAGCTCCCGGCAGTCCGCAGGTAGGGACGACCTCGATGAGGCCGAACACTGTCAAGGTCACGTTGAGGCCAAAACGTCCCCGGCGAAAGGTCGAGAACGACGAGTAGGCCGCCTTCGTCCGCCGCATCCTGCGCGCTTCCAGCCGCCGCGTCGGAGACGGCGATGTGGAAGCACCCGTCCTCATGGTCGGCCTGGCCGACGAGATCGACGCCGCGATAGGCGAGGCGGTCAAGGGCCTGCGTGCCCGTGGCTACTCCTGGGCCGAGATCGGCTCACGGCTCGGCATTACTCGCCAGGCCGGCCGCCCAGCAACGCTGGGGGCTGACCTTCGGGTCACGCCACGAGGCCAGGTGGACGCCCAGCAGCCGCGTGCCCGTTGCGTGCCCGATGAGGCAGCCAGCCGAGGAAACTCACGGTCACTCGCGGATGCTCCCACATATCCTCTGACCTGCACATGGACAGGTCCGGGCATGGTCGCCCACGTCCTCCTAAGCAGCGGGTCACAGGACCTCCTCGGGCGCTCATCATTTCCGTGTCTCCTCCGGTACGCCGGGGCTGCCCAGAAAGGTGTCATGGACGCGGTAAATCGCCAGGCCCACTACAAACGAGGCGGCGGCAACCCCGACAACAACCCCAAACGGCCAGGTGGGAGCCCGGCGCGCGATCTGCACCATGTAACCGATCACGGCGGCAAGTACCGTCACTACCGCTGTCAGGGCCTGGGCCCGTTG
>Ga0302314_10021825_pt1 | contig 10530 bp, 9 predicted proteins | sample III_Palsa_N2_3_FD_200533 | JGI IMG/M metagenome (GOLD analysis project Ga0302314, IMG submission 200533) | Peat permafrost microbial communities from Stordalen Mire near Abisko, Sweden - III_Palsa_N2_3 | ecosystem: Environmental > Terrestrial > Soil > Palsa > Peat permafrost | place: Sweden... | reverse complement strand
CTTCCTGACCCCGCCCAACCGCGATCTCGGCGAGGAGGCGCGCGAGCGGCTCAATGCCATCCAGGAGTACGCCGAGCTCGGCGCCGGCTTCAAGCTGGCGATGCGCGACCTCGAGCTGCGCGGTGCGGGCAACCTGCTGGGCTCGGAGCAGAGCGGCCAGATCGACGCGATCGGCTATGAGCTCTACACCAAGCTGCTGGGCGACGCGGTGGCGCGCCACCAGGCGGCGCTGGACCCGAATGCGCCGGTCTCGACCACGCTCTCGCCCCTGGCCAGGCCCAAGCCGATCGCGGCCTTGAAGGTCACCGACGGCGCGGCGGTGGCCGGCGACAAGCTGGCGGCGGCGATGGGCCACTCGGATACCGGCGAGGCGCTGCTGGGCATGGCGATCGATGCCTATGTGCCGGACACCTGGCTCGAGACCCCGACGCTTAAGTTCGAGCTGCACAAGAATCTCGATTCCTGCCGGCGTCTGAGCGATCTGGCGACGCTGGCGCATTCGGCGCGCGACCGCTTCGGGGCGCTGCCGCTGCCGGTGGCGCGGCTCTTCCAGGCGCGCGCCATCCGCCTGCGCGCGCGCGAGCTGTCGCTGAAACGCATCGACGTCCAGGACCGGCATCTGCGCCTGCATCTCGGGGGCGCGATCCCGGCCGAGCTGTCGGCGGTGAAGCTGCCGGAAGTGGTGCACATCCAGCTCGATGGCGCGATCCTGGTGCTCTTCCTGCGGCTCGCACCGGACCAGGACCAGGCGCTGGCGATCCTCTGCCGTATGCTGCGCTTAGATCTGGGCTTCCTGGGCAAGGGCTTCTGAGCGACAAACCGATATTGAACGATAGTCATGGGAGTTTCCACGTAAGACACAAAAGAGCTGGTTTTCCTGCCTCCTGATCTTTCAGACGTCCGGTATGATCTCTTTGAATAAACTGGAATCCTTGATGATCGGGAGGTCCGAGGACTGCGGGACGGCCGAGGCGAGGTTCAGGGACCTTGGGAAACGCAGGGCGGTTGCCGAGTCCGTGGGAAATCCAGATGGTTCACTGGCGATTATCTTGGAATGCATTGGACTGAGAAATAGAGACCTCATCGACGACGAGCTCGATGGCAGTGAGGTGCGGAGCCGCATCACCGAGCTTGACCATCCGCTTCCCGAGGATCCGTCATCACCGAGTCAAACCATCTGATGTCCGTGGGTGGCCTGGCGCGACTGTCGCGGCTTACGAACAGAACCGTCCCTCGACTTAGTCGAACCAGATGAGGCCGTAGCGCTGCCCATCTTCGGGATCACCTTCGAGGCCTTCCTTGATGGCGAGCTCGTCGATCAGTGCCAGGAGGCGCGAGCGGACGGTCGGATCGGATGGAAGCTCGACCACGACATGGTTGCTGGTCTGGGCATCATCCCCGTCATCTTCGAGCTTGCAGACGTGGACGGCCACCGCCCCGAGGCGATAGAGGGTTGTGATCAGCCCGACGCTGGCGGAGTGCCTCATGACGCCCAGGGTCGTGCGGGCCTGTTCAGCCCAGGTCCGCCCGTCAGCGGTCGTCCCCTGCGTCATGATCGTGAGGCAGGCGGCATCCGTGCGCGCCGCTGCTTCGGCATCGGGATGCTTCTCCTGCGCGCGCTTTTGCTTGCGCACGACAGCGAGCTTCTCGGCAAGGGCCAGGACGCGGTCCATGCCCATGGGGAGCCTGGAGTGCTGGTTTCCGGTGGCGTCGTGCGGCGATCCGCCCGGGTCTGCAGGCAGTGGTGGTGGCAGATCAGGGAGCACGGGCGGCCATGCTGACAGGTTTGCACGGTGGACACAACGGCGCGCATGGCAGGCGGACGCTCGTTGTATATTAATTATGGTCTTCGTACTCTATGAATGGTTTCGGTCGATTCCAACCCGCCGTTCACTGTTGCGCAGCTGGTGGGTTAGCGCTTGCCCCGCCATGCCCTGCGGGCGTATGCTCGCCATCATGCCTCCGCCGATCAGCCGCGTTGCCGCACTGGGTCCGGTTCTGCGCCGCCGGCTGGTGGGCATGGTCGCCGGGCTGGTGCTCGCCGTGGCCAGCGCCCCCTTGTCGGCGATGGACATGCATAACGGGATCGTCGCCATGCCGATCGGCGACGACGAGCTCGAGGCGTGCGGCGGCTCGGCGGTGGTGATCAGCGCCGACGGCACGGCGGTGACGCTCAGCGAGGCCCTGCCTGCGGCCTACAAGGATCCCGCCGATACCGCACCGCTGCTCGTCACCCTGCCCGGCGGGGCGCGGCGCTGGGCGCACATCGTCAAGCGCGGCACCACGACCACCGCGATCGAGCTGCACATCGACGGCTACCCGGCCTCGGCCGGCATGGTGCCGGTGGGCGATGCCACGGTGCCGGTGATCGGCTGTGAAGTGTGGACGGTCGGCAACACCACCGGCGCCATCGCCGATGACGGCCAGCCGGCGCTGTCGCGCGGCACGATCAGCGGCGTCTACGACCTGCCGGCCGATGCTCCGGTGGTGCGCGGGCGCATGGGACGGATCCTAAGCGACTACCGTGGACCGGTCTATGAGACCGACGCCGGCATCAATGATGGCAACCAGGGTGGCGCGCTGCTCGATGCGCACGGCCACCTGCTGGCCCTGGTCAGCCTCGGCCAGGCGCGTGAGCGCCGGCTCGGCACGGCCGTGCCGATCAATCTCGTGCTCGATGACCTCGGGCTGAAGAGCGCGCGCGTGCCGAGCGCGGCCGCGATGGTCGACACCCTGGCCACGGTCGCCTTGAAGGCGGCCGGCTGCCTGGCGCTGATCCGCTTCGAGCGCGTCTCAGGCCTGGGCAATCCCCAGGGCGTGCCGCGGCCGCCGCGCACCGTGACCGAGACCCCCAAGTACGACCGCGACCAGGTCACGGCGTGGTGGGACATGTACTATGCCCAGAGCCAGGTCTTCTACACCGACCAGCCGGCGCCGGCGATCGTCATCGACGCCAAGGCGGGTCTGCTCATCACCGCCGCCGGCAACCTGCATGGCGGGGCCAAGCACGGCCTGATCATCGGCAACGGTCCGGCGGTGCCCTGCGAAGTGGTGGCGGTCAATGAGCCGCTCGACCTGGCGCTCTTGCGCACCCAGGGCGCGCTGCCGCAATCCTCAGCGGTATTCAGCACCCAGCCGGTGCATACCGGCCAGGAGATCGAGCTGGTGACGCCGCTGCGCATCAATGATGCGGTCCAGGTCGCCATGACCCATGGGGTGATCAGCGCCGTCGGGCGGCGCCTCAAGCAGACCGCGCACGCCTGGCTGCAGATCTCGGCGCGCGCCAACTACTCCTCGCTCGGCAGTGCGGTGGTCGACGACAGCGGACGGATCATCGGCATGAGCGCGCTCCTCTCCCCAGAAGGCGAGTGGCTGATCAATTCCGGTGTCGCCATGGCCCTGGATGGCAATGAGATCGCCCGGGCCCTGGACAAGCTCAAGGCCGGGATCACCACCGAGCGCCTGCCGGTCCTGGGCATGGGGGTGACCCTCAACGAGGAGCTCTCCGGCGGCCGCCTGGTGATCACCGGGGTCATCCCGGGCACTGGTGCTGCGGCCGCAGGGCTGCGCGGCAAGGACGTGCTGCAGAAGGTCGATGGCGTGCCGGCGACCAGCCAGGCGGCGATCGCCCGGGCGCTACTCAAGCATCAGGTCGGGGACAAGGTCCCGGTCGAGTACCTGCGCAAGGATCCCGTCCTCGGCGACAAGACCGCGGTCTGCCAGGTCGAGCTGACCGAATTCGAGCCACAGCAATGATCCCGCATCGCCTGCTGCTGCTGCACCTGGTGCTGGTGCTGGGCCTGACCGCCGGCGCCCTGGCCGGCGCGGCCGAGCCCTCCATGGCGCCACAGTCGCCGACCCTCTCCACGGCCCTGATCAACCGCATGCTCGCCTGCTACGTCTTCGTCGGCGGCGGCAGTGGCGTCCTGGTCTCCGGCGACGGGCTGGTGGTCACCAACAACCATGTCATCGACAACGAGGACGACATCAGCGTGCGCACCATCGACGGCGTGACCTGGCCGACGACCCTGCTGGGTACCGATCCGGTCGGCGACATCGCGCTATTGAAGATCGATGAGACCGCGCGCATGGCGGCGCACCGCACCTTCACCTACGCCGAGTTCGCGGTCGACAGCGATCTCGTCCCCGGCATCCCGGTGGTGGCCATCGGCAATCCCTTCGGGCTCGGGGACTTCGATGACATCCCGACCCTGACTACCGGCATCCTCTCGAGCGGACGCATCGTGCGCGGTGACTACACCGATGCGGTGCAGGCCGATGCGCCGGTCAATCCCGGCAACTCGGGCGGTCCGCTCTTCGACCTCCAGGGCCGGCTTCTGGGCATCAATGGCCAGATCCGCTCGCTGACCGGGTTTCGCATCAACAGCGGCATCGCCCTGGCGGTCGATGCCATCCAGCTGCACGCCTTCCTGCCCTACCTGCAGCAGGCCAAGGGCGGCTACGCCCGGCATACCACCCTGCCGGATGGACTGGAGCTCAAACAGGGGCTCTCGGGTGTTGTCGTGACCAGCCCGGGCACCTCCGGACTCGAGCGCGGCGATGTGCTCAGCACCATCAATGGCCGGCCGGCAAGCTCGGTGGCGGCCTGCACCGGGATCCTGAGCTCGCTGCCCTTCCAGGCCGGCACCACCTGCCCGGTGGCCTACAGCCGGCATGGCGCCACCCAGACCCTGGCCATGGCGCTGCCGCACCTGCCGATCCCGGGCCTGCCCTACCACGGCATGTCCTTCACCGAGGACAGCGGACTGACCATCCTCGACCATGTCGATGGCGACAGCCCGGCGGCGCGCGCCGGGCTCGAGGCCGGGGATGTGGTGGTCAAGATCAACGCCGCGCCGATCTCCAGCAAGATCTCCGTGCTGCGCGCGATGATCGCGGTCGAGGTCGGCGATCCGCTCCAGGTCACGGTGCGCACGCGCGGCGGGGAGACCAAGACCGTGACGCTGATCCTCGCCCAGCATTCCTAGTGCATCCTTCCTACCCAACCAGTACGGCCCGGCACTCAGAGCCCGGTATTCCGGGCACCGCCCGCTGCGGACGGGCCCGGGCCCTCAGGGGGTGGACGATGCGGGCGGTGCGGGTGGAGGCCGGATGGTGGCCAGCAGCTGCGCGAGATCGGCCGAGTTGCGCACCACGGTCGGCTGGCCGGAGGCGCGCACCACCACGTAGCAGGCCGGGCGGAAGCCCCAGGGCGTCCAACGCAGGATCGGATCGCGGGTGTAGGCGCCGAGCACGGTATGGTGCGCATCGGTGATCAGCTCGGCCAGGCCGGCGCCCTGGCCGGTGGCATAGGGTGGCGGGTCCTGGTGCTGGGGACCGGTCTGCTCGAGGTAGATGATCAAGGCTTCCTCGGCGTGCAGGGCGCGCAGCAGCGCATCCCAGCGCGGCATCAGTACCACGTTGGCGGCGGCCCCGGCGCAGCACAGGAAGACCACCACGGTGGAGACCGGCGCCCTTCCCAGCCAGCGTCCGCCGGTGGTCAGGGCCCAGGCCAGGCCGAGCCCGGCGCCCAGGCCGACCGACCACACCAGCAGGTGCGGATCGGTGCCGTCGCTGGTGCGCAGGCAGAGCAGGGGCAGCAGCCACAGCACCAGGACGATTAGAAGCTGGCGCAGGCCCGGCTGGTCGGGCATCAGCCAGCGGTCATAGGCGATGCGCCACATGGGCGCATCGTCGCCCGGCAGGGCGTGATTGCGAGCCTGACCGGTCCGACCCGGCGGACCTGGCTGCCAGGCGGGTCTGGCGGGCTTGCCAGGCCTGGCACGGTGGCGCTGCTGCTGAGCGCTCTGGCCTGGCAGCGGCCCTGCTGTATGACCTCCCGCATGGCCGTCCGCCTCGATCGCATCACCACGCGCACTGGCGACGATGGCACGACCGGCTTGGCCGATGGCAGCCGGGTGCCCAAGGACCATGCCCTGATCCAGGCGATCGGCGCGGTCGACGAGGTCGGCTGCCTGCTCGGCATGCTGCGCCTGCAGAACCTGCCGGAGGGCATCGCCAGCGAAGTGCCGCGCGTCCAGAACGACCTCTTCGACCTGGGCGCGGACCTCGCCTCCCCGCCGGATGGCGCGCATGAGGACCGCATCCCGCGCATCAGCTCCTCCCAGGTCGGGCGGCTCGACCTGGCCCTGGCCATGGCCAATGTCGATCTGCCGCCACTGTCCAGCTTCGTGCTCCCGGGCGGCTCGCCCGGGGCCTCCTGGCTGCATCTGGTGCGGGTCTGCGTCAGGCGCGCCGAGCGCGAGGTGGTCGGCGCGATCCATGCCGCCCCGACGCGTCGCTTCAATCCCGAGATCGTGCGCTACCTCAACCGGCTGTCGGACCTGTGCTTCGTCTGGTCACGGCGCTGCAATGCGGTCGACGGCCGGGGCGACATCCTGTGGTCTCCGGGACTGACCCGCTGAGGATCGCTGCCCCGGCACCCGCAACCGTCACCGTCATCCCCACCGCCGAAGCCCACGCCCGAGCCACACGCCACGCCGATGCCGATGCTGCTACTGCCCAGTGATCCCCGCCTGTCGTACTTCAGCCCTGCCGGCACCGTGCCGGCCGGGGGTGAGGCGGTGCGCCTGGAGCGCTTCCCGGCGGAGGCCTACACCGCCTTGACCGGCCAGATCGGGCCGTTGGCCAATTGCCGCTCGTCCTCGGGGTGCAGCATCTGGCTGGCGACCGATGCGCCGGTGGTGGTGCTGCACCTCGAGCGGCTGCGCCACCACCAGCCCAATCCCTGCCATGTGGCCCTCGAGGCGGTGCGCGGGGATGAGCGCTGGGAGAGTCTGAGCGCGGACCTGCGCGAGTGCGAGGGCCGGGTGGCGGTGCGCCTGAGCACGGGACTTGAGCGCGGTGCGGGGCTGGCGGTGGTGGCGCTGTGGCTGCCGGTGATCTCAACCTGCGCCTTTGCGGGGGTGGAAGTCGCAAACGGCAGCCGGATTGAAGCGCATGCGCCGCCGCCGGCGCGCTGGCTGGCGATCGGCGACAGCCTGACCCAGGGCTTCATCGTCTCCTCGCCGCTGCAGACCTGGGTGCACCGCCTGGGGCGCAAATGGACAACACCGGTGGCCAATCTCGGGGTGGGCGGCATCCGCATCGAGCCGGCGGTCTTCGGACCGAGTCTCGCCGCGCGCAGCTACGACCTGGTGACCATCGCCCTGGGCTCGAACCACGCCTGGCGCGATTCCGAGGCAACCCAGACCGGGGCGCGCGCCGCGGAGCTGGCGGCCCTGGCCGCCTCGGGCCGGCACCGCCGCATCGCCTGGCTGATGCCGCCGTGGAAGCCTTTTGAGATCAACAAGGGTCCGACCGACTTCGCCGGCGTGCCGCTCGATGCCGAGGCGGCGGCGCGCATGGTGCGGGTGCGGGCGGCGATCCGCGGGGCGCTGGCGCCCTTCGCGGCGCGCATCCAGCTGATCGAGGACCTGATGCCCAACGACTACCGCCTGCTGCCGGACGGCCTGCATCCGCAGGCGCATGGCGCGGCGCGCTACGCCGAGGCCCTGGCCACGGTCCTCGAGCCGCCGGTGCCAGTCAGCGACGATGATGGCGATGCCCATCCGCGCGTGCCATGAGCGGTTCGCACCTGACCCAGAAGCCGATCTACTACGCCGGCCCCCTCTTCACCGAGGCGGAGCGCCAGTGGAACCAGGCCAATGCCGCGACGATCCGTACGCTGTGGCCGCAGTGGGAGCTGCTGATGCCGCAGGAGTTCTGCGCGGCCTTCGACAAGCCGCCCGGGGGCGTGCCGGATTTCGGCAAGATCTTCGCCGCCTGCGTCGAGCATCTGGAGCGCAGCGGGGTGGTCCTGGCGATCGTCGATGGCGCCGATCCCGATTCGGGGACCTGCTGGGAGATCGGCTACGCCTATGCCCGCGGCATCCCGGTGGTCGGGCTGCGCACCGACTGGCGGCCGGGCGAGGATGGCCTGGCCAACTGCATGATCACGCGCAGCTGCACGGCGGTGGTACGACGCCTTGACGAGGCGCTAGCGGCGATGGTGGCGGTCATGGCCACGCACGAGCCTGGCCAGGCGCACGGGCGCTGAGCGCTAGCGGCGGCCGCATGCCGGCCAGCGCAGCACTGGCGTTGACCCGCGAGCACGGCCACGATGACCAGCGCGATGCCCACTCCCCGTGTCCCGACCTCTGAACTGACCGCGATCCGCGGCCAGGCGGTGACCTTCCGTGGCGATCCCTTCGTGATCGGCGACGAGGCCGCCTTCCATTACCGCAGCGACGCCCTGATCCTGATGCAGTCCGGGCACATCGTCGGCTGCGGCGACTACGACACGCTGATTGGCGAGATCCCGGCCGGCACGGCCATCACCCACTACCGCGAATGCGTGATCCTGCCGGGCTTCATCGACTGCCACGTCCACTACCCGCAGACCCAGATCATCGGCGCCTACGGCAAGCAACTGCTGGATTGGCTGGAGCACTACACCTTCGTCGCCGAACAGCAGTTCGCCGATCCCGCGCATGCCAGCGCCGTGGCCAAGGTCTTCCTGCAGGAGTGCCTGCGCGCCGGCACCACCACCGCCATGGTCTACGGCACCGTCCATCCGCAGTCGGTGGACGCCTTCTTCCTCGAGGCGCAGGCGCGCTCGATGCGCATGATCGCCGGCAAGGTGCTGATGGACCGCAACGCGCCGCCGGCGCTGTGCGACAGCAGCGTGGACGCCGGCTATGCCCAGTCGCAGGCGCTGATCCGCCGCTGGCACCACAAGGGCCGCCTGGCCTATGCGGTGACCCCGCGCTTCGCGCCGACCAGCAGCCCCGCGCAGCTCGAGACCTGCGGGGCGCTGCTGCGCGAGTTCCCGGGGGTCTATCTGCAGACCCACCTGAGCGAGAATGCGAAGGAGATCCAGTGGGTGCGCGAGCTCTATCCTGAGCGCAGCGGCTACCTGGACGTCTATGACCACTATGGCTGCCTGGGGCGGCGCTCGGTGCTCGGCCATGCGCTGCATCTGAGCGATGGCGAGTGGCAGCGGCTGCGCGAGACGAACACGGCGATCGCGCATTGCCCCTCGTCGAACGCCTTCCTGGGCAGCGGGCTGTTCTCCTGGCCGAAGGCCAAGGCCGCACTGCGGCCGCTGCGCGTCGGGCTGGCGACGGACATCGGCGCAGGGACGTCGTTTTCGCAGCTGCAGACCATGCACGCCGCCTACCAGATCGGCCAGCTCGGCGGCTATCCGCTCTCGGCGGTGCGCGCCTTCTACCTGGCGACGCGCGGAGCGGCGGAAGCACTCGACCTGGGGACGACCATCGGCTCGCTGGAGATCGGCATGGAGGCGGATGTCATGGTCCTGGACCTCCAGGCGACTCCTTTGTTGGCGTACCGCATGACGACCTGCACCTCGATCCAGGAGGCGCTGTTCCTGCAGATGATTCTCGGCGATGACCGCTCGACCCGGGCGGTGTACGTCAATGGCAGTCTGGCCTATGCCCGGCCGGAGCCGACACGCTGACGTAGGCATGGCGGGGCGGCGTCCGGCGCACCGTGCAGTGGCTCGAGCGGTGGCTAGACTGGGGTAGTGGGCGCGTGCGCGGGATGGGCCTGGGCTGCAACCAGCGGCTTGCCGCAATGCGGGCAGACGGTGGGCACGGCCTTGGCCTGGCCGGATTCGAGGAAGCCCGAGGCGATGATGCCGGCCGGCATGGTGAAGAGACTCACGCCGAGGATGGCGGTGAGGCCGGCGATGATCTTGCCGACGGTGGTGACCGGCACGGCGTCGCCGTAGCCGATCGTGGTCAGGGTGATGATCGACCACCACATGCTGGCGGGGATGCTCGAGAAGACCTTGGGCTGGGCGGCGTTCTCGGCGTAGAACATCAAGGTCGAGGTGATGACCACCGCCATGACCAGGATGATGGCGAGCACCGCCAGGTCGCTCTTCTTATCATTGATGACCGTGCTCAGGCGCACCAGCGAGGAGGAGTACGTCTCGATGCGGAAGACTTTCAAAAGGCGCAACAGCCGCAGGATGCGCAGTGCGCGCAGATCCCAGGGGAAGACGAAGCGGATCACAACCGGGAGGATGACCACCAGGTCGATCAGCGCGAGCGGAGTGACGGCGTAGCGCAGGCGTCCGGTCACAGGGCGCGCGTACTTCAAGGCGACCGGGATGCTCCAGATGCGCAGCACGTATTCGATGGTGAAGGCCGCGAGCGAGAAGCGGTTGAACCAGTCCAGGATCGCCTTGTCCTGCAGCGTCAGGCTCGGGAGGGTGTCGAGCATGATCCCGAGCACGTTCAGGGCGATGAGGATCCCCAGGGCGATCGAGACGAGATGCGCCGTGTCGCTATGCGAGAACAGGGCGTCGTAGGTCTTGCGGCGCAGGGTCGAATACCAGCCGGCCATGGGCTATGCTCCGGCTGCGGCTGCGCCGACGCTGCGGATCCGCCGATTGGCCAGGAGCTGGAGCACTTTCAGGACGCGGGGGAGCACGGCAGCAGGATGAGTAAGGGCCACCACCCCGCAAGAGCTGCGATGCGTGATGCCGGTCAGCACGAGATT
>Ga0302314_10021824_pt1 | contig 10530 bp, 7 predicted proteins | sample III_Palsa_N2_3_FD_200533 | JGI IMG/M metagenome (GOLD analysis project Ga0302314, IMG submission 200533) | Peat permafrost microbial communities from Stordalen Mire near Abisko, Sweden - III_Palsa_N2_3 | ecosystem: Environmental > Terrestrial > Soil > Palsa > Peat permafrost | place: Sweden... | reverse complement strand
GAGAGGGTGGGGCCCGTCGCCCTTGCGACGGGAGGGTGAGGGTGGGTGCTCCGGCCTGCGTTGAAGGTCAACTCCTGCCGCAGCACCCACCCTCACCCGGCTCGCTTGCGCTCGCCACCCTCTCCCGCCAAGCGGGCGAGGGTTTTGCCGACGGCTCGTAAGAAATTTACACCCGCTCGATCAGCATCGCGATGCCCTGCCCGACGCCGATGCACATGGTGCAAATCGCCCGCTTCAGCCCTCTGGCCTCGAGTTCGAACAGCGCCGTCGTGACCAGCCGGGCACCGCTCATGCCGAGCGGATGGCCGAGGGCGATGGCGCCGCCATTGGGGTTGACGTGCTCGGCATCGTCGGGCAGGCCGAGATCGCGGGTGACGGCCAGGGCCTGGGCGGCGAAGGCCTCGTTCAACTCGATCACGTCGATCTGGCCGAGCGTCAGCCCGACCCGGGCCAGCAGTTTGCGCGTCGCCGGCGCCGGTCCGAACCCCATGATGCGCGGTGCCACACCGGCGACCGCGGTCGAGACGATGCGGGCGCGCGGCGTAAGGCCATTGCGCTGCGCCGCCGCCGCCGAGGCGACGATCACGGCGCAGGCGCCGTCATTGACACCCGAGGCATTGCCGGCCGTCACCGTGCCGCCGGCCCGGAACGGCGTCGGCAGTTTGGCCAGGCGTTCGAGCGTCGTGTCCGGCCGGGGATGCTCGTCGACAGCGAAGTCGACGGTCTCGCGGCCATGCGGGACCGGCACTTTCACGATCTCGCATTCGAAGCGTCCGGACGCGAGCGCTGCACCCGCACGCTGCTGCGAGCGCCAGGCGAACGCGTCCTGATCGGCCCGCGCAATGCCGAATTCGGCGGCGACATTCTCCGCCGTCTCCGGCATCGAATCGGTGCCATAGGCGGCGTGCATCTTGGGATTGACGAAGCGCCAGCCGATGGTGGTGTCGAAGAGCTGGGTGTCGCGGGCAAAGGCACTCGTCGCCTTGCCCATGACGAAGGGTGCCCGCGACATGCTCTCGACCCCGCCGGCCAGCATCAGCGCGCCGTCGCCGGCGCGGATTGCGCGCGCCGCCATGGCGATCGCCTCCATGCCGGAGCCGCACAGCCGGTTGACCGTGGCGCCCGGCACGCTGTCCGGCAGTCCGGCCAGCAGCAGCGCCATGCGCGCGACATCGCGATTATCCTCGCCGGCCTGGTTGGCGCAGCCGAAGAGCACGTCGTCGACCGAAGCCCAGTCGAGCCCGGCATGGCGCGCCTTGAGTGCCGCCAGCGGCACCGCGCCCAGATCATCGGCCCGAATTCCGGCGAGCGCCCCGGCATAGCGGCCGATCGGCGTGCGCACGGCGTCGCAGAGAAAGGCTTCTTCGGTCATGGCGTCCCTCGGAGTCTCTTTGGCGGTCGCGCCATCATAGGCGTCGAGCGGCGAAGCTGTCACCCGCGCCAAATCGTATCGGGACAGATTCGGATAGATTCGGGGACACAATACATAATTGGATTGACGGGGATGCGCAATAGTTATGTATTGTGTCCCCGAATCTCAGTAGCCCCAAGCCTCTCACCCACCAACATCCCCCGCGCCCACCGCCGCCGCCAGCTCCACGAGCACCGCCCGCAGCCATCGTTCGGCCGGGTCGTCATCGTGCCGCGGGTGCCAGATCATCGAGACGTCGAACGGCGCCAGGAACGGCAGCTCGGCCATGGCCAGATCGGGATCGAGCCGCATCAGGTGGCGCGCCGTGCTGCGCGGCAAAGTCGCGACCAGCGGCGTGCGGCGCAGGGTCGAAGGCACGGCCAGATATGTGGCGACCGTCACGCTCAGCCGCCGCGTCAGCCCGAATTCGGCGAGCACGCCGTCGATGGTGCCGGCGCTGCGCCCGGCCGGGGCCACCAGCAGATGGGCGGCGCGGGCATAGGCGTCCGGGGCGCCGAGCGTCGCCAGCGTCGGATCGTCGCGGCGGCCGATGACCACGACGCCTTCGCGGTAGAGCGGCTGGCGCCGGTAGCGCGGCGGCGGATCGCGCAGCGCGTCGATCGCCACGGTGATCCGGTTGTCGTCGAGCCGTTCGATAAGATTGGTGAAATCGACCGGCAGCAGGCGCAGATCGGCGTGCGGCGCTTGGGCGGTCAGGCGTTCGGCCAGGGTGTCGACCAGCGCAATCTCGGCGTGCTCGGCAGCACCGACCGCGAAGATCCGGGTCGTCGCCGCCGGGTCGAAACCGCGGCCCAGCTCCAGCGCGCGCCGGATCTGTTCGAGCGCCGCCCGCACCAGCTCGCCCAGCTCCAGCGCCCGCGGCGTCGGCTCCATGCCATGCGGCAGGCGAACGAACAGCTCGTCTCCGAAGAGGCTGCGCAATCGCACCAGCGCATGGCTGAGTGCCGGTTGCGACAACCCGATGCTGCGGGCCGCCCGCGTCACCGAGCGTTCGCGCAGCAAAGCCTCGAAGGCCTTCAGGAGATTGAGGTCGATCGACCCGATATTCGTGTCGCTCATGATCCGAATATGATTAATCGATTTGGGCGATATCGCGCAGTACCATATTTTCCGGGCGTTGCGGTATTATCGGCGCCCCGCGTGTGCGGCCGGCAGGAGCGAAGATGCGGAATAGAGTGGTTTTGGCGCTGCTGGTGATTGTCGTCGCCTTTGCCGGCTGGTTCTGGCTGGGCGGATCGACGCCGGCGCAGCAACCCGCCGGACCGGGCGGGCCGCCGGCGGTGCCGGTGACCGCCGATCTGGCGCGTCGGCAGGATGTCCCGATCTATCGCCTCGGTCTCGGCTCGGTCCAGGCCTACAACACCGTGACCATCCATGTCCGGGTCGATGGCGCGCTCGACAAGGTCGCCTTTACCGAGGGCCAGCAGGTCAAACAGGGCGATCTGCTGGCGCAGATCGATCCGCGCCCGTTCCAGGCGGCGCTCGATCAGGCGCTCGCGACCAAGGACAAGGACGCCGCCCTGCTGGCCAATGCCCAGCGCGATCTGGAGCGCTACGTGACACTGGCGCCGCAGAATTTCACCAGCAAGCAGGTGCTGGATACCCAGCGCTCACTCGCCGAGCAGCTCACCGCCCAGGTCAAGGGCGACCAGGCGGCGATCGAGAATGCCCGGGTGCAGCTGGGCTATACCACCATCACCTCGCCGATCGCCGGCCGCACCGGCATCAGGCTGGTCGACCAGGGCAATATCGTCCACGCCACCGATCCGGGCGGGCTGGTGGTGGTGACGCAGCTGCAGCCGATCTCGGTGGTGTTCACCCTGTCGGAAACCCTGCTGCCCTCGATCAGCCGCGCCATGGCGGCGGGCCCGCTCAAGGTCGAGGCCTGGAGCCAGGATGACAGCGAGAAGCTGGACGAGGGCGTGGTGGCGCTGGTCGATAACGAGATCGATCCCACCACCGGCACGATGAAGCTCAAGGCCAGTTTCCCGAACCCGGCCCTGGCGCTGTGGCCGGGGCAATTCGTCAATGCCCATCTGCTGACCGAGACGCGCCATGACGGCATCACCGTGCCGGTGCAGACGGTGCAACGCGGGCCGAACGGCCCCTTCGCCTGGGTGATCAAGCCAGATAAGAGCGTCGAAATGCGGCCAATCAAGATCGGCTATACGACCACCGATACCGCCCTCATCGACAGCGGCCTCGCCGCCGGCGACCTGGTCGTGGTCGACGGGCAATACCGGCTGGTCGTGGGCGGCAAGGTCGAGGTCACCATGCTGACCCCGAAACAGACTGCGGCGGCGGGGCCGGCGCAATGAGCATCTCGACGCCGTTCATCGAGCGGCCGATCGCGACGTCGCTGCTGATGGCCGGGCTGTTGCTGGTCGGGCTGGTGACCTATCCGCTGCTGCCGGTGGCGCCGTTGCCGCAGGTCGATTTTCCGACCATCTCGGTCGCCGCCAATTTCCCCGGCGCCAGCCCGGAGACCATGGCGTCCTCGGTGGCGACGCCGCTCGAGACGCAATTCTCGCAGATCGCCGGCGTCAGCCAGCTGACTTCGACCAGCGTGCTCGGTTCGACCAGCATCACTATCCAGTTCGACCTCAATCGCAACATCGACGCCGCCGCCCAGGACGTCCAGGCCGCGATCAACGCCGCCAGCGGCTACCTGCCCAAGAACCTGCCGACGCCGCCGACCTATCGCAAGGTCAACCCGGCCGACAGCCCGGTGCTGATCTTCGCGATCCAGAGTCAGAGCCTGCCGCTGACCGAGGTCGACGACTATGCCAACAACATCCTGGCACAGCAGATCTCGCAGATTTCCGGCGTCGCCCAGGTCTTCATCTTCGGCGAGCAGAAGCCGTCGGTGCGGGTTCAGGTCGATCCGGCCCGGCTGGCCAATATGGGGTTGTCGCTGGAGGATGTCCGCACCGTGCTGGGCAGCATCACGGTCGACCAGCCCAAGGGCAATTTCGACGGGCTGCATCAGGCCTTCACGCTCTACGACAATGACCAGCTGCTGAATGCCGCGCAATATCAGGACGTCGTGCTGGCCTATCGCAACGGCTCGCCCGTGCGGATCCGCGACGTCGGCCAGGCCGTGGACGGGCCGGAAAACCTGCGCAGCAACTCGACCCAGAACGGCAAGCACGGGCTCGGCATTGCCGTGTTCCGCCAGCCCGGCGCCAATGTCATCGACGTCGTCGAGCGGGTGAAAGCGGCGCTGCCGCATCTGCAGCTGGCCGTGCCGCCCTCGGTCGAGGTCATCATCCTGACCGACCGGACCAAGACCATCCGCGCCTCGGTCGATGATGTCGAGCTGTCGCTGATGATCACCGTCGGGCTGGTCGTGGGCGTGATCTTCCTGTTCCTGCGCAATTTCTGGGCGACGGTGATCCCGAGCGTCACCGTGCCGCTGTCGATCATCGGCACCTTCGCGGTCATGTATGTGCTGAACTACAGCCTCGACAATCTGTCGCTGATGGCGCTGGTCATCTCGGTCGGATTCGTCGTCGACGATGCCATCGTCATGATCGAGAACATCGTCCGCCATCTCGAGGAAGGGCTGACGCCGATGGAGGCGTCGCTGAAGGGCGCCGGCGAGATCGGCTTCACCATCATCTCGATCAGCCTGTCGCTGGTCGCGGTGTTCATTCCGCTTTTGCTGATGGGCGGCATCATCGGGCGGCTGTTCCACGAATTCGCCGTGACCGTGACCGTCACCATCCTGGTCTCGGTCGTGATCTCCCTCACGCTGACGCCGATGATGTGCGCGCGCTTCCTGCAGGATGAGCGGCACACGAAGCATGGCCGGCTCTACACCCTGATGGAGCGCTTCTTTGACGGCATGCGCGATGGCTATGCCACCGGGCTGCGCTGGGTGCTGCGGCACCAGTTCTTCACGCTCATGGTGCTGTTCGCCACCATCGCCGCCACCGTGTATCTCTATATCATCATCCCGAAGGGCTTCTTTCCGCAGCAGGATACCGGCTTCATCTACGGCATCGGCGAGGGCGGCCAGGATGCCTCCTTCATCCAGATGAGCGAGCGGGCGCAGGCGGTGTCGGATATCCTCCAGGCCGACCCCGATGTCGAAAGCCTGGCCGATTCCGTGGGCCAGGCCGGCAATTCGCCCAATACCGCGCGCTTCTTCATCAATCTCAAGCCCAAGCCTGGGCGCAAGGCCTCGGCCGACCAGATCATCAGCCGGCTGCGCGGCCCGTTTTCCAAGCTCCAGGGCATGAACGTGTTCCTGCAGGCGGCCCAGGACATCAATGTCGGCGGCCGCTTCAGCCGGACCCAGTACCAGTACACGCTGGAAGACGCCGATCTCGACGAGTTGAACCATTGGGCGCCGCTGCTGCTCGACAAGATGGCCACATTGCCAGCGTTGCGCGATACCGCGACCGATCAGCAGACCAGCGCCGCCACCGTCACCATGACCATCGACCGCACCGCGGCGTCGCGCTTCGGCATTCTGCCCCAGGTCATCGACGACACGCTCTACGACGCCTTCGGCCAGCGCCAGGTGAACCAGTATTTCACCCAGCTGAACCAGTACCACGTCATCCTGGAGGTCGACCCCAAGCTGCAGACCGACCCGACCGCGCTCGACAAGATCTATATCAAAGCGCCGGCAACCGGCGGCATGGTGCCGCTGTCGAGCTTCGTCAAATTCGACACGAATACGACCAACTACCTGTCGGTCAACCACCAGGGCCAGTTCCCGGCGGTGACCCTGTCCTTCAACCTGGCCCCCGGTGCCGCCCTGGGCGAGGCAGTCACGCAAATCCAGCAGGCCGAGGTCAAGATGCGGCTGCCGGCCGCCATTCTCGGCACCTTCCAGGGCAATGCCCAGGCCTTCCAATCCTCGCTGGCGAGCCAGCCCTATCTGATCGCGGCGGCGCTGGCCGTGGTCTATATCATCCTGGGCGTGCTCTATGAGAGCTACATCCACCCGATCACCATCCTGTCGACCATCCCCTCGGCCGGCGTCGGCGCCTTGCTGATCCTGATGCTGTTCCACTACGATCTGTCGGTGATCGCCCTCATCGGCATCATCCTCTTGATCGGCATCGTCAAGAAGAACGCCATCATGATGATCGACTTCGCGCTCGAGGCCGAGCGACACCAGGGCCTGGCGCCCGAGGAATCGATCTACCAGGCCTGCCTCATCCGCTTCCGCCCGATCATGATGACGACCATGGCAGCACTCCTGGGCGGCGTGCCGCTGATGCTCGGCACCGGCACCGGCTCGGAGATCCGCCAGCCGCTGGGCTTCGCCATTGTCGGCGGGCTCGTGCTCAGCCAGATGCTGACGCTTTACACGACGCCGGTCGTCTATCTCTATATGGACCGGCTCAACAACTGGCTGGAAAACCGCCGCGGCGTCCGGGTGCCGCAGGGACGATCGACGGTGCACAAGGCGGTGGCCGGGGAGTAGCGACGAAATGCGTATTCTCTGGCAATACCGGGTACGCATTTGAGATGGCGTAACCCCCGTCACCGCGGTATCCTCTGCCAAAACCAAGACAGCGGGAGGCGGGGATGGATGATTTTTCCAGGCTCGGCGTGAACGAGGTTGCGACCGGCAACAGCACGCTCATCAGCTCGTCGAAATATCTCAACGATCCGCGACTGCGCGACGCCATGGCGACCGCGATCCTGCGCCGCAACGGCCGTGAGCGGCGCGTCGGCTGGGACAGCACGCCGATCGTCCGGGCCTATCGCGAGCTGCGCGATGCCCGCGCCATCAATGCGCTGATCGCGGCGGAACGCCAGCGCAACCCCGAACTCGATGCCTGGTTCGCTGCCCGCCACATCTCGACCTTCAAGCGCGCCGACCTCGCCCGCTTCCCGGAAGGCACGCTCGGCTGGATTTTCCACCGCTACCTGACCGACAATGATTTCGACATCGAACTCGACCCCAATCTGCGCCGCGACCCGAGCTGGCGGCCGCAGACCGATCTCGAATATTTCGAGCTCAGATCGGCCCAGACCCATGATTTCGAACATATTCTGGGCGGCGTCGGCTTCGATTTCCTGGGCGAGGTCGTGCCGTTCTGGATGCGCATGGAAAACTATTTCGCGCATCTCTCGCCCGATCTGGCCGGCGAGTTGGCTGTCGTCTATGGGCTGCTGATCCTGCCGATGCAGACGCGCACCGTGTTGCACTACCCGCGCGCCTGGACCGTGGTCAGCCGCTATATCGAGCGCGGCATCGCACTCGGCCGTGCCGCCGGGCCGTTCTTCATGGCGCGCTACGAGGATCTGTTCGAGCTCAGCGTGCCTGAGGCAAGGGCCAAGCTCGGCATTCCCGAGATCGAGGAATGGGACAGCTCCGCCCTCTCCGACTACTGGAGCGAAGGCGCCCAGGCGGCCTCGGTCAAGACGGCCCAGATCGCGACCGCCAGGGTGCTGGGGGCGGCGGAGTAGCCCCGAGCGCCGCCCACCGCACCGCTCGGATGTACAACCCCGCACCAATCGATACTCTTTGTTCAGCTGTCTTTGCTCTGCTGTCCCGGATGGTGATCTGCCTGAGAGCGAGGTAAGCACGTGCGCGCAGCGTCTCGCGCGGTTGAAACGGCAGAACCCGGCGGTGCGCCGGGAACTCGCCCCATGCGTTCGCGCGGCTAGAAGTCATGGCCGACACCGAGGGGAGCGGGCTGGCGCGCGCGCGCGCCGATCTGGCGCGCCGGCAGAAGCGCAGCTTCGGCGTGATCGCCGGTCTCTTCATCGGCCTGCTCATCGTCTCGCTCGTCGCCAGCTGGGCCGCGATCACCCTGGTCAACGGTACCCGGGCCTATGCCACCGGCGAGGGGCGCTACTCCAAGGCCCAGAAGATCGCCGTGATGTATCTGTACCGCTTTGCCCATTCCGGTGCCGATGCGGATTACCAGGCCTTCCTGGCGGCCGTCGCCGTGCCCCGCGGCGACCGCGACGCGCGCCAGGCGCTCGACGCGCCGGTGCCCGATCTGGCGGCCGCCCGCGACGGCCTCGCCCGCGGCCAGAACCATGCCGATGATCTCGACAGCCTGACCACACTGTTCCGCCTGTTTCGCCACTGGCAGCCCTTCGCGGCGGCCGTGGGTGATTGGCAGGAGGGCGACACCCTGATCGAGGAACTGGTCGGTCTCGCGGCCGAGCTCAAGCAGCACATCGACGAGGGCACGCTGGACGAGGCCGGCCGCACCCGGCTGCTCACGGCCATCGAACGGCTCGACGATCGCCTGACCGCGCTCGAGAACACCTTTTCCACCCAAATGGGCGAGGCTGCCCGTGACGCCACACGGCTGGTCGTGCTCGGCCTCGGCACGATGATGATCCTGCTCTGGGCGATCGGCATGGCCTATGCCGCGCGGCTGCTGCGCCGGCAGCTGGCGCTCGACCGTCGGCTCGGCGTCAGCGAGCAGCGCTTTCGCGACTATGCCGAGGTCGCCTCGGATTGGTACTGGGAGACCGATGCCCAGCACCGCATCCTGTTCCTGTCCGAGCGCTTCTTCGCCGTCGCCGGCGTTACGGCCCAGGCCGCCATCGGCCAGCTGGCCGGCGACTTCATCGCGGTGCATGCCGCCGACCCGGCGGCCCGTCACGAAGTCGCGGCCTTCTTCGAGCGGCGGGCCTTCCGCGACTTGCATCTGCGTTTCACCCGCGACGACGGCAGCCTGCGCTATTGGTCGCTGGCCGGCAAACCGCTGCACGATTCCGCCGGAAATTTCCTGGGATTTCGCGGCGTCGGCGCCGATATCAGCGCCGCCGTGAACGACGCCCTGGCGCTGCGCCAGGCGAAGGAGAGGGCCGAGGCGGCGAGCCGGGCCAAATCGGAATTCCTCGCCAATATGAGCCATGAACTCAGGACGCCGCTCAACGCCATATTGGGCTTTTCCGAGGTCATCATGGACCGGCTGTTCGGGCCTGAGGCGGGCGACCGCTATACCGCCTATGCCGGCGACATCCACGCCTCGGGCCAACACCTGCTGGCGATCATCGACGACATTCTCGACCTCGCCAAGATCGAAGCCGGACGCAACGGGCTTGACGAAGGCGTCGTCAGCGTCACCGAGTTCATCGATGCCGCCCTGCTCCTGCTCGCCGATCGTTTCGAGCGGGCCGGCTTGGATCTGCAGGTCGAACTGCCCGCAGCACTGCCGCTGCTGCAGGCCGATCGGCGCAAGCTCAAGCAGGCTCTGCTCAACCTGCTCTCCAACGCGCTGAAGTTTACTCCGCGCGGCGGCACGGTAACACTGGCCGCCCTCACCGATGCCGACGAGCGCTTCGGCATCGCCGTCCGCGACACCGGTATCGGCATCGGCGCCCAGGATTTGGAGACCGCCTTGTCGCCGTTCGGCCAGGTCGAATCCGTGTTCAGCCGCGCCCATCACGGCACCGGGCTGGGCCTGCCGCTCGCCCGCTCGCTGATCGAATTGCATGGCGGCGCACTGAGCCTGGTGAGCGAGCTGGGCGTCGGCACCGTCGTGACACTCTGGCTGCCGGCGGCCCGGGTCATCGACCCGGCCCTGGCCGACAGCGCCCGGTAAGCTTCAGGCGAACTCCGCCCGCAGCCTTTCGCCCTGTTCGTCCAGCCCGGGCACCGGCCCATAGTCGAGGGTCTCGCCGCTGCTGCGCGCCGGCGGCCGCGGCAGCGTGATCGGACCGGACGGGCTGCCGACCGTGAACCGGGCCAGATGCGGGTGCGCGGCAAGCCCGGCGACATCGTTGAGGCTGCCATAGGCAATGCCGGCCTCGTCGAGCGCGCGGCGCAGCCCGGGCCCGTCATAGCGGGAAAAACCGGTGGCGATCGCCGCATCGAGATCGGCGCGATGGGCGACCCGGCCGGGATTGTCGTCGAAGCGCGCATCGGCCAGGCCGCCGAGGATGCGATCGCGCAGGCTGACCCATTCGCGCTCGTTCTGGACGGCAATCAGCAGTGCCGTGCCATCGCCGGCGGCATAGACGCCATAGGGCGCGATCGACGGGTGATTGATACCAGGGGCCTTAGCCTTTGACACACGCCCATGACCTTGTTCCGATGGATGCGATTCGGTCGGGGTCATTGGCGAGAAAATTCCATGCCTCAACGCACGCGCCCACGATGGCGT